>ERZ857775.2944-NODE-2944-length-14966-cov-3.240829_pt1 | contig 14966 bp, 12 predicted proteins | sample MGYA00519698_ERZ857775 | MGnify/ENA primary metagenome ERZ857775 (study PRJEB31778, sample SAMEA3449363) | human gut metagenome | biome: human gut; feature: human-associated habitat; material: faeces | place: United Kingdom | collected 2010/2012 ...
ACCAGATACCATAATCGATATCTTCAATATCAATGATATCCGCGTTCATATCATACGGCATCTCATCCTGGAAAATATCGTCGATCTCGCCCTCTTCATTTTCAAAGACAACTTCTGCTCTGGAATTGACAACTTTGACACTGCGACGGAAGTTTGCCAGCGGATGTTCATCCTGGCAGCGGTTGAAAATTACCAGGTCCGCGTTTCGGATCATCTCCATGAATAAAGATTTCATATTGTTCATATAGATCTGGAAGGTGCTGGCATCCACGGTTACGATATGCTGTGCCAGATCCCAGTAACGTGGCATATCGGTCTGATAGAACTTATCTACAGACCACAGCGGATTGTACTCTACCAGAACTCTTCCCGGATGATGTTTTTTATTCAACATCTGCAGGGTATCCGCATTAAAGTCTTCCGGATCTTCGATGATCTCGATCACCGTATTCATTTTTTTCAGGCTTTCCTCATCGTACTCCTCTTCTCCCTCTTCGCAGAGAATCAGAAGCGTTTTGTCCGGAATCTGAAAATAACTCTGATGAATGGTAAAATCCAGAAACTGGGTTTTGCCACTCTCTAAAAATCCTGTAATTAAATATACGGGAACATCTCTCTTCATCATTACTCATTCACTCCAAAAATTTCAGCAATTTTGTCTTCTGCCATCTTGGAACCGATCACACAGATCTTACCTGTGATCTGTGGAGTACCGGTGCGTACCTCATACTCTTCCGGAACCATATCAAAGTAGATCCACTGTCCGTCTTTTCCGTCCACCATACCTTTGGCACGAAGAATCACACCAAGATCTTCTGCTTCTGACAGTTTCTTCAGTGCAGCTTCGATCTCTTCTTTTGTATATTTCTTAGCAGTCTCACGACCCCAGCTTGTAAATACTTCATCCGCATGGTGATGATGATGATCGTGACCGCATCCACACTCGCCATCATGGTGATGATGTTCGTGATCGTGGTCATGTCCGCATCCGCACTCATCGTCATGGTCGTGATGATGATGTTCATGCTCGTGGTCATGGTCACATCCGCACTCGCCATCATGATCATGGTGATGATGCTCATGCTCGTGGTCATGATCGTGATGTCCACCGCATACCGGGCAGAAATCTTCGTCTTCTTCTCTACCCTGCTCCATAGCTTCCAGAATCTGTGCACCGTCCAGTTTTTCGATTGGAGTGGTGATGATCACTGCATCCTTGTTCACTTCGCGGATCAGAGCGACTGCTTTGGCTACTTTCTCTTCGGTAGCCTTCGGTGTATCGGTACGGCTCAGAATAATCGTTCTTGCATACTGTAACTGGTTCTCGAAGAACTCACCGAAGTTTCTCATATACATTTTGCATTTGTTTACATCTGCTACCGTTGTATAGCTGTTCAGGCTGATCTCACAGTCCACATCCACACCTTTTACCGCTTTGATGACGTCAGAGAGTTTGCCTACACCTGACGGCTCGATGATGATACGATCCGGATGATAGGTTGTGATCACTTCTTTCAGAGAAGTTCCGAAATCACCTACCAGAGAACAGCAGATACATCCGGAGTTCATCTCACGGATCTCGATACCGGAGTCCTTTAAGAATCCTCCGTCGATACCGATCTCTCCAAATTCATTTTCAATCAGCACTACCTGCTCACCTTTTAAAGCTTCAGAGAGCAGTTTTTTAATCAGTGTTGTTTTTCCGGCTCCTAAAAATCCTGAAATAATGTCAATCTTTGTCATGTTTTTTACCTCCTGAAAAACGCCCAAAAAGGGCTGTTTTCTCTAAAACAGCCCTGAATTTTTGTCTGCATATCCTGTGAGTTCTTTCAACAGTTCCTGTCAAAAGAACTCACAGGATATTCTTACCGAATAGTTACTCCTCTATACTTTTATCACGTTTTGCCCAAAAAGTAAAGCCCCCTTTGCGTTTTGGTTTCATACAACTAACCGTTCTTTTCATGCAAAAGGAGCTTATTTTTCTGTATGTATTATCCGTGGATCATCAGATGCACGATCTCCCGGTCTGTCTCAAGCATACCTTCAGATGCCAGTTTACCAACACAGCGGATCGTATTTTCCACTCCTTTTTTTACGATACCGTCACCGCCGATAAACTGCTGTCCGTTCTTATACATAAAGTAACCAAGGATTCCCGCGTCTACAGAGGATGCGATCTTTGCTGCACAGGACGCTTTCGCTCCGTCACAGATCATACCTGATACAATAGCAAGACCGTTGACAATGGCATGTTCGCCCTCCTTCTTGCCGTCTCCGTACAGGTAGGCGATCCCTGCGCCACAGCCACATCCGGCTCCTACTGCACCGCAGTATGCGGAAAGTCTGCCGATTCCTTCTTTGATATGGATCGTTGCCAGATTTGAGATCACCAGAGCCCGGTACATCGTCTCTTCCGATACCTGCAGTTCTTTTGCAAAAACCACGATCGGGACAGAAGCTGTGATTCCCTGGTTGCCGCTTCCGGAATTGATCACTACCGGAAGTTCACAGCCGTTCATTCTTGCATCGGAACCGGCAGCCGCCATGGCTTTGGCGCGCACCTTGACATCCTGATCGCCGTAAGTGGCCAACAGGACCTTTCCGATATTGGCTCCATAATTACCACAGAGCCCTTCCTCGGCGATCGCCATGTTGTAACGAACCTGACGTTCCAGTACTTCCCGGACATCCGCAAGGTCCACTTCCTTTGCAAATGCAAAGATTTTTTCTATGGTAAGCGTCGATTTGTCTGCCAGTGCGGATTCTTCTTTTCCGGTAATCTCTTTTGCCAGAAGAATCTCCCCGTTTCTGGACACATGCACCAGATTCGTGTGGAAATCGGTGATCCGTACACTCGCTCTATCTTCTCCGTGATATAAAGTAATCTGAATATCAAAGATCAGATCAGAGGATGCCTCACAGACACTGCACGGAACCTCTTTCAGGAAGGTTCCCATCGCTTCGATGTCTTTCTGTTCCACATGGGAGATGACCTCCAGTTCCTTCGCAGCATCTCCTGCCACGATTCCGGCAGCTGCAGCGGCTTCGATTCCACGTAAGCCCCCGGTATGTGGAACAACCACGCTTTTTACATTTTTTATAATATTTCGGCTGACCGCAACCTCCACCCGCTCCGGAAGGGCTCCCAGTGTCTTTCTGGCAACAGCTCCCGCATAAGCGATGGCGATAGGCTCGGTACATCCCATCGCCGGCACCAGTTCATCTTTCAGGATCTGGACATAGGTTCGGTAAAGTTCTTTTGAAAGCATATTTTTATCTGTTCCTCACTCTTTTTATTTTTTCCAGCATGCCACCATATGGCCCGGTGTTCTCTCTTCCAGTTCCGGTTCCTGCTGTCTGCACTGCTCGGTCGCATAAGGACAGCGTGTATGGAAACGGCAGCCGGACGGAACATGCAGTGGACTCGGAAGGTCTCCCTCGATGCCGCAATGTTCCAGGCTGAGTGCCCGCTTCGGATCTGCGATCGGAATGGAGGCCAGCAGTGCCCGGGTGTATGGGTGGCATGGATTGTCATACACTTCATCGCTTTCTCCGCTCTCCACGATCTTACCAAGGTACATCACACCGATCCTGTCGGAGATATGGCGCACCATGGACAGATCATGTGCCACAAACAGATAAGTCAGTCCCAGTTCCTGCTGCAGATCTTCCAGCACGTTGACAACCTGTGCCTGGATCGATACGTCCAGTGCGGAGATCGGCTCATCGCAGAGCAGGAATTCCGGATTGACGGATAAAGCTCTTGCGATACCGATACGCTGACGCTGTCCGCCTGAAAACTCATAGGCATATTTTTCCATATCGTCTGCCTTCATACCTACTTTTTCAAGAAGGCTTACGATCCGCTCATCCATCTCTTTTTCCGAAAGTTTTTCAAAGACAGCAATCGGTTCAGCCATGATTTCTCTTACATTCTGATGGGGATCCAGCGCAGAATAAGGATCCTGAAAAATAATCTGCATTCTTTTATGATATGCAAGGAGTTCTTTACCTTTTGTCTTTGTGATGTCGTGACCGTCGTAGGTTAAGATTCCATCGGTCGGCTCATACATACGGATCAGAGTACGTCCCAGTGTGGACTTTCCACAGCCGGACTCTCCCACCAGACCGAAGGTTTCTCCTTTTTTGATAGAAAGGTTCACTCGGTCCACCGCCCGTACTTCCTGTACCAGTTTTCCGAAGAAATTTTTGACCGGGAAATACTTGGACAGATTCTTCGCTTCCAGAAGATATTGTTCTTTTGTTTCCATATTATTTCTCCTCTTCTTTCTTCTCTTTCTCGTCCAGTTCTTCTTTTGTGAAGATACATCTGGAGGACTGGGTATCGGAATATGCCCGCATGGACGGGATCCCTTTCTTACATTCCTCACATGCAAACCGGCAGCGGGTCACAAATGGACATCCCGCCGGCGGATTCGCCAGAGACGGTGCCATACCAGGGATCGGTTCGAGGCGTTCCCGACATCCGCTCTCACATTTTGGAATCGCATGAAGCAGTGCTCTCGTGTACGGATGGGTCGGATGTTCGAAGATCTCTTCTGTGGTTCCCTCTTCCATGATCAGACCCCCGTACATCACTTCGATCCGTTTCGCCAGAGAAGCTACCACCCCGAGATCGTGGGTGATCAGAATAATATTCATCTGCTCATTTTCATTTAACTGTTTGAGAAGCTGCAGAATCTGCGCCTGGATGGTTACATCCAGTGCGGTTGTCGGTTCATCGGCGATCAGCAGCCGCGGCTGGCAACACAGTGCCATTGCGATCATGACACGCTGTCTCATACCACCGGAAAATTCATGGGGATACTGATCCATCCGGCTTTCTGCCGACGGGATTCCTACCTTTCCCAGCATATCGATGGCTACTTTTCTTGCTTCTGCCTTGCTCAGGTTCTGATGACGTCGGAGTACCTCGATCATATGATACCCGATCTTTTTCAGCGGATTCAGGGCAGTCATCGGATCCTGGAAGATCATTGCCATATCTTTTCCACGCATTTTCCGTTTTTCTTTTTCGGACATGGACAGCAGATCCTTCTGCAGCAGTTCCAGATGATCTGCCTGCACATCTGCATTTTCTCCGAGAAGTCCCATGACCGACTTCATGGTTACACTCTTCCCACTTCCGGACTCTCCTACAATAGCCAGAATATCTCCTTCATCCACATGGAGGGAGACACCGCGCACCGCCTGAATCTTCTGTTTGTGACTCTCAAACGTAGTGGTCAGATTGTCTATGGTTAATACTCTGTTTTCTTTCATCTCCACTCCTCCTATTTGCCAGCGTCCATGACACGGGGATCTACATAGATTCGAAGCAGATTGCCCAGTTTGTTGAACGCAAAGATGGTCAGCATGATCAAAAGACCGGGGATGATCGCCATGTAAACGGCATTCTGCAGGTTACTCTGCGCACTCTGCAGTAATTTCCCCCAGGAAGACAGCGGTTCCTGAATACCTATCCCTAAGAAACTCAGGGATGACTCTGTCATGATCGCATTGGAGATACTGGTGGTCGCTGCGATGATGATCGTCGGCAGTACCGAAGGAATCAGATGACGGAGTACCATTTTAAATAACGACACGCCGGTAAAGTCCGCATAGAGGACGTACTCCCTCTCTTTGACGGACATAACCTCCGCACGCACCAGGCGGGCAATTTCCATCCAGGAGAAGAATCCGATCACGATAATAATGGACACCAGTCCCTGTTTGAAGAAAATACTGATAACCGTAACCAGAATCAGCCACGGAATGGACTGCAGAATGTCAACGATCCGCATCAGGATACCATCTATGATACCGCCGAGGTAACCGGCAAGAATCCCAACAGTGACACCGATGGTCACACTCATCAGCATAGCAAGTACGCCGACCAGCAGGGACACACGGCCTCCGTAGATGACACGCGCCAGATAATCACGACCCACTTCATCGGTTCCGAAAATATGGGCACTGCTTGGTGCCTCTAACATATGAGCGACATCGGTTTTATTCGGTTCCAGCGGGAGCACCGGAGCCAGTAAGGATAAGATCAGGATCAGCGCAAGGAAGATAATAGAGAATATTGCGATTTTGTCGTGCTTTAATGCCTCCCAAACATTTTCCAGACGTTTTTTTTGAGAATGATTCATTGCCATACGATTACCCCATCTTTCTGATACGCGGATCTGTCACGCAGTATAAAATATCGGACAGCAGGTTTCCCAGGACTACCAGGGTGGAAGACAATATCAAAACGATCATAACAATCGGATAGTCCATACCCTGCACCGCCTTGATAAAATACGGTCCGATTCCCGGCCAGCTGAATACGGTTTCCGTGATAACCGCACCTGTTACCAGCGTTGGCAATGCCATACCCAGTTTTGTGATAACCGGAAGCAGTACGTTCTTACAGACATGTTTGAACATGATCTCTGCTTTGGAAGCACCAAATGCCTTCTGTACCATAACATAATCCTCGGAGTACTGTGTGATCGTGGAAGAACGCACATAACGCACATTGTCCGGGATAAATGCCAGTGTCAGCACCAGATACGGTGTAATAAAATGCAACAGGAAATCAGACAAGGTATTCACGCCTACCGTATGCATGCCAAGGATCGGAAGGATCCGCAGTTTATAGCCGAACAGATAGATAAAGAGCATCGCTACCCAGAAAGTCGGCATCGCGATCCACAGGGAACAGATCCCGTCGATCAGTTTGTCCAGCCATTTGTTTTTGTGAGAACCGGCCACCAGACCCAGCACGATTGAGATCACATAGGCCGTCAGATAAGACGGCAGCACCAGCTTGATCGTGTTCGGGATTCTTGTCGCCAGCTCATCGAAAATATTCGTTTTTGTCACGATAGAATAGCCGAAGTTTCCATTCAGGATTCCCTCCAGCCAGCGGATATACTGCACATAGACCGGCTGATCATAGCCGTATTTTTCACGGATCATCTGTACCATCTCCGGAGACATCTTTGGAGTTGTCATGGCATCAATTGCATCATACGGTGCCAGATGAATCAGAGAAAAACACAGGATCGTGATCACGATGATCAGTGGGATCGCAGTAAGAATACGTTTGAAAATATACTTTGCCATACCTTTTTCTCCTTTTGTTTTTCATTCTTAAGCCCAAAAAGCGGAACTCTTCGCCTGTTTCAGAAGAATTCCGCCCTCATTATAAATAGTGTCTAATCTTTGATGATTACTTATTCAGCAATTTTCAGACTGGAAGTATCCTCGAAGGTATATACCGGAACAAGTCCTGCATCTTCCACACCCTGGATTCTGTTATTTACAACCAGGATCTTGTTGTTGGAAATGATCGGATAGAAAGCACCTGTATCCTGAACAGCTGCCTGCAGTTTTGCATAGGTTTCCTTTCTTGCAGACTCATCCAATTCAGAACGACCTTCCTCAAACAGCTGATCGATGGTATCGTATCCACTGTAGTGCATGTAGTTGTAAGCACCATCATTTTCAAACAGGCTGGAGAAGGTATCCGGGTCAATACCCATGATATAACCGCCCAGATACATATCGTACTCGTTATCCGGATCCTTCATTGCGTTTGCAATGGCTGTTCCGTCTCCGCCGGCAAGTTCTACGGTTACTCCAACTTCCTTCAGCTGTTCCTGAATCAGCAGAGCCTGTGCGGACTGTACCGCATCACTGGACATATAACCAAGTTTCAGCTTCAGACCACTTACGCCTGCATCTTCCAGCATGCTTTTTGCTTTGTCAACATCCTGCTCGTATTTTTCCACACCATCTTCTGTATAGAACTGGCTGTTTGTTGGCAGGAAAGTATACGGAATACTATAATATTCAGAAGATTCAAACGCTGCATCATCCATGGCTTTTCTGTCCATAGCATACAGCAGTGCTTTACGGACTTTTTCATCTGTTACACGATTGCAGTTGATCTCCAGATAGCCAACACGTCCTTCACTGTAGGAGTAAGTAGACAGGTTGCTTGCATCCAGATCCAGCTTTTTCACCTGCTGCGGTGTCATCTGGTAAGCATCTACTTCACCATTCTGCAGGGCAAGGATTGCTGTGTCTGCGTTCTCGATAATCTGGAATACAACATTTTTGATTGATGGTTCGCCCTTATAATAATTCTCGTTTGCTTCGAATTTCAGATATGAGCCTGACTGATAATCTACCAGTTTGTAAGGACCGGTTCCTACGGAGTTCATGTTGTAATCGTTATGCTCAAAATCTGTGACATCTTTGTAGATGTGCTCCGGCATAATGAAAATCTGACTTAACATCTCGATAGCCGTAGGTGTTACGAACGGGAATGTGAAAGATACGGTGTAGTCATCCACTTTTTCCACTTTTACCGTTCCCTGATCGTAAACCAGCTGAGAATAAGCCCAGCCAAGGTTATCCTCCTGTTCCATGGCTTCGTATGTGAATACCACGTCATCTGCGGTAAATGGTTCACCGTCAGACCATTTCACATCATCTCTCAGTTTAAATGTATAGGTCAGATTGTCATCGGATACGCTATAATCTGTAGCCAGGAACCAGTTAATTCCATCGGCATTATTCATATACAGTGGGGAGTAGATCATCTTTACAGTAGATAATCCCCAACGGTCAGATGTTGTAATAACATTGACAGTCTCTGTAGGGTCCCCGGAGATGGCATAGGTAAATGTGCTGTCACCAGAAGTCTCTGTGGTAGCTGTACTGCTGTCGGCAGTGGTTGTGCCTGCTGTACTGTCATCTTCTGCAACCGGATCTTTTCCGCCACAGGCTGTCAGACTTGCTGCAAGCATCGCTGTCAGAGTAAGTACAGATACAAGTTTTTTGAATCTTTTCATTTTACTCTTTCTCCTCCTTATTTGGCCTGATTTTTTAACAATCATACTTCATCATGTTAGCAAAGGAAGGTACATTTGTCAATTCATTTTCGCCATAAACATAGTTTTTTGGTATGTTTCTGATTCGTTCACTGATAATATCCCGCGAGGTGTTTTTTGTATTGTTCTCACAAATCGAAAAAAGCCCGGAAATAACCGGTGATTTTTCCGGTTTCCGGACTTTTCTCAGGTCATCAGCTGCTTTTTTCACAGCTTCTGACTTCACATGCCATCTTCACATTTCTTGTTGTTATATTTTTTACGCCCTGTCCCAGAAGCTCCCGGAACCGTTCCTCATCATTGACGGTCCAGACGGACAGATCAATATCATTTTCACCGGTCACACGGATAAATTCTTCTGTGGCAATCTTTTCATTTACATTCACGGTATGTATTCCGTATTTTCTGCAGGCTCTGCTGATTTTGTATGCCGCCTGTTCAAAAAGAAGATCCTCTTTTTGTTCCTTATAAATATCCGGAAGATATTCCTCGATGTTCCAGAACACTTCCACATCTCTCCAGATACAGGATTCTGTCACCGGAACCGGACGGACACTTCCGGAATAAAGGATCTGCTCTGTCTTCAGTCCGGATATCAGGGCCAGCTGACGAACCGCCACTTCCAGCCCACACTCTTTCAGATCGCAGTTGATCCGCATCCCCGGATATTTTCCCATCATACGGAATACATCGGCAAGACGTACCGCATCTTCATCTGTCTTATCGTGGGACAGAATCAGAATTCCGTTTTCTCCCATCCGTACATCTACTTCCAGTGCATCGGCTCCTGTCTGCATCGCATACGCTACGAATTCCAGACTGTTTTCTTTCGTTCCGTCCGCTCCAGAATGGGCGGTTATCATAGTCTCTCCCATTATTTTTCCCAGTCCTTTTCTTTCAGATTTGTATAGATATAAACTGCTGCAGACACTGAACAGATCAGGAACATGATCACAGACAGTGCTGCGGAACGATTGTAGGACAGATATTTGTTAAACTGATCGTACAGAGCGATACCGAGCATCTTCGGTGAGTTGCCGCCCATCAGGTACGGAGTGGTAAAGGAACCCACATTGGACATAAATACAAACGTGGATGCCACCACCACATCTTTCATGGACAGTGGCAGGATCATGCTGGTGAAGGTTTTCCATCTTCCCGCACCGCTGTCTCTCGATGCCTCAATGATCGAATCCGGGATCGCTCCCAGTCCTGCGGCGATCATCATGGTTGCAAACGGGATGTTAAACCACATATTCATCACGATGATACCACTTGCATGATACATCAGCCCCAGCTTGATGTCCAGTCCGAACAGCAGACCGATCCGGTTGATCAGTCCCGAATCACGGATGATCGTGATCATCGCATACACGGCACACATGGTCGGTACAAATCGCGGAAGCAGGTACAGCATGCCGATGGCTCTCGAGATCCGGGATTTGACAAACCGCAGATACAGTGCCAGAAGATATGCCAGCACAATGGCGATCACAACCGTCACGATGACGACAAACAGGGTGTACAGCAGGTTGTTTCTCTGTGCGGTTTCGGTAAAAAAGTAGGTATAGTTTGCTGTGGTAAATGCGCCGGTATCCTCATCCTGAAAACTCTGGATCACTGCGGATACGATCGGATAAGCGACTGTCAGCATTACCACCAGGAATGCCGGCAGCACCATTCCGTACGCTGCCAGCAGTCCTTTTGTCTTATTCTTCATATTTGCTCCTTTGGATCTGACTCTAGTTCAGAGTTCCGATCTCGTTATCCCATTTTTCGTTGAAGCCTGTAGACAGATCTCCGATAGACATGATACGGAAGTTGCTGACATCCAGGCTTTCCACATCTTCATAACCGGTCATATCCAGCTGTGCGGTATCGATCAGCGGAATTGCTGCCATCTGTTTTACCAGAATCTCCTGTGCATCTGTGGTAAGGATGTAGTTCATGAATGCGTAAGCGCCTTCTTCGTTGGAACCGAAGGTCGGGATTGCCAGAGACTGGAGAGAACCGGTCAGAGACGGATCGATCTGTGTGATCTTAATGGTGTCTTTTAAGGTTCCTTCCGCTCTCTGGGACAGTACCATATCTGCCCAGTTCGGACACATATCGATCTCACCCTGGTTCAGCAGGTCCAGAGTACCCTGGTTTTTGCTCGGGTAAACCACAGAACCGCCGGACTGATACATATACGGGTGAATGGATTTCAGGAAGTCAAATCCTTCGGTCCACTGGTCTTCCCAGGAAGGATCGTCAGAGGTAATCGCCTCTTCCGGCATGTAGTTGTATACGGAAGTACGCACGAAAGAATCTCCGGCTCCACCGGTTCCCGGTGCATTGTAGGCGAATCTTCCCGGGTTATCCTTCATCCACTGTACCAGCTCATCCATAGTCTTCGGCGGTGTCGGTACTTTTTCGGAATCGTAAGCCAGAATAACGGTAGTTCCACGATAAGGCTGTACATAATCCGTTGCCAGAGCGCTTTTTGCTTCTACATTTTCAGAATTCGGGATTTTGTTCTTATCCAGTTTTACAAAAGCTTCCTCTCCGATCTGGGAAATCACTTTGGACAGATCATCACCACCCAGATCTACCAGATCATAATCTGTATCCGTCTGTTTTGCTTTGTAAGCGGCTGCCAGCATATCTGTCATGGACTGTGTTCCGGTACCACTCAGCATAAACTGCAGTTCTGCCTGATATTTGTCTGCATATTCGGAATTATTATTAAAATCATCGATCAGTGTCTCAAAAACCTGACGTACATTATCAGAACCACTGGCCCAGATCGTCAGTGTTGATTTTCCATCTGTACTTTCCTGTGTCTGTGCACTGTCTGTACCTGCACCGTCAGAACCTCCCTGTGCACCTGTTCCACATCCTGCCATAGATACCAGCATCATTCCGGCAAGCATCGCTGCCATTACTTTTTTCATTCTCATTTTTTCATTTCTCCTCATTTGCTTTTGTTATGGATTCTTCTATATGATGATGTCAGAAGCAGACATTAGCTGCCCCCGGCTTATTGTCTCACTGTCTTACGCAGCCTGGGAAAATACCGTGTGTTTTCCGATCGTGAGATTTACCAGATCTCCCTCGCGAAGCTGATCACTCAGTTCCCGGTCGACATAACATTTGATGATCTCATTTCCACGCTGTACTGTCAGAACCACATAATGACCGAGCATCATGATCGTGCGGACAACTGCTTCCATCGGACCGTGTCCCTTGTTGACTACGATATCCTCCGGACGGACTGCAATCGTGCTGCCGCCATTCCGGATAAAGTTCATCTCCCCGATGAAGGATGCCACATGAAGGGTTGCCGGGCTGTCGTAGATTTCTCCCGGTGTTCCTACCTGATCAAATTTTCCTTTGTTCATAACCACGATCCGGTGGGACAGTGCCATCGCCTCCTCCTGGTCATGGGTTACGAAAATAACCGTGATACCGAGGTCGCTCTGGATCTTTTTCAGCTCCTCACGCATCTGCTGGCGGATCTTCGCATCCAGTGCGGAAAATGGCTCGTCCAACAGTAACAGAGATGGTTTTAACAACAGGGAGCGGGCAATCGCGATTCGTTGCTGCTGACCACCGGAGAGCTGTCCCGGATATTTTTTCTCAAAACCGCTCATGGAAACCAGTTCCAGCATCTTTTTAATCTCTACATCTATCTCCTTTTTCGGAACCTTCCGCAGTTTTAAGCCGAATGCCAGATTTTCATAGATGGTCATATGCGGCCAGAGATTATAACTCTGAAACACCATAGCGGTCGGTCTTTTTTCCGGTGGCAGATTCACAATGGACTGTCCGTCCACCAGAATATCCCCGTCAGTCACATCCATGAACCCACCGATGGTTCTCAAGATCGTGGATTTACCACATCCGGAAGGTCCGAGGAAGGTTACGATTTCTCCTTCGTACACTTTCAGATTAATGTGTTCCACACCGTCTCCGTTATCGTATTTTTTTGCCATATCTTTTAATTCCAGTTTTACTTTTCGTTCTTCCATACTAACTTCTTTCTATCCTCCTGGATATTCTTTCACTTTTTACTTCATCTTGAAACCACCGGCAATTGCTTCCGGTCCGATATATTTTCTCATCACAAAGATCAGCAGTGCCGACGGAATGATCAGCAGAATGGCAAATACCGCACCGATCTGGATCGCGGAGCTGTCAAGCACGATTCCGTACATGGCTACCGGCATGGTCTGGATTCTCGCAAGACCTACCAGCATCGTTCCCTGTGCCTCTTCCATGGAACCAAGGAAGGTGTACAGGGTAGCAACTGCGATTCCCGGCATCGCCATCGGCAGTGTCACCTTGAAGAAGGTACGGACCGGACTTGCACCAGCATCCCTCGCAGCTTCCTCCTGCTGCCGGTGTACGTTGCGGAACGCACTCGAGGGCAGCCATACCATAAACATCATGGAGTTGATCATGTGAATGATAATTACTCCGGCATATGTTCCCATCAGTCCGTATTTGTAAAATAAAACGGCGATGGAAGTGTAGATGCCCAGCTTTGGGAATGCATTGGTCAGCAGGAAGGACAGCATAAATACTTTTCTTCCCGGATACTGAAATCTCGCCAGTGAGTACGCCGCCGGAATACAGAAGATCATCGAGATCACAGTCGTCGCAATCGCGATGATAAAGGACTGGATCATCGAAGACACCAGACTCTTCTGTCCGAACACATACCCCCACCACTTAAAGCCCCACTCCTGTGGAAGTACTGACGGCACATTATATTCATTTGCAAACGCTAACATCAGCATATTCAACAGCGGTCCGTAAAAGAATAAGATAAATACGGCCAGCAGGATAAATTCCAGAAACTTCTTCTTTCCAACGGCATGATAAAACCGTCTCGGATTTAACATCTTAAACATCTTTTTCGTTCTCCTTTCCGAAAGACAGAGTATCATGCCCGGGCGGGGTGCTTCTATCGTGGTTTTGTAAAGTTGTGTTAATTTTTTGTAATTCACATACAATTTACAGAACTTTTATTTGGGCATTGCGGACGAACCAAATACGCTCCGCACGCTTTGCTCATTATCACAGCATTCGCTCGCCATGGAACTTGCAGGCAATTATTGATATGCAATGAAAAAAAAACCTGCCAGCAGTTCATAATTCTCTGCTGACAGGTTCTGTCATTCTTTTTTATCTTTATTTTTTTCCTTAATTAAATGCAAACACTGCAACTTCATACGGAGCCAGCGGGTATGCCACATGGTATGGCTGTCCGTCACATTCTCCCTTGACCGGTTTGAATACCGGATTGTCCACATGATGCTGTCCGCCGTAAGCCGGGTCTGCACTGCTCAGGATTAATTTACACTGTTTCTTCTGCGGTACACCTACCCAGTAGTCTTTCCGTTCTACCGGAGTAAAGTTGCAGACAAACAGCAGGTTGTTTCTTTTCGTCGGTGACCAGCGGATGAAACTGTAGATGCTTCTGTCTGCATCATTGGCATTGATCCATTGAAAACCATCATAGCCATTGGCATCCGCATACAGTGCCGGATATTTTTTATACATCATCTGCAAATCTCTTACATAATCCTGTAACTGCTGATGTCTTGCCTCACGGAGCAGATACCAGTCAAGCTCTCTCGCCTCACTCCACTCCTGAAACTGTCCGAACTCCTGTCCCATAAAAAGCAATTTCTTACCCGGGTGACCCATCATGAAGGAATATCCGGCTTTCAGATTTTCAAATTTGTCATCGTACTCTCCGGGCATCTTGTTGATCATGGAGCATTTCAGATGGACAACTTCATCATGAGACAGTACCAGAATATACTCCTCGCTGAAGGCATACGTCATGGAGAAGGTCATCTTATTATGGTTGAATTTTCTGAAATACGGATCCAGTTTCATATACTCCAGGAAATCGTGCATCCATCCCATATTCCACTTAAACGTGAATCCGAGACCGTTCTCTTTTTCCACATCTCCGGTTACTTTCGGCCATGCAGTAGACTCTTCAGCGATCATCATGGTTCCTTTGTTTCTTCCAAGAATCAAAGTATTCAGATGCTTGAAAAATTCGATTGCTTCCAG
>ERZ857775.2947-NODE-2947-length-14937-cov-7.473256_pt1 | contig 14937 bp, 13 predicted proteins | sample MGYA00519698_ERZ857775 | MGnify/ENA primary metagenome ERZ857775 (study PRJEB31778, sample SAMEA3449363) | human gut metagenome | biome: human gut; feature: human-associated habitat; material: faeces | place: United Kingdom | collected 2010/2012 ...
GTATCAAAAATTCGGGCGTTTGTATAGGCTTTTTTGAGAAACTCCGAACTTTCTTGCCATTTTGTTACCTGAAATGTGGTCTGTGCAACCGCAAAAATGGGCTTTTGGGGGTCAGAAGGGCCTTTCCAGGCCTTCAGCTCGTCCAGATCGCTGAACACAAATACCTCTCCCCGGGTATGGCCCACAATGCCCTGCACCTCGGGGTGGGCAGCATCACCGGCCACCAGAAGCACCGCGCCCTCGGCCTCGGCCCGGGCGGCAATGCTCTGGATCTTCTTCACAAAGGGGCAGGTGGCATCGTGGTAAACAAGGCCGCGCTGCTCCAAAGTATCATAGATGGTGCGGGGCACGCCGTGGCTGCGGATGATGACCTCGTACCCGGTGGGGATATCGTCCACGGTATCGGCCACCAGCGCACCGCGCCTTTCCATATCGGCCACTGCCTGCGGGTTATGGATCAGCGGGCCCAGCGTTGCCACCTTATGGCCCTCGTTCAGCAGATTGTAGGTCAGCTCCACCGCGCGGTTCACGCCAAAGCAGAAGCCAGCGGTTTTGGCAAGACGAATTTCCATAGCGTTTCTCCTTCTCTAAACCTCTCAGCCTCGCATTCGCTCGGCAGCTCCCCTAATAGGGGAGCCAAGTTTACGCTGTTGTTTTCTTGCCTCCCCTACCAGGGGAGGTGTCACCGAAGGTGACGGAGAGGTTCTCACTTCAGCTGTTCCCAGGCATCCAGCAGTGCCTGCTTATTGGCCCGGAGCACCTTCATATCCCGGCGGCTCTCCATGGCGAACTGGGCGGCGGGCATCGGCTCGCCGTAGATGACGTTCACCCGGCAGAACAGCCGCATCTTCCCGTCCGGCGTATCGTAGCGGATGCGCACCGGCACCACATCCACCCCGGCCTGCGCCGCAATGACAAACAGGCCGCTCTTGGGCGGCAGGAGCCTGCCCTCTTTTTCGCGGGTGCCCTCCGGGAAGATGAGCAGGGTCTCCCCCGCCCGGCAGGCCTCCACGGTCCGGTCAATGATCTCCAGCTCCTCCTTGGTGCCGCGCACGCAGAGCGCGCCGCTGCAGCGGAAGAACCAGGTGAGCAGGGCGTTGATCTCAAACAGCTCCTTTTTGGCAAAAACAAGCATCCGCCTGCCCCAGAACCGGCTGATGACGATGAACACCGGGTCAATGGCTGAAACGTGGTTGGGGGCAATGATGCAGCCTTTGGTCTGCACCTTGCGCAGGTTCTCGCGGCCAACGGTATGGACCCGGAAGCCGATGTGGAACACCAGCCAGGCCAGCGGCAGCAGTATGTAATATAGTACCATTTAATTAACCTTTTCTGCAATAATCTTTTTCATCGCCGCAAGGCTCTGCTCAAAGTTGAGGTCAGAGGTATCCAGCAGCACTGCATCCTCGGCCTGCTTCAGGGGGGCGGCGGCACGGTGGGTGTCCTGATAGTCCCGCTGCTTCACATCAGCCAGCACATCCTCAAAGGCGACCTCCATGCCCTTCTGCTGGTATTCCAGCCAGCGCCGTCTGGCCCGGGCTTCGGGAGCAGCGGTCAGGAAGATCTTGACAGTGGCATCCGGCAGCACCACAGTGCCGATATCCCGGCCATCCATCAGGACGTTCTGGGTCTTGGTCATGCCGCGCTGCAGCTCCAGCAGGAAGGCGCGGACTTCCGGGTTGGCACCCACGGCAGAGGCGGCCATACCAGCCTCCTCCGTGCGGATGGCGGTGCTCACGTCCTCACCGTTCAGATAGATATGCTGCTCCCCGTCAATGCAGTCCACCCGCAGGCCGATCTCCGGCAGCAGGGTGTTGACCGCCGCATTGTCCTTCGGGTCCACGCCCTTGCGCAGGGCATACAGGCCGATGGTGCGGAACATGGCACCGGTATCCACATAGATGTAGCCCATCTCTGCGGCCAGCCGCCGCGCCAGGGTGGATTTGCCTGCCCCCGCAGGGCCGTCGATTGCAACTGAAACCATTTTGGATTCTCCTTTATTTATATATAATAAGTATTTTATCATCGGTCAAGCTCTGCTCTGTCCAACCTCTCAGAGGTGATTTGCAAAGCTCTGCGCCGTACAGAAAGCGATCTGCAGGTTGTAGCCGCCGGTATAGGCATCCACATCCAGCACCTCACCTGCAAAGTAAAGGCCCAGCGCCTTCTTGCTCTGCATGGTCCTGGGATCCACCTCCCGCACGGACACGCCGCCGGAGGTGATGACCGCATGGGCCAGGTCGCCCCGGGCATCGATGGGCACGTTCCAGTGCTTCATCAGGCGCACCAGCTCCCGCTTCTGCTCCCGGGTGATCTGGTTGGCCTTTGTGGCAGGGTCAATGCCCCAGCGTGCCACCATGACCGGCTGCATACTGGCAGGCAGCAGCTTGACCAGCGCCCCCTGGGCGGCATGGTTGGCCAGCAGGGCAAAATCCCGGGTGATGCGGTCATAGAGCTGCTCCTCGCTCAGGGCGGGCTTCAGGTCGATCTCGGCGTGGTACTTGTGCTTTTTCATATCGCCCAGATGGCTGGACGCGCTCAGGGTCAGCGGGCCGCTGATGCCAAAGTGGGTGAACAGCATCTCGCCCTGCTCCTCAAAGATGTCCTTGCCGTCCTCAAAAAGGGTCAGGGTCACATTTTTCAGGGCAAGACCCATCATCTTTTTGCAGTCCGGGTCATGGCTGACCAGACTGACCAGACTGGGCACCGGCTCCACAAGGGTGTGCCCGGCCTGCCGGGCCAGCCGGTAGCCGTCACCGGTGGAGCCGGTGGTGGGGTAGCTCACACCGCCGGTGGCCACCAGCACGGCATCGGCCCGGTATTCTTTCCCGGAAGTCCCCCGCACACCGACACACCGCAGGGCAGGCCCGGCCTTTTTCTTTTTGGGATGGCGCGGATTTTCCGGCACGGCAGGGGCGGCTTCCGGCTCCGGGGGCAGCTCTTCCAGAAGCAGCTTTTTTGCCCCGTCATAGACGATCTCCGCGTCCTGTGCGTAGCGGAGCAGTGCCTGCCGGATCTCTTCGGCTTTGTCGGACACCGGGAACACCCGGCGGCCGCGCTCCACCTTCAGCTCCACGCCCAGGCTCTCGAACAGCTCCATGGTCCTGGCGGGCGGGAACGCCCCCAGCGAGGAGAACAGAAAGCGCGGATTGGTGCGGACATGGTGCAGAAACTCCTCTGCAGTGCAGTCGTTGGTCACATTGCAGCGCCCCTTGCCCGTAACCAGGATCTTCTGACCGGGCTTGTCGGTATGCTCCAGCACCGTTACCTGATGCCCCTGCCGCACAGCGGCCCCCGCCGCCATCAGCCCGGCCGCACCGGCCCCCACGATCAACACCTTTGCCATTCTGGTTCCTCCCGCAATTCACTGCCTGTCGAAATTTGTTCTAGTTTATCATACCAGAATCGGCCCGCAATTGCAATCTGCATTCCTTTGGAAAGGCACAGAAAAGCGGCAGACAGTCGTGTCTGCCGCTTGGGGTCACTGCATCAGTTTTGCGGGGTCAAGATAACTGTCGTCCTGCTTCACTTCCAGATGGATATGGCTTTCCTCGGCGCATTCACAGCTGACGCTGCCCACTTTGCCCAATGTCTGCCCGGCACTGACCGTCTCGCCCTCCTTCACCGCCGGGCTGGCCACGCCGCAGAGCCGCCAGACACGGCCCGCACTGTCCTTGATCGCCACAGTGGGGCCCCAGCTGCCATCGGAGCCGGCCAGCACCACCGTGCCCGCCGTGGGGCTTTGGACGGCAGCATCCTTTGCGCAGGCATAGTCGATGCCGTTGTGGGTGCGCCAGTCGCCCAGGGTCTTGTTGTAGACCAGCTCATCGCCGCTGTATCCATTGAGCACCCTGCCAGAGACCGGCTGCGTGGAAGCAGGCGCTGCCGAACTGCTGGCAGGCGAGGATGCACCTTGCAGCGCGGATGGTTCGCGCACCGAGCCAGAGCCAGCCTGCGGCGCAGAGGAGGCCGAAGATGCACTCCGCGATGCCGAGGAGGCCGCCTTGGGCACATTGCTTACACTGTTTGCGGCGGGTTCGGTCGGCCATTCCCATGTTGTTTCGTCCTCCTGTGGCGTGGTGGTGGAAAGCCCCTCATCGATGCCGGGGGCCGTGGATGTGCTGTCCGGTGTCTTCAGGCCCGAAAGGTTCTTGTCCAGCTCGTCGCGCACGGTGCGCACCGCCCAGACCCCCGCCGCCGCTGCCGCCACCAGACAGGCCAGCAGTGCCAGTGCAAACCCTTTGTCCCGCAGAAATTTCCTGATCTGTTCCATGTTCGTTACTCCAATCCGTCATGGTTTCGCTTGATTTTCTGATTGCAGTATGCGATTTCGGAACCGGGTTTATACACATTTTATAAAAAGAAAACCCTCTCCGTCAAAGCCTGAGGCCTTGACAGAGAGGGCTGAAATACACAGATCAGCTGCGGCGGCGGTTGTTGCCCATCAGGCGGACAACATACAGGAAGATGTTGATGAAGTCCAGATACAGGGTCAGCGCGCCATAGATGGAAGCCTTTTCGGCCATCTCAGCATCAGCGGAGTAGTAGCTGTACATCTGCTGCAGCTTCTGGGTATCGTAAGCGGTCAGCAGCATGAACACCACCAGACCGATGCCGCAGTAGAGCACCGAGCCGCCAAAGCCGAAGCCGAACAGCATCCCCACAAAGCCGGTGATGATCATGGCAACCAGAGCCATCATCAGGCGGGGGCCCCAGCCGGTCAGGTCCTTATGGGTGGTGGTGCCGTAAACAGCCATCAGCCCGAAGTAAAGGGACGTTGCCAGCAGCGCCATGATCAGGGTGCTTGCCGAGAAAACAAGGAAATAGTAGCTCAGCACCATGCCGTTGAGCAGTGCATAACCGAAAAAGGTCGCGCGGGCAGCTCCCACCGACATGGTCTGCACCCGGGAGCTCAGCACGAATACCAGCGCCAGCTCCGCAATGGTCAGCACAAGATAGAGCGAATCGACCAGATAGATGAGCGAGGTCGTCGCAGTGAGATAGGCCATGGCGAAGGTGATGAGCAGGCCGCAGGCCATCCAGCGGTAGGTGCGGGTCATATAGTCCGATGCGCTCATCGTGGGCTCCGCATAGCCGCGGTCATAATTTCTGTAATCCATTGTGGAACTCCTCCAGTCTTTTTGCCGGGGCGGGCATTCCGCCTTGCTCCGGTCTACGTTTTATAGTATACTGCATAGAAATGAACGTTTCGTGAAAAAGGCTGTGATATTGTATGTCTCTTGGACTTTATCTGCATATTCCCTACTGTTTTTCCAAATGCCGGTACTGTGATTTCTATTCTGCCCCCGGCCAGCGCGGCGTGCCCACCCAGTATGTGGATGCCCTTCTGCGGGAGCTTGCCCGCTTTGCGCCGGAGGCACCTCTTCACCCGGACACGATCTATTTTGGCGGCGGCACCCCCAGCCTGCTCTCCCCTGCTGATGCCGCCCGGCTCATTGCGGCGGCAGCTCCGGCACCCGGGGCGGAGATCACGCTGGAGGCCAACCCCGAGACCGTGACCGAGCAGACCCTGTGCGGTTTCCGGGAAGCCGGGGTGAACCGCATCTCTTTCGGGGTACAGTCGGCCCGGGACAGCCAGCTGAAAACGCTGGGCCGCCCCCACACCGCCCGGCAGGCCCGGGCAGCTTTTGCGGCGGCACGGCGGGCAGGCTTTACCAACATCAGCGGCGACATCATGCTGGCCCTGCCCCATTATACGCAGGCCGAGTTTGACGAGACACTGGAGCTCATTGCGGAGGGCGGGGCAACGCACATCTCCGCTTACCTCTTAAAGATCGAACCGGATTCCGCCTTTGGCAGACACCCGCCCGAGGGTCTGCCCTCCCCCGACGAAGCGGCAGACTTTTACCTCTACGCCGTGGAGCACCTGGAGCACCACGGATACCGGCAGTATGAGATCTCGAACTTTGCAAAGCCCGGCTATGAGGGCAGGCACAACCTCATCTACTGGAACTGTGGGGATTACCTCGGCCTTGGCCCGGCGGCGCACTCCTGCATGGGCGGCAAACGATTCTATTACCCCGCCGACACCGAGGCCTTCCTGAACGACAAAGCAGCCCCCGTTATGGACGGAGTCTGCGGCGCAGAGGACTATCTCATTTTACAGCTGCGGCTGCGCAAGGGGCTGGATCTTGCCGCCTATAAGGCCCGCTACGGGAAGGAGTTTTCCACCGCTCAGCTCGCCTTTGTGAAAAACTGTGTGAAGTCCGGTTATGCCACCTTCGATGGCAGCACCCTTGCCCTCACCCCCGCCGGGCTCATTGTGCAGAACAGCATTCTGGCGGAGCTGCTGTGACTTTTGCTTGACAATTTACGTTGAAACGTATATACTGAAATTACAAAAGGTGCTGCCCTCCAAACGGCTAGCTCCTTACGTTACTCGTATCAAAAAAGATTGACCGATTTGCTTGGGGAAGCATAGATGGCGGTCAGTCTTTTTTGTTTTTATATCTTTTGTCGTCATGGCTGATTTTCCATGTGATGTCAAAAACACCATATGCTACGCTGGAAACAAATGTCAACAGCAGCAGCACTTCTGACAAAGTCATGCGCATTCCTCCTTTCGCCGAAGCGTCGGGATTGTGCGCCCAAAAAAGCCGCCCTCCCGATGCCTGTTTACCAGTAAGTAAAACCTTTGCGGTTCGGTAAGGAGCGTTCAGCCGCCTACGTTTAAGGCAACACCTGATGACAGCTTAAAAGCTGTATTTTTAGGATATCATATTTTCTGACAAAATACAATCGCTTACGTCAGGTCAATGACCCTCCACCCCAGCTCTCGGATGGCTTCCCGGTCATGGGTGGCCAACAGAACAGCCCGTTCGCCGCGGCGCTCTTTCAGGAGCGCTGCGGCTTTTTTCATGGTCTCCGGGTCCATGCCGGTGAAGGGTTCGTCCAGCAGCAGCGTGTCGCACCCGGCCCAGAGGGCGCGGAGCAGGGCCGCACGGCGCTTCTGCCCGCCGGAAAGCTTCCGGGCAGGCAGGGCAAGCGCCTGCTCATCATATCCAAATCGTTGAAAATCCGACACGATTTGCGTTTTGTATTGTGTTTTTCCCTCCGGGAGCACCAGTTCCACGTTCTGCACGGCGGTCAGCTGTGGGCAGAGCCGGTCCTCCTGAAAGACAGCACCGACCCGGCCCACGCCCTGTACCGTGCCGGAATCCGGCGCTTCCAGCCCCATCAGGATGCGGAGCAGGGTGGTCTTGCCCCAGCCGCTGGGTGCCCAGAGAACGGCAGGCTCCGCAAGGGTAAGATCTAGATCCTCAAAGAGCGTTTTTTCTCCAAAGCGTTTTGTTAATCCGCAAATTTCCAGTTTGTTAATCATTTTTTGTCACATCCTCTCCCAACACGCGGGCCACCGCCTTGTCCAGCAGGGCCAGGAACAGCTTCTCAAAGCCTGCGCTCAGCAGGATGATGACGAACGTCCAGGCGAACAGCTCCCCGGTAGAGAGTGTGATCTTTGCCCGGTAGAGGGCATCTCCGATGCTGCCATCGGGCAGGCCGATGACCTCGGCGGCCACACCGCTCTTCCAGCAGATGCCCAGCGCCACGCTGCACCCCTGCCGGAAGGCCGGCAGAATGGCGGGCAGCCAGATGGCTTTGACCCGCCGGGCCAGCGGCAGGTGGAACACCTGTGCCATTTCCAGCAGCTGCACGTCCGCGCTCTCGATGCCGGTGCGTACGGCACTGTACAGCACGGGCAGGACCATCAGAAAGCTGATGAGGATGGAGAGCGACCGCCCGCTGACCCACACCAGCGCCAGAATGATGAAGCTGGCCACCGGCGTGGCCTTGACCAGCTGGATGACCGGGGCCAACAGCGTGTCCACCCAGGCCCAGCGCTCGGCGGCAGCCGCCAGCAGAACGCTGACCACCACGCCCAGCGCAAAACCCAGCAGGATATGCCCGGCGCTGAACCCCACCCGCTGCCAGAAATCGGCCTGCGGCAGCAGCTCCATCAGGGTGCCCGCCGCCTGAATGGGTGACACCAGAAAGACCTCCTGCCCGATGGCCATGGCCGCCGCCTGCCAGACGGCCAGCCAGAACACCGCTGCTGCCAGCAGCCCTGTGCGGCGTTTTTTTGTCTGCTTCATTTTATCTGCTCCGTTCTCACTCAAAAAGAGCCGTGCGGCTGCACGGCTCTCCTTTTTACCGGTTTACTGGAAGCTGCGCTGGACGCTTTTCCAGAACACCTGGCCGGGCGTGGCCTTGGTGTAGTAGAAGTTTGCATCCGGCAGCTTGCCGCCCACTGCAGCGTGGGAAGCATCATACAGCACCTTGAGGTAGGCGTTGACATCGGCCTTCATCTCGTCCCCCACACGGTAAACGATGTTGCACTGGGGCAGCGCCTTCTGGGCAATGGCCTTTTTGGCCACCACGCCGGTCTCCTCACAGAGAGCCGCCGTACCGGCAATATCTGTCTGGGCGGCCTTGATGCTCTTCTCGTAATCCCGCAGGAAATTTGCCACGATGTCCGGGTTCTCTTTGGCGTACTCGGTGCGGACAACGGTGACCCCCGTGATGAGCTGGGTGTCACAGACCTTGTTCCACTCCTTGGTCAGGTCCAGCACCACCCGCAGGCTGCTGTCCTTCAACTGGGCGGCGGTCACATAGGGCTGGGGCAGAACGGCAATGGCATCCTTTTTGGAGGCGGCCATCTGGGCAGTCACCTCAGATGCCTCGCTGTAATACTCGATCTTCACATCCTTGTCGGGGTCCAGTCCATTCTTGGTGAGCAGGTAGCGCAGAACATACTCCGGCGTGGTGCCCTTGCCGGTGGACAGGATGGTGCGGCCCTTCAGGTCGGCAAAGCTGTGGACGGTGTCTCCCTTTTCCACCACGTACAGCACGCCCAGCGTGTTGACGGCCATGACCTGAATGCCGCCGTTGGTCTTCTGGTACAGGGTGGCGGCAAGGTTTGCGGGGATGGCCGCGATATCCACTTCGCCCTTGATGAGCTTGGGCACGATCTCGTCGGCTGCGCCGTAGAGCTGCAGATCATACTTCTGGGAAGCGGTGCCGTTTTCCTCCATGGCCAGCAGGTTCACCAGACCCATGGTGGTGGGCCCCTTCAGACCCGCCACCCGGACGGTGGAGCTGGTCTTGGCCGATGCGCCGCACGCCAGCAGACTGACCAGCAGCACCACCGACAGCAGCAGAGATGTCAGTTTTTTCATCATTGTGTTGTTCCTTCCTCTCTCGATTTGTTCCAAACCCGAACAAATTTGCAAATTTTTCGAAAAACATTTGCTTTACAGGCTCAAGTTTACTATAATAGAGCCAAAAATACCGTTGCACGCGCAACGGAATCATCAAAGGGCGGTGAGGGCCCGGAGAACGCCTCACGGGACGATTATGGAAAACATTCTTCCTTTGTTGCAAACGACCTCTCTTTTCACCGGCATCGAAGCCGACGCGCTCCGTGTTCTGCTGGGCGAGCTGGGCGCTGTCATCCGCAGCTACGGCCGGGGGGAAGCCCTTGTTCAGGCCGGGGCCACCAACCGCCGGGTGGGCGTGGTACTGACCGGCAGCATCGAAGCCTACCGCCCCGCGCCGGGCGGCGCACGGGTGCCCATTGCCCAGATGGGGCCCGGTGGCGTCTTCGGCGACGTGCTGGGCGGCTCCAGCCTCGACAGCCCCGTGACCGTAGTTGCCGCCTCCGGGTGCGAGGTGCTGCTGATCCCCTACGACCGGCTGCTCCTCTCGGACGGCAGCGCCGCCCACCAGAGGGTGCTGCAGAATCTTGTCCGCACCATCAGCGACAAGTATTTTCTCCTCTCCCGCCGGGTGGACCTGCTGGTGCTGAAGAGTCTGCGCGCCAAGGTCTGCGCCTACCTGCTCGGCGAAGCCGAGCAGCAGGGCAGTCTGACCTTCTCCATCCCCTACTCCCGCATCCAGCTGGCGGACTACCTCAGCTGTGACCGCAGCGCTCTTTCGCGGGAACTCAGCCTCATGCAGCGCGACGGTCTGCTGGACACCTACCGCTCCAGCTTCAAACTGCTCCAGCCCGACGCGCTGCGGCAGATGGTGCAGTAAGGGAGGTCTTCATGAGAAATCCCCGAACCAAGCGCATCCTGCTGGCCTGTGGGCTGGCGGCGGGCATCTTGTTCCTTGCGCTGCTCTGTTTTTACCATCTGGACTACGGTGAACTGATGGACTGGGATGAAGCCCGCCACGGCGTCAGTGCCTACGAAATGCTCCAAACTGGCGAACCGATCGTCACCACCTATGCTTACTCGCCCGACTATTGGAACCTGAAGCCGCCCCTCAGCGAGTGGCTCATCGCTTTGGGCTATAAACTGTTCGGGTATAACGCCTATGGTCTGCGCTTTTTCTCCGGCGTTTCCATGTTTCTGAGTGCACTGCTCTGCGCCGCCTTCCTCTGGAAGCGCTATGGAAAAACCGAGGCCGTTTTCTCCCTGTTCGCCTTTGCCTCCTGCGGCAAGCTGTTTTACTACCACGCCGCCCGCAACGGCGATGCGGACGCGCTGTTCATTTTTTGCTACACGATCGCCGTCCTCTGCCTGTGCGAAAGCCACCGGAAATTTTCATGGACTTACGGCGCTTGTCTTGCATTCTCATTTGCCTTCCTCGCAAAAGGCTGGCACGCCGGGACCATCGCGTTGCTCGTCCTGCTGACGCTGCTGTTCACCGGGCGCTTTCCACAGATGCGCCTGAAGCACTATGCCCTCTGCGCCCTTTCCAGCCTTGGCCCCGCCGGGCTCTGGGCGCTGGCCCGCTGGCGGAAAGACGGCCTCTCGTTTCTGATCTCCATGTTCACCTACGATGTGGTCAACCGCGCTGTCGGCTCGCTGGAAGAACACGCAGAACCTATTACGTTTTATTTTGACTTCATTAGCCACAGCAGCAGCTCGATCTTCCTGATCCTGCTTTCGCTGTTCGGGCTTGTTTTGCTGCTGCGCAGCAATGCGTTCCGGCAGCGCAGCGCCCTTTTTTACGATGCACTGGTCTGTGTGCTGGCGGTTCTGGTGCCTTTTGTTCTTTTTTCGGCGGCCTCTTCCAAGCTGTTCTGGTATATCCTCTGTGTCTATCCGGCCATCGTCCTTCTGAGTGCTCTTGCCGTTCATCAGGCAAAGCACCGGCTTCCTTCCGCCGCATGGCCAAAGCTTCTGCTGACCCTCTCTCTGGGGCTGGTGGTCTGCTTTTCGGCTCATAATGTCTGGCGGTACGCCGTGGAACCCTCCCGCTCCGTGACCGGGCTTTCGCTCCTTCTGGCCGACTGCTCCACCCCCGCGAAGGCACATTATTATATCGACGCCGGAAAATGGCAGCAGATCAAGCTGATGGAGACCGAGTGGCTCACCGATGCCACCCCCTGCGACGGTGGGGCGGAGGCCTTCGCCGCCGACAGCGGCTCTTATCTGATTACTTCCGCTGCCGCGCTGGACGCCTACCCGCAATACGAGGTCATCCGGCAGACAGAGGAATTTGCACTGCTGTACAATCCATAGTCGACAAAGTTTTACTACGCTACGTTGATGGTTTATAGCGGATGACCGCATCATTTTATTGGGAGGTTTTATGACTTTTACTCATCCTTCATGTAATATTCGAAAGCTTCTTTTATATTTTGGATTTCTTCTCGGCCTTGTCTGTGTTTTTCTCTTTTGTTTTTATCATCTTAGCTATGATGAACTAAAAAGTTTTGATGAAGCCCGCCATGGCGTCAGCGCCTACGAAATGCTCCAAACCGGCGAACCGATTGTCACCACCTATGCTTACTCGCCCGACTATTGGAACCTGAAGCCGCCCCTCAGTGAATGGCTCATTGCTCTTGGATATAAATTATTCGGATACAACGCTTTGGGAATCCGTTTTTATTCTGCGTTTTCCATCTTTTTGGCCGCTCTGCTCTGTGCGCTTTATTTATGGAAAAGACACAATGCACTTGCTTCTATTTTTTGTCTTTTCTTGTTTCCGACCTTTGGTGGTCTTTTTTCCTATCACGGTGCCCGTGCTGCAGACGCAGATTCTTTATTCATTCTGTTCTATGTTGCCGCTGTTCTTTGCATGTGCAAAAGCCGCGACATGTTCCGCTGGGTATACATTGCTTGTCTGTGCTTTGCACTTGCATTTCTCACGAAAAGCTTTCATGCTGGCCTTATTGCCATTTTTGTTTTATGTGCGCTTCTTTGCCTTGGGCACTTCAACACCATGCGTTTGACGCAATATCTTCTTTGTGCATTTTGCAGCTTATTTCCTGTTGGCTGTTGGGGGCTTGCCCGATATTTGAAAGACGGCACCTCCTTTTTGATTCCGATGTTTGCACAAGATGTTGTAAATCGTAGTGCTAATGCCATTGAAGGCCATTCCGGATCATGGCGTTACTACTTCAGTGTTATTTTCAGATACAACGATAACAATTCCATCCTTTTGCTGTTTTTGCTTTGTCTTGTCTTTATCGGTTTTATACTATATTTTCAAAAAGAAAGCCGTCCTCTTCCCTCTTTCCTTTCGAGTGATTTTTTCCTTTTTGCACTTGGAATTTTGATTCCTTTGATTATTTTCACAATTGCGAAAACCAAGCTTATCAATTATATTTACTGCGTTTATCCGCTTATGGCGCTTATAGCTTCTGTCTCTCTCTCTGTAATTTTGAAGTATTTTCCCAGAAGCGTAAAAATTGTAATTACAACCATCTGCTTTGTATTGACCCTTTTCGTCGTTCAGAAAAATTTTCGGACAATCATTCCTGTTTCCGACCAACACGACTATTCGTTACAGACCCTTTTGTTGAACTCTGAAATACATTCTGGTGATTGTGTTTACATTGCTCACGATTTCGAATCGTACGGAGCGGGCTATGACTGGACTCAAGCACAAGTCATGGAAGCCGAGTGGCTGACCGATTGCGTTCCCCAGTTTGGAGGCATTGACGCCTTTGAGGCCAATTCGCATTCATATCTGATCGTTTCTAATTCTCTTACAGAAAACCTTTCTTCTTATGAAGTAATTTGTAAAACTGATTCATATTCCATTTTGTACAATCCATAAAAACGAGGTATCATTTTATGTCCAAACCGATTCTCTGGATCGTGATCCCCTGCTACAACGAGGAGAAGGTCCTGCCCATCACGGCACCGATGTTTCTGCAAAAAATCAAGACCCTTGCGGAAAAGGAGATGGTCAGCGACAAGAGCCGGGTGCTCTTCGTCAACGACGGCTCCAAGGACGCCACTTGGGAGCTGATCTGCAAATTTGCACAGGAAGACGAGCATTTCATCGGCATTTCTCAGAGCCGGAACCGCGGCCACCAGAACGCCGTGCTGGCCGGGCTGATGGAGGCCAAGGAAAATGGCTGCGACATCACCATCTCCATCGACTGCGACGGGCAGGACGACATCGACGCCATGGACGAGATGGTCCAGAAGTATCTGGATGGGGCCGAGGTGGTCTACGGCGTGCGCAGCCGCCGCGACACCGACACCTTCTTCAAGCGGTTCACCGCCGAGGGCTTCTACCACCTGATGAACGCGCTGGGCGCGGACATCGTGTTCAACCACGCCGACTACCGCCTGATCAGTGCCCGCGTGCTGGAGAGCTTTGCCGACTACAAAGAAGTCAACATCTTCCTGCGCGGCATGGTGCCGCTGGTGGGTTTCCCCAGCGCAACGGTCAGCTACGAGCGCCACGAGCGCCTCGCCGGCGAGAGCCACTACCCCTTGAGCAAGATGCTGGCGCTGGCCTTTGACGGCATCACCAGCCTGTCCAACAAGCCCATCCGCATCATCACCGGAGCCGGCATCGTGGTGAGCCTGATCGGCTTCATCGGGGTCATCTGGGCTATCGTGCAGGCCATTCTGGGCTCGTCGGTGGCAGGCTGGGCCTCTATCGTCTGCATCGTCTGCTTCATGGGCGGCGTGCAGCTGGTATGCCTGGGCGTCATCGGCGAATACATCGGCAAGATCTACATGGAGACCAAGGCCCGCCCGCGCTACATCATCTCGGAGCGCACCTGGGCCCCCTACGAAAGGAAGTATCACGGATGAGCAAACAGAGCTGGCGGGGCAGTACCCTGCTGAACCCGGAACCGCCGGTGCTGGTGTCCTGCGGCGGGCTGGACCACCCCAACCTCATCACCATCGGCTGGACGGGCACCATCTGCACACAGCCCAGCATGGTGAGCATCAGCGTGCGGCCGGAACGGTTCAGCCACCACCTCATTCAGGAGAGCGGGCAGTTTGCCATCAACCTGCCCACCGAGAGCCTTGTCCGCGCCGTGGACTGGTGCGGCGTCAAGAGCGGCCGGGAGATCGACAAGTTTGCTGCCTGCGGCCTCCACGCCGCGCCGGGCTCTGTGCTGACGGACTGCCCCATTTTAGAGGAAAGCCCGCTGAATCTTGAGTGCAAGGTGACGCAGGTCATCCCGCTGGGCAGCCATGATCTGTTTTTGGCGCAGGTCGTCGCCTGTGATGTGGACGAGAGCCTGCTGGACGAGAGCGGAAAGCTCTGCCTCGACAAAGCCAAACTGATCGTCTACAGCCACGGCGAGTATCTGGCCTTGGGCAAAAAGCTGGGAACATTCGGCTACAGTGTCCGGAAGAAAAAGCCCCGGCGAAAATAAAGTGCATCCAATAACAGCCCCCGGACAGTTCCTCTTCCAAAGAGGAGCATCCGGGGGCTGATTTGTTTTTTGATACAAAGAGCTTTTTACTCCTCCAGCTGCACCACGCTCTGCTGACTTTGTTCCGGCAGGTACAGCTGTCACGGTAGACGTTCCTAAACTCCAGACCCCGGTTCGGATGCTGGAGTTTTTGGTGGGCGCGGGTGGATTGCGCGAGCCGCGCATCTAAAAAAGCCCCGCAGGGGCTTTTTTGCCGCCGGGACGAATGGCGGCGGCCGATGCTGTTCGAATCCACCCGCTTGCGTGAGTTTGCTGTTTGTGCAAAAGAAAAACGC
>ERZ857775.2948-NODE-2948-length-14924-cov-10.884861_pt1 | contig 14924 bp, 11 predicted proteins | sample MGYA00519698_ERZ857775 | MGnify/ENA primary metagenome ERZ857775 (study PRJEB31778, sample SAMEA3449363) | human gut metagenome | biome: human gut; feature: human-associated habitat; material: faeces | place: United Kingdom | collected 2010/2012 ...
TTGGATAAAAATACATATGAAATTCGATTCTGCGAATTAATCAGTGCTTCCCTAGTACCACCGCTCGAAATAACGGGGGCGCCATAGTGATACAATGCAAGCCCCGTAACGCTGACTTTATATTCATTGCCGCGCCAGCGGCAATCCTTCCCATCTGAACCCTCTGAACCTTTCGAACCCTTTCTACACAACCCTTCTACACAACCTGCGCCGACAGGCGCACCCCTTTTTATACTGCGGCGCAGCCGCCACCACAACCCTTGGGCCCGGAGGGCCTATCAATCTTAAGAACCTTTCAACACAACCTTTCTACACAACCCACCGCCGTCAGGCGGTCACAACCTGCGGGCCCTGCGGGCCCGCCCCCCTTTTGGTACTAACGCACCACCTTCCTCCACGGGAAAGCATGTCACTTGATTCTCAGTCTCCTTTGGCTCCCTATGAATCCAGTTCCTTTGCCCCTCCCGCAGGCGGTGGGACAATAAGTGAGGGGAGGGAACCCTTATTAGAATACACAGGAGGAATACCATGGAATTACTGGCACCGGCAGGATCACCGGAACATTTGAGAGCAGCCCTGGACGCCGGGGCGGATGCGGTTTATCTGGGCGGCAAGCTTTTCAGCGCCCGCCGGTTTGCCGGGAATTTTTCCAATGCGGAGATGGCAGAGGCCATTTCCGAGGCCCATCTTCACGGGGCGGCTGTGTATGTGACACTGAATACCCTTATTGGTGATGTGGAAATGAGGGATTTGAAGGCTTATCTTTCCTTTCTGGAAACCCTTCCCTTAGACGGGCTTCTGGTGCAGGATCTGGGGGTGGCAGCGCTGGCCCGCAGGCTGGCTCCATCCATTCCTCTTCATGCGTCCACTCAGATGACCATTTCGAACCTGGACGGTGCCCTTTTCATGAAGTCCCTGGGGTTCCAGCGGGTGGTGCTGTCCCGGGAGCTGTCTCTTCCGGAAATCAAAAAGATTGTGGAGGAGTCGGGGGTGGAAATCGAAGTCTTTGTCCATGGCGCCCTCTGCGTGTGCTATTCCGGCCAGTGCCTCATGAGTTCCTTTATGGGCGGCCGCAGCGGAAACAGGGGGGCCTGTGCCCAGCCCTGCCGCATGCCCTACCATCTGGTGGATGATAAGGGTCATAGATATAATCATGATGGCGATTATATCCTGAGCCTGAAGGATATGATGGGCATTGAGCGTATTCCCGATTTCCTTGATGCAGGGGTGGCGTCTCTCAAGGTGGAGGGGCGCATGAAGAGCGTGGAGTATGTCTACAACACCGTAGCTGCCTACCGCCGTGCTATTGACGAGGCGGAGAGGGGGAGACAGGCGGACACAGAGCCCCTGGTGCTTTCCCTGAAGGAGGAGTTCAACCGGGGCTATGCCTCCTCCTATCTGGATGATCATATCGGGAAACATATGATGACTGCCCTGGCTCCCGGAAATCACGGCGTAGATGCAGGCCGGGCGGAGCAGGTGAAAGGGGCGGTTTTCCATTTCCACAGCTCCATTGCAGAAATCCCCGGAAAGGTGACGGGCATTTCCTATGAAACGGACCATCACACCATGGCCTTTGTACCCATGAAGGACGTAGAAGAAAGGAAGGGCACATTCACCGTCCGCTATAACGAAAGGCCGAAGGAAATGGGGACGGTGTACTTTGTGGTGGAAGGAAAGAAGCAGTCCACTGCCATGAAAGACAGGAAGGGGAAAATTCCTCTTTTCCTTTCCTTTGAAGCCCTGCCGGGGAAACATCTTACCATGACCCTTTCCGATGATAAGGGCCATGAGGTCATCCTTTCTTCCGATTACACAGCGGAAAAAGCGCTGTCAAAAGTCACTTCTGAAGAAGACATCAGAAAGCAGCTGGGCCGCCTTGGAAATACCTGGTTCACTCTAGCCGGTGCCTCTATCCATAACGAAGGCTGCATGGTGCCGAAAAGCATTCTGAACCATATGCGCCAGGAGGGGGTGGAAAAAATCACCGCCCTCAGGCAGGAGGCCCATGAAAAGACCATTCCGGGGAAGAGGGCCATTTCCTTTACGCCCCTTGTGACTTCTCCCTTTAAGAAAGAGGGGCCCCATGTGGTGGTGCGTACCACCTCCCTTGACCAGGTGGAGGAAGGCCTTTCTCTTGGCCTCTCCCATTTCCTCTTCGGCGGGGAAACCTATGACCACCGGTCTATCCCTGTGAAGGACTATGAAAAGGCTTTATCCCTGGTAAAGGAAAAGGGCGGCACCATTACCTTTGCCCTGCCAAGGGTGGTGCGTGAGAAGAACCGTTTGAAAGAGGACGCTTTGATTTCCTCTCTGGCTGCCCTTTCTCCCGACGGCATGATGGCCGAGTATCCCGGGGTCATCCATTTGTGGGAAAAGGGGAAATGGACCGTACCCCTTCTGGCAGGCACATCCTTCAATCTTTTCAACGGCGCCGCGGTGAAGGAAATCGAAAACTGGGGTCTTGCCGGCGCCATGGTATCGGAAGAAGCCACCATACCCCAGATCCGGGATATGGTGAAGGCGGCGTCCATCCCCCTTTCCGCCCTTGTATACGGCAGGACGGAAATGATGGTGTCCGAGTACTGCGTCATCAACAGCGTTATGGGAGACAGGGACAAGAATCACTGCCCCCGGTACTGCATGAAGGGCTCCTATTTCCTTGAAGATGAAAAGGGCGCCCGCTTCCCGGTGAAAACGGACGAGTGGTGTCATATGCATATTTTAAATACCCGTCGTCTTGATATGGCGCCCTACCTTGGAGCCCTGAAGGAAATCGGCCTTACAGGCTTTGTGCTGGATCTCAGGGCGGAAAAGGATGCTGCCCCGGTAATGGCAGCCTACAGGGACATTGTGAGCGGAAAGAAAAAGGCTCCGGCCCCTTCTTCAAAAGGGGAAAGGGATATAACCCGGGGACACTTCTTCAGAGGAGTTTTATAAATGGAAAAAGATATACTGGAAATACTTGAATTTAATGAAATCAGGAAGAAACTGGCGGAACTTGCGCCGTCGGCCCTGTCAAAGAAAATGGCCCTGGAGCTTCTCCCTTCCTCCGTGCCGGAGGTGGTAGAAAAAAGCCTGCAGGAAACGGAAGAAGCATCCGTCCTGCTGGAAAGGGAAATCACCACCCCCCTGGGAGAAACCCATGACATTCTGGAAACACTGAAAAAGGCGGAAAAGGGAAGCCTCCTTTCCGCCAAAGAATGCATGGACCTTTCCAACTCCCTGGACACCTATAAGAAAATGCATCATTACTTCGAAGGGGAAAGACACCTGCAGTATCCGGCGCTGGAAGAGATTTCATCCCTTCTTGTACCTCAGGAAACCCTGATTTCCCGTATCCATCAGATATTTGACGAACATGGCGAAGTAAAGGACCAGGCCTCTTTAAAGCTCTTCCGCATACGCACCCAGAAGGAAACGATGAAGTCCAGAATCCGCCGGGCCTTTCGGCACATTCTGGAGGATAAGGACCAGGCAGCCTACCTGCAGGACGCCATCATTACCCAGCGGAACGGCCGCTACGTGGTGCCGGTGAAGGAAGAATACCGCTACAAATTCAGCGGCATCGTCCACGACCGTTCCTCCACCGGACAGACTCTCTTCATGGAACCTATGGTGTCCGTGGAACTGAACAACGACCTGGCGGAAATGACAGCGGCGGAAAAGCAGGAAATCCGGGAAATTCTGGAAGGACTGACGGAAGAAATAAAAAAGACGGCAGATGTCACAAGAAACAACTGCCGCCTGGCTACGGATATGGAATTCATCTTTGCCAAAGCCCGCCTGGCCCTTGCCATGAAAGGCGTCAAGGCCCTCCACTCCGAAAGGGGCGTCCTGGACCTTCGGAAAGCCCGCCATCCATTAATCCCTGAAGATCGGGTGGTGCCTGTTTCCATGACCCTTGGCAAAACCTTCCGCATCCTCATCATCACCGGCTCCAATGCCGGCGGCAAAACCATTGCCATCAAAACAGCAGGCCTCCTTTCCCTCATGAACCAGTCCGGCCTCTTCATTCCGGCGGAAGAGGGATCCATGCTTCCTGTGTATGACCACATCTATGCCATCATCGGCGACGAACAGAGCATCCAGGATAATCTCTCCACCTTCTCCAGCTACATTACCCAGCTCGTTTCCTTCCTGCCCTCTGCAGGAGAAAAGGACCTGGTACTCCTGGACGAACTGGGCTCCGGCACCGACCCGGTGGAAGGGGCGGCCCTGGCCCAGTCGGTGACGGAATACCTGCAGATGAAAGGGGCTCCTGCCATCATTACCTCCCATTTCAGCGAAATGAAGAAACTGGCCTATGAAACAAGGGGCATTGAAAACGCCTTTGTGGAATTTGATGAAAAGACCCTGGCTCCTACCTACCGACTCATTATCGGCGTCGCAGGCAACAGCAACGCCTTCAATATCTGCCGCCGCTTCGGCATGCCCGATGTCATCCTCGGCCGGGCCATTCAGCTCAAAAACGAATCCCCCCTCCATAACATGGAAGAAGTGATGGAGCGGCTGAACAGCCAGAGCCGGGACATGAACCGGGAAAAAGAAGAAGTGGACAAGACCCTCCGCCAGGCGGAAGAACTGAAAAATTCCCTGGAAAGTGCCAGAGATGAATTCTACCGGCGGAAAGACTCCATCCTTGAAAAGGCAAGAGAAGAAGCGGAAACCATGAAACGGGACCTCCGCGTCCAGTCCGAAGCCATTATCAAAGACCTGAAGAAAAACGCCGCCGCCATGAACAGGAATAAACTGGGTGACAAAATCTCCGACATCCGCGGCAAAATCGACGGCCTTAACGTGCCGGGCAAAGAAAACCGGCGGGAAAAACTGCCCAAAGACCAAGTAAAAAAAGGCACCTGGGTGTACATCGACACCATAGACAGCGAAGGCACCATCGCTTCCGTCAGCAGAAACCAGGTCCAGGTCCAGTGCGGCCTTATCCAGGTCAAAGTCACCGCCGATCACCTCTTCAAAGCAAAAAAGCCAAAGAAACAGGAAAAAATCCTGCCCTATGCCCGTAAAAAGACAATGACCCGCTCCGTAGCTGCTGTCCACACCGAACTCAACATCATCGGTAAAACAGTGGACGAAGCCATTCCTGAAGTGGACCGCTTCCTCAACGAATGCTTCATGGCCGGTATCTCCCCGGTACGCATCATCCACGGCAAAGGAACCGGCAGCCTCCGGCGGGGCGTGCAGGACTACCTCAGAACACTCAACTTCGTCACCGAATTCCACGAAGCGGACCCCTCCAACGGCGGCGCCGGCGTGACGGAAGTATATTTCTGAGGACACGCCCTTTATGTCACGCTCCGGCGGGCGATGGGAAAAAGCAAACCCCGCCTGTGGCAGGGGCACACTTACTATAGGCCTTTATCCTTTACATTCCTCCCTCCATATGTTAGGATAGTCCTAGTTTGAACGAATGAGGTGAATATGATGGCTGCTAAAATTACGTATACCATTCAGGAAGAATTAGGCGATCTGTCTGTGGCTGCCAATGGCTGGAAGAAACAGCTGACCTATACCAGCTGGAACAACCGGGACGAGAAGTTTGATCTTCGCTCCTGGAATCCGGACCATACAGCTATGACAAAGGGACTGACTCTGACGAAAGAGGAAATCCTGAAGCTGAAAGATATCCTGAACGAAATCGATTTCGATAAGTATTAAGGAAGCACTGATTCATTCATAGAGTCTGCTTTTATAAGAATTTTTATTCACTGCTTCGTCCTGGGACTCCTTAAATAGCTGGCTATTTGCGTCGTCCCATTCCTTGCATTGCATAAAAATCCAAGAATAAAAGCAGACAGTGATTTAATCAGCGCTTCCTTAATGAGTTGTCCAATGAGTTGTCCTCTGAAATGGAGTATCTGCTCCTGATTCGGGACAGATGGATGAATGACTGTACAAAAGGCTCTCCCTGCGGAGAGTCTTTTGGTATATATGGGGAATTTTAGGTTCTCCTTTTTATCATTTGACAGGATACTAAATTGATGAGAAATGGGCTGTCTTTGATTCCTGCCGGTAAGGAGGCAGGGGTTTGATTTCCCTTTTTTCGAAAGGAAATGAAAGGTTATGACATTCTTATTTTCCGGTCCTCATGGTGACAGGACGAAGAAGGCCTTTATGGCCGGCCTGGTAGGTCTTCTGGTAAATCTCATGCTGGGGTCTTTTAAAATACTGGCCGGCTGGCAGAGCGGTTTTCTTTCTGTCATGGGCGATGGCTTTAATAACATTACCGATATGGGCTCGGTGACTCTTCTGATGATGACCTTTTACTATGCAGCCAAGCCGTCGGACAAGGAGCACCCCTTTGGTCACGGACGGCTGGAATATATCAATTCCACTGTCATGGCAGCGGTGATTCTTTATGTGGGCATTACCCTTCTGGTGGAATCGGTGCAGAAAATCATCCATCCTAAAGATACGGAATTTACCCTTTTTGTAGCCATCATTCTGATTATCGGTCTTCTGGCCAAACTGTTCCTGGCATGGTGGTACAAGAGGGCAGGGGAAAAGGTGGGCTCCAAAGCCTTTGAAGCCTACAGCGCCGATTCCCTGTCCGACATGCTTTCCACCAGCGGCGTTCTGGTAGCCACGCTGGCCGAATATTTCTTTGGCCTTCACATCGACGGCATTATGGGTGCCCTCATGTCCCTCTTCATCCTGTGGACCGGCTACGGCATTATGAAAAACGCAGTAAACTCCATCCTTGGCGCCACTCCCGATGCGGAGGTATACAAGAAAATCAGGGAATGCATCCTTTCCTGCCCCGGCGTGTACGGCGTCCATGACCTTATCGTCCATGACTACGGCCCGGAAAACCACTTTGCCACTGCCCACGTGGAGCTGGACAGCAGTCTGAACCTGGTAGAAAGCCACGAGCTGGCGGAAAACGTGATGACCACCCTTCGTGAAAAGCTGAATGTGCAGGCCACCATCCATGCTGACCCCAAAGCCGTATCCAATCCCCGGGAAGCAGAGTATAGGAGGGATCTGGAATCAGCCATCTACAGGACCAGGCTGCCCCTTTCCTATCATGATTTCTTCGTGGAAGAAAAGGAAGGGGAAATCCACCTCTCCTTCGAACTGGCCCTCACAGGCCCCTGCAAGTTAAAGGACGAGGAAATCTATAAGGAAATCTGCAGTCACCTGAAAGCAATCAATCCGGAATATACGGTGGAAACCATGGTGGACAGGAACTTCATCAGCGGTAAAGTATACGGCTCTGATGAAGAAGAAGTCAGGGAAATTGCGGACAGGAAGAGACATTGATTGGGAGAGGCACCTCGCGGGGCGCCTCTTTTTTCTGAGGAAGTACTGCGGGTGCACTGCATGTGTGGAAGAGTCAGTCCTTCCAGCCCAACGGGATGGGTTAGTGTAGTAGTGGGCTAGTGGGCTAGTGTACTAGTGGGCTAGTGTACTGGTGGGCTAGGGAAGCGCTGATTAAATCGTTGTCTGATTTTATTCTTATAAAAGCAGACTCTGCGAATTAATCAGCGCTTCCCTAGTTTATAGGAGGGTTGGAGTCACTTACGGCATACACCGGAAGCATTTCCCGCCCACCGGTATTTAATAACCTATGTGTCACTAGCGGCATGTACCGAGATTCTTCGCCTGGGGCTCAGAATGACCATGTCAGGCGGGAGGATCAGTGCGTAACGGAGTCTCCTTCCACTGGAAGGAGACTCCGGCTTTCCGTCATATGCCACCCTGCAGGCGATGGGACTGTAAATGGGGAAAGGAACCCTCTCCGTTCTGTATTTTCTGTTTTCTGTTTTTCCCTTGGAAAATTTTCATTATTTCTGTATAAATTGTCTATGCAATTTGGTATAATAATTGATACGGAAAAGTTTTTAACTGTGATAGACTGCTTTGATCCATAAAAATGGGAATTTCATGTAAATCATAAGAGGGAATTTAAGATGCCGGAAAAAATATTAAGAGGAATATTCATATTGCTCTTTACCGTTCTTGGTATCGTTCTTTCCAGACAGGGGGAAACGGTGCTGGCTGCGCTGCTTCCTAAATCAGTACTAACGGAAACCATTCTGGGTGTTACGTTTATGTCCCTGGGAGCGATGCTGATAGGCGGGATTTTAGGGGCCATTGTGGGCTGCTTTATTTCTCCTTACCTGAACAGGAGCCTTTTTGCGTTCACTTCAAGGGTGGAGAAGTCTCTGTCTTCCATGTCGGTGCAGGATCTGGTGGCCGGCACGCTGGGGCTCTTTCTGGGGCTTATTATTGCAAACCTGGTAGGGCTTGCTTTTATCAGCGTGCCTTATATCGGGCCCTATGTGTCCGTGGCTTTGAGCATTGTGCTGGGCTACCTGGGCATGCATCTGGCGGTAAGCAAGAAGTCGGAAATGGCGTCCTGGTTCCATTTCCATTCAGAGCCCGACAGAAAGAAGAATAAGGACAAGAGGGAAGGAAAACTGCTGGATACGAATATCATCATCGACGGCAGGGTAGCGGATATTTACCGCACCGGTTTCCTGGAGGGGCCTATCTATGTGCCTGTATTCGTACTGGAAGAGCTGCAGAAGATTGCGGACTCTTCGGATGTGCTGAAAAGAAACCGCGGCCGCCGGGGCCTTGATATTCTGAACCACATGAAGAAGAACAGCAAAGATTTCCACATCATTACCGATGATTTCGAAGATATGAACGAAGTGGATTCGAAACTGGTAAAGCTGGCCCGGGCAAAGGGGTATAAAATTGTCACCAATGATTACAATTTGAACAAGGTGGCAGAGCTCCAGGGGGTGAGCGTTCTCAATATCAACGACCTGGCCATTGCAGTAAAGCCTGCTGTCATTCCCGGCGAACAGCTCTTTGTGCAGCTGGTGAAGCAGGGGAAGGAAGAAGGGCAGGGGGTTGCCTACCTGGAAGACGGTACCATGATCGTGGTGGAAAACGGCAGCCAGTGCATCGGCAGGGAAGTGCCCGTCATTATTACATCCGTCCTGCAGACCTCTGCAGGCAAAATGATTTTTGCAAAGCTGGACTCCAATGATTAATTCACTTATACTGGTGGCTGCAGGAAGCGGGAGCCGCATGCAGGCGTCCCTGAATAAGCTGCTCCTGTCCTGTGAGGGCCATCCTCTTATTTATTACACTTTAAGAAATGTATTCCATAGCCATCTCCTTTCCGAGCTGGTCATTGTCACCAAGCCGGAGGAGAAACCGGTTTTTGAATCCATCGTCCATTCCATTCCCCACTCCATCCGTGTCGTGTTCGCCCCCGGCGGAAGCGACAGGGCAGGATCCGTGCGGAATGGATTTCACATGGTGTCGGAAGAGTCGGACAAGGTGCTTGTCCATGACGGCGCCCGTCCTCTGGTGGATGGGAAGACCATTGACGACGCCTTTACTGCCATCAGCGAGGGCAGCCCGGCGGTGGCTGTGGGGGTGCCCTGTATTGATACCATCAAAAAGGTAGAAGGGGACCGCATCGTGGAAACGCCGGAGCGTAAGAATCTCTTCCGTGCCCAGACCCCCCAGGGGGCTTTGACAGGCCTCTTCCACCGGGCGGTGGATTTCCTTTCCCAGGGCGGAAACTTCACCGACGATGCTTCCGTGCTGGAACAGCTGGGGGTGCCGGTGAAGCTCATTCCCGGAAAGGAAAGATTCTTCAAGGTCACCACACCGGATGACATGGACAGGCTGGAGCAGGTACTCCGGAAAGACCGCTGCCCCTTCCGCATCGGACAGGGCTATGATGTGCACCGGTTCGATGAAGAAAGGCCTTTGATCCTTGGGGGCGTTCGGATTTCCGAAAAGGGCGGCCTTCTGGGCCACTCCGATGCCGATGTGCTGCTTCATGCCATTATGGACTCCCTTTTGGGAGCCTGCGGCCTGCCGGACATCGGCCACTATTTCCCCGATACGGACGAACGTTTCAGCGGCGCCGACAGCGCCCGCCTTCTTCTGGAAGTGAAGCATATCATTGAAGGGGAAGGGTATGTGGTAGGAAATATCGACAGCACCGTTATCGCTGAAAAGCCAAAACTGGCCCAATATATACCGGCCATGAAAGAAAGAATTGCCGGTATTTTGGATATATTGCCTGGTGATATAGGCATCAAAGCAACAACCAATGAAAAGATGGGAGCCATCGGCCGCCGGGAAGGCATGGCCGCCATGGCATCATCCATCGTATGCAGGAGGAGTTAAGTAATGGAAAAGAAACTGAAAGTTAGATTTGCTCCAAGCCCCACAGGCCCGTTCCATATCGGCGGCGCCCGTTCCGCTTTATTCAACTGGCTGGTAGCCCGTCATGCAGATGGCACCTTCCTCGTCCGTATCGAAGATACGGACCTTAAGCGTTCCACTAAGGAATCGGAAGAAAACATTAAGGAATCCCTGAAATGGCTGGGCCTTACCTGGGACGAAGGCATCGATGTAGGCGGCGACAACGGCCCCTACCGCCAGACCGAACGCCTTGACATCTACAAGAAAGAAGTACAGCGTCTTCTGGATGAAGGCAAAGCCTACTACTGCTACTGCACAGAAGAAGAACTGGAAGAAAGCAGAAAGAAACAGGTGGCCGCCGGCCAGACCCCTGTATACGACGACCACTGCCGTCACCTGACCGAAGAACAGATTGCTCAGTATAAAGCAGAAGGCAGAAAGCCGGTTATCCGCCTCAAAGTCAGAAAAGACGGCGTCTTTGCCTTTGACGATATGGTGAGAGGCCATGTGGAATTCCAGGCATCCGGTGTAGGCGATTTCATCATCGTGAAATCCGACGGCATTCCGGTATACAACTTCGCCGTAGTTATCGATGACTCCCTCATGGGCGTCACCCACGTCATCCGTGCAGAAGAACACCTGTCCAACACCCCCCGCCAGCTGGCTATTTATGAAGCCCTGGGCTATCCGGTACCGGAATTCGGCCATATTTCTCTCATCCTTGGCGCAGACCACAAGAAAATGAGCAAACGCCATGGTGCCACCTCCGTTACCGAATACAAAAACATGGGCTACCTCCCCGACGCCATGGTAAACTACCTGGCACTCCTGGGCTGGGCACCTAAGGGCGAACAGGAAATCTTTACCAGAGAAGAACTGATTAAACAGTTCTCCATGAAACGGGTTTCCTCCAACGACGCCGTTTTCGATATAGAAAAACTGAACTGGATCAACTTCCAGTACATGAAGAAACTGTCTCCACAGCAGCTGCTTGACGTGACCCTGCCTTTCATTGAAAAAGCAGGATACGTAAAAACGCCGCTTTCTCCTGAACAGAAAGACTGGCTTACCAGGGTAGTCTGGTACGTTCGTGATCATCTCTACTACGGCGCCCAGGCTCCGGAAAACGTAAAGCTCTTCTTCGAAGATCTCCCCGAAGTGACGGACGAAGAAACCTTTGCCATCATGAAACAGGAAACCAGCGGCAAAATTATCACCGCCTTCGCCGACGCCCTGGAGAAACTGGAAACCTTCGACGAAGCCTCCATTAAGAAATGCTTCTCCTCCCTTATGAAGGAAACCGGCATCAAAGGCAAAGCAGCCTTCGAACCCGTCAGAATCGCTTTGACCGGCGTCACCCACGGACCGGGCCTTTACGACATGATCGCCCTCTTCGGAAGAGAAAAGACACTCACCCGCCTGAGAGACAGCCTTAAATACTGCTGAAATCTATAAGAAAAGCTCCGGATTTTCCGGGGCTTTTTTCGTTGGAGAGATAGAGGTTAGAAGATAGGCGATAGATGGTAGACATCAGATTGTCAGACGTGAGACTATCAGATGTCAGCCGCCTCGCCTGTCGTCATCCTGAGCGCAGCGAAGGATCTTGGTACATGACTTAAGTGAGGTTTATCGTGGTGAATACCAGTCGGCAGGAAAGACGGAGGGCGGGCAGAGAAAATGACAGAGCTGCTGCCTGCCGTATCGTCATTTCGAGCGGGGGAACCTGGCAGAATAGATGAAAAACGGAAGCGACTGTATGATTTGAGGAGTCGAGAAATCTCCCGGCGGAATAGGTATCGGGCCATCCCTGTACCTTGAGGGTATAACCATGGTAAGCGGCAATCAGAGGTTAGAATTTCCATTGCTAAATCGTAGGCAGGGTAAAGTTATTGAGACTGCTGCGTGGTATCTATCTAAAAATAACTTATATTAGCCTGTTTTTGATAGAAATAAATCATGTAGTTGATTTTTAAACCGGGGGGGGTAAAATGTATTAAAAATTAGATTACCAAAGGAGACGTAAAATGAACAAAAAAGTCAAATTAGCAATGACTGCCGTTATGCTTGGACTTTCCGTAATCACTTTTGCAGGATGCGGAAGCAATGCAAACAATGCAAAATCAGCAGTAACCGCACAGGTACAGATGCCTAAAGACCCCCTTGAAAAAGCAAAATGGCTTCAGCAGGATGTTTTAAAAAACATGGAAGCCATTGATAAAGCAGGAGATTCCCTTGCAGAATACTATCAGAAAGATCCTGTAAAGTATAAACTTTTAGAACCGGATAGATATTATAATAAAAATACAGACGCAACAATGACCCAGGCAAATCTTAAAGCAAAAGAATTAACATTAGAACAAAGAAAAGCCGGCTATGAAGCAGCCGTTGAAGTATATAATAAAAATAAACAATATTATAATAACCTGGCAAAAGATAAAGAAGAACTGGAATTGCTTCATCAAAGTAAAGACACCGTATTAGATGATGGAAATAAAAAACATCATGAAACCGGAATGATAGTCATTGGTACACTGGAAAAATATAAAACCATCATGCCATATCAAAGATTAACGAAAATCAAAAGAGCAGAAGAATCCTACTTAAAAATGAAAGAAGTAATTAAATAAATAAAAGGCCTCCCCGCAAAAGCGGGGAGGCTTTTTATTTATGTATATACACTCTATCTCAGCTGATAAGCACCGGACCAGACACGGGCAACATCTGCACAAACCTTAAATGCAACGACACAAAGGAAAATAATAAATGCACACATCATCCAGTAAAGATGGATATCATCAGTAGAAAGGGTCAGGGTACCGCCGGAAGGACCATCACGGAATACCAGACGGGCTCCAAAGTATTCATAATAACGCTGGATGACATGCTCCATATACTGCGGATCACCACCACCGTTATAATCTTTAACACCCTGATATACATTACCACCATCAATCATAATTTTTTCATGCAGGATAACAAGACCGGCCTGTACATTTGAATCATAATCAGTGCTTCACACCGGTATCCTTCTCTGGTGCTCAGTATTCCGACAGTTGAGGGTGGGAAGGTAAGCACGTAATTTGGCTCCTTTCTCAAAAAGGAGCTGGGCGGAGCCCTGAGGAACACTTGAAGATAGCTCCAAGTCAATATGAGTCAATTAGGCCCCTTTGGGGCCTCGGATTTTCTACGAAAATCCGCTATCCTCCGTCGCCTGACGGCGACACCAACGGTCGGGCATTAAGGTGTTCGCTTAGTGGGCAGGCTATGCTCACATATTAGCCCGGCTCAGAAGCCCTCTGCAGGGCTTCTGCCTTCCAGGGGAAGGAGGCTAACGCTCTCCGTCATTCAGCACTGGCGACACTAATGGCCAGCACGTAACGCTGACTTTATAATCATAGCCGCGTTGCGGCTATCCACAACCCTTGGCGCCATAGGCGCCGTCAAACCTAAGAACCCGACCGCCCTGCGGGCCGGTCAAACTTAAAAACCTTTAATCAATAGGAGTTGTTATCATGCATTTTTCCAAGGGATTTTTCCCGCTTCTTCTTTTTCTGGCAGCCGGCGCTTTAATCGGCGGCATTCTGGGCCAGGTGATGGAAGGGGTTAATTTTGTAGGCCTTATGCCTTATCTGACGCAGACCTTTGAGATTTTTGACCTGAAGGACATTTTCCTGAATCTGGGGATTCTCCAGTTTCACTTCGGCCTTCGGTTTGCGCCGAATCTGATCAGCATTGCCGGCATTCTGATTGCGGCGTGGCTGTACAAGAAATTCTGATTTCTCATTTCATACAAATCCATAGAGTTGTCCATTGATGAGGTGAACACCATGCTCATAAAGGAAATGCGAAGCGAAGATAAACCGAGAGAACGATTTCAAATTTCTCCCCGCCTTGCCAGTAATACGGATCTGGTGGCCATCCTTCTGCGTACCGGGCGGCAGGGCCATTCGGTGATGGAAATCGCCAAGGAGGTGGTGGACCTGCTGGAACGGGAAACCGGTATCAACGGCTATGAAGACCTGAACTGGCGGGATCTCACGGACATCAAGGGCATAGGACCGGACAAGGCTGTCACTATCTGCGCTGCGGTAGAACTGGGACGCCGGCTTTCTCTTATCTGCGATAAAAGGAAGCTGGTCAGTTTCAGCGCGCCGGATAAGGTGGCGGCTTTTTTCATGGAAAAACTGCGCCATGAAAACCAGGAACATTTTGTCACCGCCTATGTGAATGTGAAGAACAGGCTTCTGGGATACCGTATCATTACGAAAGGAAATCTGAATGCTGCGCCGGTGGATATTAAAGAGGCCCTGAAATGGGGCATCCGCTACAAGGCTTACGGCCTCATTCTGGTCCATAACCACCCCTCCGGCTACCCGGAGCCTTCGGAGGAGGATCTGGACATCACCAAAGCCTTTGCAGCCGCTGCCAAACTGCTGGATATGGAAGTACTGGACCACGTGATCATAGGGGACGGAACTTTTGTGAGCCTCCATGAGAGGGGATGCTTGTGAGGGGAGAGGCAGTGCGGCCCGTGCCGAGTCGTCAGGCTCCTTTCTTGGGAAGGAGCTGAGGGCAGGGGTAAGGATAGGCCTTTGCTGTGCAAAGGCGCTGCCGCAGGCGGCGTTTTACGGAAGAGTCAATTAGGCCCCTTTGGGGCCTCGGATTTTTGAGGGGAGCACTGATTCAGCCGCAGAATCAGATTTCATAAGCATTTTGGTCCAATA
>ERZ857775.2956-NODE-2956-length-14892-cov-13.239199_pt1 | contig 14892 bp, 9 predicted proteins | sample MGYA00519698_ERZ857775 | MGnify/ENA primary metagenome ERZ857775 (study PRJEB31778, sample SAMEA3449363) | human gut metagenome | biome: human gut; feature: human-associated habitat; material: faeces | place: United Kingdom | collected 2010/2012 ...
CAGGAGAGACACATGAACGCCCCCAAAGTCACATCGTTTCCATGATTATCCCTCTTCCCCCAGCCTGTACCGCAGCAAAATATAGGGGAGCTGTCCAAAGGACGGAGGGGCTAAATATACAAAAATCCTCTCCTATCTTTTCACCTCTACCCCGAAGAAGTGTTGTTTCTTTTGTCTCTCCCCTGTCGTCCCCGACGCTACTCCATACCCCTGATTTTCGGCTCATAACCTTTTGATAATATCTAATATATAGATTAATATCTTTTTTACACTATTAAAGGAAATCGTTAGGAGAAGGGTATGACAGCAGTGATTATAATTTTACGAATGGGATTTTGGGTTGGGGACGGAGAAATATTCTTAAAAAGTTTTTGATAAAATAGAGATATATAAAAAAGAACGAGGAGTATAAATACTCCCCCTTCCAAATGTTTTCACAACGGAATAATCCTTATTGTGATTTGCTTTCAAATTTGTGTTGACAAATATACATATAATTTTTTAATACTATTGTATTTTTCGATAAATTTTTTTATGTTTACATATTAAATATAATAATACCATAAAATATATAGTAGGCATGAAAAACATCTTAGGATTAGATTTAGGCTCATCGAGTATAGGTTGGGCTGTTATAAGAGAAAATTCAGAAGAACGGGAGTTGGTAGCTATGGGTAGCCGAGTTGTATCGCTTACAGCCGCAGAATTATCTTCTTTTACACAAGGAAATGGGGTGTCTATAAATTCACAGAGGACTCAAAAAAGGACTCAACGTAAAGGATATGACAGGTATCAATTGCGTCGCACATTGTTAAGGAATAAGTTGGATACATTGGGAATGTTACCCGATGACTCTTTATCTTATTTGCCTAAACTCCAATTATGGGGATTAAGAGCAAAGGCTGTTACGCAACGAATCGAGTTGAACGAGTTGGGGAGAGTTTTGTTACATTTGAATCAAAAACGTGGATATAAGTCAATAAAAAGTGATTTTTCGGGTGATAAGAAAATAACTGATTATGTAAAAAGTGTTAAAACCCGTTATGATGAATTGAAAGAGATGAGATTGACTATTGGGGAATTATTTTTTCGAAGACTGACAGAAAATGCTTTTTTTCGTTGTAAGGAACAAGTATATCCCCGTCAGGCTTATGTCGAGGAGTTTGATTGTATTATGAATTGTCAAAGAAAATTTTATCCCGATATATTGACTGATGAGACAATCAGATGTATTAGAGATGAGATTATATATTACCAACGACCGTTAAAGTCGTGCAAATACTTGGTGTCGCGCTGTGAATTTGAAAAGCGTTTCTATCTGAATGCGGCCGGTAAAAAGACCGAAGCTGGCCCTAAGGTATCACCGCGCACTTCTCCATTGTTTCAAGTATGCCGTTTGTGGGAGAGTATCAATAATATTGTAGTCAAGGACCGTCGGAATGAAATTGTTTTTATTTCGGCGGAGCAAAAAGTAGCTTTGTTTGATTTTCTGAATACTCACGAGAAACTCAAAGGTAGCGATCTCTTGAAACTGTTGGGTTTGTCCAAGACGTATGGTTACCGGTTGGGCGAGCAGTTTAAGACCGGAATACAGGGGAACAAAACCCGAGTGGAAATCGAACGAGCTTTGGGCAATTATCCCGATAAGGCGAGGTTGTTGCAATTTAATCTCCAAAAGGAATCTTCGTCGATGGTCAATACTGAAACGGGTGAGATTATTCCCATGATTAGCCTGTCGTTTGAGCAGGAACCGCTTTATCGGCTGTGGCATGTATTGTATTCGATTGACGATCGGGAGCAGTTACAGTCGGTGTTGCGACAGAAATTCGGAATTGATGATGACGAGGTTTTAGAACGACTGAGCGCCATCGATTTGGTGAAAGCCGGTTTTGGAAATAAATCGAGCAAGGCTATACGTCGCATATTGCCATTTTTGCAGTTGGGTATGAACTATGCAGAGGCTTGTGAGGCTGCTGGGTATAACCATAGCAATAACTATACAAAGGCTGAAAATGAGGCGCGCGCTTTGCTGGATAGATTACCGGCGATTAAAAAGAACGAGCTTCGGCAACCAGTGGTTGAGAAGATCCTCAATCAAATGGTTAATGTGGTGAATGCGCTTATGGAAAAATATGGACGATTCGATGAGATCCGTGTGGAGTTGGCGCGTGAATTGAAACAAAGTAAAGAAGAACGTTCTAATACATATAAAAGTATAAATAAGAATCAAAGGGAAAATGAGCAAATTGCTAAACGTATAGTTGAATATGGTGTGCCAACTCGATCTCGCATACAGAAATATAAAATGTGGGAGGAATCGAAACACTGTTGTATCTATTGCGGGCAACCGGTAGATGTGGGGGATTTTTTGCGAGGATTTGATGTCGAGGTAGAACATATTATTCCTAAATCATTGTATTTCGACGATAGTTTTGCAAATAAAGTTTGTTCTTGTCGTAGCTGTAATAAAGAGAAAAATAATCGCACTGCATATGATTATATGAAATCAAAAGGCGAAAAAGCCCTGTCCGACTATGTCGAACGAGTTAACACAATGTACACAAACAATCAAATCAGCAAGACCAAGTTGCAAAATTTATTAACCCCAGTCGATAAAATTTCTACCGATTTCATAGATCGACAATTACGAGAGAGTCAGTATATAGCAAGGAAAGCCAAAGAGATTCTGACATCGATTTGTTATAATGTGACGGCTACGAGTGGTTCGGTTACCAGTTTCTTGCGACATGTTTGGGGCTGGGATACCGTATTACACGATCTCAATTTTGACCGATATAAGAAAGCGGGTTTAACCGAGGTAATAGAGGTAAACCATAGGGGCAGTGTCATTAGGAGAGAGCAAATAAAGGATTGGAGTAAGAGATTCGATCATCGCCACCATGCCATTGATGCACTTACGATTGCCTGTACCAAACAGGCGTATATTCAGCGCCTGAATAATTTGAGAGCAGAAGAAGGACCGGATTTCAACAAAATGAGTTTGGAACGTTATATACAGTCACAACCTCATTTCTCAGTTGCACAAGTCCGTGAGGCTGTTGATAGAATATTAGTGTCGTTTAGAGCCGGTAAGCGTGCGGTGACTCCCGGCAAGCGATATATTCGTAAGAACCGAAAACGTATTTCCGTCCAGTCAGTTTTAATTCCACGAGGTGCGTTGAGCGAAGAGAGTGTATATGGCGTAATTCATGTGTGGGAGAAAGATGAGCAAGGTCATGTTATACAAAAGCAGCGTGCTGTAATGAAGTATCCGATAACCTCGATTAATCGGGAAATGTTGGATAAGGAAAAAGTTGTGGACAAGCGTATTCATAGAATCCTTTCCGGTAGGCTTGCTCAATATAATGATAATCCCAAAGAGGCGTTTGCTAAACCTGTATATATAGATAAGGAGTGTCGTATTCCAATTCGCACGGTTCGTTGTTTTGCGAAGCCGGCGATTAATACGTTAGTTCCACTCAAAAAAGATGATAAGGGAAATCCTGTTGCTTGGGTCAATCCGGGGAACAATCATCATGTTGCTATTTATAGAGATGAAGATGGCAAGTATAAGGAACGAACCGTTACATTTTGGGAAGCAGTGGATCGCTGTCGGGTAGGTATACCGGCTATTGTCACTCAACCAGATACTATTTGGGATAATATACTTCAGCGAAACGATATATCTGAAAACGTTTTAGAATCCTTACCTGATGTAAAATGGCAATTTGTTCTTTCATTGCAGCAAAATGAGATGTTTATTTTAGGAATGAATGAGGAAGATTATCGTTATGCTGTGGATCAACAAGACTATGCATTGTTGAACAAATATCTTTATCGAGTACAAAAATTAAGTAAAGGTGATTATAGTTTTAGGTATCATACAGAAACTTCTGTCGAAGATAAGTACAATGGAAAGCCCAATTTGAAATTGTCTATGCAGATGGGAAAACTAAAAAGGGTGAGTATAAAGTCGTTATTGGGATTAAATCCTCATAAGGTGCATATCTCAGTTTTGGGTGAAATAAAGGAAATATCATGATCAAACGCACATTATATTTTGGGAATCCCTCGTATCTGAGTTTGCGCAATGCACAGCTAGTACTGCGTCTGCCAGAAGTGTCGAATAACGACACATTACCCGATACTTTCAAAAAAGAGGCGGAGCGGACGATTCCTATCGAAGATATAGGAGTAGTCGTACTCGATCATTCGCAGATAACAATCACACAAGGATTGCTCGAAGCCCTTCTCGAAAATAATTGTGCTATTATCACTTGCGATAAAAGTCGTTTGCCTGTGGGACTCGTACTGCCCCTTTGTGGGAACACGACACAAAACGAACGGTTCCGAGACCAACTTAATGCCTCGTTACCTTTGAAAAAGCAACTTTGGCAACAGACAGTGCAGCAAAAGATTGCCAATCAAGCTGCAATTTTGGAGAGCCGGGGAATTGTAGCCAAAAATATGCGGGCATGGGTGGGCGAAGTCCGTAGTGGAGACATCGATAATATGGAGGCACGGGCTGCCGCCTATTATTGGTCGAGTATATTCCCTCACCTCGATAGTTTTCGCAGAGACAGAGACGGCGATCCTCCCAACAATCTACTCAATTATGGTTATGCCATTCTTCGGGCTGTTGTCGCCCGGTCGCTCGTTATTAGCGGATTGTTACCTACTTTGGGCATACATCATCATAATCGTTATAATGCATATTGTTTGGCCGATGATGTGATGGAGCCTTATCGCCCCTATGTCGATGGCTTGGTCTGTGAAATCATGGAAAGTGGGAAAGACTATTCGAGGTTAACAACCGAATTGAAAGCAAAGCTATTGTCTGTACCGGTGGTAGAGGTAGGCATTCAAGGGCGGCGTAGTCCTTTGATGGTCGCTGTCGCCCAAACTACCGCCTCTTTATACAAATGTTTTAACGGAGAGTTGCGTAAAATCATCTATCCAGAATTATAATTAATATGGATAGATTCAGCGAATATCGTATTATGTGGGTATTGGTATTTTTCGATTTGCCAACAGAGACGAAACGGGAACGTAAATTGTATGCTGACTTCCGTAAGAAACTGTTGCAAGATGGATTTACGATGTTCCAATTTTCCATTTATGTGCGGCATTGTCCTAGTCGGGAGAATGCCGATGTACATATCCGCCGGGTGAAGCTTTCTTTACCGCCGTTTGGAAAAGTAGGTATTCTCTGTGTTACTGATAAACAATTCGGTATGATGGAAATTTTCTATGGGAAGAAAGAGGTCAAGCCACAGGTTCTACCTCAACAACTCGAACTCTTTTGAAAAACAAAAAGCCGGTTTTTTAACCGGCTTTTTAATAAAATACAGCTCTAATTTTTAATTCTAATTGATTGTGTAATTATTTGACTATTAAATGACTATACAAATTGTGCTGTATTTAATATGTCAAAGATACAAATTTGAAAGCGAATCACAACGTAAAGTTTTACGCAATTTTCGACGTAATTGCTGTATTTAATATGTCAAAGATACAAATTTGAAAGCGAATCACAACTTAGAAGACGACAAAAAAAAGTTACGTCGAGCTGTATTTAATATGTCAAAGATACAAATTTGAAAGCGAATCACAACTATTGATTTTGCAGCGCCATGATCTCTTTGGCTGTATTTAATATGTCAAAGATACAAATTTGAAAGCGAATCACAACCTGCTGCGAAGAAGTGTCTCCTACTTCTTTGCTGTATTTAATATGTCAAAGATACAAATTTGAAAGCGAATCACAACACACCTTCTTGTTTTCCTCCTCCGGTAGCGGCTGTATTTAATATGTCAAAGATACAAATTTGAAAGCGAATCACAACCAACGGCCCACTTCTTCCAGCGCAAATCCGCTGTATTTAATATGTCAAAGATACAAATTTGAAAGCGAATCACAACTAAATCTGTATTTAATTCAAAAACAATATCGCTGTATTTAATATGTCAAAGATACAAATTTGAAAGCGAATCACAACACTATCTAATTTTTTTAATTATGGAAACAAGCTGTATTTAATATGTCAAAGATACAAATTTGAAAGCGAATCACAACTGCCAGCGCCCAATTCGTCGATACCGTCCAGCTGTATTTAATATGTCAAAGATACAAATTTGAAAGCGAATCACAACATACCGCTCTCCCATTTGAACCACTACCGAGCTGTATTTAATATGTCAAAGATACAAATTTGAAAGCGAATCACAACTGTATGTCATTTGCCGGTACTTGGGAAAGGGCTGTATTTAATATGTCAAAGATACAAATTTGAAAGCGAATCACAACCTGTACGCATGTTCCCCCAATTCGATACGAGCTGTATTTAATATGTCAAAGATACAAATTTGAAAGCGAATCACAACTATAAGATAGTGTTTTATTATATTCTTCTGCTGTATTTAATATGTCAAAGATACAAATTTGAAAGCGAATCACAACGTGTAATTGATGGAGGCTGTGAAGGCACGAGCTGTATTTAATATGTCAAAGATACAAATTTGAAAGCGAATCACAACTGTTCTAAAAGAAGGGAAAAAGGCCTATGAGCTGTATTTAATATGTCAAAGATACAAATTTGAAAGCGAATCACAACGAGGGCATTTTGTTCCTGTTGTTCTATTTTGCTGTATTTAATATGTCAAAGATACAAATTTGAAAGCGAATCACAACCTCTACTGGAAGGATAGTAATTTCTTTTGTGCTGTATTTAATATGTCAAAGATACAAATTTGAAAGCGAATCACAACAGAGAGGCCATGAACTCGGAAGTGTCGGCTGCTGTATTTAATATGTCAAAGATACAAATTTGAAAGCGAATCACAACCAATCGGCATACCGTAATGTAGAATCATTTGCTGTATTTAATATGTCAAAGATACAAATTTGAAAGCGAATCACAACTCTCGGTAGAGGCTACCGATGAAACTCCGGGCTGTATTTAATATGTCAAAGATACAAATTTGAAAGCGAATCACAACCTGTGAGCGCGTATTTATTATATTGAGCTCGCTGTATTTAATATGTCAAAGATACAAATTTGAAAGCGAATCACAACCTGGTAAAACGAGATGTTTTAATGTTGGAAGCTGTATTTAATATGTCAAAGATACAAATTTGAAAGCGAATCACAACTATCAGCCGCATTTGCCCAAACGGGCGATGGCTGTATTTAATATGTCAAAGATACAAATTTGAAAGCGAATCACAACATACCGCTCTCCCATTTGAACCACTACCGAGCTGTATTTAATATGTCAAAGATACAAATTTGAAAGCGAATCACAACTGTATGTCATTTGCCGGTACTTGGGAAAGGGCTGTATTTAATATGTCAAAGATACAAATTTGAAAGCGAATCACAACCTGTACGCATGTTCCCCCAATTCGATACGAGCTGTATTTAATATGTCAAAGATACAAATTTGAAAGCGAATCACAACCTGCTGGGTGTGAACTTGCAGGCCAACCAAGGCTGTATTTAATATGTCAAAGATACAAATTTGAAAGCGAATCACAACTGAAAGTCAAATTGCTTATATAACGCCTACGCTGTATTTAATATGTCAAAGATACAAATTTGAAAGCGAATCACAACAATGCTTTGAATCCGATATACCAGTCATTAGCTGTATTTAATATGTCAAAGATACAAATTTGAAAGCGAATCACAACAACTACCAATCTGACGGTATTCAAACATGCGCTGTATTTAATATGTCAAAGATACAAATTTGAAAGCGAATCACAACAACGTACCAAAGACGGATTTTTCTGTGCATGCTGTATTTAATATGTCAAAGATACAAATTTGAAAGCGAATCACAACTCATCTTCCAATACAAACAATGCAACTTTCGCTGTATTTAATATGTCAAAGATACAAATTTGAAAGCGAATCACAACTGCTGAATTCTTTACTAGCATTGACAAAACGCTGTATTTAATATGTCAAAGATACAAATTTGAAAGCGAATCACAACGCCGTGTAGCCCCTTATCTTCCGGCTATCCGCTGTATTTAATATGTCAAAGATACAAATTTGAAAGCGAATCACAACGGCGAACTGTCATTCGCCATCATCTTGTCGCTGTATTTAATATGTCAAAGATACAAATTTGAAAGCGAATCACAACAGAACATCTATGATTTCCCATTTGGTGTCGGCTGTATTTAATATGTCAAAGGTACAAATTTGAAAGTGAATCACAACGATGAGGTGCAAACTTTGGCTAAATACTACGTCGTCAAGGCAAATGTTTGTGTGTCGAATGGGGTTAAATTAATGCTAACTGCTTTGTCCTCAAATTGATACAATAGGGAATGTTAATATGCAGTTTCCATGCCTATATCCGATATTCATTCGGTGTCACACCTATCGCTTTCTTGAATATCCGTGTAAAATGCTGGGAATATTGAAAATCAAGAATGACGGATTAAACATTGGTACAAGATAGGAGGAAATTTTGATGCGAGCAAGTTGTGGAAGATTAATGTTTTTCCCGACGAGGATGTTCTTCGTGATTGAATTGCCTTTCTTCTCTGACAATCTCTTGGCTGACCAATTTGGAATCGACAAAAGTAAAAGCCGTCGTGACGATGAACCAACTTCCCCGATATAAATCTTCTTTATAAAACAATGTTTCCCTTTTGTGCTTATCGTAAGTATAAGCCATTTCTTTGTTAAACGGTTTGCCAAACTTTTGGATAAACTCATTTTGGCTCATACCCAATTCGACTTGTGTGCCTGAGAATTTACTTACTAATTGGGACGTATAGCAACTACTCAGGAAACATAGACATAGCAACGGAACTAATATCTTGAATTTCATATTGCATTTATTGATTTGGTTTGCGAAGATAAGGAAAATCACGGAGCGGTACAATAGCTGTAAATGCTGTTTAAGAATTACTAAATGAATATGAATTGCTTGTTTTGGATGTAGACAATGGCTTTCTGCTTGGAAAGAATTTCATAATCGATAAGTTCGTCAGCCGTATTTAATATGCCAGAGCTGCAAATTTGAAAGCGAATCACAACCTTAAAGGAGTACGGCTCTTACCAGCAGCAGCTGTATTTAATATGTCAAAGGTACGGATTTGAAATTAAATCATAATTAATTTAGTTGGATTTTAAACTGTTAATTTCTTATGTGTTGAGAATACCACGGATAAATACTATTGAATTACAGTGTTGGTAGGTGTGTTTTGTGTGGAAAAGCGTATCTTTGATAGCTCAATTAAAGGGATAATGAATGTATGAAACCGTTGGGTATTTGTCGTACGACTTTTTATGTATCTAAAATGGTCATGTGTGCCGTACTTGTCGTATTTTCATTGAGTGGCAGAGCGCAGAGCAGTGTAATGATGGAGAAGGAGACTTGTGCGTTTCTTCAATCTTTGCCTGCGGGTTTACAAAAGACACAGGCCGATGCCGTGCGTCGCGCCATAAACGGGGATTGTACCGCTTTGATATCTGTGCGTAATTCGCGTAATACGAACCCTGAATCGAAAAGTGGGGTAGTGGCAACGGATATCGGAGGGTGTTATCGTTTGTATCGCCCTGCCGGATTCGATACTATTCCGTTGCCTGTGTTGATTTACTTACATGGGGGTGGCTGGTGTTTCGGGAGTATCAATAGTTGTGCGCATTTTTGTGCGGAGTTATCGTATAGGGCAAAGATTGCTGTGTTGGCCGTGGAATATCCCTTAGCACCCGAACATGCTTATCCTGCCGCCCTCAATGCTTGTACCGAGGCCGTCGCATTCGCTTTCGAGCATGCCGGGGAGTATGGCTTTTTTCCTGATCGGATATCTATCGGCGGAGATAGTTCGGGCGGGAATCTTGCTCTTGCTACGGCTCTTAACCTAATTCTTGCAAAGGATTCTCACTCTTGCCGCATGGACAGTGGAACGATGTGCTCTTCACTTTGTTCGCTCGTGTTGTTTTATCCGGTGACAAAAGTTTGGGCAGACGGTTCGTCTTCATGGAAAAACTATGCCGAGGGATATGGTCTCGATGCCCAATTGATGGAGGCTTTCAATGCCGCATACATCGGTACAGGAGATGCTCGACAGCCTCTTGTCTCGCCGGGTGTAGCCGATGACGAGCTACTGAAACAGCTACCGCCGACGCTTATCGTCAATGCCGAGCGGGATATTCTTTTATGTCAGGGGAAGGAATTGGCGGCCAGACTTTCCGGGCTCGGCGTTGCCGTGAGCCATACGGTTTTGCCTCATACGGTGCATCTCTTTATCACCGTGCCGGGACAGCCTACGGCATTCGGGGAGTCTGTTCGTTTAGCCGCCGACTTTCTCACGTTAGAGTAGGGGAATCATTCCGTATCAGAGAGGTGGCTTTACAACTATATCGGGATTGAGACTCCTTAGATGATCGATGAATGCTTGCCTCTGGTTGGGAGACAAGACGAGAGTCTTTTTGTCGGCGAAGCGGATTTCTATCCTGTCCATCGATAAGGCCGGTGCGCTTAAACAACTATTGGTTTTCGAGATTTTCGTTATTCGGTCGATCGGGAAGGAGGACGACAAGAATATGCCGCATTTGATATGCAGCGTGCCGTTGTCTATGGTGTAGCTCGTGTTACAGAACGGGTCGGCAATGAAAGCGGCCGTGACGACCAATAAGGCGAGGGCTATCCAAGAGAATTCGAACAGGAGCGGCAGGTAGGACAGAAGGACAATTGCTATAATGGCGATTAGCAAGCCTTTATCGACCTTTGATTTGTAAACAGTTTTCATTGTCTCGTAGGAGATTAGAATATCCCTCCACCAAGCATAAGGCGCAGTATACCCAAAACGATAGATACGATGCAGAGGGTTTTGCCATTGTCTGATTTGAGAATGGCACAGATGATGAGGAAAATGACCGATATGGGTATGGCCACCCAGTTGAGAAATCCCAATAGGGGAATAAATGCGACAAGGGTGATGAGCAGTGCTACGATACCTAAGAATGTTCCCATTGTTTTATGCTTTTTGTCGATTAACAAATGTATTTTGTGATTTGTTCCGGGGGATCGATGTCTTGTCAATCCATTCGGGTTTTATAGTCGTAGTAGTCGTATTCCCGCCAGATTTCCGCTTTCCCGTCGCTTTTGAGGCAGGCTATGGAGGGGTGGGGGATTCCGTTGAACATAGTTGTCTTGACTGTCGTATAGTGAATCATATCCTCGAATATGATTCGGTCTCCTATTTGCAATTCGTGGTCGAAATGCCAGTCTCCTATATAGTCGCCGCTCAGACAGGAGTTTCCTCCCATGCGATAGGCGTATGTGCCGGGTGCGGGTTCTACCGAGCCTCGTATCGCCGGGTTATAGGGCATTTCGAGACAGTCGGGCATGTGACAGGCAAAAGAGACGTCGAGAATGGCTGTTTTGATACCGTGGTTCTCGACTATATCGACTATGGTGGATACTAATGTACCGGTCTGCCAAGCGAACGCACTACCCGGTTCGAGAATGATTTCGAGGCCGGGGTGTCTTTGTTTGAAGTCCCGGAGGAGGTTAATCAAATGTGCGGTGTCGTAATCCTTGTGGGTCATGAGGTGACCGCCTCCCATATTCAGCCATTTGATATGGGGGAGCAAATGCCCGAATCGGTTTTCGACCTGTGCCAAAGTCTTTTCGAGGTCGTAGGAGGTGGACTCGCAGAGGGTGTGGAAATGAAGCCCCTCCACTCCCTGCGGAAGTTCGGGCAGCTTGTCGGCGGTTATTCCTAAGCGGGAACCCGGTGCGCAGGGATTGTAGAGGTCGGTTTCTACCTCGGAATATTCGGGGTTGATACGCAACCCGCACGATACCCGGTTGCCGTCGGCTACTACTTGGGGGTAAAACCGTTCGAATTGAGTCAGGGAGTTGAAGGTAATGTGGCTGCTGTATTTGAGTATTGTCGAGAAATCCCGCTCGGTATAGGCCGGTGAGTAGGTGTGTGCCGGACTGCCCATCTCCTCGAATGCCAGCCGTGCTTCGTGTATAGAGCTGGCTGTGGAGTGCGGAATATATTCCCGTATGACGGGGAATGATTTCCAAAGGGCATAGGCTTTGAACGCCAATATAATATTTACTCCGGCGGCTTCTTTGACGGAGCGAATGAGAGCGAGGTTGCGGCGCAATAGTTCTTCTTCGAGAACATAGCAGGGCGATGGTATTTGCGATAGCGTATCGTGCATGACGTATGAAAATTATTCTATGATTGTGAACTTGGCGAATTTGAGCAGGAGCTGTTTGCGTCCGACGTTTTCAAATTCGACGGTTATTTTGCAGTTGTCTCCCGTATCTTCTATGGCTGTAACGGTTCCGTTTCCGAAGCGGGCATGGCAGATGAATGTTCCTATTTCTACTTGCCCGGCAGCAGTTGTAACTGTGGACTGTGTCGTAGAATGGGTTTCGCCTGTGGGTTTAGAGTCTATCTTGGTCAATCGTTTGCCCGGAGACGGAGCAGCGAATGGTCTCGGTGCAGGTGTACGATCCGTATCTTCTTCGTTCCATCGAGAAGTTTTGCGCGGTCTTTCCGTATCGAATGGAAATCGGTTCCACGATATGGTTTCTCTGGGAGACTCTTGTTTGGTTTGTACCGGCATATCGACGTATCGAGAATCGAGGTCTTTGATGAACCGGCTTGGTGAAGGGAAGACTGTTTGTCCGTTACGATAGCGGGAGAGGGCGTACGTGAGGGTGCAGTTTTCTCCTGCGCGGGTGATGGCCACATAGAGCAAACGTCGTTCTTCTTCGATTTCCCGTTCACTGTTTTTACTCATGGCCGAAGGAAAGAGGTCTTCTTCTACTCCAACAATGAAAACTTGTTTGAACTCCAACCCTTTCGATGCATGGACCGTCATCAAGGTTACTTTGTCTTGCTCGGTTTCATCGCCGTTGTCTTGATCTGTCGCCAGAGAAATTTTGGCCAAGAAGTCGGATAGGGAGGTTTGTTCTTCTCCGGCTTCTTTGCGCCCTACGCAAAATTTACGGACACCGTTCAAAAGTTCTTCGATGTTCTCTTGCCGGTTGATGTTTTCGGGGGTACGATCCGAGGAAATCTCTCCCCAAATGCCCGATCGCTTGATAATCGTTTCCGCCAGTTCCGGTGTGTTCTTTTTATCGGCTTCGTAGCGTAATTCGTCTATGAGGTCCTTGAAGGTTTTCAACTTGTTCAATGTGCCGTTGTTAACGGCCAAGTTGTGGCCTATGGGGTCGGAAATCACATTCCATATACTGGATTCCTGCGAGTGTGCCCGTTCGATGAGTTTCGAGAGAGTGGTATTTCCGATTCCTCGTGCGGGATAGTTGATGACTCGTTTGAGCGCTTCTTCGTCATCGGGGTTTATCGTCAATCTGAAATAGGCGATGGCGTCCTTGATTTCTTTCCTTTGGTAGAACGACATGCCTCCGTAGATGCGGTAGGGTATGTTACGCTCGCGCAGAGCTTCCTCCAATTCACGGGACTGTGCGTTCGTGCGATAGAGGACAGCGAAGTCGTTGTAATCACAGTGAGTCGTGAGACGCATTTCGGCAATACGGTTCGAGACGATAAAGCCTTCTTCGAAATCGGAATAGGCACTTATTACTTGTACTTTGTTTCCTTGTTCTTTTTCGGAGAATACTTGTTTGGGTATTTGCTCCTTGTTCTTGGCGATGAGGCTGTTGGCCGTATTGACGATATTTTGAGTGGAACGGTAGTTTCGTTCGAGTTTGAATATTTTCAATCCCGGGAACTCTTTACTCAGTCCGAGTATATTGTGGATATTCGCTCCCCGGAACGAGTAAATGCTCTGGGCATCGTCGCCCACCACGCAGATGTGGTTGTGGTCTTTTCCCAACTGGCTGACGATGTGGTGTTGGGCGAAATTGGTATCTTGATACTCGTCTACCAAGATGTAGGCGAACAGGTTGCGGTAGTGTTGCAGCACGTCGGGGTGGTCCCTGAAAAGTATATTGGTATTGAGCAGCAGGTCGTCGAAATCCATTACCCCCGACACGGAACAGCGTTGTTGATAACGTTGATATATTTTATGGATTAAAGGTCGTTTCGAACGAGTATCCCATTCGACACGCTCCCGGTTTCGCGCATAGGCTTGCGGATCGGTGAGGTCGTTTTTCGCCTGGGAAATAATCGTTTGCACGGTTGTGGGTTTGTATGTCTTATCGTCGAGTTGAAGTTCTCTGATAATGCTTTTTATAAGCGACAGGGAATCGGAGGCATCGTAGATGGTGAAGTCGTGACGATAGCCGAGCCGGTCGGCATTGGCTCGGAGTATGCGGGAGAAAATGGAGTGAAACGTCCCTGCCCACAAGCGTTGAGCTGTCTCTGTCCCTACCAATGCGGCGATGCGTTCTTTCATTTCGTTGGCCGCTTTGTTGGTGAAGGTGAGTGCCAGCAGCCGGTAGGGCGGATATCCCATTTGCAGCAGGTGTGCTATTTTGTAGGTAAGTACTCTTGTTTTACCCGACCCGGCTCCGGCGATAACCAATTCCGGTCCATCGGTATAGAGCACAGCTTCGCGTTGCTGGTCGTTCAGACTGTTCAGAAAATCTTGTTCCACTTTTCTTTTCCTTTGCTTCGTGCAAAGATAGTGTAAAGGGTTAATAGAAACAAGCCTCGGTTTTGTCTGTGTGTTATCTATTTTTTTGAGAATCATACTTTCGTTATCGCAGAATTGGGTTTTATTTCTTCTTTTCAAGTACTGTATCGGTGGTGGAGTTTTATTCTTGGTTCATTCTTCTCAGTGGCGAGAAGAACGAACCAAGAAGCGCCGCCGCGGTTATCGGGCTTTTGGGTTTGTCGCCGCAGTTGCCGTCGGGGGCTGCGGAACTCGCTTCGCTCGGACAGTCCTCGCCCTTTTTCCTCCGTCTTCCTTG
>ERZ857775.2958-NODE-2958-length-14878-cov-9.388855_pt1 | contig 14878 bp, 15 predicted proteins | sample MGYA00519698_ERZ857775 | MGnify/ENA primary metagenome ERZ857775 (study PRJEB31778, sample SAMEA3449363) | human gut metagenome | biome: human gut; feature: human-associated habitat; material: faeces | place: United Kingdom | collected 2010/2012 ...
GCTGAAACATAGGTACACTTTCATATAAGTACTTTAAAGTGTTCTGATAGTCCATGTTTTATAATATTTAACGCCGGGCAATCTTTATTGCCCGCTAATTTGTTTATCTTTAGAACCGTCAACCGGACTGCGATAAGTGAGGTTGACGAATTGAGATTGCAAATATCAACATTTAAATCTAAGAAATCATGGGAACTAAGAAAAATTTTGTGCTAGACACCAATGTTATTCTTCACGACTATAATTGCTTGAAGAATTTCCAGGAAAATGATATTTATCTTCCCCTTGTCGTGCTTGAGGAGTTGGATAAATTCAAGAAAGGAAACGAGCAGATTAATTTCAATGCCCGTGAGTTTGTGCGTGAGTTGGATGCGCTGACGAGTGACGAGATTTTCTCGAAAGGAGTGAAGTTGGGCGAAGGCTTGGGACGCCTGTTTGTAGTGACCGGTCAGGTGGAGGCTCCCGAAGTATGGGCTGCTTTTCCGGCGAAGAAGCCCGATCATTTTATTTTGGCGGCAACCGAGTTTCTTGCTTCCAAATATCCGAAAATGAAAACAGTATTGGTGACCAAAGACGTGAACCTGCGTATGAAGGCGCGTTCCATCGGTCTGCTGTGCGAGGATTATATCACGGACAAGGTGGTGAATGTGGATGTCTTTGAGAAATCCAATGAAATCTTTGAAAATATAGATCCGGCATTGATTGACCGTATTTATTCTTCTAAGGAAGGTATCGACTTGAGTGAATTTGATTTTAAGGATCTGATTCATCCCAACGAATGTTTCGTACTGAAGAGTGACCGGAATACGGTGCTGGCACGTTACAATCCTTTTACTCATTCTATCTGCCGGGTGATGAAGGGTAAGAACTACGGAATCGAACCACGCAACGCGGAACAGAGTTTTGCTTTTGAGATTCTGAATGATCCGAATGTGAAGCTGGTAGCGCTGACCGGAAAGGCGGGAACGGGTAAGACGCTGTTGGCATTGGCTGCCGCTTTGGGCAAGCTGACCGATTACAAGCAGATTCTGCTGGCACGCCCTGTCGTTGCGCTTTCCAACAAGGATATAGGTTTTCTTCCGGGAGACGCGCAGGAGAAAGTGGCTCCTTATATGCAACCGCTATTCGACAACTTGAATGTGATAAAACGCCAGTTTGCTGCTAACTCTACCGAAGTGAAGCGTATAGAAGATATGCAGAAAAGTGAACAGTTGGTCATTGAGGCTTTGGCATTTATACGTGGCCGCAGCTTGAGCGAGATGTATTGCATCATCGATGAGGCGCAAAACCTGACGCCGAATGAGATAAAGACCATCATTACCCGTGCGGGAGAAGGTACGAAGATGGTGTTTACCGGAGATATCCAACAGATTGACCAGCCGTATCTGGACAGCCAGTCCAATGGTCTGGTATATATGATTGACCGTATGAAAGACCAGAAAATCTTTGCGCACGTGAACCTGGTAAAGGGAGAACGAAGTGAGCTAAGCGAGCTGGCAAGTAACCTGCTGTAGAAGAAATTAAAAATTAAAAGATGAAGAATGAAGAATTTACTATGCAGCATTAGAGCGTAGATAATCCTTCATTCTTCATTCAAAATTTATTCTTCGTTTAAAATAAATTCTTCCTTTAATCTTTATTCTTTCTTCCCGAAGTATTTCAAGAACTGTGTACGTTCAAAAGTATTAATGCCTTGAATATCCTTGATGTTCAGCTTGCCTTTGAACTGTGCAATGCTGTTGAAGCCTTTGCGTTCCATCCATGCGGAGAGGAAGCGGTTGGCTTCGCCGATGAATGCGTTCGTATTCTGGTAGATCGCGCTGCAAACTTCTACGACTGAAGCACCGGCAAGAATAGCCTTGACTACTGCTTCTGCATTGGCTACGCCACCGGAAGCTGCATAGTCGATCTTGTCTACTGCGGCAGATGCGATGCCGATCCAACGGAGAGGAGTGGCCAGGTCGGCAACAGTGCTGAATACTTCGCCTGAGATATGCTCCATCTTTTCAATGTTGATGTCCGGCTGGTAGAAGCGGTTGAAGAGAACAACAGCCGCCGCACCGTTGGCATACAACTGATCGATCAGTGCTACGGGATTAGTCAGGTTGTCGCCCAATTTCATGATGACCGGAATGCTTACCGTTCTTTTGATGTGGCGGAGAATATCAATGTGACGCTGTTCAAAAGAACCGTATGTATATTGTACGTCCGACTGCAAAGCCAGAATATTGATCTCTATCGCATCGGCTCCGGCTTCTTCTATTTGTTTGGCAAAGTCTACCCATTCGGAATCACTGTAACAGTTAATGCTGGCAATGATAGGAATCGGGCATACCTTCTTGCTTTCTTTTATCAAAGTCAGATATTCGGATAACTTGTGTTCACGAATGTACTCTGCCAGGTAATCACTGCCTTCCGGATAGAAAGCCGGATCTTTCAGTTGTTCTGCTTCCAGCATGATTTGCTCTTCGAACAGTGATTTCAGAACGATAGCACCGGCTCCGTCTTCGGCCAGCTTCTTGTTTTTGCCGACACTGTTGGTCAGTCCCGAGCTACTGATGATAATAGGGTTCCTGAGGGAAAGCCCTGCGAAAGTAGTTTTTAAATCGGTCATAGTGATAATGATTGGTTAAATATTATATTCTCGTTCTCCGAAAATCTTGCTTCCTACCCGTACTAACGTACTTCCGGAGGCAATGGCTTCGTGATAATCGTGCGACATACCCATCGACAATTCCCGGAAAGCGTCCGAGTCGGTGAACCAGTTTGCTTTAATCTCCTTAAAGAGACTGTTCAATAAACGGAATTCACCGTTGATTTGTTCGATATTATCGGTGTTGCTTGCCATTCCCATCAAGCCGCAGATACGCACGTGTGCCAATGCTTTCCACTCTCTGGCATCCAGCATTTCCCTGCATTCTTCGGGGCTGAAACCGAATTTTGTTTCTTCCTGCGCCACGTGTATCTGCAACAGGCAGTTTACGGTACGTCCTGCCTTGCCTGCCTGCTTGTTGACTTCTGCCAGCAATTTATAGGTATCAATGCCATGTATCATCGCTACGTATGGTATCATGTATTTGATTTTGTTACTTTGCAAGTGTCCGATAAAATGCCATTCGATGTCTTTGGGTAAACTTTCGTATTTAGCTGTCATTTCCTGCACCTTGCTCTCTCCAAAAATACGCTGTCCCGCCTGATATGCTTCTTCTATCGCTTCATTGGGATGGAATTTCGAGACAGCAACCAGCCGGACTCCTTGCGGGAGCTCGGCCAGTACTTGCTTTAAATTGTCAGCAATACTCATTGTCATTTATGCTTTTGCGGGGTCAAACTCCGGTTTGTCATTCGGTCCGGCACTGTAAGGGTAGACGTCCATCAACGGAGTCTCGGATACCATTCCGATCTGATAATCGGCCATTGTACCTTTCATTCCCTCGTCCAGCTTCTTCACCGCGTCGCGCAGGTCGGCAGCCTGTACCAGCACTTGAGTGGATGTCTTTTTCTCCGCACCGCTTTTTTCATCCAGCGTGATGAAAATAAGTTTGCATTTGAACCAGCGGTCGGCACTTTCTTCGTCGCTGGGGAAAAGTTCACTATAGTTGGCACGTTTAATGTCCGAAACGGTAAATTCTCCGGAGATAAACGGAGTCATTTCCTCGATGATTCGTGCCTCTGCTTCTGTAAAGCTGAGTGCGTCAACCAGATAAGGTTCCGTAACTTTCTTCTGCATTCCGTTTTCCATTACTTTCTCATAACGGATCTTGCACTCAAACCATGTATGCATTGCCATAATTTTCTTTCTGTTTAATTAGTTGATTCATGTAATTTGCCTACAAAGATAAACAAAATACCAAAGTAAGTGCCGAAAGATTTTTATTTTCTTTTATGTAAATTCTTTAGTTCAAATGAAAGCATGACACGGAAAAGTCCGATGATGAGGAATGCGAAAGAGATCATGTAGACTGCATAAAGGGCTCCTATGGCTGGTTGCCACAATATCAGCAATGAGCAGAGGATAGCCAGAATGCCGAATGCCATATACCATCCCCAGTCGCGGGTCCCGTAACGTTTCAGGTCGATGGAATAGCCGGTAGAAGAGAAACCGCGGAACATGAGCCAGAAAGCGATGATAAACGGAATGACTTCCATGCTGACCATCGGGTAAGCGATCAGGTAAATGCCTAGAATAAGGTCGATGATTCCTCCTACAACGTACCATCCCCAACTGGGAACACCTTTCTTGTTACTGATGGCGAAAATGATTTCCAAAATTCCGCTGACCAGCATAGATACGCTGAAGATAATACTTAAAGCTATGTAACTGCTTACGGGGGAGAACATGAGCCAAAGGGCTACGATAATATACACGATTCCCAGAAGAAGGGAAGTCCACCAGTTCTTTACTGAATGTTGAATCTCATTGAATACTGTTTCCATACATTTTCTATTTTAAATTGTTACTAGAATAATTTCGTTGTGAGATAACAAATTCAATTTGGAAAAGGTTTTCCGTGAACATATTTTGGGTAATTGTTGTTTCTATATAAAGTAATTTTTAAATAGATATGCATTATGGCAACAACAAATTTCAAAGGACAACCGGTAAAACTGATCGGTGAATTTATACAAGTAGGTAAAGTCGCTCCCGACTTTGAATTGGTAAAGACGGATTTGTCTTCTTTCTCATTGAAAGATCTGAATGGCAAGAATGTGATTCTGAATATTTTCCCAAGTCTGGATACCAGTGTTTGTGCTACTTCAGTACGCAAATTCAACAAGATGGCTGCCGGACTGAAAGATACGGTGGTATTGGCTATCTCCAAAGACCTTCCTTTTGCGCACAGCCGTTTCTGTACAACGGAAGGTATTGAGAACGTGATTCCATTGTCTGATTTCCGTTTCTCCGATTTCGACGAAAGCTATGGAGTGCGCATGGCGGACGGTCCGTTGGCAGGGCTGCTGGCTCGTGCGGTGGTAGTGATCGGAAAGGATGGCAAAGTGGTCTATACGGAACTTGTGCCGGAGATTACGCAGGAACCTGATTACGATAAGGCATTGGCTGCACTGTAAATCAGGGGGATGATTGCTTAGGATTAAACGCAGATAAACGCGGATTAACGCAAAAGATTATTTCTATTTGCGAAAATCCGCGTTTATCTGCGTTTTATGTTTTGAAGTTTATTTCTTCTTCATTCCTTTATAAACCAGGAAGGCAACGATAAACACACCGAGGGCAATGAAGCCATAGCCTATTTCGTGGCTGTATTCCGTTACTTTGGCTATCAACTGTTCCTCACTCTCGATTCCCGGCACTTTGGACAAGTGGTAGCCGATAATGGCTAGAATGGCATTCCACAATCCTGCTCCTAAAGTGGTGTATAGCAAGAAAGTGGTCAACTTCATCCGTGCCAGCCCGGCAGGTATGGAGATCAATTGGCGGACAGCCGGAATCAGTCGGCCAATAAATGTGGAAAGCGCACCATGTTTGTCGAAATAAGTTTCAGCGTTGCGCACTTTGGCTTCATCAATAAGGCACATATGCCCGAAACGGCTGTTGGCAAACTTATAGACGATAGGGCGTCCCAACCACTTTGCCAGAAAATAGTTAATCAATGCTCCGATATTGGCTCCGATGGTAGCGAACACAACCACCAGATAGATATTAAGCTCGTCGTTGACTGCGGCTTTATATGCTGCCGGCGGGATGACCACTTCCGAAGGGAAAGGGATAAAGGAGCTTTCAATAGTCATTAATAAAGTGATAGTCCAATAATTCAAATGATCCAGACACCACTGGATAAAAGCTACTGATTCCATGATTTTTAGGGCTAGGGTTTATTAAATTGATGATTATTTTCCTTTGTTTTTCTTATTCTCCTTTTTCATACGTGCCAGTATCTTCTTGAATATTTTCCGTTGTTCTTCGTTCTGACACGCATAATTTATCAAATCCGAAAGGGCTTCCTCTGTGACCGGATGCGCGCAGTCGCTGTTATATTTGAAGAAACTTTCTATGTCCCCGTAAGCCAGACTGCAAACGCTCAATTTCTCCGCAACGTCTTCAAATTTCGGATCAAGAGCATATACTTTCTCTAAGTAATATTGACTTTCGATCTCATAGTTGTTCTCCATATAGGCACAGGCTATCATGTAATACATATCTATGCTGGAATCTATATCCGATAACTTGATGAAGCAGATTCTGGCTTTTTCAAGTTTCCTTTCCAGCAAGTAGATTTTGCCTTCGGTCAGGAGGATTGTCGCGTCTTTCGGATGGATTTTGCTTATTTTCTTACAAGTCTGATGTGCTTCTTTGTATCTTCCCAATTCGGCTAAGGCATTCGCTTTATTGGTATAAATGTCTATTGATAAAGCAGACTCATTACCATTGCTTTTTTCTAAAAAATCGATTACTTTGTCATAATACTCATTCGCTTTTTCCCAATCTTCTTTGGCGCTGTAACACAGCCCGATGAACATATAGCCCATATCGGGGGAGATGGCCTTGTATTCCATCGCTTTCTTATAATTTTCGATGGACTTGTCGAAGTTGTTCAGTTGGAAAAAGGAATGTGCTTTGGTGGTATATGCTTCTCCGTCAGATTCATCGGCTGCCAATGCGAAATCACAGGCTTCGATAGCCTTGTCCCATTTTGACTGGAAGAAGTAGCATTTTGCCAGTCCTGTCCAATAAGGGGTATTATAAGGCTCTATATCAAGTAATTGATTGTATATCTTGATTGCTGAGTCCAATTGTTGGGTGGCTAATGCGTAATCGGCTTGGAGAGCCATAAACTCTTTTGCCTCAGCGTATGTTTTTTCCCCTTTTTCCATCCATTCTTTTGCCATATCGGGATATCCCATCTCCAGATAGAGATAGACAACCTCACAGATTCTGCCGAGTTCGTCCGCATCTTCAATGGTAGCTAATAGTGACCGGGTTTCTTCGAGTTGCCCTTCATTCAGTAACAATTCGGCCTTCAGCATTTTCACTTCGGGATCATACGCTTCGGTGATGGAATCCAGCACCTGTTTTGCTTTCTGCAGGTTCCGGGTGTCCAGATAAAGGTATGCCTGTTCCACTAGCAGGTCGGTGTTTCCCGGATGTAATTGAAGTCCGTAAGTGACGGCTTCTTGCGCTTCCTCAAATTTACTTCTGGAGGCATACCAATCAGAGATATCAGCCAATTGGTCTCCATCCAGATAGAGTTGTCTGTTTTCGGCTTTTGCAGCCTCGTAGTTTGTGATCAGTTTTTCCAGTTCTTTTTTTTCAGACGGAATGTTTTTTCTACTCATTATTTTATATTTTATTTATTGATCTTGCCCCACGTGTCTTTTAATCCCACAGTGCGGTTGAAGATCAGATTTTCCGGTGTTGAGTCCTTGTCAATATTGAAATATCCAATCCGTTGGAACTGTAAGTAGGAGAGGGTGGGCAGTGTAGCTGCGAACTTTTCTATGTAGCAGTTAGGGAGAACTTTCAATGAGTCCGGGTTAATAATTTCTTTCATGGCTTCCAGTGCCTCGCAATTCTTCGCTTCGCGGATGGCAGCCAGTTCGTCACGCGGATTTTCTACTTTCCACAGACGGTCGTACAAACGCACCTCTGCTTGTATGCAGTGGTTGCAGCTCACCCAGTGAAGCGTACCTTTCACTTTGCGGTTTGCGTCCGGCATACCGCTGCGGGTGTTCGGGTCATATTCGCAGTACACTTCCGTGATCACGCCGTTTTCATCTTTCTTGCAGCCGGTACATTTCACGATATAAGCATTCTTGAGACGTACTTCCTGTCCGGGTGTCATACGGAAATATTTCTTGGGAGCATCTTCCATGAAGTCTTCACGTTCCATCCACAACTCGCGGCTGAACTCAATCAAGTGGCTTCCCGCTTCCGGATCTTCCGGGTTATTGATGGCTTCCAATTCTTCTACTTGTCCTTCCGGATAGTTCGTGATGACGAGTTTCACCGGATTGATTACTGCGGACACGCGGGTAGCGCGGCTGTTCAGGTCTTCGCGGACAGAACTTTCGAGCAGTGCGATGTCATTCAGCGCGTCGTATGTGGTATAACCGATTTTGTCGATAAACTTATGGATGGACTCCGGCGAGTAACCGCGACGGCGGAAACCGCAGATGGTCGGCATACGGGGATCGTCCCATCCGTTCACCAGCCCCTCTTTTACCAGAGTGAGCAGGTTGCGTTTGCTCATCAGCGTATAGCTCAGGTTCAGTTTGTTGAACTCGGTCTGACGGGGACGGTTGTCATTCAGGTCTTTCCCTTCTTTCAGCCAGTCGATGAAGAGGTCGTAAAGCGGGCGGTGTACCACAAACTCAAGCGTACACAGTGAATGGGTCACCCCTTCGAAGAAGTCGCTCTGACCGTGCGCGAAGTCATACATAGGGTAGGCTTTCCATGTAGTGCCGGTACGGTGATGCGGATGTTTCACCACACGATAAATAATCGGGTCGCGGAAGTGCATATTCGGGTTGGCCATATCGATTTTGGCGCGAAGCACCATAGCGCCCTCTTCAATTTCTCCGCTATTCATTTTCTTGAAAAGTTCGAGACTCTCTTCAATCGGACGGTTGCGGTAAGGGCTTTCCACACCCGGTTGGGTAGGAGTGCCTTTTTGCTGTGCGATCTGTTCGGAACTCTGTTCGTCGATATATGCTTTACCTTCCTGAATCAGACGGATGGCGAAGTCCCATAATTGTTGGAAGTAGTCGGAAGCATAATATTCATTTCCCCAACGGTAGCCTAACCATTGGATGTCTTCTTTGATAGCTTCTACATATTCCACATCCTCTTTGGTGGGATTTGTGTCGTCGAAACGAAGGTTGCATACACCGCCATGTTTTTCTGCAATGCCGAAATCGAGGCAAATGGCTTTGGCATGGCCGATGTGAAGGTATCCGTTTGGCTCAGGCGGGAAACGTGTCTGTACTTTTCCACCGTTTTTACCTTCTTTCAAGTCTTTTTCTACTGCCTGTTCTATAAAGTTCAAGCTCTTTTTTTCACTTGCTGCTTCTTCGTTTTTAATATCTGTCATAACGTTTTATGCTAATACATGATTCAGGCTACAAAAGTAGGACATTTTTTTTATTTAACCGGAATATAACCGCTCTTTTTTATAATGTCCTGTCCGTCGGGAGAAAGAATGTACTGAATCAAAGGATCGATTTCCGCTTTCTTCTTTACATTGTAATAGTAGTAAAGCGGGCGGACGATGGGATAAGTCTTGTTGGTGGCATTCTCTACCGTAGGGGCTGCATAATGTTTTCCGTCGTAGGATACGGAAAGGGTTTTGACACGTGGGGACACGTAGGCAAGTCCGACATATCCGATGGCTCCTTTGGTCTGGCTGACTGACTGGATAATGGCGCCCGTTGCGGGCATGGAAAGGCTGCTCGCCATATAGTTTTTGTTTTTGAGTACGCTCTCTTTGAAAAATTCATAAGTGCCGGAAGAGGTCTCGCGGGAGTAAACCACAATTTTGCGGTCATCACCGCCTACTTGCTTCCAATTGGTGATTTTCCCCCGAAAGATGTCTTCCAGTTGTTGGCGGGTAAGTTGCTTTATCGGGTTGGAAGGATGCACTACTACGGCAAGGGCGTCATACGCCACAACTATTTCGGCTACATCTTCTCCCGCACTCTTGATTTTCATCTTTTCGCTGAACTTGATAGGGCGGGAAGCCATTGCGATGTCCGTCGTGTTGTCCAGTAGCGCGGAAATTCCTACACCGGTTCCTCCGCCGGTCACGGTGACACGGGTGTCTGGGTGTTGGTTCATAAACCGTTCTGCTGTCTGCTGGGCGACAGGTAGTACCGTATCACTGCCTTTGATGCGTTGCGCGCTGGCACTGATTGATAGTAAGGACAGGGCTATTAATAAATTTCTTCTCACTTTCATAAATTTTCTTTTTTGTACGGATGTAAATGAATACGGATGCAAATAAAGCAATCGGATGTTACATTTCTATTGCATCCGGCGGGCAAAAGGTGTTTGTAATACAAATGTAACAATATTGAAACATTTCCTTCAAATGTTAGTCACACCTCCTTAATAAGGAGGCGCTTTCTTTGCATCAGAAATCGACAGGTATGAAAAAGTTTTTAGAAAAGATTATAGAAGGGATTCTGACTTGCAGCGGTTTCGTAACAAGTATTACGATTCTGCTGATTGTACTCTTCCTGTTTACGGAGGCTTTCGGGCTATTCAGAAGCAAAGTGATCGAGGAAGGTTATGTGCTGGCGCTGAATAAAAGTAATAAGGTAAGCGTTCTGAGTCCGGCTCAGATAAAGAATGTTTTTGACGGGGAGATAACCAATTGGAAGGAACTCGGTGGGGAAGATCTCCCTATCCGAGTTTTTCGTCTGGAGGATATTACACAATATTATACGGAGGAGGAACTCGGAGCTGCCTATGAGTATGCGGGAGATAAGATAACGGAACTGGTGGAGAAAACACCGGGCATCGTGGCTTTTGTTCCGCAGCAGTTTATCGTTCATCCGGATGCGGTGCATTTTATAGAGGACAACACCATTTCCGTGAAAGATGTCTTTGCGGGAGCCGAATGGTTCCCGACAGCGACTCCGGCCGCACAGTTCGGCTTCCTGCCTTTGATTGGCGGTACGTTGTGGGTGAGCCTGTTTGCCATTCTTTTCGCGCTGCCTTTCGGACTTTCGGTTTCTATCTATATGTCCGAAGTAGCCCATCCGAAAGTACGGAACTGGCTGAAGCCGGTCATTGAATTGTTGAGTGGCATTCCTTCCGTTGTCTATGGCTTTTTCGGCTTGATCGTCATTGTCCCGTTGATTCAGAAATTGTTTGATCTTCCGGTAGGGGAAAGCGGTCTGGCAGGGAGTATCGTGTTGGCTATAATGGCACTGCCTACTATTATAACAGTGACGGAAGACGCGATGAGGAATTGCCCGCGCGCCATGCGTGAAGCGAGTCTGGCGTTGGGGGCTTCACAGTGGCAGACTATATATAAGGTAGTGATTCCTTATTCCATCTCGGGCATTACGTCCGGCGTGGTGCTGGGTATCGGGCGGGCTATCGGAGAAACGATGGCGGTATTGATGGTGACGGGAAACGCAGCCGTGATTCCGACCACTATTCTGGAGCCGTTGCGTACGATTCCTGCCACCATTGCGGCGGAATTGGGAGAAGCACCGGCGGGAGGTCCGCATTATCAGGCATTGTTCCTGCTGGGTGTCGTGTTGTTCTTCATTACACTGATCATCAACTTTAGTGTGGAATACATTTCTTCTAAAGGACTAAAACGAAGTAAATAATATGGAAATAAGGAGTAATAATAAAGCCAAGCACCGTTCGCAGAAGATCGCTTTCGGCCTGTTCCGATTGTTGAGCCTTTGCATTGTGCTGATATTGTTTGTGATCCTGGGATTTATCATCTATAAAGGAATCGGTGCCATCAGCTGGGAGTTTATCACTTCGTCTCCTACGGATGGAATGACGGGAGGAGGTATCTGGCCGGCTATTGTCGGTACTTTTTATTTGATGGTGGGCAGTGCGCTGTTTGCTTTTCCGGTGGGGGTGATGAGTGGAATCTATATGAACGAGTATGCGCCGAAAGGCAAATTGGTGCGCTTTATCCGGGTGATGACGAACAATCTGAGTGGTATTCCCTCTATTGTGTTCGGTTTGTTCGGTATGGCGCTTTTTGTCAATTATATGGGGTTCGGTGATAGTATTCTGGCAGGTTCTTTGACATTAGGCTTACTTTGTGTACCTTTGGTTATCCGGACGACGGAAGAGGCTTTGAAGGCGATTCCCGACAGTATGCGTGAGGGAAGCCGGGCGCTGGGAGCGACGAAGTTGCAGACGATCTGGCACGTTATTCTTCCGATGGGCATGCCGAATATCATCACCGGGCTGATTCTTGCTTTGGGACGAGTGTCGGGAGAGACGGCGCCGATTCTGTTCACCTGTGCCGCCTATTTCCTTCCGCATCTTCCGGCAAGCATTCTGGATCAGTGTATGGCGTTGCCTTATCATCTGTATGTGATTTCTACAAGTGGAACGGATATGGAGGCGCAGCTACCATTGGCATACGGTACGGCATTGGTACTGATTATGATTATTCTGCTGGTGAATTTGCTGGCGAATGCGTTGAGAAAGTATTTTGAGAAAAGGGTAAAAACGAATTGAGTTAGTATATATGGATACAGTGAAAATAGATGCGCGCGACGTGAATTTCTGGTATGGTGATTTCCATGCGTTGAAAGGTATCAGTATGCAGATTGAAGAGAAGTCGGTTGTTGCCTTTATCGGGCCTTCCGGTTGTGGTAAATCTACCTTCCTCCGGCTTTTCAACCGTATGAACGATCTGATTCCCGCCACCCGTCTGGAAGGGGAGATTCGTATCGACGGGCAGAATATCTATTCTAAAAGCGTGGCGGTGGACGAACTGCGCAAGAATGTGGGAATGGTGTTTCAGCGTCCTAATCCTTTTCCGAAAAGCATATTCGAAAATGTGGCTTACGGACTTCGTGTGAATGGAGTGAAAGATAACGCTTTCATCCGCCAGCGTGTGGAGGAAACACTGAAAGGGGCGGCACTTTGGGATGAGGTGAAAGATAAGTTGAAGGAATCGGCTTATGCCTTGTCCGGCGGACAGCAGCAACGTCTTTGTATTGCCCGTGCTATGGCGGTGTCTCCTTCGGTGTTGCTGATGGACGAACCTGCGTCTGCGCTCGACCCTATCTCTACGGCAAAAGTGGAGGAGCTGATTCACGAGCTGAAAAAAGACTATACTATTGTGATTGTGACGCACAATATGCAGCAGGCGGCTCGTGTCAGCGACAAAACGGCTTTCTTTTATATGGGCGAGATGGTGGAATTCGATCAGACCAAGAAGATATTCACAAATCCGGAGAAAGAGGCTACACAGAATTATATTACAGGTCGTTTCGGATAGAACGGTCCCCCTTGCCTGTGTTAGAAACAGAATATTAATCATTTATATATAAGTAGACTATGGTAAAGTTTATAGAATCGGAACTTGTTCTATTGAAGAAGGAAATTGATGAGATGTGGACGTTGGTGTACAACCAGCTCGACCGTGCCGGAGAGGCTGTATTGACTCTTGACAAAGAGTTGGCTCAGCAGGTGATGGTTCGCGAGCGTAGGGTGAATGCCTTTGAACTGAAGATAGACAGTGATGTGGAAGATATTATCGCGTTATATAATCCGGTGGCGATCGACCTGCGTTTTGTGCTGGCTATGCTGAAAATCAATACGAATCTGGAACGCTTGGGAGACTTTGCGGAAGGGATTGCCCGCTTTGTGATTCGTAGCAAAGAACCGGTGTTGGATGCGGAGCTGTTGAATCGTCTTCGGCTGGCGGAGATGCAGGCTGAGGTGTTGTCCATGCTGGAACTGGCGAAACGTGCCTTGAATGAGGAGAGTATTGAACTGGCGGCAGGTGTCTTTGCCAAAGATAATTTGCTGGATGAGATCAATGCCGGGGCAACAGGTATCATTGCGGACTATATTACCGAACATCCGGAAGCGGTACATACGGGTGTGGACTTGGTCAGCGTGTTCCGCAAATTGGAACGTGCCGGAGACCATATCACCAACATTGCTGAGGAAATCGTATTTTTCATTGATGCCAAAGTGTTAAAACATCGTGGAAAAACGGACGAAAATTATCCGGAGAAGTAATTTGGGGCGAATTTTTAAACAGAAATTAGGTCTCCTTAAAAAAATATCTTATATTTGACTCCTGTAACGGGCTAGTTACAGGAGTTTTTGCGTCAAATGATAATAAATCCAAAGATTTTTCAAAAAGATGTTATATGACATGTTTTATAATTTGGATAGTATCGGTAAAAGCCCCTATATTTGCACCGTTATCCTGAAAACAATCTTTTTACCTTAAAAAAAACTAATACCTATTGAAAACTGAAGAATGGAGCTTTGTGAAAAGCCCCATTTTTTTATGTCCTTACATTTGGGCTGTTTTAAAGTGTTGATTATCATGGTTGTGTGAAATTTTGGTTTTGAAAAAGGTACATATGTAAATAACTTTAAGTACCAATTTTAAGTACCATTTTTAGAACCATTTAGAGTTGCTAAAATATAAGTGATTGATAATCAGTAGGGATAAGAAAGATGGAAAAACAGCTTTTTGTAAAATTAAGCCTGAACTTCAATCTAAGAAGTTTCAAGGACGAGTCTGTAATGGCAATAATTTATGCAGTTGTAAATTTCAATGGTCAACAATTTAAGGTGAATACTAATATGAAAGTTTATAAGCCTAATTGGGATTATAGAAATCAGAAAGCTAAAGTAGAGCCTTATTTGACTAAACAAGAAAATTTGAATAATAGTATCGCTAACAAAAAAATAATCGAAATTAGGGAGAAGTTTGAGGAATTGAAGTTATCTTTGTTTAATAAGTCAATTGACAACATTACACAAATGAAGGGGTTGAGGACTATAGATTGCGGACGAAGAAAATTCTCGATAATGATGCAACATCACGTTTTGCGCTAACTGATAATGAACTACAATTATTAATGCAGTGCGATGATAAATTGAAGAGAAGTCGATAACGTGGTGGAGGGGCATTATGACCAACAGCAAAGGAGGGTGCTTTCAATAAGAAGATAACCCATATAGAGGCATGTTCAAATAATGGTAATATTTTGAAACACAATCAAATAAAATGAGTAACTTTGCAAATAAATTAAAGAGGAATATGGCTGACATAACAAACATACAAGAATCTGAATATGATGCAATTCTGCGACAGGCCGTCGCAGTTATTGACAAGACAAGAACAATGATAGCAACAACAATATGCTCTGCCATCGGTTCTGCCCATTGGGAAATCGGCAAATT
>ERZ857775.2967-NODE-2967-length-14823-cov-6.064667_pt1 | contig 14823 bp, 10 predicted proteins | sample MGYA00519698_ERZ857775 | MGnify/ENA primary metagenome ERZ857775 (study PRJEB31778, sample SAMEA3449363) | human gut metagenome | biome: human gut; feature: human-associated habitat; material: faeces | place: United Kingdom | collected 2010/2012 ...
GCCGCACCTCGCTCGCCGTATCGGCACTTAGAATTATGCGGTATTGCCATAAAAATAATTATACGCGATTTTGCCCAGCCCTGCAAGCTTTTGTGTAATTTGTCCATAAATGCGTCCGGCATACTATTTGACAATGCCCCCGCTGCGCCTTATAATAGATTTAATTGCAATGTCGTAGTTTGATTCAGGACCCGGTTGCAGCCTTTCGGCTGAACTCTTCGCGTCCAACCTTGATTCAGTAAATCGGCACAGTGCCGTACAAATTTTACATGCGACAAAACATCACGTCCGGGGTACGGTGCTTACCGTGTGTGTAACCACCAACCCTGGCCGAATACAATATGGAGGTTATGCAATGGAAGATCACAACAACGAAAAACGCCCCCGCCAGCAGGGCCGCAGCAATTACACCCGCCGTGCCCCGCGCGCAAATAATAATAACCAGAACCGCAAACCCGGTGCGCCTGCCCCCGCAGCCAGCGCCCCGCAGGCAGCGGCGGAAAAACCACAGCCCCAGCACCGCAAGCCGCAGCGCCGCCGTGCCCCGCAACCCCAGCAGGCTGCAGCGAGCAATGCGGTGAATGCAGCAGCTCCGGCCCCGGTGCAGCGCCCCCGCAGCCCGCAGCGCCGCAGCTATAAGCAGCATTATTATGATGCTTCCACCCCGGCTGTTCCCATGCACATCTGCCCGCTGGGCGGCCTGGGCGAAGTTGGCAAAAACATCACCCTGTATGAATGCCAGGGCGATATGATCCTGGTGGACTGCGGCCTGGTGTTCCCGGATTCCGATATGTTCGGCGTGGACCTTGTCATTCCGGATTTCACCTATGTATTGGAAAATAAGGACCGCATCAAGGGCCTGTTCATTACCCATGGCCACGAAGACCATATCGGCAGCCTGCCGTATCTGCTCAAAAAGTTCAACGTGCCCATTTACACTGCACGTTTGACCATTGGCCTGATCAAAAACAAGCTGGAGGAGCACGGTCTTGCCTCCAGTGCAGAGTTCCATGAGATCCGTCCCCGCCAAAAAGTGCGCCTTGGCTGCTTTACGGTGGAGCCCATCCATGTCAACCACTCCATCCCGGATTCTCTGGCGTTTGCCATTGACTGCCCGGCAGGCATCGTGCTGCATACCGGCGACTTCAAGATCGACTACACGCCGCTTTCCGGCGATGCCGTTACCGACCTTTCCACCATTGCGGAGTATGGCCGCCGCGGCGTGCTGGCTTTGCTGGCGGATTCTACCAACGCGGAACGCCCCGGCTTTACGGCAACCGAGCAGACTGTGGCCGAAGGGGTGCGCAGCCTGTTTGCCCGCGCCAAAAACCGCCGCATTATCGTGGCAACCTTTGCTTCCAACATCTACCGCATCCAGCAGATCATTGACCTGGCCATTGAGTATGGCCGCAAGGTGGCCGTCAATGGCCGCAGCATGGTTTCCAACACCGAAATGGCGCGGGAGCTGGGGTATCTGCATGCGCCGGATAATGTGCTGATCGATATCGAGGAGATCAACAAATACCCGCCGGAAAAGGTTGTCCTTATCACCACCGGCAGCCAGGGCGAACCGCTGTCCGCTCTGTCCCGTATGGCGCAGGCCAGCCACCGTACCGTCAAGGTCGGCCCCACTGACTTTATCATTATCTCGGCCCGCCCCATCCCCGGCAACGAAAAGACCGTGACCAAGGTGGTCAACGGCCTTCTGGCCCTGGGCGCAGAGGTCATTTACGAAAACATGTACGATACCCATGTTTCCGGCCACGCCTGCCAGGAAGAGCAGAAGCTGATGCTGACCCTTGCCCACCCGCAGTATTTCCTGCCGGTTCACGGCGAGTTCAAGCAGCTCAAGCGCCACGCCGAAACGGCGGAGCACCTGGGCTATATCCCCAAGCAGAATATTTATATTGCTGAAAATGGCCAGAACATCCGCCTTTCCCGCGATGGCATGGCAGTGGAGGGCACTGTGCCCGCCGGTGCCGTGATGGTGGATGGCTATGGCGTGGGCGATGTGGGCAATGTGGTCCTGCGTGACCGCCACCACCTGTCGGAGGACGGTATCATCATCGTTACCGCAGCCGTGGATGGCAGCACCGGCCAGCTGCTTTCCGGCCCGGACCTGGTTTCCCGCGGCTTTGTCTATGTGCGGGAAAGCGAGGAGCTGATGGACGGTGCCCGCGTGCAGGTTGAAATGGCCCTTGACCGCAGTATGGCGGATAACATGCACGACTGGGCCAGCGTGAAATCCCGCGTGCGGGAGGCGCTTTCCAGCTATATCTACCGCAAAACCAAGCGCAGCCCCATGATTCTGCCCATTCTGATGGAAGTTTGATCCAAACCATATCTGACCGTGACCGCCTGCCCCACATTGCAGGCACCGAGGAACGATGATGAAAAACAAGCTGAGACGTGATATCTTTGTCATTATCTTTTTGCTGCTCGTTGCGTGCATCGCTCTGGCTGTGCCGCTGGCGTTCAGCAACCCGCGCTGGCTGCTGGCACCGGCGCTGCTTGTAGTGTTTGCGTTGGTGGTGGCGGTGCTTGGCATCCGCCGGCTGCGGCGCTTTGTGGCCGATATGCTGTGCGGAACCAACTTTGAGGGCAGCAAGACCCAGTATTCGCTGGCGGATTTTTCCATCCCCACTGCCCTGATTACCGAAGGTTCCGTGGTGTGGTATAATCCGGCCTTCCGGGAGCAGATCCTGGCGGGGCAGGATGCCCTGCTGGCTGCACCGGACCGCCTGATGACCGGCATTGACCTTTCCGTCTGTGCCCGCGCCCACGGCCAGGACCTGACCATTGACGAAAACCGCTACACGGCCTACGCCACAACCAGCCGCAGCAGCAAAACGGGCACATTGCTGTTTTTGGTCAACGATACGTTCTACAAAAACACGCTGGATGAATACACTGCCAGCCGCCCGGCTTACCTGATCATTGGGGTGGACAGCTATGACGAGCTGTTCAACGATATGAAGGACTCCGAGCAGGCGCACGAGCTGGAGGCCATCAACACCCTGCTGGAAGAATACATCGGCCGCACGACCGGTTTCCTGCGCAAGGTGTCCAACAGCCGCTATATTGCGGTGGTGGAAGAGCGGGATATCCGCTGGATGATGGAAGAACGCTTTGATATTCTGGATAAAGTGCGTGCGTTGCACCCCGGCGGAATGCTCACCCTTTCCATCGGCGTAGGCCATGGCGGCGCTACTATGCAGGAATGCCAGGAGATGGCCCGCGAAAGCATTGATATTGCCTTGGGCCGCGGCGGCGACCAGGCTGCCGTGAAAACAGTCGATGGCTTTGAGTTCTTCGGCGGCATTTCCCATGGTGTCGAAAAGCGCAGCCATGTGCGCAGCCGCATCATTGCCAACGCCCTGGCAGACCAGATCCGCCAGAGCGACAGCGTCATCATCATGGGCCACCGCCAGAGCGATTTGGATGCCATCGGCTCCGCCATCGGTTTGTTGCGCATGTGCAAAATGTGCGATGTGCCTTCGGTCATCGCAGTGCGCAGCAAGGCAACGCTGGCGGGCCAGCTGCTGGATGTATTCAACAAAGCAGGGGAGAACCACAACTTTATTGAGCCGGAAGAAACCTATAAGCTCATCACCCCCAAAACCCTGCTGATCGTAACCGATACATACCAAAAGCGCCTGCTGGAAGACCAAAAGATTTACGAAAAATGCAGCCGCGTGGTTGTTATCGACCATCACCGCATGGCGGTAGGGCATATTGATAACCCGATCCTTTTGTATCATGAACCCTTTGCTTCCAGCGCCAGCGAGCTGGTGTGTGAACTGCTGCAATTCATGCCCGCCCAAAACAACATCACTCAGTTGGAAGCCCAGGCGCTGCTGTCTGGCATCATGCTGGATACCCGCAGTTTTGCGCTGCATGTCGGCGTGCGTACCTTTGAGGCTGCCGCCTGGCTGCGCAGCCGCGGGGCCGAAACCGCCGCGACCAAGCGCCTGTTCAATATTTCCAAAGAAGAATACGAAGCCCGCGCCGCTATTGTGGAGGGCGCTTACCTCTACAAAGGCTGCGCTATCGCCACTTCGGATGAGCTTGACCCCGCCATGAGTGTGGTTCTGCCCATGGCAGCCAATGACCTGCTGACCATCAACGGCGTGGATGCCAGCTTTGTGGCAATCGCCAAAAACGGCGGTGTCAACATCTCCGCCCGCAGCATGGGTGCGCTGAACGTACAGGTCATTCTGGAGCCCTTGGGCGGCGGCGGCCACCTGACGATGGCCGGTGCCCAGCTGCGTGATTGTACCGTAAAAGAAGCCGAAGCCCGCATCCGCGCGCAGATCGATGAATACCGCGCCAACCAGGAATGCCAGGAAGAACTGGTGGGTGCAGTTTAACAAATTAAATTATCAGCGAATCCCTGCCAATGGCAGAAAATTATATCAATTACTACATAGAGAGGGGAACCACCACGATGAAAGTTATTCTCAAACAGGATGTCAAGAGCATTGGTAAAAAGGATGAAATCCATGAAGTGTCGGACGGTTACGCCCGCAACTTCCTGTTCCCGCGCGGTCTGGCTGCAGTGGCCGATGCTGACGCTGTGAACACCGCCCGCACCAAGAGCGAAGCCAAAGCCCACCATGAAGCCGAAGCTAAGGCTGCTGCTGAAGAACTGGCTGCCAAGATCAAGGGCCAGATCGTTTCTGTCAAGGTCAAGGGGGGCGCTTCCGGCAAGCTGCACGGCAAAGTGACCGCAAAGGAAGTTGCCGAACAGTTGTACAAGCTGACCGGCACCGAAATCGACAAGAAAAAAATCGAAATGCCCGCCAGCATCAAGGAGTTTGGCAGTTATGATGCCAAAGTCCGCCTGCATGTGGGTGTTGTGGCCGCGTTCAAGGTCAAGGTCGAGGAGGCTCCGCTGTAATTGGCAGGGGGTCTTGTAATTACATTCCAACAAAAACGGCAGGGAGGTGCCTGAATGGCAAACAATGAATTAAGCTTGTCCAGCCTGGGCATTCAGCTGCCGTATAACATGCAGGCGGAACAAAGCGTGCTTGGCGCAGCGCTGATGGATGAAACCATCCTGAATCGCCTGATCACCGAGATGGACCCCGATATGTTCTATTCGGAGCAGAACCGGGCCGTCTATGAGGAAATGCGCCGCCTGTTCAGCGAAAGCGAAGCGGTGGACGTTATCACTCTGGTGGACTCTCTGGCTCAGAACGGTGTGTTCAAGGGCGCAGATGATGCCAAAGTGTACATTACCCGCATTGCGGAAACCGTCCCGGCGATTTCCAACGTTGATTCTTACATCAAGATCGTCAAGGAAAAATATCAAACCCGCCGTCTGATCGAAGCAGCCCGCGATATCCTGCAGCAGTCCAGCGAGGAATCCGATTCTGACCTGCTGCTGGAAAGCGCCGAGCAAAAGCTGTACGATATCCGCAACGGCCAGGACCGCTCCGGCGTTAAAACCATTCAGGAGTCTATCCTGGAAGTTATTGATACCATGCAAAAGCTGTCCGGTGCGGACCGCGATAAATTTGCCGGTATCCCCACAGGCTTCAACTATCTGGATAATATCCTGACCGGCCTTGGCCGTTCGGACCTGATTATTCTGGCGGCCCGCCCCGGTATGGGCAAAACCAGTTTTGCGCTGAACATTGCTACCAATGTGGCCCGCCTGCAGAAGATACCGACCGTCATTTTCAGCTTGGAAATGACCTGCGAACAGCTGACCGACCGCATCCTTTCCAGCACCGCAGGCATTGACAGCCAGGCATTCCGCACCGGCCGCCTGAACAACTCCGACTGGAACGACTTTGCCAATGCAACGTCACTGTTGTATAACGTTCCCATTTACATGGATGATTCCTCCGGTATTTCGGTGCCGGAGATCAAGGCAAAAATCCGCCAGATCAACCAGGACCCCAAACGGGATAAGATCGGTCTGGTCATCATCGACTATTTGCAGTTGATGCAGTCCGCCAAGCGCACCGAAAGCCGCGTGCAGGAAATCAGCGATATCACCCGGAACCTGAAAATTATGGCCAAGGAACTGAACGTTCCTGTCATTGCGCTGTCCCAGCTTTCCCGTGCTGCCGAAAAAACAGCGGGTCGCTCGGACCACCGCCCCCAGCTTTCAGACCTGCGTGATTCCGGCTCTATCGAACAGGATGCGGACGTGGTGCTCTTCCTGTACCGCGCTGCCTATTACAATTCCCAGAACGGCGAAACCGAACAGGCGAACGAAAACGAAGCCGAATGTATCGTGGCCAAAAACCGCCATGGCGAAACCAGTGTGGTCCGCCTTGGCTGGGATGGCGCCCATACCCGGTTCAGCAATCTGGACGAGATCCATGAACAGTACTGACGCAGACAATTCATTGCAAAACCCAGTAAACACGATGGAACAAACCTTGCTGGCCTATTGCCGCCGGCAGGGTTTGTTTCGGTTGGGGGACCGTGTCATCGTTGCCTGCTCCGGCGGGGCGGATTCGATGGCGCTGCTCTGTTTTCTGCTGCGCTGCAAAGCGGAACTTGGCATCACCGTCATGGCGGCCCATGTGGACCACGGAATCCGGGGCGAAGCTGCCCATGCGGATGCCCGCTTTGTGGCGGAGTTCTGCCGCACGCATCATGTGCCGTTCTTTTTGTACGATGCCGCTGCCAGCGGGGTGCAGATTCCCCCAAACCCCAGCGAGAACTGGGCACGCAGCCTGCGCTATACCTGGTTTGATGCGCTGGCCGCACAGCAGCATGCCTGCATTGCCACAGCGCATACGTTATCTGACCAGGCGGAAACGGTGTTGTTCCGCATGGCGCGCGGTACCGGCCTGCACGGCATGGCGGGTATTCCGGCGGTACGGGGCGTGTACCGCCGTCCATTTTTGTGCCTGACAAGGAGCGATACCACGGCATACTGCGCCGCCCTTGGGCAACACTATGTTCAGGACGAAAGCAATTTCAGCGATGCCTATGCCCGCAACCGTATCCGCCATTATGCTGTTCCGGCGCTGCAAACCATCAATCCGGCGGCAGAGCGGGCCGTGGGGCGGCTGTGCAACCAGCTGCAGGAGCTGAACATCTGGCTGGAAAACCTGGCCGAAAAACTGCTGGCGCAGGCTGCCTGCGGGGGCGGGTACAGCATCCCGATTCTTGCCGCGGCGGATGCCCCGGTGCTGGCTGCTGCCCTGCGCATGCTGGCAGCCCGCGCGCGTGACCCTGAAGAAAAATATGTGCAGGCTCTTGCGGCCATTGTTCGGCAGGGCAGCGGTGCGGTACAGCTGACGCCGGATGCCTGCTGGACCGCGGCAAACGGCATTTTGTACTGCCGCTCAGTGCTAAAAATGCAGCCGGAAGCCATTCCCGCGCCGCACCAGCTGCTAAAAACCGGCGTTTACTGCCTGCCAGGGGGCTATGAGCTGGAGATTCAACAACTAAATTATGAAGTTTTTTTGAAAAATCCATCATTTTTGAAAAAAGACTACACCTATTGTGCAGATTATGCTAAAATAAATAAGAATATTTTTGTGAGGACCCGCCAACCCGGCGATACGTTCCGCCCGGCGGGACGTCACGTTGGCAAAACGCTCAAAAAATATCTGAATGAGGCAAAAGTTCCTGTGGCTGAACGGACGCTGATGCCGCTGCTGGCCTGCGGTAGCCAGGTGCTTTGGCTGTGGGGGGCAGGCTTTGCGGACGGTTTGTCCCCGGATGATGGGACAAAGCAGATCCTGTTGATTCGGCAAAGCCGCCAGCCTGCGGCCCCGGAGCAGGAGCAAGATCATAATATTGGAGGAACAGATCATGCATGATATGAACAATGATATCGCCAAGGTTTTGATTTCGGAAGAGCAGCTGCAGGCCAAGGTGGCTGAATTGGGGGCACAGATCAGCCGCGATTACGAGGGCAAAGATTTGTTGCTGGTGTCTATCCTGAAAGGCTCCGTGGTGTTCATGGCCGATTTGATGCGCGCCATCACGGAACCCTGCAGCATTGACTTTATGGTGGTTTCCAGCTATGGCGGTGCCAACACCACTTCTACGGGCCTTGTCAAGATCGTCAAGGACCTGGATCAGGATCTTTCCGGCAAGGATGTTCTGATCGTGGAGGATATTCTGGATACTGGCGTCACGTTGTCTCACTTGGTGCCCATGCTGAAATTGCGCCGCCCCAACAGCGTGCGCCTGTGCACCATCCTCAGCAAGCCCAGCCGCCGCAAGGTGGATATTGAGCCGGACTACTGCGGTTTTGAAGTGCCCGATGAATTTGTTGTGGGCTATGGCCTTGACTATGACGAAAAGTACCGCAACCTGCCGTATGTCGGCGTGTTAAAACCGGAAGTATATTCCAAATAAAATTCTGTCTTGGCAGAATAACCAATCGCCCGCCGTTTTGGCGGATTTTGACAGGGAGTTGATTTTTTGCAGCACAAACCGCGTTTCAGCGGCATTATCATTGCCGCTGTCCTGATGGTGGCAGCACTCGTGATGATCTCCAGCTATTCCAGCCTGTTTGCCTCCAGCAAGAGCACCATGATGTTGTCCGAAGCCATGGGGTACTTTGAATCCAATCAGGTCACCTACTTTAACCTGGACCTGAACACCGGCGTTATCGAGATGAGCGTGAAAGAAGGTGAACATCCGCTGCCGGAATCCGGCACGTCCAGCGAAACATCCAACGGCCTGCTTGCAGAAATTTACGGCGATGACACCGATGCTTACGCCCCAAAGAACGGCGGGGCAGCGGTCATTACCTACAAGCTGCCATATCCTTCTTATTTCCTGCAATTCTACCTCAAGGATTATATCGACCAGTATAATGCAGCCAACCCGGATGCGCCCATGCAGTACGATATGGTCGCCGTTAAGAACAACGTGCCCTGGTTTGAGATCATCCTGTACGCCTTTATGATCGGCAGCGTGGTGCTGCTCTTCATGTCCATGTACCGCGGCGGTGCCGGTGGCGGCGGCCTGATGAATGTTGGCCGTGCCAAGGTCAAGGACCAGCAGGAAGGCCAGCGCAAGGCAACCTTTGCCGATGTTGCCGGTGCGGATGAAGAAAAGGCTGAACTCCAGGAAGTGGTTCAGTTCCTGAAAGCACCGGAAAAGTTCAACTCCCTGGGGGCGCGCATTCCCCACGGCGTTCTGCTTGTCGGCCCTCCGGGCACCGGCAAAACGCTGCTGGCCCGTGCCTGTGCAGGCGAGGCCGGCGTTCCGTTCTATGCCATCTCCGGTTCCGACTTTGTGGAAATGTATGTCGGCGTCGGCGCATCCCGTGTGCGCGATCTGTTTGAAAAAGCCAAAAAGACAATGCCCTCCATCATCTTTATTGATGAGATCGATGCCGTGGGCCGTCAGCGTGGTGCCGGCCTTGGCGGCGGGCATGACGAGCGCGAGCAGACCCTGAACCAGCTGCTGGTTGAGATGGACGGCTTTGACGCCAACGACGGCGTTATCGTGATGGCTGCCACCAACCGCGCCGATATTCTGGATAAGGCTCTGCTGCGTCCCGGCCGTTTTGACCGTCAGGTTTATGTTGGTCTGCCGGATGTGAAGGGCCGCGAGGAGATTCTGCGCGTTCACACCAAGAACAAGCCCCTTGGCCCCGATGTCAGCCTGAAAACCATCGCCAAGTCCACCGCGGGCTTCTCCGGTGCCGACCTGGAAAACCTTGTCAACGAAGCCGCCCTGCTGGCTGCGCGCAAGGGCAAAAAGGCCATCACCGAACCCGAAATCGAGGAAGCTTCCATCAAGGTTGTGGCTGGCCCCGAAAAGAAGAGCCGCGTTGTGACCGATGCCGAAAAGCGCCTGACCTCTTACCACGAGGCTGGCCATGCCATTACCGGCTATTTCTGCAAAACGCATGATCCCGTGCACCAGATCAGCATTATCCCGCGTGGTTCGGCAGGCGGCTTTACCATGTATCTGCCGGAAAAAGACCCCAGCTATGTGACCAAGACCGCCATGAACGAGAACATTGTCTGCCTGTTGGGCGGCCGTGTGGCGGAGCAGCTGGTGCTGGATGATATCTCCACCGGTGCTTCCAACGACCTGCAGCGTGCCACGGATACCGCCCGCGCCATGGTGACCCGCTATGGCTTCTCGGAGCGCATGGGCCCGGTGGTTTATGGCACCGACCCTGGCGAAACCTTCCTTGGCCGAGACTTTGGCCAGGGCAAGGGCTATTCCGAAAATACGGCGTCCGAAATTGATAATGAGATCCGTGATATCATGGATGAATCTTACGAGACGGCCCGCCGCATTTTGACCGAGCACATGACTGAGCTGCACCGTGTGGCCGGTGTGCTGATGGAACGCGAAAAGATCAGCGGCGAAGAGTTTGACGCCCTGATGAAAGGCGAAAATCTGGCACCCTTTGGGCTGGATACCCCCGCGCCTGCCGCAGCCCCTGCATCGGCAGAGCAGCCCGCCGCTCCGGAACAGCCCTCCGAACCGTCTGATGAAAATTGAGGCAAGGTGAAACACAATGGATCAAAATTTTTCCCTGATGGCGCAATCCCGTGCCAATTATTACACTGCCGGCAGCCCGGTTCAGTTTGTCCGTGTTGAGCTGCTGAAAGGGGATGTCACGGGTGAAGTTGCGGTCTGCCTGACCTTTAAGAATGTTGGTACAGAACCGCTGACCGGCTTTATCATCCACTTCAAGTGCAAAGATGCTTCTGGTCAGATCCTGTGCGAGGATGATTTCTATTATGAGCAGCTCAATGTGCAGCCCGGCGAACTGTTTGGTGCCGATGACGCTGTGTTTGTCAGCGATACGCCGGTTTCCAGCGTGGAAATTGAGCAGGACCGTGCTTTCCTGAACGGCCGCGGCGTGGATCTGCGTAATTATAAGCGTGTCCGCCTGCAGGCCCCCCGTGTGCTGCCTGGCTCTATTGCCCGCACACTTCAGACCCGCACCAACAATAAGATGCTGACCTGCGTCCCGCAGGATACCGAAAACGGCTGGTTCTGCGCCTGCGGCGCGTTCCACCCCAACGAGGAAGCTGTTTCCGTCTGCAGCGAGTGCGGCGGCGACCGCGCTTACATCAAGGCAACCCTGACCCGCATCCTGGAGGAAGCCCGGCAGGCCGCCGAACAGCAGCAGCGCGAAATCAACGCCGTGGCCAATGGCGTTGACCCCGCAGCAGCCCAGGCAGCCCAGGAAGCCCAGGCCGCTGCCACCGCCGCCGCGGCTCAGGCAGCCATCAGCCAGGAGCCCACCGCACAGTTCACCCCGCCCGCCCCGGCCCAGGAACCGGGAGAAGAGGACGAGGACGACGAAGCAACCAACGCCGAAATGGACCGCGTGCGCCGCTATGTCCCCAAAGGCCATCTGTTTGCCGATGAAGAGGATGAAGAGGACGAGCATACCCGCATGTTCGATGATGAGGAAGAGGAAAGCGACGATGACGAAGAACCCCGCCGTGGCCGTTATGCGGACGATGACGAGGAGAGCGAGGACGATGTAATGGCCGAGCGTATCATCCATTGGGCACCGCCCATCACCGCAGTGGTCTGTGCGCTCATCATTGCTGTGTCGCTGATCTACCACTTTGTCATCGCCTGATCGCCTGCTGTTTATCGGCAAAGGCGGGCTGACCCGCTGATATTTATCCGGGCAGGATAAAGCAAAATAAACCAAAACCAGCCGCCGGGCAGGGGAAAATCCCTGAAGCCGGCGGCTGGTTTTCTATTTGTTCTATTCCGTGTCTGTGCTTATTGCTGCCATCAGGAATATAGGGAAATGTGGTTAGAGCTTGTGATTAAATTTGCAAGGCAGCAATCATAAAGCAGTAAAAGCATGCAGGATGCGAAAAATCAATCCCCTGGCGCATAACGCTTATTTCAGCGTTCCATCCAGTACCTGCTGGTAATACCATGGCTTGGGTGCGCGGAACACCTTGCCAGCCAAAGCGGCAAACTGTGGGTCGCTGATCTTTTTGGGGAACGCCAGCTCCCAGGCGCACAGAGCCTGATATTTCAGCTTCAGCTCCCGGTTGGCGGCATTGTTGCCATACTTGGAATCGCCCAAAATCGGGCAGCCAATGCTGGCCAGATGAGCGCGGATCTGGTGGGTGCGGCCCGTTACCAGCTCCACCCGTAATAGCGCCAAACGTCCGCTGACGGCAATGGTATCATATGCGGTAATGATCTCTTTTGCACCGGATTTCGGCTCGTCCAGAATGCGCACAATGCCATGCACAGAATCTTTCGTTAAAAAGCTGTGCAGCGTGGCAGCGGGTGGTACCGGGCGGCCAAAGGTCACGCACAGGTAAGTTTTGCGAATCAACCGCTCTTTGATGGCGTTTACCAAAAATTCTTCCGCCGCCGCAGTCTTTGCCAGCAGCACAAGACCGCTGGTGCCGGTGTCCAGCCGGTGGCACAGGCGCGGCTCATGGGCGGCGTCCCACCGCTTTTCCTCATACAGGCGGCGCAGTACGCGGTTCAGCAGGGTATCAGATTCGTCGCCATCCACCGGGATACCCGCGGGCTTGTTGGCCACGATCAAATCATCGTTTTCATAAATAAATTCCGCCGGGGCGCGTGCCTGCAAAAACTCCGGCCCCTCCTGGGAGGTCAGTCCAAGTTGGTCGTCCAGCAGGTAAACGCGGATCACATCGCCGTTCTGCACACGGGTGGCAAGGGGCTGCTTTTTGCCGTTCAGCTTAATTTTGTTTTCCCGCAGTGCCTTATTCAGCCGCCCCAGCCCCAGGGCAGGGAACTGCTCCATCAGGTATTTGTCCAGCCGCACGGGCAAAAGGCTTTTTACATGTAGTTCCTGCATTATTTACTCTCCAATTCTTTATCCCACAAAACGGTCGCGTCCGGGATATCCAGTGTCACCATCAGCCAGCCTGCATCGTGGTCGTCAATCGTTTTAATTGTGTATTCTTTCCCATCGGCGCACAGCACACTGGCATGTTCCAGCTTGCGGCGCACAAAGGGGGAATCTGCAAAGCATACCGTCTGTTTCGTTTCGTCCAGCACACCGCGGTTCCACAGGGCGTCAGTGTAATCCGCAAGGCGCAGGGGATAATTTTCGTCATAGGGGGTGCACAGCGCATCAAAGTTCTGCCCCTGCAGCCCCGGCGCAATCACATACCAGCTGCATGTGCCGTCCGTACTCGTTACCCTGCCGCACCAGGCATTGTCCTTCACCGGTTCCACGGTCTGCAAAAAGGCACCTTCCTCTGTAAACAGGTACAGCGTATCCTCCCGCACGGTTCCGTCGGCAAGTTCCGCCAGCAGCGTTTCACGCTGGGCAGCCAGTGCCGTTTCATCATAGCGGGCGGCAAACGGGTCGTTGGTCGTCATGCCGTTGTCCGCGGCAAACAGGGCTAGATGCAACGCGTCATCTTGAATTTCATCCATCGAGACAACCGCCGTATACTGCTGCGCTGCCTGCCAGAAATCGCTCTCCATCTCGGTGGGGAACGCATCGGTCTGCATGGCCTGCAGCATTGCCGCACTGCGCTGCACCATGCCGGGGCTTACATCCCAAACCTGTACCACAGCCAGCAGGGCAGCACCCGCCAGCAGCCAGCGGCCTTTCAGCCGGGCAAGGCCCACAAGGGTTAGCAGCATCAGCAGGTAATAGATTGGCCAGAACAGCCGCCCACTGGAACGGAAGATGGAAAAAAGTTTGATCAGCGAAGCGGGCAGCGGCAGCGTGGCAAGCGTTGCGCCGTTTGCGGTAATCACATTGCTGATGGCAAACACCGTTAAAACCGCACAGCAGAAGGCCAATGCCCAGTGGCGGCGCAGCATGCCGCCCAGTTGCCGCCGCAGCAAAACCACCGCAATGGGCAGGGCAATCAGCACGCCCAGCCCCAGGTAGGCAAAGGCATCATAATTGCCGTAAACCTGGTTCTGTGCGGGCAGCACCCGGCTGTACAGCACGCCGTTTACCCCCACAGGGTTCCACAGTGCATTCAGGTTCATGCAGAAATAGCCGTACAATGCCTGCCCGCCGCTGGAAGCACTGCCGTACAGCAGCCCCAGTGCCCAGCCCAGCAGTGCCGTGCCGCCAAAGTTGGCGGCAAGGTACAGGCCGGGCCCCGCAAGCTGGCGGTTGTGCAGTGCATATTCCAGCAGCAGCGCCAGCGTGATGGCATAGGTCATCGGCAGAAAGTAGGGGTGGATGCCTACTGCCAGCACGTTCAGCGCAAACAGCCCGCGGGAGGCATACTGCCCTTTGCGCCGTGCAGCAAAATAAAAATAGAGTGCAGCCAGCACAAAAAACTGTGCCCCCAGCGAGGTATGCCGGAACACACGCTCAAACAAAACCGGGCTGGTAACAAACAGCAGGTCCGCTGCAAGCGGTGCTGCGCACCCCGGCAGGAACAGCCCTGCCAGCAGCGCACCAAACCCGCCCTGCAATGCAAAGCAGACCAGCGTGAACCACCCCATATACTCGAACGTTCCGCCCACAAGGTTGGCAACCGGCTTTAACAGGGCAGCCACCAGCGGGATAGAGTCGGTATAAGCAACGCTCAGCCCATCCGGGTAGTTGATGCCGCGGGCAATGCAAAGCGGCCAGCCAGCGGAGCTTTGGCGGTAAAACAGCCACCCGGCATAATGCTGCTGGATGTCCTTTTCAATATATCCACCGCGGCAAAAGGCATCGTTGGTTACATCCAGTGTGCTGACCCCGAACACCAGCACAAACACCAGTACCCCCAGCAGGGCACCGCCGAGAAACAACCGCCCATTGCGGGTAAGTTTTGGTAAAGTTGAATTTTTTGCCAGTAGTAACACATCCTTTGGGGCAAAGAAATAAAATTTGAAAGCTGATATAAGCTAAGTCAATACCGCATAATTCTAAGTGCCGATACGGCG
>ERZ857775.2974-NODE-2974-length-14795-cov-3.746404_pt1 | contig 14795 bp, 22 predicted proteins | sample MGYA00519698_ERZ857775 | MGnify/ENA primary metagenome ERZ857775 (study PRJEB31778, sample SAMEA3449363) | human gut metagenome | biome: human gut; feature: human-associated habitat; material: faeces | place: United Kingdom | collected 2010/2012 ...
TACTGATTCGTAGTCAGTCACTCTATCCAGCTGAGCTACCAACGCATACGTTCCGTTCGGAACATGATGTATTTTATCACGAAGGGCGGGGTTTGTCAACAGCTTTTTTAAAATATTTTTATATTTTCCAAAAAAGAACGTCTTTTCTTTGATTTTACTGCGGCTTTTCTGTAATTCTTCTGCCGCATCGGCGCAAAAAGCGGCTTCTACGGCTGCTTTTTGCCCGCCGGGCGGGGGAGAGTGGGCGTGGCGCTCAGCCCTCCTGCGCCAGCTGACGGGCGATCTTTACACCGGTGGGGGTGGCGGCAAGGCCGCCCTGACCGGTCTCGCGCAGGTCGGGGGAGAGCAGACTGCCCACGCGGCCCATGGCGTCGATGACCTCGTCACAGGGGATGGCGTAGTCCACCCCGGCCAGTGCCATGTTGGCGCAGGAGACTGCGTTCACCGCACCCACCACGTTGCGCTTGATGCAGGGCACCTCTACCAGACCCGCCACGGGGTCGCAGACCAGACCCAGCAGGTTGCCCAGCGCCATGGCGGCGGCAGCGGCGCACTGCTCCGGGGTGCCGCCCTTCAGGTTACACAGGGCGGCGGCGGCCATGGCGCTGGCAGCGCCTACCTCGGCCTGACAGCCGCCCTCTGCGCCCGCCAGCGTGGCACGGGCGGCAATGACCTGCCCGAAACCTGCCGCCACATACAGCGCATCGCAGACGGCGTCCTCGTCTGCCTGTCCGGCGCGCGCCAGCGGCAGCAGCACCGCCGGCAGCACCCCGCAGCTGCCCGCCGTGGGCGCGGCCACGATGCGCTTCATGCAGGCGTTGCACTCGGCGGTTTTCAGTGCCTCGGCCATGACGTCGGCAAAGTAGCCGTCGGCGTAGAGCACGCCGCGCGCCGCTGCCGCGTTGACCTTGGCCGCGTCGCCGCCCGCAAAGCCGCTCATCGAGCGGTCTGCGCCGCAGTAGCCGTCGCTGGTGGCCTGCATGACTGCCCACAGACGGTGCATCTCGGCCTCGCTCTCGGCGCGGGTCAGGCCGCTTTCGGCCAGATCGCTCTCAAGGATGACCTCATACAGCGGCTTGCCGCTCTCCTTGCAGAGGTCGATCATCTCATGCACGGATGAAAATGCCATCTTTCCCGCCCCCTTACAGATTCAGAATCGTGACCTTGACGATGCCCGGCTGGCTGCCCAGCTGCCCGGCGATCTCGTCCGGGATAGGCTCGTCGCACTCCAGCACCATGACGGCGTAGCCGCCCGCCGTCGAGCGGTAGAGCTGCATCGTGGCGATGTTGACGCCGTGCTGGCTCAAACAGGTGGTGACGGCTGCCACATGGCCGGGCGTGTCCTGGTTGTGGACGATCAGCGTGTTGTGGTCTCCGCCAAAATTCGTCGTGATGCCGTCGATCTGGCAGATGTTGATCCGCCCGCCGCCGATGGACGCGCCGACGACCTCGAGCTTACGGCCCGACGCACCGGTCAGCCGCAGCACCGCCGTGTTGGGGTGCGCACCGCGCAGGTTTGTGGTGCCGATCTTAAAGTGCAGCCCGGCCTCCTTGGCAATGGAAAAGCTGTGCGGGATGCGGTCATCGTCCGGCTGCATGCCCAGCAGCCCGGCGACAAGCGCCCGGTCCGTGCCGTGGCCGCGCCCCGTGGCGGCAAAGCTGCCGTAAAGCAGGATCTCGGCCTCGGCAGGCTGCTCCCCCAGGAGCCGCCGCGCCGTGCTGCCGATGCGCACCGCACCCGCCGTGTGGCTGCTGGACGGCCCCGTCATGACCGGGCCGAGCACATCAAATAACCGCATAACGGACACCTCACTTATAAAATGGTATAGAATGAGTATAGCGGATTTGCCGCGGGATTGCAAGGCACGGGCAGAAAAGGAAGAAAATGTTAAGAATAGCAACACTTCACTGCTAAATCTTTACGTTTATCGGGGAAAGTGTTTGAAAAATGCGGAGAGAGGTTGGAGACAAACCGTTTCCGGGATGGCACGGAAACGGTAGTACGATACGAAGATGGTGTGTAGGCACCGTCGTAGGCACCCGTTGCGTTTTCTGGTGCTTTAGGGCGTTTTTTACGAATATTTACGAGCAGAAAAGGGTGGAAAATATAAAAAGAATCAGCCGATATTCAACGTGTTAGCGTTAAATATCGGCTGATTTGGCGGAGTAAGAGAGATTTGAATTTGTTACAATGTGCGCTATGGTGTGGAAGATTGATTGTTTACGAAAAATATACGAACCAATGCGGTTTATGCGGTGAAGTGTGCGTTGAGGATCCGTGTGGCTTCATCGACGGCGCTGGCCTTGGCCTCGGCGTACCAGCGCTGGGTTGTCAGGATGTCGGCGTGGCCCATCAGCTCCTTGGCGACCTGCGGGCTGATGCCGCACTGTACCAGCGTGCTGGCGAACTCATGCCGGAGCTGGTGCGCGGTGAAGTCCGGCTCCATGATTGTCTTGTACAGGGGCGCACCGTCCTTCGATTTCTTGCCGGTCTTGTAGCGCTTGCCGCTGTCGTGAGCGTGGCCGATGTTGATACAGTATTGCAGCCAGGCGTTCTGATACTGACTCTTTGTCATGGGCTTTGCGCCGCCGAACAGAAAAGCTTCGTCGGCCAGGCCGTCTAGGCGGCTGCCGAGCGCATCCTGCAGGGGCTTGAGGATCGGCACGGTGCGGTAGGCGCTGTCGGTTTTCGGCTCCTCCAGCTCGGGGTAGTTATTGTGCCAGACCACGGCCTTGCACACGCGGATCGCGCCGTCAGCGAGGTCATTCTTCTGCAGCGCCATCACCTCGCCCAGGCGCAGGCCAGCGTACATCATGATGGCCGGGCAGAGGCCGAAGCCCTCGGGGTGGGCCTTAACATCGGCAATCTCCTGCTCTGTGGGGGCGCGGCGCTTGGTCTGGGGCAGGCCCTGCGGCAGCTTGAGCAATGTGCAGGGGTTCGCATCGCCGTGCATCTCGGCGCACCAATACTGCCAGATCAGGGAGAGCACCGACTTCTGCCCGGCAATGCTTTTATAGGCGTAGCCCTGCGCGGCCATGTGCATCAGCTCGCGGTTGATGTCGGTGCTGGTGATCTCGCGCATGCCCTGCCCCTCAAACCAGCCCTTGGCAAGCTCCACCTTGTGGCGGTAGCCCCGGCGGGAGCCATACTTGATGCACGGCTCCTTGGCGCGCCAGAACGCCTCTGCGACCTCGCAGAAGGGGTCTCCCCTGTCCCGGCGGGTGCTGGCCTCTATGAGGGCCGCGTCGAGCTTGGCCTGCACCTCCTTTGCGGTGCGGCCATAGAAGTGGCGGGTCTTGCCATCAATGACGCGGCAGCGCTCGATCAGGCCGTCCGCGCGTTTTTTCGTTTTTGCCATGTAAAAACCTCCTTGCGATACACTTTGACAAGCGTGGCCGGAGGTGATACAATACAGATGCTTGGTCGGTATTGTGTCCACTTCGGACACGCTGAGCTTGAACGCCTGCGGTGTTGGTAGCACCGTGGGCGTTTTTTTATAAAAACATACGTAAAATACGTGATTTTCTATTGACAAATACGTAGAATACGTATATAATAGATACAGAACGGAGGGAAACCAAGATGCCGATGACGCCCAGAGAAATCGTGAAGCTGCTGGAAGCCAATGGCTTTGAATATGTCAGCTCCAACGGTTCGCACCGCAAGTACAGGAACCCGGTCACAGGCAAAACAACCATTGTTCCCTTCCATGCGAAAGACCTTAAACCGGGAACCGAGAAAAACATTTTAAAACTGGCGGGGATCAAAAAGTGATCCCCGCCCCCAAGGGGGGCTATTTTATGCGTTTCGTTTTTTATCCCGCTGTATTTCATCCCGAGGAAGTCGGCTATTCGGTTACCGTGCCCGATGTAGAAGGCTGCTTTACGCAGGGCGATGACATGAACGAGGCCGTAGCTATGACGCAGGAGGCCATCGGCCTGATGCTGGAGGATTGCAAGGTCTACCCGAAGCCCAGCAGTCCTGCCGACATCCGCACGGAGCCCGGCGATTTTGTAACGATGATTCCCTTTGATGAGGCCGCCTACAAAAAGCAGCAGAAGCCTGTCAAAAAGACGCTGAGCATCCCGGCATGGCTGAACGAGGCCGCGGAAGAAGCGCACGTGAATTTTTCCGGTGTGCTGCAGGATGCGTTGAAAGCAAAACTGAATATCGGTTGACGATCCCCTGCCCTGCCGGCCTGCCCGGCGGGGCTTTTTTTATTTTAAGCTTTAGCTGATTTTTTAATGGCATCAAGGCTGTAAAACTTTGTGCGGCGGATCACGTTGCGGCGGCCTTCTTTTTGAACTACCGAGAAATCCTCGGCAGTTGCTTCCTCGGCCAATTCGCCGCTCTGGTAAATGTTTTTCAGATGCAGGGAGATGTTGTCTGCGGAGCAATCAAACAGCTGCGCCGTGGCCTTTTGCGTCAGCTAGATGGTTTCGTCCCGCACAACAGCCTTGCCATCGATCAGGACGGCGGCGATTTTAGGTACGGACTTGTACATTGGTTGTTTTATTACTCTTACTCCGGTTGCACCGCCAGCAGAGGGTTTGCAGATTTTCTTCGGTCGTCAGACCGCCTTTGGAAACTGGTACAATGTGATCAATCTCCAGCAACAGGTGCGGTTCTGCTTCGGTGGAGGCCCCACAGTATTTGCAAGTGAAGTGATCGCGCTCCTTGATGTGCTGGCGCAGTTTGCTGGTCATAAGTGCTCGTTGCCCGGCCACAGTTTTGCTGAACTTGATCTTTTCGGACAAATAGATGACAAAGCGATTTAGGTTGTCAATGTCCATAACAACATCGTAGGTCGTGCCGGTATTGCCGCCCGCACTTGTGTATTTAAACTCATATTTCGGGAAGTACAGCGTACTGAAGTCCACTTCCTCGAAGCCAAGGTTCTTCTCTAGCTTCTTCTGACTAAACTTTTTGATAGCCCAAGGAATATCTGAAGAAATGCTCTCCAGAATTGCAGTCCGCTCAGCCTTTAAAGCAACCTTGCCGTCTTCTGCTGCAGAAAAATCATTCAAAGCGGCTTCGAATTTTCCAAGAGTTTCCTCATCGGCTTTAATGCCGAAATACTTGCAGATGTACTTGAAAGGCTCTTTTCTCGCATTGTCACAAACGGTGCGGGAGCACTCGTAAATATAGGGGGCATATACCTGCTTTTTCAGCGCATCTCGCTTGACATTCCAACGGCTATTATCATGGTAAACTGCTTCACCGTAGTCGGCACGATTTACCACAAGCGCAGTGCTTTTCAGATTCTCAATATGGTCGTTCAGATCGTTGCAATCATGAATATGAGTTTGTATTTTTTCTTTAATAGTATTAAATTTTTCGCTCTTAAAATAAAGAGAAGCATAGATTTGATAAATAATAGCAATCACAGCTAAGACTAACAATAGAGGCCACGCATAAACCAGCAAAGCAAAAATAAGGAGTAAAACAAGGCATCCCGTTAAAGTGTTCATTGCAAGCACGTCCTTTTTCATATAGCTTAATTGTTGCGGTCAGATAAAAGAGAGTTCCTCTTGTGTTTTGGTAAGCAGTATGGCTACTTACAACTTCCTGCATAGGCCAACGGCCTTGCCTTCGATGGTGATGGTGTTCATATCCTCGCCGATGCGCAGGATAGTCGGAAATGTGGGGTTTTCGGCGCGGAGCTCGATATGGTCATCGAACAGAAACACGCGCTTGAGGGTGGCCTCGCCATCGATCAGGACGGCGGCGACCTCGCCGTTCTCTACCATCGGCTGGCAGTGGATGGCTACGACATCGCTGTCTTTTATTTTTGGCTCCATGCTGTCCCCTTGACAGAGCAGCGTAAAGTCGGCGTGCCACGCGCTGGGGACTTCGTCGTAGGCCTCGACATTCTCCTCCGCAAGGATAGGTGTGCCGCAGGCGATCTGCCCCACACGCGGGATGCGGTCCCGCTTCGGCAGCGGCTGGAACCCGGCGGGGATGGGGGGCTTGTTGTCTGGTTCCCAGCCCATTAAATAACCAGGCGTTGTGTTCAACGCGTCTGCGAAAGCTACTAATTTAGACTGCGTTAAATCAACTTTACCGGCTTCAATTTTTGCAATGGATGACCTATCGTTGTATCCTGTTTTTTTAGCCAATTCATCCTGCGAGAGTCCCGCTGAAATTCGTAATTCACGAATTCTTTTATAGGCTTCGAGCATCTTCAGCCCTCCTTTTAGCCTACTATACCACGAGTGTGAAATAAAATCAACATTTTTCAAGAAGATAGTTGACATTCAATCACGCGGGTGGTATAACATAGATAGTGAATATTTTTCACAGATAGGGGTGAAACAAATGACTAATACGACTCTGCTGCAGGATGCAATTTCGAAATCGGGAGTTACCGTAACTTGGTTGGCCCATGAGTTGGGAATTTCTCGCGAGGGGCTTTATAATAAAATAAACGGGAAAACGGAATTTAAGGCGTCGGAGGTTGTCTCTTTGACGCGACTGTTGCATCTAAATCAAACCAAAAGGGAACAGATTTTTTTTGCTCAATAATGTGAATATAATTCACTATCTCGCACTATCTAACAGTGTCTAACACTATCTAACAGAAAAAATGCGCAATAAATGTGCGCAGGGATTGTGTCCACCTTGGACACGCAAAGGAGTTGATACAGATGAACGGAGTGTACGACAGGATCCGTCAGCTTCGCATTGCCAACGGGCTGACGCTGGAGGAGCTGGCCCGGGCCGTCGGCTACAGCGATAAGTCGATGATGGGCCACATCGAACATGGCAAGGTCGATCTGCCGCTGTCCAGGGTCGCCGCCATTGCGCAGGCCCTGCACACAACCCCTCAGGAGCTGCTGTTCCCCGCCTCACCTCCCGAGAAGGTGGCTGCAGCTATAACCGTAGCCGTCAAGCTGGACGGCATGGATGAAGCCCTTGATAAAGCGCACGAGCTGGTAAGGACAATCGAAAAGGCCAAGTCGCTGGCGGGCGACCTGACCTTGGCACTGGATGGCCTACATGCAGAGGTGCAATCGACAAGGAAGTGAACAACATGCGCGCAAAGGTATCAGAAGTCATCAACAAAGTAATTGATGAAGCAGCCTATCTGCTGGATGAATTTCTGTGGCGGCTGCCTGCGGTGCTGGGCATCATTGTGCTGTCAGCGATTACGGCTTTTGCAACTACTTTGACTGTAGAAGCACTGGTAGCCATTGCGGTAAGGTCGTGAGCAGAGATGTTACGAAGCTTACCAGCATCGGCAGCCAGAACGCTGTGAGCAGCTTATCCATTAACAAGCTGCGTCTGTATTCATGGTAGACCCAATAGAAGTCAGACACGCAGTAGGTGTCCTTCGGGATGGGCTGATGAAAGGCGTCCTCACCGTCGGTGTCCGGCGCAACAAGGTCCAGCTCGTAGAGTTTTTGAACTGCGCTCCGGCTGTACTTTTTATGTGGATGATGTTCAATTTCACGGAGCAAGGCTTTCTCGGCCTGCGTTAAGATCACACGTTCACATTTCTCTTTTCTATCCACAAAAACACACCCTTTCTGCCCAGATTGTACCACGCCGGGCGGATGCAGGCAACAAGGAGGTAAGCATGGCACGCGAAAAGCAAGGCTACCGGGATGCGCTGGAGCGCATCCGGCATGAGGCTGCGGGCGAGCTGGTGACAGTGCCCGAGGCCGCACACATCGTTTACGGCACAGACCCCTACGCCGCGCGCAAGGTCTGCCGCAACTTTGATGGCTGGATCGGGGCCGGGCGCGACAAGCGCATCCCGGCCACCGCGTTGGCGAGGCAGATCTGCTGATGACAACGGATGATCTGGCCTGGGTGCAATCCAGGCTTAGGAACTGCACCAACGCCCGCCGCCAGTTGAGAATCTGCGCCGAGTGTCTGTATGTGGATGAGGGCACCCTGCTGGAAAGTCTGGGCTATGCCAGTCTTGACGCTTTCCGCGCGGCGCATCCGCAAAACAAGCGGCCTGTCGGTCCGCCTGTTGAGCGCATCTGCAACCCTGTGCCGCCGGAGATGATGATGGAGAGCATCCTATACTACTACGGCGGCGCGCCGATCAGTACCGTGCGCAGCATGATGGGCTACACCCAGCCGGTGACGCACGAGGCAATCCGGCATAGAGTGTGCAGCTGGAAAAAGAAACACCCGGCGCTCGCCGCCGGTATGCCGCACAAGCGGCCAAAACCGAAAAAGGAGACCGAAGCCATGAAAATGACCTATGATGAGGCGGGGCTGCCCGCCTACGCCTACGCAAGGAGCCGCTACACCAACAACATCGTCCGCATCGTGCGCGGGGAGCGCACCCTGTTCGGTGTGGTGGAGCAAGAGACTGTGGACACACTGAACGAAGCGGCGGGCGTCACCCGCGCCCAGGCTGCTGCCATGTACGGCGGGGCTATGTGCGGATGGGACAGCCCGATGGCGGACCCCAAGAACTACAATGAGGCCGGTGCCTACATCGGCCCGGAAATGGAGGATAAACATGGAGAAGAATGAGACCCCCAAAAATCTCGCCCTGCTGACAGCTGACGAGGTCACGCTCAGCATCCTGGAGGTGGACGCCGAGGGCGTGCGCATCAAGCTGTGGCCGGATGTCAACGCCGTGCGCGCCCATCTGGAGGAGTGCTGTAAGCGTATGCCCGGCGGACTGGCGGGCTACAGTGTGCGGCACTACGTTTGCGGGCGGTATCTGTACTGCGCCGTGGCCCTGGCCGACATCACAAAGGACGCCCCCTGCCCCAGCACCTACCGCGTGAGCAGCGACGCGCCCACCAACGAGGCAGACGGCAGCTTTTTGGCCGCTGCTGCCGCCTGGAGCATCGGCGCGGGCGTGCTGAACCTGCCGCCGCTGCGCATCCCGGCCAGCAAGGTCCACATCGTCCCCCAGGGCAAGCCCGGCACCAACATCATTGAGCGCTACGTTCTGGACGATGCCCTCACCCTGGACGACATCACCTACAACGGTGACGGCAGCGTGGCATCGCTGAGGGTGCGCAAGCGTGATGGGAGCGTGATCACATGGCAAGCCAGCTGATCGCCCATGTGGCCGCCTGGTACATCCCAACGGGCCAGCCCTTAGTCAACGACATGGACGGGCTGACGATTGACGGTGCGTATCGCCTGGAGGCCCAGCGGATGCACGCCGAACTGGAGCGCCGCGCGCGGGGGCAGCCCCTATGCGTGGAGATCGACATCCGCCCCGTGCGGAATAAGCGCACACTGGATCAGAACCGCCTCATGTGGGCGCTGCTGAACAGGCTGGCGCTGGCGTTGAGCGGCGGCACCCCTGGCGGGGTGACCGCCGAACAGTGCTATATGGACCTGCTGGGCGAGTTCGGCGCAGAGGTCGAGACCTGGCGCGTGCCGGTCAAGGCCCTGCCCGCCCTGCGCAACACATACCGCGTTGTGCAGATGGTGGAGCTGCTGGACGATGGCTATTGTATGGCTCGGCTTGGCATGGGCAGCAGCAGCTTTACCCGGCAGCAGATGCACGAATTCATTGAGCGCATTTTTGACCGCCTGAGCGAGGCCGGCGTGGACGATGCCGAGACCACCGAGCAATACCGAGACTGGAGGCGTGCCGATGGATTGCATTAAGTGCAACAGCAGCCAGGTGCGCGTCATCGACACCCGCGCCAAGGGGACCCGGCGGATATACCGCCGCCGCGTCTGCATGATGTGCGGCTGCCGCTGGACGACGGTGGAGCTGCCTGTTGGTGATGTGCGCCAGGCGGTGGATGCCGTCAACGGACTGGAGGAGCGCCATGGCAAAAAGCATACTGCAAAGCGATAAAGAGTGCTACCTGTGCCGCAAACGCTACAATCTGCGCACCACGCGCGGCCTGGAGGAGCATCACATCCTGTTTGGACGCGGGCGGCGCGAACTGTCCGAACAGTACGGCCTCAAGGTCTGGCTGTGCCACAATCATCACAATGAGCCACCCCTGGGCGTCCATTTTGACCCCGCCGCCCGGTGGGAGTTGGAACAGGCAGCACAATTTGCTTTTGATGAACTCCACGGCCCCGGCAGCTTCGCCGAGGTGTTTGGGGAAAAAATTTAGTTTTTAGGAGGATGCAAACGATGAATGTATGGTATAAGCCCAGGCTGCAAAGCGTCGATAACATTATTAAGACGCAAGTTCTGGGCGGAGAAGTAAGCCCCAAACAGATTGATGCCGTCCATGATGAGGCGCTGGAGGTCATCCTCACGGCGCTGAACGGCGAGGCGGGAATATCTGGCCCGGATATCCCTTTTTTGTGCGCGGCTCTGCATTTCTGGCGCGATGAACTGATCGAGAGGATGCGCAGAGAACACCCTGACGACCTTGAGGCCGAGAAGGCCGCTTATATCATGATGAAGCGGCATTATAAGGGCGAGGCCAAAAAAGTTGGAGGTGATGAGTAATGTCCCAGATCGTAAACAAAAAGAGCGTGCTGGAGATGGCGATGGGCGCCATTGCCGAGATCACAGACTATGAGGTTGAGCGGGTCGTGGCTAACATTATGGACCCCAACACCAACGCAACGGCCAAGCGCAAGATCACCATCACGCTGACCTTTGCACCGGATGACTACCGCCAGCAGATCGGCATGGACGCGCAGGCAAAGACCACCCTCGCGCCGATCCAGCCGGTGCGCACGTCCCTGTGCATTACCAAGGCACGGGACGGCAGCCTGCTGCTGGCCGAGATGACGCCGCAGGTGCCCGGGCAGGTAAACATGGACGGAGACGAAGCCCCCGTACCGGCTATGGCCCGCGTAGGCCGTGCCGGGTATTAACACACAGAAAGGACAAGACAATGGAAAACAGCTTTTTGAAAGACGCTATTGACCGCATTGTGGAGCTGGCGACCCCCTTCACCCTGGAAACGCGCGACGGGCATCGGTTCTGCTCCGCCGATCTGGTCGAGGTCAAGCCGGAGGTCGACATCCCGGCACGGTACTCGGTGGACACTCTGGAGGCGCTGGTCAAGCTGATCCGCACCGAGGGCATCGACCACTCTCCCCGGCTGTATGTGCGTGTGGACAGCGCCCGGCGGGTCATGGTGGACACTACATACACGCATAAAGAATACGCAGAGTTCAGCCGCCTGCCGCTGTATGAGGCCGTGAGTGATGTGCCGAGCATTTCTGTCAACCAATACATGAGCCAGGAACACGCCGTTATCGAACTGCAAAGCCTGTACGCTGTCACCGATGACCGTGACTACCTGCTGGCCCTGCTGAGCCGCATTGACGTAAATCAGGGCGTGTCCAGTGTGGACAACGGGATCAGCCAGGAGGTCAGCGTCCGCACCGGCGCGGTGCTGAAGGAGCAGCAGATCGTCCAGCCCATCGTCCACCTGCAGCCCTACCGCACGTTCCTGGAGGTGGAACAGCCCGCCAGCGACTTCTTGCTGCGCCTCGACAAAGATGGCCGCCCGGCACTGTACGAGGCTGACGGCGGTGCATGGAAGCTGGAGGCCAAGCGCAACATCGCCGCCTATCTGGGCGAGAAGCTGGCCGATCTGGTGGAGCGCGGCAGTGTGGTGGTGATGATCTGATGCTGAATGTCTGTGCATTGCAGGGCCGCCTGGCCCGGGACCCGGAGCTGCGGCAGACGACCACCGGTAAGCAAGTGGCGACGTTCACCCTGGCTGTGGATCGCGGGCGCAAGGACGCCAACGGCAAGAGCGTGGCGGACTGGATTCCCGTCATTGCATGGGAGCGTGCCGCCGAGTTTGCCTATAAATGGCTCACTAAGGGCCAGATGGTAGCGGTGGACGGACGGCTCCAGAGCCGCACCTACACGGCCAGGGACGGCACCAGCCGCACCGTACTGGAGGTTGTGGCCAACAACATCAACTTCTGCGGCAGCAAGGCGGACAACGCAGGGGCTCTTTCAGCTCCCGCTGAGGGGCCCAGAGTGGGCGCGCCCGCACCGGAGTACAGCCGCGGGCCGGGTGACGACTTCGCCATGATCGAGGATGAGGGCGACCTCCCCTTTTAACCGTTGAAAAATGACCTTGCAGGGATGCGCCGAAAAGAGCGCGGCGCACCCCTGTGTTAAGGTCAGCCATTTTTAGGGAGCGGAACAATATGGAAACACCCACATTTTACGCGGTTCTACCGGCCAGCGTCCGGTACGACAGCCGACTCAAGGCGCAGGAAAAAATCCTGTACTGCGAGATCACGGCGCTGTCCAATGTCAATAAGTTCTGCCATGCCGGGAACGGGTATTTCTCGGACCTCTATGGTGTGGATGAGCGCACAATCAGGCGGTGGCTGAACAACCTGGCCAAGCACGGATACATCACAATCGAGTACGAAAAGCAAGGCGAGGGCCAAAAGCGAAGAATTATCCCGAGCGATAATGCTGCCGCTGATGTGCACGAAATGTCCGGCCCGGACAAAAATGTCCGGACCCCCCGGACAAAAATGTCCGATACCCCCGGACAAAAATGTCCGCAAGAATATTACAAGAATAATAATACAAGAGAGAACAATACGCGGGCGGGCGGGCGCGCGAGTGTCTCCGATATTTTCCGGGATGCCTTCCCGGGAAATGAACGGCTGACGGAGGCCCTGCTCGCATTTGAGGAGTCACGGGCCGCGGGCAAGCACCCCCTGACAGCCAACGCCGCCAAGCTGGCCTGCAACAAGCTCAACCAGCTGGCCGACGAGGCTGGCGTCCGTGACCGCTACGGCTACATGGCCGCCGTGCTCGAGCAGAGCATCCTGCGCGGATGGGATGGGCTGTTCGCCCTGAAGGACGATTTTGTGGATGCCGTCCCCACCCAGCGCCCTGCCAGCACGGAGGATCGCCCGCGGGAGATCGGGCCGGACACCGACATCACTGATTTTTTGTGAGGCTTTTGAATGGAACGTGCAACTATAAGCCGACAGCAGCAGACGCAGCGGGCGTTCCTGGGCGCGGCGCTCATGGACCCGGCCCGCGCACGGGAGGACATCATCAAGCTGGTGCCCGGGATGTTCGACGAGGGCGTGAGCCGCGCGGTGTTCAGCGCGGTGCAGCAGCTCACTATGGCCGGGGAGCCGGTGGACGTCATCACGGTCATCAACCGGGCATCGGCGGGCCGCCCGGCGGATGAGATCAGGCCCGGCGTTGTGGCAATGGCCGAGACCTGCCCCAGCGTCTCCAACATCGGCAGCTATGCGGCGCAGATTCTGGAGGACTACCGCTACTCGATTTTGCAGGGCGACTTGATGAAGTGCATGGCCAAGGATGCCATGGACAGCGACGGCGTCTGCCGCCAGCTGCGCCGCACGCTGGCGGTGCAGGATGCCATCCGCAGCACCCAGACAGACAGCACGGCCCGAGACTTTGACGCAGTGCTGGATTCCGCGCTGGCCCGGCTGGATGAGCCGGACGACAGCCTAAAACTGGGCTGGCCCGAATTGGACAGGTACGGCGTTTTTGGTCGGCAGCGCGTCTGCGTTGTGGCCGGGCGGCCCGGGTGCGGCAAGACGGATTTCTCGCTGAATCTGGCGGCCCGGCTCTCGAAGCGGTACAAGGTCTACTACCTCACGCTGGAGGAGACGGCGGAGGCACTGATGGACAGGATCCTGTCCAAGGTTGCGCGCATCGACTCCGGCAAACTCACCAACAAGAGCCTGGCCCCGCGTGAGCGGGAGATCATCAACAATGCCGCCGCCCGGCTGCGCCAGCATCACAACATGATGCTGGACGCCGACAGCAACCTGACGATTGACGGGTTGGAGGCCAAGCTCATGCAGTACAAGCCGGACATCGCCTTTATTGACCACATCGGCCTGTTAAGTCCCACCGACCCGCGCCAGACCGAGTACCAGCGCGTCAGCGAGATCACCCGGCGGCTGAAAGTGGCCGCCATGAAAATGGGCATCGTCATCGTGGAGTTGTGCCAGATCAACCGCTCCGGCGTAAAAGGCAATGAGGGCCGATTCTGCAACCTGGAGGACCTGCGCGGCTCCGGCACGATTGAGCAGGACGCCAACAGCGCGATCTTTGTGGAGAATCGGCGCCCCGAGGACAGCAAGGAGCTGCGCGGCGAGGACGCCTATCAGGATACCGCCGTTATGTACGCCAAGAACCGCGAGGGGCCGACGGGCGTTGTGTCCATGCGATGGCAGCCCCAATACCATCAATGGCAGCCGACCCCGAAAGAGGAATACGAAGAAATCGACCAGATGAACTGGCCGCAATAACACCCGCCGCCCCGGCGGGACAGGAGGATTACTATGATAAGCATTGCAATTATCAACTTGAAGGGCGGCGTCGGGAAATCCGTTACCGCCTGCAACCTGGCCGCCGAGCTGGCCGCCAAGAGCAAGAGCGTTCTGGTGGTGGACCTCGACAAACAGGGCAACACCAGCAAGTTCTTTGGCGTGTTGGACTACGACAGCCCCAGCGTGGCCGAGGTGATGCTGGGCGAGGACGACATCCTGGCGGCCATTGTGAAGGGCGTCGATGTTTGGGGCGTACATCTGCTGCCCTGCGACATGCGAATGTTGAAGGCCAACCGCACGATACTGATGGACAACGGCCCGCGGCAGTTCCATCTGAGGGACGCGCTGGAATGTGTGGCCGGGGACTACGACTACTGCATCATGGACTGCCCGCCGGACTTGGACATGGGCAGTATCAACGCCCTGTGCGCGGCTGACTGGGTCATCATCCCGGTGGACTGTGACAAGTGGGCCTGCGACGGGATGCAGGAGATAGTAGAGCAGATCGAGCAGGTGCAGGCCTACTACAACCCGCGCCTGAAGATCATGGGTGCGCTGATGACGAAGTACCGCCGCACCCGGTACG
>ERZ857775.2984-NODE-2984-length-14744-cov-3.949078_pt1 | contig 14744 bp, 10 predicted proteins | sample MGYA00519698_ERZ857775 | MGnify/ENA primary metagenome ERZ857775 (study PRJEB31778, sample SAMEA3449363) | human gut metagenome | biome: human gut; feature: human-associated habitat; material: faeces | place: United Kingdom | collected 2010/2012 ...
TCCGCAACGCCCTTGTAGGCTTCGTAGTCGTCGCCCTCGCCGTGGAAACGCTTCACGAGCGCCTCGGCGATCTTCTTCTCCAGATCGGAGCCGTTGTAGGGTTCGAACCCGACGTTATACGGCTCGTTGCGTTCGCTGCCGACGGGGAACGAGAAGGTGAACCTGTCGCCGGCAAGTTCCTTGGCCGGGTCGTAGCGCACGTCGACATAGAGCTGCGCCACGGTATCGCAGGCGCTCACCCACCGCTCGGCACGGTTGTAGGGATGTTTCGCATCCTCGGGATCGGTCGGGCGTTTCTCCGAATCGTCCTCGCCGTCCTTGGTGAACATCACCATTCCGCCGTTGGCCTCGCAGAAGGCGTCCACCAAGGAGCCTTCGGCCTCCAGCGGGTTCTTCACCGTATCGCAGATCTCCATATCGACGATGAGCGGACGCTTGGCGCTCAAGTCGAACTGCCCCTCGTAGCCGCCGTCGCCCTCCACGCCGTTGCCGACGATGCGCGAGGGAAGGTAGAGCCGCACCCTGGAGCCTTCGCGCAGCAGGAACTCGGGATCGACTCCCTTGCCGGCGGCATAGTCCGGATCGAGGTGCAGCGTATTGCGCATGGCCAGGAAAGTGCCCTCCATCAGGCTCGTATTCTCCGTGCCGCAGTAGCGGTAGAAGGGAACGTAGTGGGTGTATTTGGTGAACGTGCCGAGCTGGCGGGCTTCATTGGCACGGCGCGTAAGCACGATGTTGCCGCTCAAATCGCGGCCCGAGAAGTCGAACTTCACCCAGCAGGCAGTGTCGTTCACCGGCTTGGCGTCGGGATTCCCAGCAGCGAGGATTTCGACGTAATAGCCGCCTTCGGGCTGGTAATTTTTCAGCAGCTCCCGGCGGTTCTGCGTCATCCACGCCTCAAGGGCCTGGTTCTCGAATTTGTCATACGACTCGGTCTGCTCCTTGGCGCAGGATGTCAGCAGCATGATGCCGGCTGCCGAGAGGTAGAGAAAACGGGTGATCAACTTCATATCTTGTTATACAATTCTATAAATTCGGTGTTCTGTCTATTCGTCGTACTCCACGCTTTCGACCGTGAAAAACCACGCGACGGGGCTTTCTCTCGGAATCGTGCTCACATATTTGTCCCCGTAAGCCATATTGTAGGTCATGTAGGCTTCGACGACGTCGCCTTCGCGACAACCAAGTAACGCATGCCGCAGCCCGTTTAGTATGTCGCCGCGCATATCGAGCGTCAGCGGTTCGAACGACCACGCTCCGGGCGTCAGCCCCATGTCCTCGTAGGCCTGCTGCAAGGCGGGATCGTTCGAGTAGAACGGAAAGGTCGAATCGGTGATGTTCGAGAAGGCGAAGACGTAGGCCCGGAAGGTGATGGTCGCTTTCGCGGCGGCGGTGATCTCCGGAAGCTCGTTCCGCCCGTCCCGGTAGAAATTGTCGATATACCGGTAAACCGTACTGCCCGACATGGAGTAGAACCGCTGCTGACTCCCAGCCTCGACCTGCGACTCCGGGATCAGCGCCGGGGAGTGCGTCCTCTCAAGATACGAGACGATCTTCTGGCGCTGTTCGGGAAGGATGTCCTCCTCCTCCGAGCAACCGCAGAACAGCAGAGGCAGGGCGAAAATCAATGTGGCGAATATTCGTTTCATCGGCATATAATCGTGCAAATTTACAAAAACAATCCGATTTACGAACAAGAAACGTAAAAAATCGCCCGCTTTGCATGCGGGCGTACTTGAAAAGATCAGAAAAACCGGCTATCCCTTTTTCCGGTAATAGTCCTTGTGCGGGTCCTTGAGACGCTGCAACCTGCGCTGCTTCCACACGATAACGATGGCTGTCAGCACAATAGCCGCGACAAAGAAGCCGAACAAAATCAAAATGAATCCAAGCGGAATGTCTTCCATAGAGGCGAATTAAAATGAGGCGTTTTGTTAGGCGACGCAAATATAAGACAAAATAGATCCAAAACAAAATGCCGGGAGACTTTCAGACCTATTTTCCAAAAGTTTACGGTTTCCGACCACACATGCGGCATATCCGCACTTCCGGAATGGCGGATTCAGAGTTTTTTCAACGCCATTCGGATCAGCTCCTCGACCGGAGCCGCGGGAGATTCGCGCAGAACGCCCCGCAGAATCTTCTCGGCCGGGGCGCGGGCGAAGCCCAGCATGGACAGCGCCGCAAGGGCCTCGTCGAAGCTCCCGCCCGCCCCGGGCTGCGCCCCTCCGTCGTCGGCGCCCGGCGCCATGAGCTTGCCGCTCAACTCGACGATGATCTTCTGCGCCGTCTTGAGGCCCAGCCCCTTGACGTTTTTCAGCAGCACGGCGTTGCCCGCCGTGATGATTCCCTGCAACTCGCGCGGCGAATAAGTCGAAAGGATCATACGCGCCGTGTTGCCGCCCACGCCCGAAACGCTGATCAGCAGGCGGAACAACTCGCGCTCGGCTTTGGTCGAGAAGCCGTAGAGCAGCTGCGCATCCTCGCGCACGACGTAATGGACGTAGAGCCGGGTCTCGGTCTCGTGTTCGATCGCGGAGTAGGTTTCGAGCGAAATATGGAGGTAGTAGCCCACCCCGCCGACGTCGATAACTGCGTAAGCGGGAGCCACTTCGGCGACTGTGCCCTTGATGTATTCGTACATGTGTTTCAAATTTTGCTGCGGGTTGGGCAAAAGTAAAGATTTTTTTTTACCTTTGTGTCTCAAATGCTGAATAATTAACTAAACAAACCAAAAAACGATATGAAAAAAACTCTCTTTCCGGCGCTGGCTGCGGCTCTCGTCCTCGCGGCCTGCGGCACGAAGACCACCGGGCAGGCCGAAGTTGCGGCCGAGGCGGCGGCGCAGCAGGTTGTTTCGAGCGACATCGCATACGTTCAGGTCGAAGCCGTGCTGGCCCAGTGCGACCTCTACAAGAACGAAGGCGTAGCGCTTCAGGAGAAGACCGAGAAGGCGCAGAAGAGCTGGGCGCAGCGCGAACAGAACCTCCAGGCCGAAGCCGCCCAGTTGCAGCAGAAGTACGAAAAGGGACTGATCACCTCGCGCGACGCGCAGGCACAGCAGGAGAGCATCCAGAAGAAGGTGGCCTCCTACCAGAGCAACGCCCAGAAGGAGGCCCAGACGCTCGACGAGGAGAACTACGTGTTCACCAACCGCGCCCAGGACCTGCTGCACCGCGCCGTGCAGGAGATCAACAGCGGCAAGAAGTACAAACTGATCCTCAACGCCTCGGCGCTGATCGACGCGGACACGACGCTCAACATCACCCCCGCCGTGCTGGCGAAGGTCAACGAGCTGTATGCCGCCGACAAAAAGGCCGAGAAGAAGTAGCCCCGCCCGCGAAAAACAAAAAAACCGGCTTCCCCGCACGGCGGAAGTCGGTATTTTTTATATCTTGGGCGTCGTAACGACACTGTCGGAAAGTCGCGGCGTTTTGCCGAATCGCATGCGGTCCGGTTTTGCAGCGGCCCAACTTTTTCGTATCTTTGTGCGATAACTGAAACCTGATAAATTTTCTGATACACGATGGGATTCGTTCCGTTCACATTCGTCGACCTGATAGACATCATTCTGGTGGCCGTGATCATGTACTGGATTTACCGCATGACCAAGGGAACCAATGCGCCGTACATTCTCTCGGGAATCATTGCCGTCTACCTGCTGTGGGTGGTCGTCCGGGCGCTGAACATGGAGCTGCTGTCGACGATCCTCGGACAGCTGATCTCGGTGGGAGCCATCGCGCTGATCATCGTCTTCCAGCCCGAACTGCGGCGCTTCCTGCAGATGATCGGCATGCGCCAGAAACATTTCAACTTCATCACCCGCATCTTCTCGACGGGCGAGGACACCGTGCAGACCAACGTCGTGCCGATCGTCACGGCCTGCCGCGAGATGTCCGAGACGAAGACCGGGGCGCTCATCGTCATCGGTCAGCAGAGCGACCTGCGGCTGATCGCCGAAGGCGGCATCGCCCTCGACGCCAAGGTGTCGACGTCGCTGATCAAGAACATCTTCTTCAAGAACGCCCCGCTGCACGACGGCGCGGCGCTGATCGAGGGCGACCGGATCGTGGCGGCCAAGTGCATCCTCCCGGTGACGCAGAGCGACGTGCCCAAGTCGTTCGGCACGCGGCACCGCGCGGCGATCGGCATGAGCGAGATTTCGGACGCCATCATCGTCGTCGTCTCGGAGGAGACGGGCGACATCTCGATCGCACAGGGCGGTGAAATCCGCCTGAACATCGACCCCGTGCGGTTGCAGCAGACCCTGCAACGCTACCTGACGATCAACACGCGCAAACGCTCGAAAAAGGAGGTCGCCGAATAAGCGGCGCCGGATTCAGGGGCGGCAGAAGGTTTCCGGACCGGCCATTCCGTTCCGCGCTTCCGCGACACTCCCCGAACACCCAAAACAAGCAAGTATGCTTTACCCGTCCCGAACGGCCCGCCTCGCACTGCGCGCATGGCGGGAGGAAGACCAGCCGGCTTTCGCCGCCATGAACGCCGACGAGCGGGTCATGGAGTATTTCCCCGCGACGCTCACCGCCGAAGAGTCGGCCGACCTGCTCGACCGCATCCGCGACGAGTTTTCGACCGAAGGATTCGGTCCGTATGCCGTCGAACGTCTTTCGGACGGAGAGCTGCTGGGATTCACCGGACTGCACCGCGTGACGTTCTCCGGCGGGCTGGAGGGCCAGGTCGAGATACTCTGGCGGCTGCGGCACGACGCCTGGGGCCAGGGTTACGCCACTGAGGCGGCCCGGGCATGCATCGCACACGCCGCGAAACTCGGCATTCCGGAACTGGTCGCCTTCACGTTCGTCGGAAACGGGCGTTCCCGGCGCGTGATGCAGAAGCTCGGCATGACGTGCGTCGGAGAGTTCGACCACCCCGCCCTGCCCGAGGGGCATCCCCTGCGCAGGCACGCCATCTATCGCATCCGGACCGAACAATGAAAAAGTCCGCGACCTGTCAGAGGTCGCGGACTTCTCCTTTCCGGCTGCGGAATCATTTCAACTCGAATTCCACCGTGCCGCGAATATCGTCCGACGCGGCGCCCACATAGGCCGTGAACGCGCCCGGCTCGGCCACCCACGCACCCTTTGCGTCGTCGTAGTACTGCAACATCCCGGGGGTGATCTCGAAAGTCACGGTCTGCGTCTGCCCGGGATTCAGCGAAACTTTCTGAAAACCTTTCAGCTCCTTCACGGGACGCGGCAGCGACGACTGCTCGTCGCCGATGTAAAGCTGCACGACCTCGGCGCCCGCACGGTCGCCCGTGTTGGTCACGTCGGCCGAAATACGGATGCTGCCGTTCGGGGCGAGCGTCGTACGGTCGGCCTTCACGTTGCCGACGGCGAAGGCGGTGTAGCTCAACCCGTGGCCGAAGGCGAACAGCGGCTTGAGCTGCTCCTTGTCGTGCCAGCGGTAACCGACGAAGATGCTCTCGTTATACTTCACCTTGTCCGCGCCCGGGTATTCGCCCAGCGCATGCGCGCCGTTGTCCTCCAGCCGCACGGGGAACGTGAAGGGCAGCTTGCCCGAAGGGTTCACCGCACCGAACACCACGTCGGCAAGCGCATTGCCCGCCTCGGAACCCGAGAACCACGCCTCCAGCACCGCCGGAACACGGTCGATCCACGGCATCGCCACGGCGTTGCCCGAGACGATCACCACCGCCAGATTGGGATTGGCTTCGGCCAGCGCCCCGATCACTTTGTCCTGCGCATACGGCAGGCCGTATTGCAGGCGGTCGTCGCCTTCGCAGTCCTGGTGGTTGCTCTTGTTCAGCCCCCCGACGAAGATCACCGCGTCGGCCTTGCGGGCCGCGGCCGCGGCATCGGCGATCAGCTGCGCCTCGGAACGGCTCTCGCTCAAATCCTGCCCGGTCTTCACCCCGTTGTAGTCGCCCGTCACGTCGCCGACGTAGCCGCGTTCGTAGATCACCTCGGCTTTGCCGGCCGCAGCGGCGCGGATGCCTTCGAGCGGCGTATATTCGTGCCGCACCTTGAGCGACGAGGAGCCGCCGCCCACGGTCATCATCTTGATCGCATTCTCGCCCACGACGGCGATGGTTTTCGCACGCCCGAGGTCGATGGGCAGCACCCCGCCCTCGTTTTTCAGCAGCACCATGCCCTCGCCGGCGATACGGCGCGCAGCGGCCAGATGTTCGGGCGAATTGAGCGACCCGAACGGTTTGCGGGTGTTCATCGCCGTGCGGAAAATCAGCCGCAGCACCCGGCGCGCCTTGTCGTCGAGCGTCGCCGTCGAAGCCTCGCCCTTGCGGAGCATATCGAGGTAGGGGGCGGCGAGGTAATAGTTGTCGTAGGCGTTGCTGGCACCCCAGCTCAAACCGTCGGTCCACGAACCGAACTCCATGTCGAGACCGTTCTCGGCGGCCTGCTTCGTGTCGTGCGTGCCGCCCCAGTCGGAGACGACCACGCCGTCGAAGGCCCAGTCGCGTTTCAGAATGTCGTTCAGCAGGTAGCGGTTGTGGCAGCAATGCTCTCCCTTGTATTTATTGTAGGCGCCCATGACGGCCCATGCGCCGCCCTCCTGAACGGCGGCTTTAAACGCCGGGAGGTAGATCTCGTTCAACGCACGGTCGTCGACCTCGACGTCGATGCCGTGACGGTGGGCCTCCTGGTTATTGAGTGCGAAATGTTTCACGCAGGCGGCAACGCCGTTCTTCTGCACCTCCTCGATGTAGGGAACGACCATCCGCGAGGAGAGGTAGGGATCCTCGCCCATGTACTCGAAATTGCGGCCGTTGAGCGGCGTGCGGTAGATGTTCACGCCGGGTCCCAGCAGGATGTCCTTCTCGCGGTAGCGCGCCTCCTCGCCGATGGATTTGCCATACAGCGCCGACATTTCGGGATTCCACGTCGCGGCAAGGCACGTCAGCGCCGGGAAAGCCGTGCAGGAGTCGTTCGTCCAGCCGGCCTGGTCCCATTCGTCCCACAGGACCTCGGGGCGGATGCCGTGAGGGCCGTCGGTGCACCACACCTCGGGAATGCCCAGGCGCGGAACGCCCGCCGACGAGAATTTCGACTGCGCATGCAGGATGGCGACCTTCTCTTCGAGGGTCATGCGCGAAAGGGCGTCTTCGACCCGCTTTTCGATCGGCTGCGACTCGTCGAGGTAGACGGCGACGCTGCCCTGCGGCCCCGGCCCGCCTCCGCAGGCGACCGCCGCCAGGGCGCACAGCCCGGCGAGACTCTTCAACAGAATTTTATTTTTCATGTCTGGAATGGATTAGTGCATATTCACAAACGGAGTGCACAGTCGAGAGGCCGCGCACTCCGTTTGCAAAATTAACGATTATTTCTTAACCAGCGACAAAACGGGGTTGTCTTTTCCCGCCGTCACGTCGAGTGTCAGACGATAGGTCGCGCCCTCCTCAAGGGTGACTCCCGAGGCGATCTCGATGTTGCCGTTCCCGGCGATCGAGAAGAACGCCTCGGCGCCCGGCGCCAGCGTGAAGGCTCCCAGACCGTCCCAGCCGCGGTTCCGGAAGAACTTGCCGCTCCAGCCGCTCACGCGGAAACGCTGTCCGAGGGTCGTGCTGCCTTCCAGACCCGCCTGGGCCGTCATCGTGTAGATGCCGGGAGCGGATTCGGGCACGCAGACGCCCTTTTCGGTGGTCCAGCCCGGTTCGTTCACGGCCGCGGGCGAACCGATGCCGTAGCCGATGAAATAAACCGCCCCGTGGCCGTCGTCGCTCAACGTGGCAAGCCCCGAGCCGTCGGCGTTGAGCACCAGCGCATCAATCACCCGGGTCGCCAGGTTGGCCGTGATGCGGTATTTGCCCGTGACGGGGACCAGCTTGACGCTCGTCGCGGAGGCCGCCTCGAAGAAGTCGGGATTGATCCACGCCGGCGTGAAGGCGTCGGCGCCGCCCAGCGTCAGCGTCTGGCCCTGCGTCAGGTCGAGGTCCAGCTGGTAGTTGTCCACGTCGAGTTGGGTCATCGGCGTTCCGTTGACAGTGATGTCGGCGGGCGGAAGCTCCTGCTCGCCCACTTTCTCGACGGTCAGCACCGCGGCCATCGTGCCGCCTGAAACGTCGATCGTGAAGCGGTAGATACCGCCCAAGTCGAGCGTCTTGCCCTCGGCAAGCCCCAAGTTGCCACCGTCGGAAATCTCGATCAAATCGCTGGTAGTGGTCAGGACCCCGTAGGGATTGGCAAACGAGGCATCCGTCTTACCCAGGAATTCGCCCTTGTCCCAGTCCTTCGGCCAGAAGAACTTGAAGTCGAAGTTCGAAGCGTTGATCGAAACGCCGGCCACCAGCGAGATCTGGAATTTCTTGTCCGCAACGCGAGCCAGACACAAGCCCGTGGAGCCCATATCCCAACCGTCGCCGTTCTTGATGACGGGTTTGCCGATACCGGCTCCGACCGTCCAGATCGCATTGCCCGAACCGTCGGCGGCGAGCGACGCATACTCCGTGGCCGACTTCATGGCCTCGATACGCAGGTAGCTGTGTTTGAAATTGGCCGTCACCTTGTACATGCCCGTCATCGGCAGGAAGGTCAGCGTCTCGGGATCGGAAACATCGGCGCGGTCGAAGAAATCGCGGTCCACATCCCAGTCGGCGAAGTCCGAAACGCCCGTCAGCTTGTAGGTCCGGCCCTCGGTCAGCGTGGTGACGATGCTGTAATTGTCATTGTCGACCATCGTCATCTCCGTCTCGCCGAAGAGCAGCTTGATGAAAGGAGACCCCTCGAAGGTCAGCAGGTTGAAGGTGATCGTGAACTCCCCGGCATTCGAATTGGCGAAGGGAATGGCGTCGGTGGAATCGGAGACGATGCCGCCGGCCCCGGAGTCGTAGCCGAAGGTCACCACCGAGCCAGCGGCGTCGAGTTCGGGCGTCGCGATGTAGCCCTGCGGCTTCTGCGGGAACTCGTCCGTCACGGCGTATTCGTAGTCGTTACCCGTAGGCTCCATGCGGTACTCCGCGTCATCGAGGAAGAACGTCAGGTAGGCGGGCTTGGGACGCGATACGGCGAGCGGCCGGTCGACGGTCGTCGTTCCGAAACGCACGTTCTGCCCCACAAAGCGCAGCGTGGCCTCGCCGTCGGGAATGTTCTTGTAGAAGGGAAGCGTCACAGCCCCCGTGTAGGTTCCGTCGCTTTTGGTGCGGATCACCTCCTCGGCGACCATCTCGTCGTCGAAGAATACCTGCGCCTTGAGCGTCGAGAGCGCATAGCGGTCGGTCATCGTCACCTCGAAGTCGACCTTGCCGCCGTAGACGCCCGACGCATCGGCCGAAACGACGGTCATCTCGGGACCGACGTCGGTGGTGAGCAGTTCGGGATCGTCCTTGCACGCCGTCGTCGAGGCAGCGACGAGCAGCGACAGTGCGATGTATTTCAGCGTTTTCATGTTCTGCGAATTTTAAAGGTTAGTTTTCGGCTCCGGCGCCCCAGCGGAACGAGGCGATCGACTTGGCCGGGATGGTGTATTTGAACGAACGGTCGGCGTTTTCATACACGGCGACGGTCTGTTCGCCGGCGCTCCTGTTGAGCGCCACGAAGGCTTTCGATCCGTCGGGATTCCGGAAGGCCAGGTAGGTCAGCCCCGACGCCGTGTAACCCGACGCGCCGATGCGCACGGCACCCGGCCGGATGACCTTGGCGCACTGGGCCAGGTCGTAATAGTGGCTGTTGTACTTGAGCGTCTTGTAATCCGACGAACTGATCTCGATGGCCCCGTAGCAGGTCGTACAGCCTCCGGGGCGGTTCGGAGCGCCCTTGTCGTCGAGCATCAGGTTCCACAGCAGAACCCCTTTGCCGTAGCGGCTCAACGTCCCCAGGAAGATCGACTCGAAGTCGTCGATCACGCAGCTCTCGAAATTGTAGTTCCACGTGCCGATCGAAGCCTCGGTGAAGTAGATCGTCTTATCGGGCGCGGCGGCGCGGATGTTGTCCAGCTCGCTCACGCTGCCCCCGTAGTTGTGCCAGGCCGAGCCATCGACCCACTGCGCAGCATCGGCGTCGGCGTAGATGTTGAGCGGGTAGTTCTGCTGGCCGGCGACGTTATCGTAGTTGTAGTTGTGGTCGTAGCAGAGGATCTTGGTGTCGATGCCCGCCTTGCGGAATGCCGGGCCGAGCTTCTTGACGAAGGCCAGCTGGTCCTCCCACGGCATGTAGAGCGACATCGAATTGCCCTTGTTCAGCGGCTCGTTCTGCATCGTGATGGCATAGATCGGGAATCCGTACTCCTCCATCTCGGTCACCCACTGCACGAAATACTCGGCGTAATCGTCGTAATAGGCGGGATTGAGACGACCGCCGGTCCACGAATCGTAGGGTTTCGAGGGGTCGGCGACCGTGCCCTTCATCCATTTGGGGCACGACCACGGCGAACCCATGATCTTGATTTCGGGATTGATCTCCAGAATCTCTTTCAGCACCGGAAAGATGCCATCCTTCTCCACGGCGGGAATGGCGAAGAATTCGATGCCCTCCCGGTCGCAGCAGGTGTATTCGTCCATCGAGAAGTCCGAGCCGCCGATATGCACGCGGATAAAGCTGAAACCGGCTCCGGTCTCGGGGTCGAAGCACTTCCGGAGGATCGCCGTGCGGTCGGCCTGCGACATTTGCAGCAGGTTGTAGCACGTGGCGCCGGTGATGGCCGGGCCGAAACCGTCGACGGTCTGGTAGGTCGTCGAGGGGTCGATCGTGACCCGGTAGGGCGACATCGAGACCTTCGAGTAGTCGAGTCCCTCCTCCGTGAACAGGCGGTTGCCGTCGGCCGAGGTGACATAGGCGAGAACATCGCCCGTCACGGGCGAGGGATCGGGGCCAGGACCGGGAGCCGGCGTGTCGCCGTCGTTCCCGCTGGAACAGCATACGGCTCCGGCGAGCAGCAGCGGGCAGGTCAGCAGGCGCAGGTTGTTATTGATCGTAAATTTCATGGCAGAATCGCAATTTTAAGGTTAATAGCCCAGGTTTTGTTCGATGTTGGTGTTATCCTCCAGCACTGAAGTCGGCACCGGCATCAGCACGCGGTTGTCGTTCATCGCGCGGCGGGTCTGGAAGTAGGAGTCGTAGGACGCCGAGCCTTTGATGTTGACGCCGTCGCAGATTTCGAACAGTTTCGAATAGTCGTCGCCGTAACGCATCAGGTCGAACCAGCGGAAGCCCTCCATGGCCAGTTCCAGACGGCGTTCGTGGAGTACGGCTTCACGCATCAGGTCGGCCGACGCGCGCTGCGCCGCAGTCAGCTTGCCAATGCCGGCGCGGCCGCGGATCTCGTCCACGATGTCGGCGGCGCCTCCCGGATCGTCCGTATTGGCCAGCGCTTCGGCATGCAGGAGCCGGATCTCGGCCAGACGCATCAGGTAAACCGGCGTCACGTTGGTCGGAAACTTGTGCATGAAAGCGTATTCGTCGCTCGGATAGTGATACGACCAGCCGCATTCGTCGTAGACGACCGACGCATTCTTGCGCTCGGTGTCGCCCTCGGCGTCGTAAGCCTTCGTCAGGTTACGCGACGGCGTGCACCACTTGGCCCACGAGAAACTGTCGCCCGGGACATAGGCGTTGCGGTGGAACATCATCCACATCCACGAACCCGAGGTCTGGCTGGTCCACTGCACCTCGAAAATCGACTCGCGGGTGTTCATCGCAGCCATGCCCGTATCGCCGGTGGTGTAGGCCCACAGGTCGCCGTACTTGTCGCAAAGGCTGTACCCCATCCCTTCGACCGCTTCGCAGGCCGAGACGACCTTCGACCAGTCGCGGAACTCGCGCATGGAGTAGAAACGGGCCATCAGGCCGTAGGCGAAGCCCTTGGTGATGCGGAATTTGTTCGAAGCGTCCATGTCGGGGGCGTATTTGCAGGCATACTCCTCGATGTCCTTGACGATCTGCTCGCCGACGGTCTGCTTCGACACGCGGGCCGGGAAATAGAGCGGATAGACCTCCTCGACGTTCCCGGCGTTGATGGCGGGCGGGATTTCGGTCAGCATCGGGATTTCTCCGAAAAGCTGCATCATGTTCATCCAGATATAGGCGCGCCAGCAGAGCGCTTCGGAGAGCCACTCCTGGTACTCCTTGTCGGTGAGCGACGGATCGTTCTCCTTCACCAGATCGATGTTGCAGATGACCTGGTTGGCATAGTCCACGGCGTTCATCGAGTAGTTCCACAGGTTCGAGGCGAATTCGTTGTCGCTGTCGATGTGGTTCGACTCGACGCTGACGACCTTCGTCTCGGCCATGTTGCCGCCGTAGGCATTGTCGGCGCGCGCCTCGGCGAGCGTGGTCAGCTGATACCAGTAGGTCTGGAGATCGCCCTTCATGTAGTTGTACATGGCCGTAAGCTGGCCTTCGAGCAGTTCGCGGGTGTTGATGGCCGTCTCGCTGTCGCCCGTGCCGGAGGTGTTGTTCTCGGCATACATCGTCTCGGGGAATTTCTCAAGGCTGCACGACGTGGTGGCAACCCCCAGCGAGAGACCCGCGGCAATTAATAATATCTTTTTCATAATCGGTTCTTTTTTCAGCGGTTAGAAAGTAAGATTCAGACCCACGACGACCGTGCGCACGTTGGGATAGGTTCCCCAGTCGATGCCCATTTGCGTGGCGCTTTCCGACTGGCTCACCTCGGGATCGTAGCCCGAATAGCCGGTCCAGGTGATGAAGTTCTGGAGCGAAATGTAAGGCTGGATGCGCGTGATGTTGATGCGCTTGAGCTTCGGCGAGGTGATGTCGTACGACAGGGTGATGTTCTTCACCTTGAGGTAGGAGCCGTCCTCGACCCAGTAGGACGAATTCTTCACGTTCCAGGCGGGGTTGTCCGAGCGGAACACGTCGGTCTGCTGGCCCGGAATGCGCCAGCGCCGCAGGACCGTGGTGGTCTGGTTGTTGGCCGAAGCCATGCCCTCGGTCTCGATGCGCGAGGCGTTGAAGATGTCGTTGCCGTAGGAGCCCGTGATCAGAATGTTCAGGTTAAGCCCCTTCCACGAGAAGTTGTTGGTCATGCCGAAGGTGAACTTGGGATTGGCGTTGCCGATCCAGGTCTTGTCCAGCGGCGTGATCTCGCCGTCGCCGTTGCGGTCCTCGTAAACCAGGTCGCCCGTCTCGGGATCGACCCCCTTGGAGACATAGCCCCAGAACATCGAAAGCGGGTGGCCCGGAGTCATGCGCACGACGTTGTCGTTGGTCGCGTCGGAGGTCGTGGCGTAGTAGTATACCTGCTTCAGGTTGAGTTTTTCGACCTTGTTGCGGTTGAGCGAAACGTTCAGGTCGGTCGACCAGTTGAAATCCTTCCGGGCGATGTTGACCGACGAAAGGGTGATCTCGAAGCCCTGGTTCGACATCTCGCCGTCGTTGCGCGTGATGTTGGGATAGGGCGAGGGCAGAGGCACGCTCATCAGCATGTCCTTGGTGTACTTGTAGTAATAGTCGAGCGAGAGGCTCAAACGGTTGTTCAGCAGCGCGAAATCGAGTCCGACGTTGGTTGCGAAGAGGTTCTCCCACGTAAGGTCCTCGTTCTTGATGTTGCTGCGACCGCCGACCGTCGGCACGGCCTGCGCGTTCTCGGTCAGCGTCCAGTCGTAGTAGTTGGTGCTGTACTGCTGCATCCAGCCGTACTCCGCCAGACCCGCCTGGTTACCGGTCTGTCCCCAGCCGGCGCGCAGTTTCAGGTCGTTGATCCACGACACGTCGCGCAGGAACTTCTCTCCCGAGATACGCCACGCGGCCGAGAACGAGGGGAAGTAACCCCAGCGGTGGCCGGGAGCCAGCTTCGAGGAACCGTCGGCGCGGAAATTGGCCGTCACGAGGTACTTGCTGTCGTAGTTGTACGACACGCGCGCCAGATAGGACATGATCGACCACTCCGATTTGCCGTAGCTCTGGCCGCGGACGCCGCCGTTGTTACCGCCGTTCAGGTTGGGAATGGCGTTGTTGTTGGTCGAGGAGAAATAGGAGCGCGAGCCGCTCAACTGCTCCCACACGGAGGTCGTGGCCGACGTGCCGGCCATCACTTCGAGGCTGTGGCGGTCGAACGATTTGTTCCAGGTCAGGATGTTGTCGTAAATCATGCGCATATCGTCGGAACGGGTGTCCGAGGCGGTTCCGTGCTGCGTCCGTCCGTAGGAGGTGCGGATCGGGTCGAGGAACGACGACGAGTGGACCCAGCGGCGGTCCATCGAAACCGTCGACTTGAAGGTCAGATCCTTGGCCAGGTAGAACGTCAGGCCGCCGGAGAGCAGCAGGCGGTCGGTGACATCCTGGTTGTAATCCGTGCGGGCCATGTTCTCACGCGGCGAGGTGAGGTTGGCGCCGTAAAAATTATTGTAGAACTGCTGGGGATTCTCGGGGTCCCAGATCGGAGCGTAGGTCGGGGTCGTGATGGCCGACACCACCACGCCGGCGCGGTTGGCGCCCTGACCCGAGATGATCGTGCCCTTGGTGGTGTAGTGCGAGAAAGTCGTCGAGGCGTTGGCCGAAACCCATTTGAAAATCTTCTTGTCGAAGCTGGCCTTCACGTTGTAACGGTCCGAAGAGGTGGTGTTGATGATGCCCTTTTCGTTGGTGTAGCCGCCGCCGAGGTAATAGGACGAGTTTTCATCGCCGTTGGAGACCGAGAACTGGTAGTTCTGGTTGACGCCCGTCGAGTAGGTTTCGTCGAACCAGTCGGTCCGGTCGGTCAGATCGGCCGGAAGCCCCGACACGGCGCCGTTCTCCTCCATCAGGTCGCGGTACTGCCGGGCATTGAGCACGTCGTAGCTCTTGGTC
>ERZ857775.3000-NODE-3000-length-14686-cov-6.721687_pt1 | contig 14686 bp, 14 predicted proteins | sample MGYA00519698_ERZ857775 | MGnify/ENA primary metagenome ERZ857775 (study PRJEB31778, sample SAMEA3449363) | human gut metagenome | biome: human gut; feature: human-associated habitat; material: faeces | place: United Kingdom | collected 2010/2012 ...
TTCTTCAAGGTTTTGTTGTTTTGTCTCTTGGCTATTTTGTTTTGTCCTTTGACAATTCCGTTTACTCCCACTCAATGGTGGCGGGGGGTTTGCCGGTTATGTCATATACTATTCGATTTACATGTTTAACCTCATTGACAATGCGTCGGCTTACCGTATCGAGTACATCATACGGAATCCTTGCCCATTCGCCTGTCATAAAATCGGTTGTTGTAACGGCACGCAGCGCAACGGTATAATCATACGTCCTCTCATCGCCCATTACTCCGACCGAACGCATATTCGTTATTACCGCAAAATACTGGTTTATCTTTCTGTCAAGTCCTGCATTTGCAATCTCCTCACGGAATATCGCATCGGCATCCTTTAATATTTCGAGTCTGTCCTCGGTTATTTCGCCTATGCATCTTATCGCAAGACCGGGACCCGGGAAAGGCTGACGCCAAACAAGATTATCCGGAATACCGAGTTCCGTTCCGAGCTTGCGCACCTCATCTTTAAACAGATTCCGCAGAGGTTCGATTATTTCTTTAAAATCAACATAATCGGGCAAGCCGCCGACATTGTGATGACTCTTTATAATCGATGCGTCACCCGTGCCGCTTTCAATCACATCGGGATAAATCGTTCCCTGAACCAAAAAGTCAACCGTGCCGATTTTTTTTGCCTCTTCCTCAAATACCCGAATAAATTCTTCGCCGATTATCTTACGTTTTTTCTCGGGTTCGGAAACACCGCTGAGTTTGCCCAAAAATCTGTCGGCACAATTTACTCGTATTAAATTAATATCAAACTGATGACGAAATATCTGTTCAACCTCATCACCTTCGTTTTTACGTAAAAGTCCATGATCAACAAAAATACAGGTAAGCTGTTTTCCCACTGCTTTGCTCAAAAGTATAGCCGCAACGCTGCTGTCAACGCCGCCCGACAGGGCGCAAAGAACCTTTTTGTCGCCTATTTTCTCTTTCGCCGAGGCAATAAAACGCTTTGCGTAATCAGCCATTGTCCAGTCGCCCGAAACCTTGCACGCTTTATATAAAAAGTTGTGAATAAGCTGTTTTCCGAACGTAGTATGTTCTACCTCGGGATGGAACTGTACACCGAAGAATCCTTTTTCCGTATTCTGAAAAGCCGCTATCGGACAGCTGTCGGTATATGCCGCAATCTCAAATCCATCGGGAACTTTGACAATTTTATCGGTGTGGCTCATAAGACAATCTCTCTTATCTCCCGTATCATCGAACAAAATACTGTCACCCATATTCAACGGAGTAACTCCGTATTCTCTTTTGCCTGCGTGTTCAACGGCACCGCCGAGCATATAACTCATCAATTGCGCACCATAGCATATTCCCAAAATAGGAATTCCAAGTTCAAATACACCCTTATCAACCAACGGTGCATTATCCGCATAAACGCTGTTCGGACCTCCGGTAAATATAATTCCCTTTGGGTTATATGCCTTTATTTCATCCAAACTTTTTGAATACGGAACGACAACACAATATACGTTCGCCTCACGCACACGGCGCGCGATGAGCTGATTATACTGTCCGCCAAAGTCGATTACAACTATCGTTTCGTTTTGCATAATTTAATTCGCCTTTCTGACTTTTTATATTTCACATTATCAAGTATTTTAAAACGGGTCTGATATTAATATCAGACACCGTTTTATTACTGTAATTATTCTCCCATAAGACGCTTCATAATTTCATGATACGCGTCCTCAACGCCGCCCATATCACGGCGGAAACGGTCTTTATCGAGCTTTTCGTTCGTTTCGGCATCCCAAAAACGACAGGTATCCGGTGAAATTTCATCAGCCAAAACAATTGTTCCGTCCGAAGTCTTGCCGAATTCAAGTTTAAAATCAATCAATTTTATTCCGAGCGTCAAAAGATATTCTTTTAAAATATCGTTTACCGCAAACGCATACTTTGATATTGTATCAATATCCTCTTGGGTCGCAATACCGAGCGCAAGCGCATGATATGTATTTATAAGCGGATCGCCGAGGTCATCGTCTTTATAACTGAATTCAAGCGTCGGCGAGATAAGTACCGTTCCCTCTTGTACGCCATAACGCTTTGAAAACGAGCCTGCCGCAACGTTTCTCACTATTACCTCAAGAGGAACGATTGTAACCTTTTTCACAAGAGTTTCGCGGTCAGAAACCTGCTTTACCAGATGTGTGGGAATACCCTTTTCCTCAAGCATCTTCATAAAATGATTTGTTACCTTGTTGTTGATTATGCCCTTTGATTCAATGGTACCTTTCTTTTCACCGTTAAATGCGGTTGCATCGTCTTTATAGTCCACCATTAAAATTTCGGGGTCATCGGTTTTAAAAACCTTTTTTGCTTTGCCTTCGTATAATTGTTCAAGCTTCTGCACGTTAAACTCCTCCTTATACCAAAAAATTATCGGAAAAAACCGACTTTTGTTTAACATATTTATTTTAGTATAAATATAGAAAAAAATCAAGATAAATTTTGATTTTGATTTAAAATTGTCAATCTGCACAAAATATTGTATGCAATTGTCCATAGTGTATATCTCGGCACTGTTTTATATTACATTAACCCGGTACACCGGCGCAGTTCCGCAAAAAATTGATACCGCCGTATTATGATTAAATCCGACCAAACGCAAAAATACCGAGGCACCAATAAATATGACAACTCGGTATTTTAATGTATTAAATTTTCAATTAAACCAAAACTTTACACTTCGGTTTTAATAATCTTGCTTTTTTCAAATATTTTAACGAGAATCGTTCCTATTATCAATCCGGCAACACCTTGTACCGCATTTGCGGGAATATTGACAAGCGATGCCCCAAAGCCGTACAAAAAGCCCTCAAACACATAATATCCGAAAACCATTATAAGCTCGGCGACTATACCGGAAACAATTCTTGCCGAAATATTTGTAACTTTGTTTTGTAAGAATCTGAATCCGAAATACGCCGCAATCGCCATTACACCCTTTATGATAAAAGTTGCCGGAACATATACGCCGTAACCCGAAATCAAATCGGCCAAGCCCGAGCCAAGACCTGCCGCAAGAAATCCGTAGAGCGGAGACAAAAGCCAACCCGACAGCAATACGACACAGTCACCGAGATTCAAATACCCTTTGAGCGGTGACGGAATCTTAATAATCATTGTCGCGATGCAGGTCAGGGCGGCGAGCATTGCCGCTATAACGATTTTTTGAGTCTTTGTTTTCATTTTTATCAAACCCCTTTACAAATTGTTGAAAATATTATATAATATATCTGAATATATTACAATTACCAAAAAAGGAGTTTTTTATATAACCAGATGAAATATTCAATAGACATAAATTCAAAAGAAAGCGCATACATACAGCTCTATAAACAGATTAGACACGATATAATCAATTCCGTCTATAAATTCGGCGACAGACTTCCGTCAAAAAGAATGCTTGCTGAGGAAACAATGTCGAGCGTGATTACCGTTGAACACGCCTATGAGATTCTGTGTGATGAGGGGTATGTTGAATCGCGTGAGCGCAGCGGATACTTTGCGGCGTACCGAAAAGACGATTTTTTTCCGATTGATGAAAAAAAAATAACTTTTCCGAATGTAACTCATCAGCACAGCGCGGATGAGTTTCCTTTCTCGGTTTTTGCAAAGACAATGCGAAATGTTATATCAAAATACGGAGAGGAACTTTTAATCAAATCGCCCAATTCGGGAACTCTTGAACTCAGACAGGCAATCTCGGCATATCTCGCACGCGGAAAGGGCATAGATGTATCGCCGAATCAAATTATAGTCGGTTCGGGAGCGGAGTACCTTTACGGTCTTATCGTTCAATTTTTAGGGCGAGGTAAAATATATGCAATTGAAAATCCGTCATACGAAAAAATTTCATCGGTGTATGCGGCAAACGGAGCAAAGTGTGACCCTCTTGAACTCGGGAGCGATGGAATTTTAACATCAGAGCTGAACCGAACGAATGCATCGGTTCTGCATATCACGCCGTTTCGCAGCTTTCCGAGCGGTATTACCGCAAGCGCATCAAAAAAAGGTGAATATATACGGTGGGCAAATACGAGCGGCGGAATCATAATCGAGGATGACTTTGCATCTGAATTCACGGTTTCGACCAAGAATGAAGATACCGTTTTTTCTCTTGAACCCACGCACAGTGTAATCTATGTCAACACATTCACCAAAACGATTGCGCCGTCAATGAGAGTTGGGTATATGGTTCTTCCGAAAGAATTTGTTGGTGCATTTGAGAAAAAAATGGGATTTTATTCGTGTACCGTTCCCGTTTTCGAGCAATATGTTCTGACCGAATTCATAAACAACGGCAACTATGAACGGCATTTGAACCGAATAAGGCGAAAGCTGCGCCAATTGCAGAAATAGAATTGTTTCTTAGTGCCGTTCGGACAAGGCTTTAAGGATATGTCACCGCCTACAAAGGAACTGATGAAACTTGTGCTTGAAGAACGCATTGCCCACGGCGGGCACTCAGTTCTTCGTTGGATGATGGATAATATTTATGTTCGCACAGACCCGGCGGGAAACATTAAACCGGATAAGGAAAAGTCAACCGAGAAGATTGACGGAGCCGTTGCAGCTGTTATGGCGCTTGACCGGGCAATACGCTGCGGAAATGATATGAGCGAGAGCGTATATGACGAACGCGGGATTTTGTTTATATAATTTTTTATGTATTGACATTGTGGTATATTTGTGGTATAATAAAGACACAATAAAACAAGGAGATGATATTATGCCGCAAATAATACCCATTCGTGATTTGAAAAATACAAGTCAAATATCCGAAATTTGCCATTCCTCAAACGAGCCTGTTTTTGTAACAAAAAACGGTTACGGGGATATGGTAATTATGAGTATAGAGGTATATGAAAAGATTGCAAAAGCTGAAAAGTCGGTAACAAACGGCAATGTTTCGGATGCTATCGAATCAGTTAAGAACATTCGGGAAAAATATGAGTTATAAACTGATTGCACCAAACACGCAAAAATTGCGTATAAGTATTGCGTATTTTGATTTTTTGTGGTATAATCATTCTATGAGGTGATGTAAATTGACGCTGAAGGAATTACGAAAACAGAAAAAATTAACACAGACCGAATGTGCAGAGTATCTTGGTATTCCTGTTCGTACCTATCAAAACTATGAAACAGATGAGTCAAAGAAGTCATCTATGAAGTATTTATTTATGGTGCAAAAGCTTGAAGAATACGGATTTATAGATGAAACTCACGGAATTTTACCCATTAGCCGGATAAAAGATATATGCAGTGAGGTCTTTTCTGATTTTGAAATTGAATACTGCTAACTATAGTATATCACACCTGAGCACTGATTGCAAGAAAAAACCTAAACTTTGTGCATATATTTTATAACTTTGTGTATTTTTTAAACCGTTTTGTGTGGTATAATAGACTTAAGAAATGAGAGGAAAGAATTAAAAAAGACGTCTTTCATTGTAATTCTATGTTGAATTCAATAAAAATTCTTTATACTCAAAAAAATAATCATCTATTCTGACGATGGCATTATTTCGTTTTTGCAAGATGAAAAGCAGTTCGTATCATTCATTATGGGAAAATTCTGTCCATGTGGGCATACAAACAATGAAAGGAGCTCTATTATGAGCAAAGAAAAAACATACTTAAAGTGGTATAACAAAGTCGGTTATGGTTCCGGCGATGTTGCAGGGAACGTTGTCTATGCATTGCTGACATCATTCGTAATGATCTATCTTACCGACACGATTGGATTAAACGCAGGTGTTATTGGCGTTCTCATCGCTGTATCGAAGATTTTTGATGGAATAACAGACATCATTTTTGGTGCGTTGATTGATAAGACACATACGAAAATGGGCAAGGCAAAACCGTGGATGCTTTATGGTTTTATCGGCTGTGCAATTACCTTGATTGGTGTATTTGCAATCCCGATGAACATGGATAATTTTGCTCAGTACGCATGGTTCTTTATCTGTTACACACTTCTTAACAGTGTATTTTATACGGCAAACAACATCGCATATTCTGCTCTGACCGCTCTTGTTACAAAGAACAGCAAGGAAAGAGTTCAGATGGGTTCTTATCGCTTTATCTTCGCATTTGGAACAAGCCTCCTGATTCAGGCTGTTACATTCCAATTTGTTGAAGCAATGGGCGGCGGTGCAAATGGCTGGAGAACAGTCGCAATTATTTATGCGGCTATCGGTCTTATTGTAAATACAATTTCCGCTCTTTCTGTAAAGGAACTTGCTGATGATGAACTTGCAGACAGTGAAACAAAAACAGAAGAAACCAAATACAGTTTTGGAGAAGCATTCAAAATTCTCGTACACAACAAATATTATGTTATGATCACAGTAACCTACATTTTGCAGCAGTTCTATGGTGCGATGATCGGTGTTGGAACATACTATGCAAAATATGTTCTCGCAAATGAGAATATATTCGGCACGTTTGCGTGGTTTATCAATATTCCTTTGATTATCGCCTTGATCTTCACTCCTACCATCGTACAAAAATGGAACGGCATGTATAAGCTGAACAAATACAGCTACATGGTAGCAACAGTTGGCAGACTTCTGGTAGCAGTTGCCGGATACATGGGAAACATTCCGCTGATGCTTGCATTTACAGCACTTGCAGCACTCGGTCAAGGTCCATGGCAAGGTGATATGAATGCAGTCATCGCATCATGCTCTGAATATAGCTGGCTTACCAAACACAAGCACGTTGATGGAATCATGTACTCCTGCACATCACTTGGTGTAAAAATTGGTGGTGGACTTGGAACAGCAATTGTCGGCCTTTTGCTCGACTTTAGCGGATTCAATGGCACTTTGACAGTACAGCCTGATTCTGCTATCAATATGCTTCACATTATGTATCTGATCGTTCCGTTTGCACTGGATCTGATCATCACATTTATTCTTTCTAAGATGACTGTTGAAAAGGCAAATGCGGAAATCAAAGAAAAACTTGGAATATCCGAAAATGAAGTTGTGATGGAATCACAAAACTAAAATGAAGGGAACAATATGAAATACACACTCGACTGACTGACCAATCCGGAAGTGTTTGCAGTCAACAGAATCGCAGCACATTCCGACCACAGAATCTATGCAAACCATTTGGAAGCCGTTCATATTCCTCTCTGATTCAGAATATGAACGGCACCTGGAAATTTGCGTGGGCAAAGAATCCGTCTGAATGGCAGCAAAAGTTCTATGAAGAAAGCGATAACACTGACAATTTTGACAATATTCAGGTTCCGGGACACATGGAATTGCAGGGATACGGCAAACCGCAATACGTCAACACCATTTATCCTTGGGAGGGACAGGAGCATCTCCGTCCGCCGTTTATCTCTGAAAAGGACAATCCTGTCGGCAGCTATGTCAGATATTTTGACTTGAACGATGCTCTGAAAAACAAACGTGTATTTATTTCTTTTCAGGGTGTGGAAACTGCTATGTATGTCTGGCTGAACGGCGAATTTATCGGCTACAGCGAAGATTCTTTTACACCGTCTGAATTTGAACTGACACCATATATCCGTGAAAAGGACAACAAACTTGCTGTTGCAGTGTTCAAAAGAAGTTCTGCAAGCTGGCTGGAAGATCAGGATTTCTGGAGATTCTCCGGCATTTTCCGTGACGTATTCCTTTATGCGGCACCGTCTGCCCATGTTCGTGATATGAGAGTGATTGCAGATTATGACGGTACAAATGGTATCTTCTCTGCAACGCTGGATATTGCGGGCAAGTGTTCTGTGAAATCGATCCTGACAGATGAAAATGGAACGGTCATCGCACAATCCAATGAAAAGGAATCCGTAAACTGGACAATTGAAAATAGCAAGCCTTGGAGTGCCGAAATACCTAATCTCTACACATTTACAGTGATTCTGACAGACGAAGACGGAAATGAAATCGAGGTTAGCAGAACCAAAGTCGGATTCCGCCGATTTGAACTGAAAAACGGAATCATGTGTTTAAACGGAAAACGTATCATTTTCAAGGGCATCAATCGACACGAATTTGATGCGAAAACAGGCAGAGCAATCACAAAGGAAGATATGCTGTTTGACATCCAGTTCATGAAGAAAAACAATATCAATGCAGTTCGTACCTGTCATTATCCGAACAATTCTTTTTGGTATCAGCTTTGTGATGCATATGGCATTTATCTGATTGATGAAACCAATCTGGAAACACACGGTACATGGCAGAAGCTTGGTGCAACAGATCCGTCTTGGAATGTACCTGGTTCACTTCCGGAATGGAAAGAAGCTGTACTGGACAGAGCAAAATCAATGTATGAACGTGACAAGAATCACGCAAGTGTTCTCATCTGGTCTTGCGGAAACGAATCCTACTGCGGAGAAGGTATTGCTGCAATGTCGGAATATTTCAGAAGCGTAGACCCGACAAGACTGGTGCACTATGAGGGCGTTACAAGAGTTCCGAATCATCAGTATGATTCTATCACGGATATGGAAAGCCGTATGTATGCAAAACCGCAGGAAGTGGAAGAATACCTGAAGCAGAATACAGGCAGACAGTATATCAGCTGTGAGTATATGCACGCTATGGGCAATTCTCTTGGCGGTCTGAGCCTTTACACTGACCTTGAGGACAAATATGAGGCTTATCAGGGTGGTTTCATCTGGGACTACATCGATCAGGCAATCGAAACCCAAAATGACGACGGGAAAACGGTTCTGGCTTATGGCGGAGATTTTGAGGACAGACCAAGCGATTACGGATTCTGCACCAACGGTGTGGTCTATGCCAATCGCACCTATTCTCCAAAGGTTCAGGAAATGAAGGCTCTTTACTCCAACATCAGAATGTCCATTCAAAACGGAATGCTTACCGTAGAAAACCGAAATCTCTTTGCAGATACAAACAACTTGTCCTTTGTTGTACGATTGGAAAAGAACGGCGTTGTTCTGAAATCCGATACATTTTTTCTGAATGTTCCTGCCGGAGAAAGTAAGACACAGAAACTGACACTTCACAAAATAGACAGTGCAGGAGAATATGTTTATCATGTTTCCGCCGTTACCGCAGATCAGACACTATGGGCAGATGCAGGGCACGAAATTGCCTTTGCACAGGAAGTGTTTGAAGTGAAAGATAATCAGATTCCGGAAACCACATTGCAAAAACCAACGATTGTATACGGCGATGTTATCATTGGCGTTCACGGAGAAAACTTCTCCATGATGTTCGACAAAAAAGAGGGCGGCATCAGTTCTCTGAAATACAATGATTTTGAATATATCACACGCACACCAAAGGTCAGCTTCTGGAGAGCAATGACGGACAATGACACCGGTGCTTCCGAGCCGTACAATCTTGCACAGTGGTATTCCGCGGGCAAATTTGCAAAGTATAAAACCGTTTCATGGCTGGAACAGGAAGATGCTTTGAAAATCACATTCACATATCAGGCTGCCTGTGTTCCGACTTTTGAGTTTACCGTAACCTATACCGCACACTTTGACGGAAAGCTGGGCGTAAGTGTAAATTATGCAGGAGTAAGCGGTATGTCCGATATGCCGATTCTTGCATTGGACTTCAAGATGAAAAAACAGCTTTGCAATTTTCAGTATTACGGACTCGGTCCTGATGAAAATTACAGCGACCGATGCAAAGGAGCAAGACTGGGATTGTGGAAATCTACGGCAAAAGAAAATCTTTCCGGTTATCTCAATCCGCAGGAATGCGGCAATCGTACCGGTGTAAGAACGCTCTCTGTCCATGATGATATGCAGCATGGTCTGACGTTCCAAAAGGCATCTGCTCCGTTTGAAATGAGCGTACTGCCATACAGTGCCTATGAACTCGAAAACGCAATGCATCTGGATGAACTTCCAAGTGTTCGCTACACATGGGTCAGAATCGCTGCAAAGCAAATGGGTGTCGGCGGCGATGATTCCTGGGGTGCACCGGTGCATGAGGAGTACAGGATCCATGCAGATCAGCCGATGAAATTGGAATTTGTAATTATGCCCTTAAGATCGTAAGAAGAAAGGAAAGCAATGAAAATACAGGATTTTCAAGACAATGTTACTTGTGGTGGATTTGATAATATCTTCGCAAATATTTATAAGCCACAGGATATAGAAAGTCAGAAATCACGATATATGAGTGCTGTGGAGAAATTCACAGCACTGTATCCGAATAGAAATGATATACACGTTTATTCTGCTCCGGGTAGAACAGAAATCGGCGGTAATCATACCGATCATCAACATGGCTGTGTCATTGCAGGAGCAGTTGACTTAGATGTTATCGGTGTTGCAGCATTTCATGATGAAAACATCATCAGAATTAAATCAGAGGGATACGATGAATTTGCAGTTTCACTGGACGATTTGGATGTTCATATCGGTGAAAAAGGTTCTTCTGAAATTGTCAGAGGGATTGCAGCTCGCTTTAAGGATTTAGGTGTAGAAATTTCCGGATTTGATATGTATACAACTTCAAATGTACTTGGTGGAAGCGGTATTTCTTCTTCTGCTGCATTTGAAACATTGATTGCAACAGCAATTGACAGCTGTTACAATAACAATCAGATCGGTGCAGTAGAAATCGCAAAAATCGGACAATATGCAGAAAACTTTTATTTTGGCAAAAAAAGCGGATTGATGGATCAGGTGGTTTGCTCCGTTGGTGGATTTGTTTTTCTTGATTTTCAAAACATTCAAAATCCAAGTATCCAAAAAATTGATTTTGACCTTTCAAAAACCGGTTATGCATTGATCATCACAGACACCAAAGGAGATCATTCTGATTTGACAGATGATTATGTAGCCGTTCGTACAGAAATGGACGAAGTTGCAGAATATTTCGGCAAAAAGGTTCTTCGTGAAGTTGATGAAAATCAATTTTGGGATAATCTCCCTAATATTAAAAAGAAGATTTCTGACAGAGCTGTCTTGCGTGCAATTCACTTTTTTGGCGACAATTATCGTGCAAAGGCAGAAACGGAAGCTCTCAAAAACAATAGATTTGAGGATTTTCTAACGCTTGTAAACGAATCGGGAGATTCCTCCATGAACTATCTGCAAAATTTATACTCATGCAGAAAGCCAACGTAACAAGGTATTCCACTTGCAATTATGGCGGGGAAACGAATATTAAAAGGCAATGGTGCTGTAAGAGTTCACGGAGGTGGTTTCGCAGGGACTGTTCAGGCATTTGTACCAAATTATCTTGTCAATGCATATAGATCGGAAATGGACAGAATATTTGGACAGAATTCGTGCTACATTATGACAATCAGACCGTTTGGCGGTATTGAAATCAAATAATAGGAGGGAAAAATAATGAGTATACTTGTTTTAGGCGGTGCAGGATATATCGGTTCTCACACAGCTTTAGAGTTGATTCGCACCGGAGAAAGCGTTATTATTGCAGACAATCTTGCAACCGGACACATCGAAGCTGTTCCGAAAGATGCGAAATTTTATCTGGGTGATTTGCATGACAAGGCGTTTCTTGATAATATTTTTGAAAACGAACAGATAGATGCAGTGATTCACTTTGCAGCATATTCTCTTGTTGGAGAAAGCGTTGTCGATCCACTAAAGTATTACGACAATAATCTTTGCGGAACAAAAGTCCTTTTGGATTCCATGGTTGAACACCATATTGATAAAATTGTATTTTCCTCAACCGCTGCCACCTATGGTGAACCGGAAAATATTCCGATTCTTGAAACAGACAGAACACAGCCAACCAATCCATATGGTGAAACCAAACTTGCTATGGAGAAGATGTTCTATTGGACTTCAAAAGCTCATGGTCTAAGATACGTTTCTCTCCGCTATTTCAATGCTTGCGGAGCAGACAAATCAGGTAAAATCGGCGAGGCTCATAATCCGGAAAGTCATTTGATTCCTTTGATTCTTCAAGTCCCCAATGGAAAGAGAGAAAGTATCTCCATCTATGGAACAGATTATGATACTCCTGATGGAACTTGTATCAGAGACTACATCCATGTTACCGATTTGGCTCAGGCACATATTCTCGCTGTAAAGTACTTAAAAAACGGAAACGAAAGCAATATTTTCAATCTTGGAAATGGTGTCGGCTATTCCGTAAAAGAAGTAATTGATAAAGCAAGAAAAGTGACAGGGCACCCGATTCCGGCAATTGAAACGCCAAAGCGTGCCGGAGATCCTGCACGACTGGTGGCTTCCAGTGAAAAGGCAAGAAAAATTCTTGGCTGGAATCCTATACATGATAGCCTTGAAGAAATTATATCTGACGCATGGAATTGGAATAAGAATCATCCAGATGGTTTTTGAAAAGAGGTGTTATCATGATATACAGGGCAATAAACGGATTAATCCGTCATGCAATAGAAGCTGATTTGATTACAAATGACGATATTTTCGTTGTTAGAAATCAGCTCATGGATATACTAAAACTTACTGACTGGAATGATAAAGAACCACTCACGGGGAAATATTGAAGAACTTCTTGAACCCCTGATCGACTATGCAGTAAAGGCAGGAATCATTGAAGACACTTCTGTACAACGTGATCTATTCGATACAAGAGTTATGGGTGTTTTCACACCTATGCCGAGAGAAGTTAATGCCGCATTTCAAAGAAAATATTCTGCTTTGCCATCAGCAGCTACAGAATGGTACTATGCTTTTAGTAAAAGCCTGAACTATGTTCGTGCTGAAAGAATTGCGAAAGATTTAAAGTGGACATATGAATCAGAATATGGAACACTTGACATTACTATAAACCGTTCTAAGCCAGAGAAAGATCCTCGTGATATTGCTGCTAAATTGCAAAAAAAATCAGCCTATCCTCAATGTCAGCTTTGTGTTGAAAATATGGGATTCGCAGGTCACCAGACACACCCTGCAAGACAGAATCTTCGTCCGGTAAAGTTGAATATCAACAGCCAAGATTGGTTCATGCAGTATTCTCCTTATGGATATTATAATGAACACTGCATCGTCTTTAATAAACAGCATATTCCTATGACAATCAATGCACAGGTATTCAATAAACTGTTTGATTTTGTTGAGCAATTTCCACACTATTTTATCGGTTCAAATGCAGACCTTCCTATTGTAGGCGGTTCAATTCTAACGCATGAACACTTTCAAGGCGGCAATTATAATTTTGCAATGGCAAAAGCACCGATTGAAAGAACATTTCTTTTGAAAAATTATATGAATGTTAGTGCCGGCATTGTAAAATGGCCGATGTCTGTGATACGTCTTTCTTCAAAAAACAGGACGGCTTTGGCAGCTGCATGTGCTGATATTTTATCAAAATGGAGAACATATACGGATGAAGTGGTTGGAATTTTTGCAGAAACAGACGGAATTCTGCATAATACAATTACTCCAATTGCAAGAGCAACTTCTTCTGGATTTGAATGCGACTTGGTATTGAGAAACAATATTACAACGAAAGAAAGACCGTTAGGTGTGTTCCATCCGAATCCTACCTTACATCATATCAAAAAAGAAAACATCGGATTGATTGAAGTGATGGGACTTGCTGTTCTTCCGGCGCGTTTAGCAGATGAACTGACACTTTTAAAAGATGCAATGCTGTCCGGCAAAGAGATTGCTACAGATGATAAAATTGCATCTCATGCAATTTGGGCAAGTGAAATTCTAAAAAAATATTCTGATTTTAACGCTGATAATGCAATGGATATTATTCGTTATGAAGTCGGCAGAGTTTTTGAACAGGTACTTGAAGATGCCGGAGTATTTAAGAGAGATAAACAAGGAAAAGAAGCATTTGCAAGATTTGTAGAACAATTAGGTTGATTTGGAATATACGAAAATGAGCTATTGCATTATGTGCAGTAGCTCATTTTTAATTTAATTCAATTATTCAAGGCTGAGAATTTATTTCAGCACATCATCCAGTGGAATCCAATTATCTCCTGACATATCTTCAGTGTAGATTGTATTATTTATGTACAATTCCTCATCTATGTCACGCACAAAGCCCCAATGAAGGTTGTACTTCTTGGCGTATTCCTTAAATGCATTAAACTTATTTTCGACCTGACGGTCAATATTTTTGGTGTGACCAGCCTGCATACCACCCTTAGTTTTGATAATCCAAATATTTCTGTCAGCAGTCTTAATGATGTAATCAGGATAAAAGAGCCACTGCTTTCTGATACCATTCACATAGACCATAGAAAGATACTGTTGACCAGAGTCACCATTTTTGTAAACCTATTCTACACTATCAAAGGATATGTCCGTTATCTGAATTTTGTTGACTTTTTATATTTGTATGCTATAATATAATTACTGCCTAATATAAAATGCACTGATGAGTAGTGTCATTATCTTAAATTTGAGGTTTGAGAGTAGTGTAATTTTATATGATAGTAAAACTTCCAATACAGGATATTGTTCTTACACCAAAAACTGAAAACAGAGTGTTCTTCGTGGATGAAAGATACGAACAGGGACTTCCACTTGATGAGAATGAAGAATTCTATTTAGGAAAGTCGATAGCTGGATTGAAACTTAATCAATCGGCACAAAATCCGATTACATATCTGTATCCACTTGAGAAAGATAAAATTCATATTTAATGAAATTGACGAGACCGTTTCAAGTTTTG
>ERZ857775.3003-NODE-3003-length-14664-cov-4.102540_pt1 | contig 14664 bp, 20 predicted proteins | sample MGYA00519698_ERZ857775 | MGnify/ENA primary metagenome ERZ857775 (study PRJEB31778, sample SAMEA3449363) | human gut metagenome | biome: human gut; feature: human-associated habitat; material: faeces | place: United Kingdom | collected 2010/2012 ...
GTTATAGGCAGTCGGAGCTACGCCGCTGATCTTCACGTACTGGCCTGCAGTCAGACCATGTGCAGAGGCAGTGGTGGCGGTGGCCACGCCGTTCGAGTAGGTAACAGCGGTCGTGTCAATGTCAGCACCGGCAAAAGCCGCCGCGGCTGCGGTGGTCACCTGGTTATTGACGAAGTCCCACGCCAGCGGCGTTTTCACCGATGCGCCAGCGGTTCCGAGCGCTACCACCTGCGCTGAAGCTTTCAGCGGAACGCGCATGTTGGATCCAAGGCGGTAGAATGAAACGCTCATGCCGGACGCATACAGCGGAACCGGTGATTGCGGAGTGGTAAGGCCGTTGTGGGCCTGGTTGAAGACGGTGAAGCCTTCGAGTTCAGCCAGTGACACAGCGCGACGAATAGTCGACCCGCGAGGACTGGAGTTCACGCCGGGCAGCAACTCGGCAACCGGCAGGCCACCCCACAGCGGTTTGGTTTCGGTGGCGGCGACAGTGCCGGACGCCAGGTTAAAGCGATTTGCCGGATCATCCAGAGCAACGCCCTGAATGAAGCCATCAGACTGCACACCGAAGGAACCAGCGGCATTCGTGGTCGCCATCGGGTTAAGAGATAAATTAGCCATGCTTCAGAGCTCCCGTTAAGCCTGGTTGTTAAAACTGGTGACCTGACGCTTGCCAGACTGGAACGGCGCCCAGGTGACGGCGGGATCGCCTTCAAAGGTGCTGATCTGGCGACCGGTTGCATCGGCGCGCTTAATCTCGCGCAGCATACCGGGACCAACTGACAGGCTGGCCGCCTTCTGCGCATCAGCGTAGATATGCTTTTCGGCAGTGCTCAGCAGTTGAGAATCAGCGATGGCAGAGAGATCGACGGCTTTGTAGTCCGGAGAATGCTCCTGCAGTTGAATCATCAGACGGCGGCGATACGCCATCGGTTTTTCACCGGACAGCGGGATCGGGGCGCGTTTGCCAAAGCTGGAGAAGACGCTATCGGCTTTCACCTGCGCTTCTGCAACTTCGTTGCGCTCTTCGTCGCTCAGTTCGGTAGGAATGCGGGAGCGAAGCTCAGCAATTTCCTGGAGGATTTGAGAGTCGGCTTTTTCTTTTGCCATTTTCTCAGCCTCTTCGGCATCCGCCTTTTCTTTGGCTTCAGCATCAGCTTTTTCCTTCGCGGCTTTCTCTTCCGCGTCGGCTTTAGCTTTCGCCTCTTCCGCTTCTTTGTCTTCTGCGTCAGCCTTTTCTTTCTTGGCGGCCTCTTCGGCGTCAGCCTTGGCTTTCGCTTCCTTCTCTTCGTCGGCCTTAGCCAAACGCGCATCGATCGCCTTATTAATCAGCGCTACGATTTTTTCCTCGTCCATCTTTTCAGCCTCTTCAGGAATGGAATCAGATTTAACACCGGTAGGGGCAAGGAGCTTGTCCCACACGCCCTGTTCACAAATTGCAACGTGGTCGAGCAGCTCGGGGGATGGCTCCACCAGTAGAGGCTGACCGTCGACAATGATTGATTGAGCAACCTCTGAGAACTTCACAGTTGGCGAGGTGCTTAATTGCCTTGTTGCCATAATTTCAGCAGCTTCGGCGTCGTACACACGCGCAACGGCCCACACTTCGCCCTTATCGGCAACCCAGGCATTTGTCAGGGTGCCAATAACGCGCTTTGAGAACTCGTCGCTATCAAGTGTTCTTTTTTCGGGGTGAAGCCAGATAAGTGGTACGCCAGCTACCCGCTGGAGAAATTCAGGGGTGAGATAGTCGTCCGGGTTACGGAACGTCATCTCCTGATCTGCAGATCGCCAGGTAACCCCTGTTCCGGTCACCCGGATGGCGAACATCCACATGTTGTAAAAATATTGCGGGCTGCTGAGCGTTCCGTCAGCGATGAGCGCGGCCACGTCGGTTTCGTTGAGCGCCTGCTGCGCCAGCATTTCAGCGAATGGCTGATGAAGCGGCTTTGGCAGATCGTCAATATGGAACCATCCGGCGGCCAGCGATTCGTCGTTTATCTTCGCTTCGAATTGCTCCGGCACGTCGGCGCGGTAGGTCAGGTAGTCACCATGTACGCTGTGCGGCGTCAGCGGGCCATCGTACTGATAGCCTGTTTCCTCCAGCACCTCGCGCCGTGCGGCGTCTATGGCTAACTCTCCCGGCTCTATCGTCCCGCCCGGCTGGCACCATGTGCCATCATCCGAGCGCTGGATCAGGAAGACGAACTTCCCCTGACGGAACATTATCCCGCTGCCAAAAATAGCCACGTTTTAATGCTCCTATGCTGCTTTCATGGACTCCAGGAACTTGCGGCCCTTCTGGGTCAGCATGTCCTCGGGAATGCTGCGGAGGTTGTACAGATAGGTGACGTAGCACCGACAGAAAACCTCTTCGCCAGGCTGCGTAATTTCGTCGAGATAGCCGGCATGGCCAGCTTTGACATAGCCATTTTTCTGCGCCCAGTTCCCGCGGATGAGATAGATCAGCTTGTCCCTCTCCTTGTGATCTTCCCGGTAGTCGTACCCTGGCTGGCGCCAGTGGCTATGCCACTCGGCAGCAATCGCGTTGTTGCCCTTCGCGATGATGTTGTCGATATTGGCGATCAGCTTATGGCCCTGGTCAATCATCACGCGGCGCGCTTCATAGTCCACCTTCTCGGCGGCCTTCTGAATGTGTGCCGCCGTCTCCCGCATCGTTCCATGAATGCCGGTCAGCGCAATGCTGTCTGCTGAGGGAATGCTGCTGGCCCATCCGCTAAACCGCGACAGAGTAGTGTCGATGGCTTTCTTGCGATTCAGCTTTATCAGGTCAGCGCTGGCTAGGATGCGGCGATCCAGCTCGCTGCGTAACTTCGGCTCCATGTAGTTCAGCGTGAAGCGTGAAAGCCCCTTGTGGCGCTCCAGCGCTCCAGCCTTGCTCACCTGCAGGTCATAGGTCTTACGCAACCGATCCGACACCATGCTCATGTAGTCGTCATCGGTTTCGCTTTCGGCTGCCTGCCGGATAATGGCCTGCCATTGCTCCAGCTCCTGCCGCGAGGTGTAGCCATTGCGCAGAAAGAACTTCACCGCCTCGCGTACGGTGCGCGTGAAAGTCTTCATAGCATCATCTCGCCTCCGGGCTCTTCATCCCGTGGCTGTTCAGGCCGATTAGCCTTTAGAGAGTCGATATCGAGATCGAGCCGCTGCGGGAACAGGCTTCCGTTAGCGTTCGCGTTGGTCTGCGCCCACTCGATAAGCAGAGCGCGGTTCTCATCATCCGTGTTGACCTGTGGAAGCAGCACTTCCAGCATGCTGACGATCGCCTTAAACCGGATTTCGTCGACCTTCACTTTTTCGCTTTCCGGCTCTTTCAGGGATGACGGCCAGCGATATTCGAAGTTGTTAATCCATGAGGAGAAGTACAGGCTGTAGGTGTTTTTCAGCTCCGGAAAGTCAGCACGCAGAGAATTGAAAAACTCAATGCTCCAGGCGCGATACTGGCAAATACGGATGAAATAGTCATACAGCGGCTCAAGCCACTCGCGGATGTTGTCGATGTAGACTGCAACAGATCGAGCGTCTTCCGTCCCCTCGCCGAAGCCCTGGGCGAATGTTTCCGAGTTCAGAATGATAGCCGGCATGTCAGCTGCCGCAGCGATATTCTCCAGAATGTGATTCCGGGAGGAGTCGAGCGGCTTTTCCAGGTTGCTCAGGTCGATGGATTCGATGCTGTCATTTGCGCCGATCTGCAGGACTTCGCCTGTCTTCCCTCGCTTCAGCATCATTCGTTTGATGCCGCTGAGCTTTTGCATCATGTTGTTGACGACTGAGCTCGGTCCCTGAATCTTCGTTACCAGCAAGCCACCCTTCACGGAAACCATGTCATCGGTGCGCATGGTCTGGATGAAGGATTTCAGCGGGAACAGAGCGCGCTGGTAAACGCTGCGACCGGTAAAGCCAAAGGCAGCAGAGTTATAGGCCAGATAAATCGGGTCCTCGTTCTGTTGCACAACACAGCGGGATTTGTGATACGGCTTGCCCGCCACTCTGATCCCGTCGACCTTCTGAAAGTCCTGCGCGTTCGGATCCTGGTTCAGGACGATGCTTCCGGCAGTGTTCAGCGGGTCGAGAATGTTGAATGTCACGTTGTGCTTATACAGCGTGCGGTAGTCCACCGCAGAGGACGGCTCCTGGTTATCAACCAGCATTGCGATCGCCGAAACACCGTAAATGCGAGAGATGCGCGCCGCATTAGCGATGTGCTTATCGGCGCCCAGTGCTTTCCACTCCCGCTCAAATGCATCGCGGAGACGCTGCTCAATGCCATACGCCTGCGAAATGTGAACCGTGCGCGACTCGTTCATCGCCATCTTGATCGGGCGATCTACCATTTTCCCGCCCAACGGGTGGAAGAGGTAAATCGTTTTGCAGGTCTGATAGCCAGCCGACATACCCGGCTGAATGTCATCGCTGTCCAGGAGCGTGATCAGCTCCGGCGAGCAACTGCCGATTGCGATATCATCTTCGTTCATTGGTTTTCTCGCTAGAGTGCGTCGCCGCTACCGAACGCGATGATCAGCCCGTAGGTGTAATCATCCAGCAAATCGTCGGCGCGCTTGTGCGCGTTCTTATCGGCAAGGTGGAATCGTGATACCTGCTTATGCAGATGGTTTGCTGTTTCGCCCTTGAAGACTGCCGTCTTCTCGTAGGCGTATCGGGATATTTTCGCCAGCCCGCGGTAGTGATACCCAGAGGCCATAATGGCGCGCTCGTCCTTCCCTTTGCTGGTCAGGGCGGATTCAATTTTGTTGACCGGCCATCCCAGGCTCTCGCCTTTCTGCAGGAGGATGCTGCCCATACTGGCGTCTTCAATGAAAACGCCGAGGCTGCCATTTACAGCGACGCACTGGCCGGATAGCTCATTCAGCCGGGTGAAAACGGACGGAATCCACTCTTCCAGCAGCGCGCCGTCGATCTGCACCACATCCCAGTCAAGAATGGTCAGGCGCTGAATTCCGGGCCGGGTGTCTACGGCGTAGTAAACCACCGCCGTGCCGTCGTGCTCAGTACCGCCCTTAACGGCGGTATCCATGACAGCGAAAACGGCCTGGCACATCTCAGGGTAATCGACAGGCTGATCCTGGTTTTCACCCTCGAACCATTTGCGGACGTCGAACAGCGACGCAGCGGACCAGTCGACGAACTCGGCCAGGAACTCCTGCCGGAAAACGCGAGGATCGTTGTTCTGTCGCTCTTTCTCCAGCTCCTCGGGAGGAACGAAGGGGTTTGATGACGTCGGCGCGTGATGCTCATGGAAGCCGAGGTCTTTGTTATGGCAGATGGCATAGAAGAAGTTTTCTTCATCCACACCGTCAGGCGTTGAGAATACGTAGGCCCGGCCTTTTGTCGTCAGTAGCGTCGGCTTAATCGACTTCGGCCAGATTTCCTTCAGCATTTCAGGCGACTTGGTAAACGCCGCCTCATCGATCAGGATAATTTCATATTCACGACCACGACCGGCCAGTTTGTTGTCGTTGGTGACCCAGAAGTCAATCTTCCCGCCGTTCTTCAGCAGCAGTCGCTTTTCCTGCCGGCTGAAGCTCTTTTTCAGCGGCAACAGGATTTCTTCCAGCTTGTCGTAGATCTCCTGGTACTGGCGATACTCGGCAGTGAAGATACCGACCCGGCCGCCCAGCTCGATGTCCATGCCCGGGCGCCGAAACTGCGACGTTGCGTAGGTCACCGCGGCGCTCGACAGCATGAAGGTTTTCCCCCAGCGTCGACCACAGCGAACCGCATTCAACTGGTGATCCCAGGAATCAGACCAGACCGTTAACTGCCCTTTGTGTAGCGTGGGTAGGTAAATGTCGGCCATGATTTATCTTCCCGGTATTGGCAGCGAGTTATGCACGACGATCGCGTTATCCTTGTCGCCGTCTTTCAGTACATCAATTTCGAGCTCAACCTTTTCGGTCGCTGCTTCGCGGTAAGCGGCATCAACGCGCTGCTTGATAATCGCCGCCTTGGTGTACTCCAGCGACTCAATGCGCGCAGTGTTGCGATGCATGGCTTTCTGCGCCTGAGAGATGAGGTCGTGCAGATCTTTGGCCTGCTCGCTGGCTGCTGTCTCCAGCTCTGTCTGCCAGCGCCCGATATTCTCTGCCGCTGTCAGGCTCGCCGCACGCAGCCAGAAAAGCTCATCGTCGAGCGTGAGCATCTGGGCATCTTCAGTGATAGCGTCAGAGAGCAGCATCCGGCGGCCGTAGCCACCGTGCTTTAATGCGTTCTGGTTGCCAGGTTGGAAGGCGTTCGTCGGCGGTGCGGTGCGCGATCCGCGTATCGGTTTCGTTTCTGGAGATTTTGAGTGGGCGCCTGTGTCGGGCTGGTGTTTTTTCACCTCCCCGTTTTTACTGACCTCGCCTTTCTCCTTCTGCGAATTCGCAGATTTGTTCGCACTTTTTTTTTGCGAATTCGCACCGTAAGTCGTTACTTTGATATAGCGTTTCGCAGATGAATAATTCAGTCCCTGCGCTGCGCACCAGTCTTTCGGGGATATTCCTGTTTTGGCATGCTCGGCGAGGAACTGGTGTTGCAGTGCTCCCCAGTCCGGTTTTGCCATAGTCCTTACCTCGTAGTGACATTATCAAGCCCACCCGTAGATAGGCTTTGTAATGACATCTTCAATTAATCAGCAGTTCAGGCTGTGTCACCTGCAAGATGTATTCATGCTCGACAGCCAGGACACGCTTCTCTTTCTTCCGTTCGTTCATTAACCGACTGCCGATCGTACCTTTCAGCTTTGAGCGTGTTTCTTTGATGGCGTAGCGGTGCTGCATTTCTTCGCCAATTGCCATGCGGCGGCTCAGTTGCTCTGCCATCCAGTTGAATGCTGCGATATAGCTCTCCTTGATTGCCGCAGCAGCTTTCCCGGTGAACCCCATCACAACCATGATCCAGCCATCTTTCGTCAGGCTGTACATCGGGCGAACCTTGCCCTGCTCATCGATATAATCAGCCGACGCAAAATTGCGTTGGCTAAACTCACGCGAGCAATCAGCCTTAACCTGCTCGATTTTCCTGAGAACATCACCGTGTCGCTTGCCGAAGTACTTGGCAATTTTTCTGGATGTGGTAACGACCTCTCCGTTTTTGGCTTGCACCATTTCTCGGAAGTCGAAGGCTGGAATAACTGAATGATTATTCATAGCGTCTTTACCTTTTAGAAAGTGAGCCTGTCTCACAGAAAAGCCGCCCGAGAGAGGTCGCCACCTATAACGGCATTTCTCAGGCTCGCTTACTGAAAGGCTCTCGTGAATATGCGCGTGAGATGCGCATTTACTGCGGACATAAAAAAGCCCCGCATCGCGAGGCTCATTAAATGGACTTTGTGATTTGCAAAAAAATTATTTCAGGCATTGCGTCCTGATGTATTCCTGCAGGTAGTTAACCTGCGCGGTTATCTTGTCGATTCCACTTCGGAGACGGTAATAATTGAGTTCAGCATCTGCTGTAAGTCCTGGGCTTTCTCCATCGCCCATGCCGCCGGCTCCGGTCGTTGACTTTGCACAGGTGGCGGCGACTTGCAGGCGCTTACGCCCAGCAGAAACATCAGCACGGAGACTTTCGATAGTCGCGTTAGCATCAGCAAGCTCCTTTGTGTATCTTGCGTCGAGTTCTGCTACATCACGTTGACGCTTCCGCATGTCAGCGATGGTGGCGTTCGCCTTCTCCAGTTCACTGGCCTTGTTATCGCGCTGCTCTTTGTAGGCGATTGCGTTATCACGGTAATGATTAACAGCCCATGACAGGCAGACGATGATGCAGATAACCAGAGCGGAGATAATCGCGGTTACTCTGCTCATACCTCAATCTCTCTGACCGTTCCGCCAGCTTCTTTGAATTTTGCAATCAGGCTGTCAGCCTTATGCTCGAACTGACCATAACCAGCCCCCGGCAGTGAAGCCCAGATATTGCTGCAACGGTCGATTGCCTGACGAATATCACCGTGGTCAATCATCGGTAAAGCGCCACGCTCTTTAATCTGTTGCAGTGCCACAGCGTCCTGGCTTTTCGGAGAGAAGTCTTTCAGGCCAAGCTGCTTGCGGTAGGCATCCCACCAACGGGAAAGAAGCTGGTAGCGTCCGGCGGCTGTTGATTTGAGTTTGGGGTTTAGCGTGACAAGTTTGCGAGGGTGATCGGAGTAATCAGTGAATAGCTCTCCGCCAACAATGACGTCATAACCATGATTTCTGGTTTTCTGCCGTCCGTTATCAGTTCCCTCTGACCACGCCAGCATATCGAGGAACGCCTTACGTTGATTATTGATTTCCACCATCTTCTATTCCGGCTTTTTTAGCAGCGAAGCGTTTGATAAGCGAACCAATCGAGTCAGTACCGATGTAGCCGATGAACACGCTCGTTATATAAGCGAGATTGCTACTTAGTCCGGCGAAGTCGAGAAGGTCACGAATGAACCAGGCGATAATGGCGCACATCGTTGCGTCGATTACTGTTTTTGTAAACGCACCGCCATTATATCTGCCGCGAAGGTACGCCATTGCAAACGCAAGGATTGCCCCGATGCCTTGTTCCTTTGCCGCGAGAATGGCGGCTAACAGGTCATGTTTTTCTGGCATCTTCATGTCTTAGCCCCAATAAGGGGATTTGCTCTATTTATTTAGGAATAAGGTCGATTACTGATAGAACAAATCCAGGCTACTGTGTTTAGTAATCAGATTTGTTCGTGACCGATATGCACGGGCAAAACAGCAGGAGGTTGTTAGCGCGACCTCCTGCCACCCGCTTTCACGAAGATCATGTGTAGAAGGCCGCAGCGTAACTATCACTGATGAATTCAGGATAGTCAGTGGCTACGGCTCAGTTTTGGTTGTGCTGTTGCTGGGCGGCGATGACGCCTGTACGCATTTGGTGATCCGGTTCTGCTTCCGGTACTCGCTTAATTCAGCACAACGGAAAGAGCACTGGCTAACCAAGCTCGCCGACTCTTCACGATTATCGACTCAATGCTCTTACCTGTTATGCAGATATAAAAAATCCCGAAACCGTTGTGCAGGCTCTAACTATTACCTGCGAACTGTTTCGGGATTGCATTTTGCAGACCTCTCAGCCTGCTATGGTTGGAGTTCCAGACGATACGTCGAAGTGACCAACTAGGCGGAATCGGTAGTAAGCGCCGCCTCTTTTCATCTCACTACCACAACGAGCGAATTAACCCATCGTTGGGTCAAATTTACCCAACTTTATTCAAAAAGTCAATATCATGCCGTTAATATGTTGCCATCCGTGGAAATCATGCTGCTAACGTGTGACCGCATTCAAAATGTTGTCTGCGATTGACTCTTCTTTGTGGCATTGCACCACCAGAGCGTCATACAGCGGCTTAACAGTGCGTGACCAGGTGGGTTGAGTAAGGTTTGGGATTAGCATCGTTACAGCGCGATATGCGGCGCTTGCTGGCATTCTTGAGTAGCCGACACCTTTGCATCTTCCGCATTCTTTCTCAACAACTCTCCCCCACAGCTCTGTTTTGGCAATATCAACCGCACGGCCTGTACCGTGGCAATCTCTGCATCTTGCCCCCGGCGTCGCGGCACTACGGCAATAATCCGCATAAGCGAATGTTGCGAGCACTTGCAGTACCTTTGCCTTAGTATTTCCTTCAAGCTTTGCCACACCACGGTATTTCCCCGATACCTTGTGTGCAAATTGCATCAGATAGTTGATAGCCTTTTGTTTGTCGTTCTGGCTGAGTTCATGCTTACCGCAGAATGCAGCCATTCCGAATCCGGCTTGTGATTGCGCCATCCCCATAGCAGCCATCACATCAGTACCGGAAAGAGAGTCGGAAGCCGTAGCCCGTGGTGAGTCTCTCATCATCGGGCTTTTTGGCGAATGAAATTTAGCTACGCTTTCGAGTCTCATCGTCTTCCCCTCTTGCCCTGTTTGACCATCAGGACGCCGTTAACTATTACGTGACGCTCGCCTTTTCTGTCTCGGTTGTACTTGAGCACTGTTCCTCTTGCGCAGGAAAGCATCCTCGCCACTTCGGTCTGATTGCCTCGTGCCTGTATAAGCAGTTCTGGTATCGTTTGAATTGTGGCGTTCATACGTTCTCCAGTTCGGTGATTTTTATTCCAAGCCGTCCGCCTGGTACTTTCACACCACGAATTACGCGAATGTCATCGAATTGCTCGTCGTCTTCCGCAAATCCGGCGTGGATAAGGGAGTCGAGTAAACCTTTCAGGATGTTATCGAGGTCGCGGCGGCGGGAGTCTGGAACGTCTGCGATGACTTTGATGCGGAGTCGTGATTTGGTGAAAATGTCTAAATTGAGTTGGCGGATGATTTGCTGAACGTCTTTTCGGTATTTCTGGCCTTTATCGCTGATGTAGTACTGGCTTCCCCGTCTTCGCCAGTAGGTATTCACCGTCGGCGGCCAGGGAAGCACAAACTCATATTCATTCATGACTTAATCTTCCCCTCCTTCAGCAGTATCGCCTGCGTCCTGATCACGCCTTCGAGGTGGTAAAGTCTGGCGTCTTTGTTGTCGAGATTATGGGTGCGTCGGTCGATTTCATCGTGACACGCGCTACAAGCCCATGCACCGATCAGGTCGTCAGGCTTCATTCCCGTTCCGCAAATTCCAGCCATCCGGTAATGTGCCAGAACTGTCGTTTCAGGATTGCCATTGCATACGCCGTAAATCCGTACCTGGCATTCTCTGCCGCGCGCTTCTTTGCGTAGGTTTGCCATCATCTTATTCCTCGTACATTGAACTATCCGGAGTGACTATTAAATCTTGCACGACGTCTGAGCCACCGGACATCCCACAGGTGAGACGTATAATTGAAGGTTTTTACATCAGATTCGTTGGGGATTGGCCTGGGTTTATTTCGGGAGCGTTTCGTTGGAAGGTAATTGCAGTTTTCACAGACTATATCGGTAATGCTTCGTCGCTGTCGTCTCATTCATACCTCCTGTCGGTAAATCTGACACCCTGCTCCACAGCCCAAGAAGTTGTGTACTCAATCAGGCTTGCCATACGCTTCACGCTCATCTGCGCACTGCTTTCGCGGATATTGACGTATTCACCTTCAAGACCTGGCAAAACATCAGCTTCCTGTTTTGTAGCCACGGCATGACCGCTGATTAACAAAACTTTCCACTGTTCTGGTTTTAGCCATCTGCCGCACCACTGAACCTGTCGGGAGATATCAGCGACCATCGCGTGAAATTTGGCATTTTGATCGAGATTCCGCTTGTAATCGGTGATGCGGATCGTAACGGGTTTGTCTTTATCGAGAGTTGTTGCAAGGATGGCGTTAATGGCGAATTGTTGCTGCTGCTTACTTCGGAGGAAGATAGTCTGGTTCATTATTCCCTCTCACTGGATTTTCCCAACAAAAAAGGAGCCGAAGCTCCTTTAGTTTCAGAATTCAAATTGTCTTGCCCGCAGGCTTTTCAGCATTGGCATGGCCCGCTGGATAACGGAACTTGACATGTCGAGACGTGTTACCTCCCTTAGTAGCGCGTCTCTGTTCTTCGTCACCATGTAGATGGTCTCAAACGCAATGTCATACAGCTTGTTCGTGTATGAGGAGTTCAGCTCTTTCATAATGGGATACAGGTGTTTGCTGATGTCCTGGGCTTTTTCCATCCAGAGCTGCATGTAGCAAAGGAGGATGATTTCTTCGGCTGTGAATTGTGGCTGAATCTGCGGCTGCTGTTCGGTTGGTGCTGTTTTTCCCTGGCTGAAATAGCAGTCTTCCAGTTTTTCGAATACCTCCCACGCCCGATCAGTTTCGAGCATTTTTGCGTGACGGGCTGCGCCTCGTTCTGTCCAGAGGATGAGGGAGCGGGTTTTTGGGGAAATTTGTAAACCTCTTTGAGAGGTTCGCAAACTATCAAGTTCACAGCCACTTACTTTAAAGAAGTGTTTTCCTGCAATGAAACGACATTCATTACGTTTGAAGTTCTGCCGTATATGTTTTTCTTCAGTTTTGTATAGATGTGCCAATAACCCTGTTGTTATTACAGGGACGTTAGAGTAAGTAACGACGACGAGGGATTCTACAGCGAGTTGCATGGTCATAATGACCTCCTTTAGCTTTTTCTGAAATTACCACCTCTGATAGTGGTGTCGGGAGGTTCAGAACGGCCTAAAGAACCGCGGACTTATTCCCCTTACGGGTGTTGTATTCGTCGCCCTCCCGACATTGTTCGGGGATGTGACAGCACATTGTGCTATCACTGAATAACAGGCATAAAAAATCCAACACTGACGGGGTTGGTTTTGTCCGCTTTAGAGAGGTTCTGACGCCTCACAAAGATAAATCTACAAGTAACGACCTATAACGTCAAGCCTGATCGGTTTCGAGCATTTTTGCGTGACGGGCTGCGCCTCGTTCTGTCCAGAGGATGAGGGAGCGGGCATTTTTACCAACTAACCCGATTGTTTCGGGTCTGTTCTTAAACTCGCGTAATTCGTTTTTTTCAATTTTAAAGTAATGCTTTCCGGGCATGAATCGCGTCGTGTTGTTCAGAAAGTTATCAGAAATGTTTTTGATTTTTGTTCCGTAAAGGTGAGCCAACAGTTCAGTAGTAATTACGGGGATCTGGTTATAGGTAACAGGGGAAAGGTTTTCGACAGAAATTTGAACAGCCATAATGACCTCGCGTTTCGATAATTTTTACCTCGCCACCGTCAGGTGCTAATCATCGTGGTGGCGAACTGTGCGGGGTTAGCACTACCGGTCGAAACATCCGGCGAGCCTTTCGGCTCCCCCACACAGCCCGCCATAAATCGCGAATGTGACTGTGCTTAGCGCATAAAAAAACCGCCAGCGCGGTTATGCACCGTTTCGATATCCGGGGTGCTAATCCCGACGCCAGGTTTTGCTGGCGCGTGAGGAATATAGCCCCGAACACGCGACGTTGTCAAACTGATGGCATTGCAGATCCCTACGCAATGTAACACTATGTGTTATACATTAATAACGGAACAAAAAATGCGCATTTTTAAAAACGCCTGGTTTGAGCGACTTGCACGCAAAACAAAATATCCGACCAATCACTGCGCGAAATTGTTAAACAGGCTGATAACGGGCTTATCTCAGCAAACCTGGGTAACGGCGTTATCAAGCAACGTCTGCCACGAGTCGGTGGCGGCAAATCTGGCGGTTATCGCACAATCATTTTCTATCGCGTCGGCACAAGGGCCTTTTTCGTATATGCATACGCAAAAAATGAACGTGAAAATATAACCGCTACTGAGGAAAGTGCATTTCGGAAGGGGCTCCTCACGTACTCAATCTAACAGATGAACAACTGGCACAACTGATTCTACAGGGTCAGTTTACGGAGGTACCCAATGAGTAAAAATTACCGCAGTGATGCGCTTGCATCCGTACATGAAATGATGGAATCGCTTCATGATATCGGCGCAGTAACGAAACAGACTATGCGAGAATTCGATGAAACTTGTCTCCAGCCAGCGCCGGTAATGTCTCCGGAAAGGATCCGTGCACTGCGCGAACGAGAGCATCTGTCTCAACCTGTTTTTGCCAGATACCTCAACGTCAGTAAAAACCTGATATCAGACTGGGAACGTGGTGTAAAACGGCCGGGAGGTGCCGCTCTTCGCCTTCTTTCAGTCGTAGAGAAAAACGGAATCCAGGTAATATCATGATACTCCAATACAACAAAACCCGCCGAAGCGGGTTTTCATTAGAAGCACCTTTAGTTTTGCTGTTCTATTTTAAGCTTGATAGTTTCATACAAAACAACAGTTGCGCCTGTTTTACATAATTCCCGGCCGTCATACGCACGAGACCAATAACACAACCAGTTCTCGAGATCTTCTCGAGTATAGGTTTTGCAGGCCAGTCCCTCTGCCATTTCCACGATTTCATCGCCTGGTGCTGTTAACTCATAGCCATTCAACAACAAGAAGACGTAACCAGCCATCATTGCTGTGCGCTTGTTTGCATTAGCGAATGGATGATTCTGAATCAGACTTTCAATCAATACTGATGCCAGTACAAACATGTCATTAGTCTGTTCATACCATCGAACCATGCTGGGACGAGACTGAGAAGAACTTAAATTATCAACACTCAGCACACTAACAGGTTCATCTGGTGTTTGAAGCTCAATTAAAAGGCGATTAATTTCGGTAAGATCATCAAACGAAAGGTAGTGCACTCCTTCAACAATCTCAGCCATAGAGCACAATACCCATCATTACACTTTTGAAAGTTCTTCCATTGCCTTCTCGTAACGAGAAAAACCGAAATCGAAAGCATTTTTCACCTGCTCACGATGAGTGCAATTTTCATCGATAGCCGGGCGCGGAGCTGCCACAACGCTTTTATCGCGAGGGGGAATAGTCAATCGCGGGTGTTTTTTTAGTGCGTAGCTCATTGGGTGTACCCTTACTTCTCCGTCCTGTTCTTTAACAAAAATCAAGTCAATACAAAATTAGTCAGGCTAATGTTGTTAGCATAGCCTAATACCGATCGTATTCACAACCACAGTACGTGAAAAAACCCGCCGAAGCGGGTTAAGTGCGGGTGCGTTGAGGATGCCTGACACATCAGCGGTGGCGAGGGATTTCTCCCCCGCCTGGTCTCTTACTCCTCAGGTTCGTAAGCTGTGAAGACAGCGACCTCCGTCTGGCCG
>ERZ857775.3011-NODE-3011-length-14643-cov-11.264670_pt1 | contig 14643 bp, 14 predicted proteins | sample MGYA00519698_ERZ857775 | MGnify/ENA primary metagenome ERZ857775 (study PRJEB31778, sample SAMEA3449363) | human gut metagenome | biome: human gut; feature: human-associated habitat; material: faeces | place: United Kingdom | collected 2010/2012 ...
CCGCCGGAGCGGTGCTTAAGCCGTCAGGCGGGAATTGTGCGGTGTTGCCTTAGAGATAGGAATGGGGCGATGGGCAGAATGTTTAAGCCAAACGCATAATTTCGCTAAAGCCCGGTTTAGCGAAATACGGAGGAGAGACAGAACTATCATCTTTATCACACGAATTGCACTACTACTAAAAAGCGCCGAATCCACTGTCGCCATCGAACCAATAACACCGTACAGTATCAAGATTTTCATCTCATTTTGATACTGTACAATACGCTCGGAAGTCTGCTGGATCATTTTTAACAAGAACGAAAATCTTTACGGCGGCAAAGAAATGCGGTATACTAAGGTGTAAAGACACCTTGGAGAACATACTGTGGACAGGGAGCAAATGCTATGAATGACGAAAAAATCACCCTTGATCTTGTGATTGATGTGCAGAAAGATTTTATTACCGGGGCACTGGCCAACACACAGGCGCAGGCCAATGTGGCGCACCTGGCAGAGACCGCGCGGGCACACGCGCAGGCCGGGCACTGGATGTTCTTTACCCGTGATACCCACCAGGACAACTACCTGACCACGTGGGAGGGCCGCAGCCTGCCGATCGAGCACTGCATTGAGGGTGAGGATGGCTGGAATTTTGCGCCCGAACTGGAAAACGTCATGGCGGACACCGAGCCGGAAGTGTGTCACATTGTGGACAAACCCACGTTCGGCAGTTATATGCTGCCCAGTGAGATTCTGGATGAACTGATGGCACACAACAAGGCTGTTGAAGATATTGAAAAAATTGTTATTTATGGCTACTGCACCGATATCTGCGTGATTAGCAACGCCATGGTACTGCGTGCAGCTTTCCCGGAAACAGAGATCGAAGTTTTGTCGGACTGCTGCGCCGGGGTAACGCCCCAGAGCCACCAGACCGCGCTGGATGCCATGCGGGCCTGCCAGTTTACAATCATATAATAGGTGATGAAATAAAAAATACCGTGCAGTTCAAAAAAAGCTGCACGGTATTTTTATCTGTTTGTCAGCTGACGCAGCTGGTTCAGGTCCTCCCGCGAATCCACATCCCTCAGTTCGGCATCGTTCCGGGCGGACACAAGGCAGACGGAACCGGGGTGGGCCCGCGCAACGGCATTGCCGCCGCGGCCATCCGGCAGGTGAAGCAGCTCCGAAAAATAATCCGCGCCGAACAGCACTGGGCTGCCGGGGGTGCCATCGGCAGCGCACAGCCGCACAATGGCATCAGGGGCCGCTGCCAGCGCCAGTGCTTCCACACTTTGCTGCGTGAGCAGCGGCTGGTCCCCCGGCAGAAACAGGCAGCCGAGCAAAGCGGGCTCTTTTCCCAGCAATGCCGCCAGCCCCAGCCGGACCGTATCGCTGCGGTAAGGCTGCGCGTGGCGCAGAACAGGGAAGCCCTGCGCGTTACAGAGCGCCTCAACCTCTTCCGATCGGGTCACGACAATGCGGCAGGCCAGCAGCGGCAGGGCGGCTAGAGCCAGCGCATTGGCGATCAGCGGTGCACCGCAAAAATCCGCCATCAGCTTGTTTCCGCCGAACCGCCGCCCCAGCCCGGACGCCATGACCACGCAGCCGAGAGCGGGCGCGGGATCGTCCAAATCCACCACAAAGGCATCCTGCCGGGCGCACAGTGCGGTTAAAAATGGGGTATCCTGCTTACGCACAATAGCGAGAACGCGCTTTGCATCCAGCAGCGCTTCCACTGCCTGCCGGAATTCGGGGCAGCTATTTTCCAGGTAACCGAGTTCATCCAGCACCGCCCATTCGCTCTCCCCTGCCGCCATGCGGTGCAGGGCGGGTACTCCCAGCAGCAAAAAGCCGTCCGCCACGGGGCGCATCCGGTTTTCGCCTGGGGGCAGTGCCGGGTCAAAGCGGCCGATCACCGCTATTTTTCCGCCCACACTTTCTCGAATTTCCACACGGTCCGCAGGGTACACTGCTGTGGTAATTTCCTGTGCCCCGGGGCAAAGCAATGGCACCAGCGCACGCAGCAGGGTGGTTTTTCCCGTACCGCGCCCGCCGGTCAACAGCAGGTGGCGCTTACCGCTCACCCGGAAAGAACTTATAATAGAGCTCGCGGTCAGTCTGTACACAGGCATCACGGTAAGCCTCATACCTTTCCATAAAATTGCGGGCTTCATCCGTCAGGGTGCTGCCCCCGCCGCCGCGCCCGCCAATGGTTTTGCGGGTCAGCGCAAAGCCCAATTCTTTTTCCGCCCGCTTGACCATGCGCAGCGCTTTGGAGTAAGAAAGCCCCATGGCCTGTGCCGCCGCCCGCAGTGAGCCGGTCTCTTCAATCCGGTGCAGCAGGCGGCAGGGGCCTTCGCCAAAAAAGCGCTCGCCGATATCATCGCAGAGCATCACATGAATCTTCGGTTTCATTTTTCTTTCCTCATAACGGCAGCAGCGCCAGCCGCACCCGGCCCGTGCGGTCGGTCACGGGCACCAGTTCCAGCGGGCCGTATACTGCTGCCAGCGCGGATTGCAGCGCTTCAACCGGGTCGGTTCTGGGGTACAGCATGGCTCCAACCTGCCCGTTTTGCAGCACGATCAGCGTATCGCACCAGTCCAGCATCAGCATGGGGTCATGCAGGCAGATCAGCGCTGTTTTGCCGCTTGCATGCACAAATTCTGCCAGCAGCGCCGCCATATGGCTGCGGTTGGCAAGGTCCAGGGCGCTGTCCGGTTCATCCAGTAGCAGCAAAGGCGCATCCTCCACAAAGGTACGTGCCAGAATACAGAGCTGGCGTTCGCCGCCGCTCAGCGTCAGGTAGTCCTGCTCGGCTTTATCCGCCAGGCCTACCGTGCGCAGGGCTTCTTCCGCTGCCGCACACATGGCAGCGGTGGGGCTTTGCAGCACGCCAAGGCGGGGGTTGCAGCCCATCAGCACAACTTCCCGTGCAGACATGGACACCGAAATTCCGCTTTGCTGCGGGATGTAACTGACCGTTTGTGCCAGACACCTGGTAGAAAGGCTTTCCAGCGGCACACCATCCATCAGGCAGCACCCCGTATGGGGCAAAAGCCCGGCCACTGCGCGCAGCAGGGTGGTTTTTCCGCTGCCGTTCGCCCCCAATATTCCCACCAGCTGGCCGGGGGTATCTATCGTAAAATGAACATTTTGCAGGATGTTCTTATCGCCAAGACGGACGGCCAGATTCTCCACAGTGAACATTACCGCGTCTCCCTCCCCGGCTTTATAATAAGATAGAGCAAAAACGGAACACCCAGCAGCGAGGTGAAGATACTGACCGGCAGTTCGGTTGCCGCCACCGTTTTGGCAATGGTATCCGCCGCCAGCAGCAGCGTGCTGCCCACCAGCCCGCTGAGCAGGCTGGTGGAGCGGCGGTTGTGCCCCGCCAGCAGCCGCGCACAGTGGGGGGCCAGCAACCCGACAAAGCTGATCAGCCCAGTCACGCTGACAACCGCGGCCACCACCAGCGTTGCCAATGTCAGCAGCAGAAAACGCATCCGCCCCACCGGAACCCCCAGCAGCCGCGCTTCATCCTCTTCCACGGATAAAAGCATCGCCTGACGGTGCAAAGCAAAAATTACGGCGCAGCAGAAAATAACCATTGGAACGGGGAACCACACCCGGCTTTGCGTTACCCCCGCCAGGCTGCCCATGATCCAATATTCAATGCTGGCCAGCTCTTTTTCCGGGTCAGCGGTCAGCTTTAGCAGCATCAAAAGAGTTTGCGCCAGCGCATGTACGGCAATGCCCGCCAGCACCAGGTTCATCTTGCTGCGCCCCGGCGCGGCGGCCGCCAAGCCAAGCGAGAGAAACACCGCTGCCAGCCCGCCCGCAAAGGCGCATACCGTGGTGCCCAGCGTGCCCGAAGAGACAAACAAGATGGCAAATGCCGCGCCAACGCTGGCCCCCGACGATACCCCAATGATATCCGGGCTTGCCAGTGGATTGCGGAAAACAGTCTGGTACACAAAGCCCGCCACGCCAAGACCGAACCCGCCCGCCAGCGCCATCACGGCACGGGGCAGGCGCAGTACCGTAAAGGTGCGCACTGCCATAGCGTCCCCCGCCAGCAGTGCCTGCAGGGTTATGGGATAACGGCCGAAATAAAGTGCCGCACCAAAGGCCATAAAAACGCAGAGCGTTGCGCCCAGAAGGCACAGCGCCGTGCGTTTGCGGTTATTATTCATAAGATTCGGGGGTAAAGCCATAGAAGCTACCATAGAATTCATCGGCAGCGGCGTGGTAATACTCCTCGGTCACCTGCTCCGGGTGCAGCACGCTGGCAAGATAGACACTGCCAAGGAAGCTGGCCGGCACGGGGGAATCCACAGCCTCAACAGCGTGGGGCAGCTGGTAAACATGGCTCTCCTTGACGGCGGTGCAGTCCGCCAGGGCGGCATCGTTCAGAACAGAATCAACGTCATATTCAGCATCGGATGCCAGAATGATGTAATCGGGGTTCCAATCCAGGATCTGCTCATAGGAAACTTCGGCCCAGTAGGTATCTTCCACGCTGGCGGCGGCGTTTGTGCCGTTGGCGTTTTCGATCATCGTGTTCTGATACATGGCGGGGCCTGCGGTTTCCAACACGGAGCTGTTGCCTGCCAGGTAAACGCTGGAGGCATCGGTGCCGGCAACGGCTTCGGCCAGGGCGGCCAGGTTGCTGTCAATGGCCATTTCCAGCTCCTCGCCGCGGGCGGTGGTGTTGGTTGCCTGTGCCAGCAGCTCGATCGCGCCGAACAGGCCGGCCTGGTTTTCCGGCTTAACAGCCAGCACGGTCAGGCCCATTTCCTCCATCTGGGGGATGGAATCCTTGAGCTTGGCGGGCACGATGACAAGATCCGGGGCCAGCGCAGCGCAGCCTTCCAGGTCAAACTCTTTGGCGGTGCCAATGCTGGGCAGGGACTGGATCTCCGGGGCGGACAGGCTGTAGATGTTGCGTTTGTCGGCTTTGGCTTCCACGCCAACCAGCTCGTTCTGCACGCCCAGCGCAATCAGCAGGCTGGTGGAAATGTAGTAGCCGCTGGCAAGGGTTTTGGGTTCTTCCTCAATGGTAACTTCGCGGCCCAGCTGGTCGGTAACGGTCAGCGGGTAGGTAACCGCCGTTTCGGCGGCAGGTTCTTCCGGTGCAGCAGTGGCTTCCGGGGCTGCGGTAGCCTCTACGGAAGCAGCCTCGCTGGCTGCGGTACTGCTGGCAGCAGCGGTGCTGCCGCAGGCTGTCAGTGCCATAGCGGCGGCCAGCAGCAGGGCGGTCATTTTGGTCATTTTCATGTTTCTTACTTTCCTCTAAAACCAATATTCCGTTGTGTTTTTCAAACAACAACGGAATTATAGCAGAATTTGTGGTAAAATAAAAGTGGTACTACACAAAAGTATGATTTTACCCAAAAACGGAGAGCATTCTATGATAACGATTCGAGAATATGCCCGCCCCGCCACACTGGAAGAAGCATGGCAGCTGAACCAGAAGCGCCCGAACCGGGTGCTGGGAGGGATGCTGTGGCTGAAAATGGAAAAAATCAGCGTTGGCACAGCCATTGACCTATCTGCGCTGGGGTTGGATACCATTGAAGAAACCGATACCGAATTTGCCATTGGCGCCATGGCAACGCTGCGCAGCCTGGAAACCCACGCCGCGCTGAACGCGGCCACCAACGGCGCCATGCGGGAGGCTGTGCGCCATATTGTGGGGGTGCAGTTCCGCAACTGCGCCACCGTGGGCGGCAGCGTGTACGGGCGGTTTGGCTTTTCAGACGTATTAACGCTGCTGCTGGCGCTGGACTGCGATGTGGAGCTGTACAAAGCAGGCCGGATGCCCATTGCACAGTTTGCCGCCCTGCCCTATGACCGTGATATTTTGACCCATGTTTACATAAAAAAGACGCCGGGGCTTGCAGTGCATTACCAGTCTGTGCGGGCCACCCAGACGGACTTCCCGATTTTGACCTGCGCTGCTGCACGCACGGCGGATGGAGCCTACCGCTTTGCCATCGGTGCACGCCCCATGAAAGCCATGCTTGTCTGCCCCACGGCCGCCCCGGATGAGCTGCCCGCCGCCGTACAGGCTGCGGTGCCCACCGGCAGCAACCTGCGCGGCAGTGCCGCCTACCGCACCCATCTGGTGGGGGTGCTTGTCAAGCGTGCCGTACAGGCACTGGGGAACCTGGAGGTGCTCTGATGCAAATTCATTTTACGTTGAACCATAAAAAAACAGCTGCTGAGATCGCCCCCGATACCCTGCTGATTGATCTGGTGCGCTCTTTAGGCTGCAAAAGCGTCAAGCGCGGGTGCGAAACCGCCAACTGCGGGCTGTGCACCGTGTTTTTGGACGAAAAGCCGGTGCTTTCCTGCTCTGTACTGGCGGCGCGGGTGGATGGCCGCAGCGTTACCACGCTGGAGGGCCTGCAGGAGGAAGCCGCTGAGTTCGGCGCGTTCATCGCTGACCAGGGGGCCGAGCAGTGCGGCTTCTGCAACCCCGGCTTTATCATGAATGCGCTGGCCCTTTTCCGCGAAAAACCCGACCCCAATGAAGAGGAGATCAAGGAATACCTTGCGGGCAACCTTTGCCGCTGCTCCGGGTACGAAGGCCAGCTGCGCGGGATCCAGAACTTTTTGGCGTGGAAAAAATCAAAGGAGGCTGCCCAATGAAAACTGTGAACCAGCCTGTGCGCAAGAAGGACTCCATGCAGCTTGTAACCGGCCAGCCTGTGTACATGGATGATGTTATCCCGCAGGACTGTCTCATCGTCAAGCTGCTGCGCTCCCCCCACGCCAATGCGATCGTCAAAAATATTGATACCTCCCGCGCCATGCTTGTGCCCGGCATGGAGGTGATTTACACCTGGAAAGATGTGGACCAGAACGCCCGCCGCTACACCCAGGCGGGCCAGACCTACCCCGAAATGAGCCCTTACGACCGCCTTGTGATCGACCGCCATGTCCGCTTTGCCGGGGATGTTGTCGCGATCCTTGCGGGCAAAGACGAAAAATGCGTCGATAAGGCGATGAAGCTGATTCAGGTGGAATATGAAGTTCTGCCCGCGGTGCTGGATTTCCACACAGCGCTCGATAACCCTACTCTTGTGCACCCGGAGGATAACTGGGAAGCCCTTGTTCCCGGCATCGGAGCTGACAAGAACCGCAACCTCTGCGCCCACGATGAATCTGGCGAGGGTGATATTGAGGCGGTGTTGGCTGGGTGCGATGTGGTCATTGACCACACCTACCACACCCGCGCCTGCCAGCAGGCCATGATGGAAACCTTCCGCACGTATTGCAGCATTGATGCTTACGGGCGGCTGAATGTGCTCAGCTCAACGCAGATCGTGTTCCATTGCCGCCGCATTTTGGCAAACGCCCTGCACATCCCCAAATCCATGATCCGCGTTGCCAAGCCGCGCATCGGCGGCGGGTTCGGCGCAAAACAGACGTCAGTGTGCGAGGTTTACCCTGCCTTTGTTACCTGGAAAACGAAGAAGCCCAGCAAGATCATCTATACCCGCTTTGAAAGCCAGACGGCTTCAACCCCGCGCCATGAGATGGAGATGCACGTGCGGCTGGGCGCAACAAAGGACGGCATCATCAAGGGCATTGACCTGCACACCCTTTCCAACACCGGCGCTTACGGTGAGCACGGCCCCACAACGGTGGGGCTTTCGGGCCACAAGTCCATCCCGCTGTACGGCAAGGCCGAAGCGTTCCGCTTTGTCAGCGATGTTGTTTACACCAACCACATGTCATCGGGTGCGTACCGCGGGTACGGCGCAACCCAGGGTCTGTTTGCGGTGGAATCCGCTGTGAATGAGCTGGCCGACAAATTGGGGATGGACCCGTTCGAGCTCCGGCAGCGCAACATTGTCCATGAGGGCGATGTTATGCCCGCCTACTATGGCCAGGTCAACACCAGCTGTGCGCTGGACCGCTGCCTGAAAACCGTGCATGACAGGATGGATTGGGACCATAAGTACCCCGTGCGCGAGATCGGCAACGGCAAGGTGCGTGCTGTTGGCATGGGCATGGCCATGCAGGGCTCCGGCATCGACCATGTGGACGTGGGCAGTGCCACGCTGAAAATCAACGACGATGGGTTCTATACCCTCTCCATCGGCGCAGCGGATATGGGCACAGGCTGCGATACGATCCTGGCGCAGATCGCTGCCGAAGTGCTGGAATGTCCGCTGGAAAACATTGCGGTTTTGGGCGCAGATACCGATTCTTCCCCCTATGATTCCGGTTCCTATGCGTCCAGCACAACCTATGTGACCGGCAAGGCCGTGGAAAAGTGTGCGCTGGAACTGAAAGATAAGATCTGCACCCTGGGAGCACAGCTGCTGGGGCTGGACAAAGCCGCCGTGCTGTTTACCGGCGATGCCGTGACGAGCGAGGATGGCACCCAGCGTGTGCCGCTGGCCAGCATTGCAGCGGCATCCCAGTGTGGCAACACGGTGGCGCTGGAAGCCACTGTGACCCACAGCTCGGAGATTTCGCCCCCGCCGTTTATGGTTGGCGCCGCCGAAGTGGAAGTTGACCTGGAAACCGGCGAAGCCCAGGTGGTGAACTATGTGGCCGCGGTTGACTGCGGCACCCCTGTAAACCCGAACCTGGCCCGCGTGCAGGCCGAGGGCGGCATTTTGCAGGGCATCGGCATGGCGCTGACCGAGAATGTGACCTACAATGACCGCGGCATGCCGCGCGAAAGCTCCCTGATGCAGTACAAGATCCCCTGCCGCACTGATATTGGACATATTGACGTAAGTTTTGAGAGCAGCTACGAGGGCACCGGCCCGTTTGGCGCAAAGTCCATCGGTGAGGTCGTCATCAACACCCCGCTGCCCGCCGTGGCCGATGCCATCTACCACGCCACCCACAAACGCTTTTATGAGCTGCCCATCACCCGCGAGCAGATCGCAATGGCGGTGGAAAAGTGAGTGACGGGGGGCTTGCGCCAGGAGATGCAATGGCGTTCGCTTTATAAGCATACGCTTTGCTTCATTTTTTCCCTATCATAATCAAAACGCAGAAGCAATACAACAGCCACAACGGGCAAGCCCGCTGTGGCTGTTGCTTTTGGTGCCCTTTTTCACGCGGTAAGAAGAGCGTTCCCATTTATTTTGATTGTATCGTTGATACTGCCATTATAATGCCGCCGTGGCAAATAAACAAGACTTTTTTCATCCCTCAAATTCTCCCGAAAAGTGGCTTGATTCCTAGATTTTTCGGCATTCGTCAACGCCCAAAGAAATTCAACCGCCGTCTATTTACTATCATTTTCATAGCATAAAGTAGTATAAAATCGCATATCTTTTCTCGCAACAGTAGTAAAAATGGTAGTAAATTCAGGCTCAAAATGCAATTTACCACTCGGCATTTACCACCCGTTTCATCTCTGTTTCCACGTCATCGTACTGCACATGAGTGTAAGTATTCAGGGTGACGCCAATGTCAGAGTGTCCCATCAAATATTGCAGAGTTTTGGGATTCATACCGCTTTTGGCCATGTTGGAACAAAACGTATGGACGATTATGGCAACTAAAATAATTGCGGCGACCATACCAATTAAAGGGAGCCATGTGTCGGTGATGCTTTGCAATACGGCATTCCAGTTTACATTTTCGGGCAACATAGTTTAGACCTCCAATTCTCGCTGTTCTGTGACAATACGTTTACAGGAAAGATACGTTGCAAGGAAATAACTTCCGTAGACAAGCAGAAAAAGAACGATTGTCAGTCCGATATTGGTTGCGATATGGATATTCATAAATTCTTCCACCACAGCCATTGCTTTGCCAATCAGGAAAGCAGAATACACGCCAGCGACGACTAGCGGAATGGCAAAGAACACGACTGTCTGCACAAAAAGCGTATGATCGATTTGCCAGCGGCCTGCACCCAGCTTTTGCAGCAAGCCATAACGATACACATTGTCGGTCGTTTCGGTAAGCTGTTTTAACGCTAGAAGTGCGGCGCAAATCAGCAAAAAGACCAACCCGATATAGCAGCAAAGGAAGCTCACCAAGGCATCAAGGCCGTAGAACGTCTCATACATCATGTTCTTTTCGGCATACCGATAGCCGTGTGTACTATCCAATCCAATCGGAATCATCTTTTGCAGAACTTCATTGGAATCTGCATCGGGTTTATATTGCACCAAAAGCGCATTTACATCTTTTTCAAGAGATGCGGTGACGGAATCGGGAACGATCAAGGTGCCGCGGTCATTATTGCCAACCGAAGTCATAACGTATGTTTCCTGCAAAACGTTATCTTCTGCACGCTGTAAAGTCGCCCCGCCAACCGTGATTTCCGGGTGGCTCTGCAATGCAGCAGCAACATACCGATACGTTCCATTGTAGTTGCAGTTCAACAGGTATTGGCCATCGTTCAGCGTGATGGGTGCTTTGTTCTGCATGGCTAAGGCACGATTCAAGTCCGAAATGGAGATTACGGAAACCTTGCTGTCAGGAACTTTTTCATCAATCGGCCAAAATTTGACTTTCTGTCCTTCAAATAGTTCAGAGTAGGTCATATCGGCCTCGTAAACACTGATTTGCTCTGTAGCTTTGGCGTAGTTGCTTATGGTAATATCGTGTGCAGCGAGATAGGCAGCAATATCGCTGTCCCCATCAACAGAAACATTGGAAAGCACGTTCAAATCATAGGGCGTTGCAGATTGGGACATTTTGTTCATAGCAAGCGCTGTGCTTGCGCCAATCGACACGGCGCAGATCGTGATGGTCAGCAATCCGCATACAACCGTTACCACAAGATAATTGGTTCGGATTTTACTGCCAATCTGACGGACAAGGAACGTATTCAGACCTTTCAGGTAAAAGCATTTCCTTGCACTTGCTGCTTGCATGAAAACGGCTGACAGCGAGTAGAACAGCAGAAAAGTTCCCGCGACCAATGCCGCCGCTGCCAACTGGAACAGATTATTTTCATGCGATGGCAGAATCCCGTTTTTGTTGAACAGCGCGGCAGAAATTCCGATGCAAAGCAGCGAGAGCAGGAACAGACAAACCGGCAAGATACGGTTTTCAGTCTGCATACTTTCGTTTTTTCTGCCGTCCGTCAATAGGTCGATCAATTTAACATTGGTGACAGACCGAATATTGAAAAGCATGACGATAAAAAAGATGATTGTGAAACACAACACGGTCTGGCGAAGCGCTCCGGCTGAAAACACGATCCGAAACTTTTCAAGATTGATTGCAAAAAGCCGCAATGCAATCAAAGAAAAACCTTGCGAAAAGAAAAAGCCCAAAAGCAATCCTGTGCCCAGCGCAATGATGCCAACACAAAGCGTTTCGCCTGCAAACAACCGGGAAATACGCCCTTTTTTCATGCCGAGCATCATATACACGCCTAATTCCTTTTTGCGACGTTTCAATAAAAACTGATTGGCATAAAGAATCAGAAAAGCCAGAACAACCGCAATCATAGTGGAAAGCGTAGAAAGCATAATGCCGAGCTGACGATATAAGAGCGTGCCGGTCATGCCCATATTGGAAAAAGCCGGCTGGTCAGAAATGGAATTGAACGCATAGAACAAACTGACCGAAAGGGTCAGCGTAAGAAAGTAAATCAGATAGTCACGAATGTTCTTGCACACATTTCGGAAAATCAGCTTACATGTGTTCACTCTGTTCACCTCCCAAGACGGAAACTACTTCCAGAATTTTTGTAAAAAATTCTTTGCGCGTATCCGTCCCACGATGCAGTTCGTTGAACACCTGCCCATCTTTGATAAACAAAATGCGATTGCAATAGCTGGCAGAAAAAGCGTCATGCGTTACCATGAGAATCGTTGCTGAAAGCCGTTCATTCAATTCGGTCAACATTGTCAACAGCATTCGGGAAGAGTTGGAATCCAGTGCGCCGGTCGGCTCATCTGCCAGTACGATGGCGGGATTTGTCACCATCGCTCTCGCAGCAGCTACTCTCTGTTGCTGACCGCCAGACATCTGATAGGGATATTTATCCAATACATCCTGAATGTTCAGCGCTTGGGCAATCTGTGGAATACGCTGCTCTATTTCACTGGGTTTGGCACCTACGATGGAAAGGGCCAGAGAAATATTTTCATAGGCGGTCAAGGTGTCCAGAAGATTGAAATTCTGGAAAATAAATCCCAGCTTTTTTCCTCGAAAGTCTGCAAGCTGTGCCCCGTGAAGCGCCGTGATGTCCTTTTCTTCTACATAGATATGACCGCTGGTGACGGTATCAATCGTGGAAATGCAGTTCAGCAAGGTGGTTTTGCCAGAGCCGGAAGCACCCATGATGCCGAGAAATTCTCCTTTGCGAACAGAAAAAGAAATGTGGTCGATGGCTTTTGTCAGGTTGCCTTTGTTACCGTAAAATTTTTGGATGTCATCCACCCGTAAGATCGTATCGCCCATAGGTCAGGCTCCTTTCTCAAAAGCGCTTTGCTTTTGTGCTTTTACTCTACCACAAGGAATTTTCCGATGCCATTAAGTTGGATTACATTTGTATTACCAAAATGTAAGGTTGAAAAAAGCGAGGCTTTACAGCCCCGCCGCCTGCAAATAGCTTTCCGTAGGAAAAACCATCGTCACAGTCGTTCCCTGTCCCGGAACGCTGGAAATAGAAAGTGAGATATTCATTTTTCGACATAGCCTTTGGCTCAAGTACAAACCAATGCCGGTTGATTTGGAATAACGGCGGCCGTTTTCACCGGTAAAGCCTTTGTCGAACACGCGCGGCAAGTCAGCAGCAGAAATACCAATGCCATTATCGGAAATGAAAAGAGATACCGTGTTTTTCTCTGCTCTGGCTGAAAATTCAACTTGTAAATTATCTTTCCGATACTTGATAGCGTTGGAAAGAATCTGTCCGATCACAAAGGTGCAGCTCTTGCTGTCTGCGGCCACGGGAATATCCAGTTCCTTTAGAACCGGCTTTCCACCGACCTGAATCAACGGCTTTGAGTACGTTTTTAGCGCAGCGTACACCAATGCCTGCAAGGTGGTTTTCTCCACCTTAAAGTCCTTTTCCACATCGGTACTGCGGGCGTAATATAGCACCTGCTCCACATAAGCATCAATTTTCCGCAGTTCATCGTCAATTCGCAGTGTGGTGGGATTCTTTTCATTTTCAACGATCAGCCGGGCAGAGGTGATAGGCGTTTTGATTTCATGCACCCATGAATCAAGGTATTCCCGATATTCACGGTTCTCCTGCTCTGCATAGGAAAGTCGGTCGTTTTGATATTTGTTGCAGCACCGCAGAACGTCCACCAAAATCTGCCCCTCTAAAAAATGAGGCGGCACCATTAACTCGCCTAAAAGAGTTTTTATGTCCATCTGCTCTGTCATTTTTTGAAGCAGATTATAAAAACTCTGCTTGCGAAAAAAGTCATACAGCAGCGCTGTACTGTACGCTGCAAGTAAAATCACCTCGGCAAACAGAATAAACACAGCAGGTGTTTCAATCAGCCAGAGGAGCGCAAGCAGCACGAGTGCAGCCACCAGCATACAAATCAGGGAAAAGATACGGTCAAGCAGATACTCGGATAACTTCATACGCAATACCCTAAACCACGTTTCGTTTCCAGATAGTCCGGCAGACCGATTTCGGTCAGTGCTTTCCGTAACCGAACGATGTTGACATTCAATGTGTTTTCGTCTATAAATTGTTCACTCTGCCAGAGTTCATCAATAATAGCGTCACGGGGAATAATGTTGCCCTTATTCACCATAAGCAGGCGCAAAATCCCAAGTTCATTTTTGGTAAGTGATTTTTTGTTCCCTTGATAGCTGATTTCCGCCTTGAGCAAATTTAAGGTCAAGCCTTTGTGCGTGAGAACGATGTTGTCCTGTACTTCATAGGTCCGAGCCAGAAGTTTTTGGATTCGCGCCAAAAGAATCTGTGCATTGTACGGCTTTGCAATATAATCATCTGCGCCGATGTTCAAGCTCATCAACTCGTCAAAATCGCTGTTTCTGCTGGTAAGTACAATGATAGGAAGATTGGATTTCTGTCGGATTTCTCTGCATACTTGGAAACCATCCTGATAGGGCAGATTGATGTCTAAGAGAATCAAGTTAGCCCCTGATGAAAGAGCAGCTTGCACAATGTGGTGAAAATCATCGCTGCTGTCGCATTGGTAGCCGTACTTTTGAAGAAGCTGAACAAGTTCCTCGCGGATTGCCGGTTCATCTTCTATAATGAAGATTTTCATGCTCACACCTCCATATTCTATTATATTTCGATTTTCCAGAGAATACAATGCTCAAACTATGAACAATAAAGTTTAGCAACAATGCGCTTTGCATCATTTCGCCAATCGTCCATGAACTATAAAATGTATATGGGTGATGCAGAATGGCGAAAATCGAGGACTGTCCCGGCTTTGAAACGTTCGGAGCGGATGTCAAGGCAGCACGAAAGGCAAAACAGCTTTCCCGCAGTGCGCTGGCTGACATGATACATTGTGACAGCCGGTATCTTGCGAACATCGAAAACGAAGGCACGCTGCCCAGCCTGCCGGTGGTGATTCAGCTGATAAAAATATGTGGTCTGCCCGTGGAGCGGTACTTCAACCCGGAACTCATGCGGGAAGAAAGTGCGGAACGTCAGCGGGTCAGCCACAAGCTGCAGCTTTGCCCGGAAGAATACTTACCCATCGTAGAAG
>ERZ857775.3021-NODE-3021-length-14580-cov-9.584234_pt1 | contig 14580 bp, 9 predicted proteins | sample MGYA00519698_ERZ857775 | MGnify/ENA primary metagenome ERZ857775 (study PRJEB31778, sample SAMEA3449363) | human gut metagenome | biome: human gut; feature: human-associated habitat; material: faeces | place: United Kingdom | collected 2010/2012 ...
AATGAACAACAGAGTCCACGCCCTTGCATATAACAAAGACGTGAACGCTTAGTTGCCATTATCCCACCGTTAATGAATTTGCCAGATTCTGAACAGAGATAATATTCTAAACGCTTCTACGTTATTAATCGTAATAAGTGGAAACAAAGATATTGTTTTCTTGTTGAATAACAATGCTTTTGGAGGATAAATATGAAAAAAGAGTAGTTTTAATTCACCTGTTTTGGATAATCACTTGGTGACATACCTGTTATTTTCTTGAATATAAGGCTGAAATGCTGTACATTCGGATAGCCTAATTGACGGGAAACGACAGTGGGTGTGGCACCGTCTTTCATCAGCATTCGTTTGGCAGTCTCCAATCGTTTGAGTTGGAAATACTGTTCCAAAGTCTTGCCTGTTTCAAACTTCAGCAGGTCTGTAAAATAAACAGGAGAAAGATTGAGCCTTTCCGCCAGATAGTCGGGTGTAGGAAGTTTGCCATTTTGTAATTTCCCCAACTCTATATAATCCTCAAGCAACTGTTCCGTTTTTCTGAGAATTGCCTTATTCCTGTTTTCGCGGGTGATAAACTGACGTTCGTAGTAACGAGTGCAGTAATCCAGTAATAGTTCGATATGCCGTGAAAGGATAGTCCTGCTATGTGTATCAATCGAATGATGCAGTTCTTCCTCTATATTCCATAGACAGCAGGTGACTTTCTCCGTTTCACGCTGCGATAGATGCAATGCCTCTTCTTTGCGGTAGTGGAAGAAGGTGTAATTATTGATGTGGTTCTTCAATGTGGTCTGAAACAGCAAGTCCGGATGAAACACCAGCAAAAAGCCTTTACTGGGTAAGGTCTTTTCCTTGCTCATTCGGAAAACTTCACCCGGTTTAAGAAAGACCATTGTCGCATTGGAATAATCATAATACTTCCGGCCGCAACATGAACATTCGTCCGGACAGTCTTCTATCAGTAAGATAGCGTAGAACTCGAACTTGACAGTATCCTGCTCCAGACACGGATTCTCTAAATTAATAAGACTCACCTGAGGATGCAATGTTTTGCAGTCCAGACAACGATTGCATTCATGCACGGTATTCAAGTCCAATGTATTTTTCTGTTTCATATTCTTTTCACAGATTATTCTGTACACGGTATTCGTTAGGAGTACATCCTACCCGTTTTTTGAACAGGCGGCAAAAATGCTGCGGGTACTGGAATCCCAATGAGTAGGCAATCTGGCTGACTGTATCTTCTGTGTCGATCATACGTTCCTTTGCCATTTCGATTACTTTTTCCTGAATATGTTCCTGTGGTGTCCTGCCGGTTTCTTTCTTTACCATATCGCCGAAGTAATTGGGGGAAAGGCATATTTTGTCAGCGAAATATTTGACTGTAGGTAAGCCGTTTTGTTCTGCAAAAGTTCCTGAAAAGTAGTTGTCAAGTAATTGCTCGAAACGTGTCAACACATCATGGTTCGCTTTACTGCGGGTGACGAATTGTCGTTCATAGAAACGCATACAGTAGTTAAGGAGCAGTTCTATATAGTTTACAAGTAATGTTTTACTATGCTTATCCACTCCGTGCTCTAGTTCAAGGCGGATAATTCTCAGGCAATCCATAATAATATTCCGTTCCTCTTCAGAAAGATGAAGGGCTTCGTTTACTTCATACGAGAAGAACGTGTATTTCTTGATTGTCTTGCCGAGTGATGTTCCTAGTAATAAATCCGGATGAAAAAGTATGCCAAGTGCATTCACTTGCACGCGATCTGTGATCAATGTCGTTTCCGCATCCTGTCCGGGAGCAAAACATACAATGGTTCCTTCTTGATAATCATAATTTTGCCGCCCATATCTGATGTCACACGCTTTTTCGAGTTTCAGGTAAAGTGCATAGATACCATAATGCCAGTGTGCATAATTCGTCTGTCGGGTGGCTTTATTTAAATCGATCACACTGACCAACGGATTCAAAGTTTCAAGGCCATACAATTTATTGTATTGGTCTACACTGTCCAAGTTAAATATCTTGTTCATAATTATTGCTGTTTAATGTTTTAAAAGCACTTCCGTCGTATATCGTTTACAAAAATACGGGATAATTCTGTCATTCCAACAACCTTAATTACGGATTATATAACCTCAGTTACGGATTCCACCTTACTTGCGGCTTTCGTCAGTATTATAAAATCTGTAATTAAGGTTATGATTGAGATGTAATATCAGTAATTTGTCTACCGGGGTTAGGCATAAATCTATCTAATTTTGCAACATTCCTAAAAGGGAATAGAAAAATGATTGATAACATAAATAATAGAATGTATGAGACGAACATTGAATTTTTCGCGGGTAGTGATGACAATATGTCTTTGTATTGCAGGCAAGCTGTTGTCTGCAGGTAATCTTTCTGACAGAAATAATAAGTTTGCGGAAAAGAAATTAAACCTGATTCAAGAGTGGGACAAGACGTTTCCCGAAAACGATAAAGTACGTCACTCGAAAGTTACTTTTCACAACCGTTATGGTATCACGCTTGCTGCTGACTTGTATATCCCTAAAAATGCAGAAGGTAAATTGCCGGTAATCGCTATTAGCGGGCCGTTTGGTGCGGTGAAAGAACAATCTTCGGGACTGTATGCCCAGACGCTGGCAGAAAGGGGATTCTTGACGATTGCTTTCGATCCGTCTTATACAGGTGAGAGTGGTGGTGAGCCTCGTTATGTGGCTTCACCGGATATTAATACGGAAGATTTCAGTGCAGCGGTGGATTATCTTGCCAACCGTGACGATGTGGATACGGATCGTATCGGTATACTCGGTATTTGCGGTTGGGGTGGTATGGCGCTCAATGCGGCGGCTATCGATACTCGAATTAAAGCAACAGTAACGGTTACGATGTATGACATGAGCCGTGTGAACGCTAATGGTTACAATGATATAATGGATGCCGACGCCCGTTATGAATTACGCAAGCAACTCAATGCTCAGCGAACCGAAGACTACCGCAATGGTTCTTATGCACTTGCCGGAGGGGTGATTGATCCATTACCGGATGATGCTCCACAATTTGTGAAAGAATATTACGACTATTACAAGACCGAACGCGGTTACCACAAACGTTCACTCAATTCTAATGATGGTTGGAATAAGACTTCTTCGCTTTCGTTTATCAATATGCCTATTCTGTCCTATAGCGACGAGATACGTAGTGCAGTGCTGATGATTCACGGAGAAAAGGCTCATTCCCGTTACTTTAGTGAGGATGCGTTCAAGAAACTGAAAGGCGACAATAAGGGATTATTGATTATTCCCGGAGCCAATCATGTAGATTTGTACGATAATCTGCAAGTAATCCCATTCGATAAGATAGAACAGTTCTTCAATAATAATTTGAAATAACAGAATAAATATGATACAATGAAAAAACTCCCTTTGCTGATGAGTTTGCAAAGGGAGTTTATAGTGAATATCAGAACAACTCTAATTGGAGAGATTCGGATTAGCTTCAATAGCACTTTGAGGAATGCGTAAGGTATAGCGTTCGTCATTCTGTTCCAAAATGATGGTCTGTCCGCTATATAAAGTTTTTTCTATTCTCGGACGGGTAGTACGGCGTAAGTCAAACCAGCGATGACCTTCGAATGCCAATTCGCGGGCACGTTCATCCAATATTTCAGAAATTAGACTTTCTTGTTCCATCTCATTTATCTCATTTTTTTTCAGCTCATATTTTTCCGGATTATATCTCTTTTCCATTAATTGTAATAAGCGGTTTCTGGCTTCTGGTAAATGACCTAGACGGGCAGCCGCTTCTGCTGAATTCAAGTAAAGTTCACCGACACGGAAACTACATTTATAATCTACACTTCCGTTTGTTTTAATTATGGGATAATAATCAACCTCATTGTCCTTTTCTCCGAAATATCTTATAGGGCGTAAATCTCCTTCACTAAACATATCTACAAATGATTGTGTAGCTTTTGATGCATCTAATGTGCTGGTTGGCTCATAAATTCTCTCATACGCAGTAATTGATTCAACAGAGGTATATAAATTGGCTTTGGCATCCGGATTATTGTAATCTTCGAGTGTCGCTTTTTGTTTTAGGACACGTTCTGCTGCATCGTATGCAAGTTGCCATTCTCCTTTGTAAAGGCGTACCCGTGCTTCAAAAGCATCTACGGAAAGAGTGTTGAACCGGTAATTATAACCTAATTCCCATTCTTTTTTTGTAATGAGATTGCGTGCGCTTTTTATGTCCTCAAGAATAGAAGTATATACTTCTTCTACTGTATTGCGTGATGGAATCTCTTCAAGGTCGAGGGTTAGTTTCAATGGAATGGATTTTGTCTTCGGTGCACCCTCTTTAGTGTAAGGTTGCCCGTAGAAGTTGACCAAAAGGAAGTGCATATATCCTCTCATTAAATAGGCTTCTCCCACCAATTGGTTGATGTCCTGTTCGCTTCCTTCCGTTATTTCATCTTGCTTGTCGATGATGGCATTGGCATAATATATATTTTCATAATAATCTAGCCAGCCGAATTCTCTGGCAGATGTACTATTGTTTATCCATTTTTCTATATCGCCGTAATTATTTTGGTCTATGTTATCTTTTTTTACGGTGATGTCTTTCGTACGCATATCACAAACACTCCTGTCCAAAAGGTCTTGTGAGTATGCCGTAGTCATCAATGCTCTGTATTCTTCTAGAGTGTTGGGGATGACTTTTCCGACAGGCTGTATGTCGAGGTAGTTACTACATGATGTCATGGCAATGCAACCTGTTAATACAAGAAATCTGTATATTGATTTTATTCTTTTCATATTGGAGAATTACTTAAAAATTAAGACTGAGGTTGAATGTTACTGATTTGGGCACCGGAGTGGAATAGAGATTGCTCATTGATTCCGGGTCCATATAGTTTTTGTAACTAGAGCCAAAAACTAATAGATTACGTCCTTCTACAGCAACAGTAGCTCCGTTGATGTTGATTTTACGGAGCCATTCTTGCGGTAACTTATATGCTAGTCTTATATTCTGTAGGCGTACATAGTTGAGACGTTTTACCCATAAGTCAAGGTTCTTATAAATAGCAGGTAGATCACCGAAAAGTGCATAATCGGCAGGATAATTATTTTTTGTGAGTAAAGCCGGAAACTTTCCACTATGGTTTTCGGGTGTCCAGCGTTCAAGGATATCCTGATTTGCATTATGTCCGGGGTCAAATCCGACAACATTGTAAGAAGGATTTGTACGTACATGTGCACCAAAGTAATATGAAAAGTTGAGATTCAATTCCCAATTGCGATAGTTGAATGTATTGATTAAACCACCTGTGTAGGGAGCATCATTTGTTCCGGCATATTCGTATAGGCTTTGTTGGAATTCTGCAGTCGCATCATAATCATAAAAGCCTCCAAGTCCTCCGGTTAGGTCTACCATTTCGAATAATTTTTCAACAGTAACAGCTTCATCGCTTCCTTTTGGATAGATAAGTATGCGTCCTGTTTCCGGATCAACCTTGCTTTTGATTGCAAAAATAGTACCTACCGGGTAACCTTCCAGTCCTGGAGTCGGGCTGTTTTCCTTTTTATGATCTTTAAGTACTTTGTTGTTGTTATAAGCAAAATTGAATGTAGTGTACCAAGAAAAATCCTTAGTTGTTATATTACGGGTTTGCAGGTTTATTTCTACACCCTTGTTCTCCATGCTGGCCCAATTGATTGCTTGTGAGGAGAAGCCGTTTTCCAAAGGCAAGTCCTTGTAGCCGATAAGGTCGCTTCCCCTTCTGTAATAGTAGTCTATACTGAGATTGATGGCTGATTTGAGTACGGAGAGATCTATTCCGGCATTGTAAGACGCAGTCTTTTCCCAACGTAGTTTGTCGTTGGGAGCTGAACCGATGGTTATAATTGTCTCATTTTTATCAATTACTGTTTGGTTACCATAATTACCGAGCAAGAAAGGAGAGGTGTTTTTATCAATATTACCTTGCAGACCGTAGGATAATCTCAAAGCTAAATTATCCATCCATTGATTAGCTGGTTTCAAGAATGGCTCATTGGAGATTCTCCATAATCCACTGACAGAGTAAATGGGTAAGAAACGGTACTTCTTGTCTACCCCGAATAGATCGGAGCCATCCATACGTACGCTTGCTCCTAATGTGTAACGTTTCATAAGTGTATAGGAACCGTTAGTATAGAAAGATGCAAAAGCGTTTTCTGTATAAGATTTTATGTGCAGCGGATAATCGTCAGCGTCTCTCGGGTCAATGTTAAGTGGCTTTGTTGTGAGTGTCTTAGGGTCATAACCGTAAGCAGTGGATGCAAGTGCATCATACCAGTTTTTGCGGATTTCCGAACCACCCATAATTTGTACCTCATGGATATCTTTGAAAGTCTGGTTCCATTCGCCTTGTATCTTCCAAGTGATTTGCGAGGTAGTGGAGTTGCTTACTTTATGCATTCCTCCTTCCGGAATAATATAACTCTCTCCATCTTTGCTCTCTTCGCGCATATAACGCATGGAGAATGTGTTTGGACCGATATATTGTTCAACTTTAGACTGTTCCCATTGCAATCCGACTTGTGAAGTCACTTTCCAATGATCATTGAAACGTAAATCAACATTGAAGATCGAATTGATAGCAGTTGTCACTGTCTCTTTACTCGTATTGGCACGTTCTTCAAGGATATTGAACCCTCGTTTGGGGTCTGGTTCGTTATCACTTGTCGAGCGGATATCATAGTCATAGATATAGTTATTTTCCGCATCGTATATTTCCTGATATGGGTTTGCCACACGCGAATAATAAATTGGATTTGAGTAACCGTATTTGTCACTTACAAAATCTTGGTTCTTCCGTCGGTTGGCAAATATGGAAGCACCGATTTTTAGCATTCGGTTTACCTGATAAGAAGTTTTGCTTGTCAGGTTAAAACGGCTCATATCAACACCTGGCACATTACCATTTTCTTTAGAGTAACTTAATGAATTGTAATAGGTGGTTTTTTCGCTACCTCCTGAAATACTGAAATTGTATTCTTGGGTAAATGCACTTCTGAACAAGAGGTCGTTCCAATCAGTATTAATTGTTTTCAATCGGTTGATAGCGTTTTGAGCCTCGCTGCTTAATCCGTCCCATCCTTGCTGTTGGTAAGTTTCAAATAAATTGTATTGCCTTAGGACAGAAGCGACTCCTCCCTTGCGATAAAAAGGATGGGCAGTGAATATGTCATCCGGTTCTTTCATCAATTCCAATTCCAAATTGACTTTCTGTTCGGAATTTAATAGATTCAATCGCGAAGTATTCAAATTGGGCGTATAACTCAATCTTGTGTTGAAATTGACTATAGGTTTACCTGTGCGTCCTCTTTTGGTAGTAATTACAATTACACCGTTTGCTGCGCGTGCACCGTAAATGGCTGTTGCAGCAGCGTCTTTCAAAATTGTAATACTTTCAATGTCGTACGGACTGATTCCGGCAATTGATGATTGTCCTATATTTACAATATCATTATCCGTATCACTGTCTAAGTCCGGAATATCCGTCCCTTCCAATGGAATTCCGTCCAACACCCACAGCGGGTCTTGCGTTCCGTTTAGCGACGCTGTACCACGAATACGGATACGTGCGGGGGCACCCGGAGCACCGGAGGTTGTTGTAACGGATACACCGGCTATTTGTCCGGCTAATGCCTGGTCGATACTTTTTGCGGCACCTACCATTGCATCTGTAACATCTACTTTGGCAATGGAGGCGGTCAGTTTGCGGCGTTCCAACTCTTGATAACCGGTTACTACTACGTCCCCTAATGTATGTGATGAGGCTTGAAGTACAATACGGTAATTTTCTTTTCCGGATTGTAATGGTACACTTTGCTCTTCAAAACCGATGTAGCTACAATGAATTCGGGTTAGTTTTTCCGGGACAGACAAGGAAAACTTTCCGTCTATATCTGTAATCGTACCTAGAGATGTTTGTGATACTCCGGCTTTTTTCAGTTCATCGGCTGATACGTAAACTGAGGCGCCGATGAGTGGCTCATTATCTTCACCGGAGATCACGACTCCGGTGATAGTGCGATTCGCGGCATTGGCAAAAAACAATGCGTTGGCGAAAAGGCATATCAAAATACAAAGATGTCTTTTTCTCATTAATTGTAAATGTTTAGTGATTGATTTGTTTTATTTGACTCCTAGAGCTGTGTTAATTCGTAAAATCATATCTTCATAATGGTAGCGTGTAGCCGTATCGGAAGTTCCGAGACGATTCTGCAACATCTTCTTGATACGTAACAACTCACCGCGCTTTACTGAGATTGCATCTGAGATGCGGTTAAGCTGGCTACCGTAGAAGTTGAGCACACGTGGAGCTCCCATGCGGTCTTCCTGGCGAAGTGCCCGTTGTTCAGCTGCATAACAACTACAGAACGGAGTGGCATGGTCAAGCAAGAAGTGCTCATCGGCAATCTTTTTGTTGATTTTTACTGCTTCGGGTTCTGCTGCGGCTGTCAGCAATGCGTCAAGGAAATTCTTTTGTAAAGAACGTTCCATGACATTGGGGACACCTCCCCGTTCGGTAACTCCAAAAATATTTTTATGAAGTCCATCCATCAGTTCTACTACCGTAAAGGCTTTTTTCCCATTGACGGATTCATTTTCAATCATACGCATCAAGCGATTGTTGCCCAGTAAATCCCAAAGAATGTAAGCCTGTGCATTTTTGAGAATCTGAGTAGGAGCGTTCTCCTGTTTTCCCACCGGAGTATTACGCAGGAGATAGGTGTACTGTCCCACTTCCGTGTCAAACAACCATTTAGGATAGGTCAATACCTCATTCAACAGGAATTTAAGTGCGGCCTGTTGCTTCTCTTTTTCTACGAACGTATAGGTCTTGATGCCATCTCCCACAGTTGTATTTTCGATATAAATACCACCGATGTTGGCGAGTACATGATATAAGTAGTTGTTCCACTGATTGATGACAGCATAATAGAGGCGTGACGCTTCTTCATAAGTCTGTCCCTTTTCTCCGGTTGTAGTCCATTGGAGAATCTGTGGCACAATACGTTTCAGGTTCTCAATACCCAGTAGGGAGGAACGAACCGGGTCGTCGCCTAAATCTTCATTTTGTGCGCGCGGATCTACTGCATCACGAACATCTTGTGCTTCGCTGTATTTGTAGAGACGGTCGGTGTGTTTGCTCAAAAAGTCGAATAAGAGAGCTTTTTCTTCTTCCGGAGTATTTTTCCCATACCAACGGTAACCATATTCGATTGCGAACATATCGTATGGGCCGATGTGCGGAGAAAGAACCTTCACACCGTCTCCAGGTTGAGCGATATAGTTGAAGCGTGCATAATCCATAATGGATGAAGCAGTAGAATTCATTCTGGAAGTGAATGTTTCGGAGCGCAATGAATCCGTCGGGAAAGCCCACGATCCCATCATGTTATGGCGTAACCCCAATGAGTGTCCTACTTCGTGGCAGGCAACGAACCGGATGGCGTCTCCCATCAAGTCATCAGGCAGTTGTACTTTGCGCGCTTCGGGGCAAACGGTTCCGGTTTGTACCGTAATCCATTCACGTACCATAGAAAGCACGTTGTGCCACCACATGATATCCGCTTCCAGAATCTCTCCGGAACGAGGGTCCAGAAGAGAAGGTCCCATTGCGTTTTTCTTTTCCGAAGCAGCGTATGTCAGCACGGAGTAATTGACATCATCCATGTCTACGTGCATACTGTCCGTTATTTCTTTGGCGATAATCGCATTTTTGAAACCGGCTTTCTCAAAAGCGACCTGCCAATCTTCGATTCCTTTTTTGATGTACGAACGCCATTGGTAGGGAGTTGAGTTATCAATATAAAATACGATTGGTTTGGCAGGCTCCACAATCTGTCCTTTTAGATAGGCCTCACGGTCTTCCGGTTTCGGCTCCATGCGCCAACGGGTAATGTATTGTGTCTTGTCCGTTCCTTGTTGGGCGTCGCTGAAGTTCAATAAAGGGTTGGTGAAGTATCCGACTTTCTGATTATCAAAACGTCCCATCATCGGCGTTTCGGGTAATAAAAGAATGGAAGAACTGACTTCCACTGTCACATACACTGTTGTAGTTCCTTCTGTCACTCTGGTTGTCAGCTCGGAAGTTGCCACGACATTGTTTGAGAAAGATTTGATAGACAGGATACGTGATAAATTCTTGATAGCCGATGTGCCCAGATTGATATTGGTAAACACATTATTGATACTGGTTTCCGTGCCGTCATAAATATCATTCACTTTGATCACCAATGCAGTAGAATCGGCATTGACAGCTTCGATTTTGAATGCGGCAATCAATGGAGAAATAAAATTATCTTGTACCGAACGGAAAATAGCGTCAGTGCGGGGCGCAAGAGGTAACGGGCGTTGTTGGCGGAACATCAGTTTACCACTTGCTTTGTCCCATTCCATGCAAACCATCTGATTCTCGTAGTTTACTCCACGATTTACACCTGCCTCATTCAATTCGGCAGGAACCCGTTGCAGTTTATTGACAACCAATAAGTCGCGTCCTAAAAGTGCGGTAGGAATTTCAAAATAGAAATCATTTTTCTTTTGATGTACAGCAAACATTCCTTTTGTCGTTTTGCTGCCTTCCACTAGTTTCTCGTAGTCACTTTTACTCTTTTCTTCTCTCTCTTCTGGTTTTTTCTTTTTCTTCTTAAACCAACTCAGATTTTCTGTAGCGGGGGTAATTGCAAATGCCGAAAGGGCTTCTCCACTCAGCAATATACATGCAATGACCGCTGCCATTACTCTTACATACATTCTCATTGAGTTCTTTATATTTAATTATAATTAAAAAACGGACACAAAAATACGAATATAATGGATTTAAGGCAATAATGAATCTAATAATAAAAGAATTATTAACTAGTCTCTTATTGCATCATTCTTTCTGGATATTTCGTAATTTAGTTGGAATAGTGTACATTTGCCGGAAGTAAAAAAGAGAATGGAATGATAAAACAATATATCACTGCTTTGATGTTGGCTAGCTGCATCGGAGGTTATGGGCAGGAAAAAAAGCAAGCGACTTTTGTGCCCCCTTTTGATTTTCCTCTTACATTGAGCGGAAATTTCGGCGAAATTCGTTCCAACCACTTTCATGGCGGGTTGGATTTTAAAACAGGAGGTGTGATCGGCAAACCGGTTCGTGCTCTTGCCGATGGTTATATCTCGCGTATTCGGGTGACTAACGGTTCGGGGTATGTGCTTGATGTCTGCTATCATAATGGATATTCTACTATTAACCGGCATTTGAGCGGTTTTATTTCTCCCATTGCCGAAAGGGTGGAGGAACTTCAATATGAGAATGAGAGCTGGGAGGTTGAGATTATTCCCGAACCGGATGAGTATCCGGTAAAAAGCGGACAACAGATAGCTTGGAGCGGGAATACAGGATATTCTTTCGGTCCGCATCTCCATCTGGATATGTTTGAAACGGAATCGGGAGATTATATAGATCCTATGCCTTTCTTTAAATCAAAAATAAAGGATACACGTGCTCCGAAAGCTGATGGTATTATGTTTTTTCCACAGCCCGGTGAGGGAGTGGTAGACGGAAAACAAGAGATAAAAACGATACTCCCGAATAGCGAACGCCCGGTGGAGGCGTGGGGTGTGATAGGTACGGGCATTAAGGCATACGATTACATGGATGGCGTAAACAACCATTACGGAGTATATTCCGTTATTCTTACGGTGGATGGTAATGAGGTGTTCCGTAGTACAGTAGACCGTTTCTCTCAAGAGGAAAACCGGATGATCAATTCGTGGACGTACGGGCAATATATGAAATCTTTTATCGAGCCGGGAAATACGTTGCGTTTGCTGAAAGCTTCAAATGAAAATCGCGGTCTGGTCACGATTGACGAAGAGAGGGATTATCAATTTCTGTATACTTTGAAAGACGCTTTTGGAAATACTTCAAAATATAGCTTTGTCGTGCGTGGGCGAAAGCTGCCGATTGAACCTTTCAATTATCGGGAAAAGTATTTCTTTGCTTGGGATAAAACCAATTATCTGCAAGAACCGGGATTGAGCCTGGTGGTTCCGAAAGGAATGTTATATAAGGATACTCCGCTCAATTATCAGGTAAAAGCCGATAGTGGGGCAGTGGCGTTCACCTATCAGATTAATGATAAATCCATTCCGCTTCATGCGGGTTGTGAACTCCGTATCGGACTGCGTAGGAAAACGGTTGCCGATACGACCAAGTATTATGTGGCACGGGTTACTCCGAAAGGAAGTAAGTACAGTGTAGGAGGAAAATACGAAGACGGATACATGAAGACGTCTATTCGTGAATTGGGGACTTATACTGTCGCTGTTGATACGGTTCCACCGGAAATTATCCCTGTCAATAAGAATCAGTGGGGAAGGAATGGAAAGATAGTCTATCGGTTGAAAGATAAAGGAAGTGGCATTGCTTCTTATCGGGGAATGATTGACGGAAAATATGCACTTTTCGGACGGCCTAATATTGTAAAGTCTTATTGGGAATGCAAACTTGATCCGAAGCGTGTGAAGAAAGGGAGAAAACATACTATTGAATTTACGGTTGTCGATCATTGCGGAAATGCGAGCATTGCCCGTGAAAGTTTTGTCTGGTAATTATAAAAAAATGAATGATATATTATGAAGAGAAGTATTATTTTGTGTTTAGCCGTATGGATGACGGCTGTGGCGAATACTTTCGCCTGTACTAATTTGATTGTTGGAAAGAATGCGTCCGCTGATGGTTCGACCATTGTTTCCTATTCAGCCGACTCGTATGGCTTATTTGGAGAGCTTTATCATTATCCGGCAGCTACGTATCCGAAAGGAACCATGTTGAAAGTGTATGAATGGGACACCGGTAAATATCTGGGAGAAATCGAGCAGGCTCGTCAGACTTACAATGTGGTTGGCAATATGAATGAATATCAGGTCACTATTGGGGAAACTACTTTCGGCGGTCGTCCCGAACTGACGGATTCTACGGGTATTATTGATTATGGAAGTTTGATTTATATTGGATTGCAACGTTCGCGTACTGCTCGCGAAGCTATAAAAATTATGACTGATCTGGTACAGGAATATGGATATTATAGTGGAGGTGAGTCTTTTACCATTGCCGATCCGAACGAAGTATGGATTATGGAGATGATTGGTAAAGGTCCCGGCATTCGCGGAGCGGTTTGGGTAGCTGTCCGTGTGCCGGACGATTGTATCTCGGCTCATGCTAATCAAGCGCGCATTCATCAGTTTGATATGAATGATAAGGAAAACTGTATGTACTCTCCGGATGTCGTTTCTTTTGCCCGTGAGAAGGGATATTTTAATGGAGTAAACAAGGATTTTAGTTTTTCATTGGCTTATGCCCCTCTTGATTTTGGTGCACGCCGCTTTTGTGAAGCCCGTGTATGGAGCTATTTCAACAAATTCACTGATAGAGGAAATGAATATCTTCCTTATATCGAAGGAAAAACCGATACTCCGATGCCGCTTTTCGTTAAGCCGAAGCAGAAATTATCCGTGCAGGATGTGAAAGATATGATGCGCGATCATTACGAAGGTACTCCGCTTGATATCTCCAATGATTTTGGAGCAGGTCCTTATAAGACGCCATATCGCCTTTCTCCTCTGAACTTCAAGGTAGACGACAAGGAATATTTCAACGAACGTCCCATTTCCACTCAACAAAGCGGGTTTGTATTTGTTGCACAGATGCGTGCTCATATGCCGGATCCGGTAGGGGGAGTACTTTGGTTTGGTGTGGATGATGCGAATATGACTGTATTTACTCCTGTTTATTGTTGCGCTACTAAGGTGCCGGTATGTTACACACGTGTGGATGGTGCCGACTACATTACGTTCTCATGGAGTTCCGCTTTCTGGATTTTCAATTGGGTGTCCAATATGGTTTATCCGCGTTATGATCTGATGATTGGGGATGTGCGGGAAACACAGAAAGAGATGGAAAGCACATTCAACACAGCACAGGCAGGTATTGAAGAAATGGCAGTCAAACTATTGGAAAAGGATAAGGATGCAGCAATTAATTTCCTGACAAATTATACTAACATGACCGCTCAAAGTACTTTTGATACTTGGAAGCAATTGGGTACGTTCCTGATTGTAAAGTACAACGATGGGGTAGTGAAGCGTATGAAAGACGGACAGTTTGAACGTAATTCTATCGGACAACCTGCAGGAGTGCTTCGTCCCGGATACCCGAAAGAGTTTTTGCTGGAGTATGTGAAACAAACCGGTGACAGATATTTAGTGAAATAGTTATTTAATGGATAATTATCAATTATCCATTAAATAACTAGGAATTGTAAACTTATTATTTTACATTTGTGTGCTCAAGAAAATAGCAATGAATAATTCATTAACCAATAAATAACAATCGAAATGGAAAATCAGGAACTAATTAAACAGGTCACTGAGAAAGCCGAAAAATGGCTAACCCCAGCTTATGATGCTGAAACTCAGGCTGAAGTGAAACGTATGTTGGAAAACGATGATAAAACCGAACTAATTGAAGCTTTCTA
>ERZ857775.3034-NODE-3034-length-14511-cov-5.328652_pt1 | contig 14511 bp, 14 predicted proteins | sample MGYA00519698_ERZ857775 | MGnify/ENA primary metagenome ERZ857775 (study PRJEB31778, sample SAMEA3449363) | human gut metagenome | biome: human gut; feature: human-associated habitat; material: faeces | place: United Kingdom | collected 2010/2012 ...
GAACGATTATCGTGAATGTGAAAACGGATCGTGTTGAAATGACATTAGAAAGTGACCGTGAATGTGAAGTACTTGTATATGGGGAAAAATATATATTGAGCAGTAAAAGGACAGAGATTGCAATACCAGAAGAATGGAGATGAAATAAGTGAAAAACTGGATCATCAAAGAGGAATGGTTTAATAATCAGGAAATAACTGCCAATGAAAATCGATTTTTGTGTGGAAATGGGTATCTTGGTATTCGTGGTGCATTGGAAGAATTTCAAAAAGAAAAACTTCCGGCAGTCAATCTGTCTGGGATTTATGACCGGGTAGGAGATGGATGGAGAGAGCCGTTAAATGCGCCTAACCCTTTGTATACAAGAATGAAGGTGGATGGTGAATATTATTTTTTACCGGAAAAAGAGCCGGTCAGTCATACACAGGAGCTGGATTTTAAACACGGACTTGTCAGACGCCACACAACGTTTCACACCAAAAGAGGTTCCGTGACAGTAGAATCAGAACATTTTGCGAGTATGGCAGACTGTCATCTGATTGGTATGCGCTATATTGTGATGGCAGATTTTCATGCAGATTTAGAAATTCAGACAGGAATTGACGGAATCGCTTCTACTTCTGCTGATTTACTCCCTTACGGAAATTACAGATTAGAAGAAAGCAAAGCACCAGAGGGCTACTTAACAGATGGTTCAAAGACAATCGACTTTTCTATCACGGAAGATGAAAAAATCGTGGATTTGACCGACAAATCCCACTCTGTCTACAACCAGATTAAACGTGGCGATATTGAGGGTGTAAAAATCGGTGCAGGTACACACAAACGTCTTGCAGGTGTTCCATTCAGAATTACAAGCAAGACAACGGGAGAATCCCATATTGTAGTTACTGACAAAAACGGTCAGTTCTCCACTGCTTCAAGCTGGGCTTCCCACAAGGTCAATACCAATGCCGGAAAATCCAGTGAGGACGGTGTATGGTTTGGTACATCTGAACCAGACGACAGCAAAGGTGCATTACTCTATGATACCTATGTGATTGAGGAATTAAAGTGTGATTCCAACGCCGGATTTAAGCTGATTCCAGCCTTTGAGGTGGTCGTATCCAGAAATAAAGTGACCGTAGATTTAGGGACACTGACCGATGAATACGAAAAAGAAATCACAATCCATACCACAGCTACCGACAAGAAAACAGGCGAAAAAATGATTGTTGCTGGAAAAGACATCAAGATCGTGGACAAAGTCACACTTGATGGCTTGGAAACAGGCAGAAAATATAAACTTTCCGGCTGGCAGATGTTAAAGGAAGAAAACGCCGAACTTCTGATTGACGGGAAACGTGTAGACAATGATTACACATTCACTGCTGACAGCGAAAAAATGACGGTTGAGATTACTTACAGTTTTGATGGTTCAGCTCTTGGCGGTCAGAACCTTGTTACCTTTGAGGAATTGTACGATATGAGCAATCCGAAAGAGCCTGTCAAGGTTGCCGAACATAAAGACATCAACGATGATGGACAGACGGTTCTTATCACAGAACGTATCATCAAAATCCATACGACCGCTACGGACAAGAACGGCAAGAAAGAAATCGAAGCCGGAAAAGATGTAACGATTGTGGATAAAGTCACATTAGATGGTCTGGAAGTTGGAACAAAATACAAACTTTCCGGCTGGCAGATGTTAAAAGAGGAAAATGCAGAACTTCTGATTGATGGAAAGAAAGTATCCAATGATTATGAGTTTACAGCCGACAGTGAAAAAATGACGGTTGAGATTGCATTTACCTTTGATGGTTCTTCTCTTGGTGGAAAAAGCCTTGTCACATTTGAGGAATTATACGATATGACCAATCCAGACGAACCAAAGAAAGTGACAGAACATAAGGACATCACAGACGATGGACAGACTGTGACAATCAAGGAAGTGCCGGAAGTCCCAGACACACCAAAGGATACCGACACGCCGGATACACCATCTACGGTTACTAAGACAAGTGACAGCCCAAAAACAGGCGACAATACCAATATCTATGCTTATCTTGCCATGCTCGGTCTTTCCTGCGTAGGGCTTGGCGGTATGCTTTACTTCAAACGCCGTAGAAAGAAATCATAAGGCGGTAATGTAGCGGTTGGTAGAGCGTTCAAGGTCGCCACCCTTTTTGCAACTTCACGCTCCCGTGAAGCTCTGATTTACGGGAGTGTGAAGTCCACTAGGGGCGTGGGGAGTGTAGCTCCCCACAAAGTACAGCAGGAAAGAAAATAAAACAGAAAGAAAAGAGGTCAATCATTTATGGAATTAAGATTTGTCGTACCAAATATGGAAAAGACATTCGGAAACTTGGAGTTTGCCGGAGAAAATACTACGGAACAGCAGAGAATCAACGGGCGTATGGCTGTCATTACCAGAAGCTACAACCTGTATTCTGATGTGCAGAGAGCTGATGATGTAGTTGTGACGCTTCCTGCCAAAGCTGGCGAAAAACATTTCTCGCCGGAGCAGAAAGTAAAACTTATCAACCCACGAATTACTACCGATGGCTATAAAATCGGGGAACGTGGATTTGTTAATTACATCTTACTTGCAGACGATATGTTACCAGCAGAAAGTAAATAAGGGGGTATTCAGATTATGAGATTAGCAAATGGAATCGTTATTGATAAAGAAAAGACTTTCGGAGTGTTGAAGTTCTCCGCATTACGCCGTGAGGTTCATGTACAGAATGAAGATGGAACGGTCAGTGAAGAAATCAAGGAACGTACTTACGATTTAAAATGCAACACACAGGGACGCATGATACAGGTATCCGTTCCGGCGACTGTTCCGTTAAAGGACTATGACTACAACGCCGAAGTGGAACTTATCAATCCTGTTGCAGATACGGTAGCCAATGCAAATTACCGTGGTGCAGATGTGGACTGGTATGTAAAAGCAGACGATATTGTTTTGAAGAACAAAGGCACTCATGCCGGAAATCCACAGAACAATGCTCCACAGCAACCGCCGAAGAAATAAGAGGTGTTAGCGTATGACGTGGAAAAAGAAAGGTAACAGGATTCGTGCCAGTGACAAATCGCTGGTCTATCACTTCTGTATCGGTTGGCTGTTGCTCCTGTTCGTTGCGGTGTTCCTGCTACTGAATCTGCGACAGCTCCTTGTTATAGACTGGAAAGATTTTAACCTGCTCCATGCCGGAATTACTTGGACTGCCTACAATTCCATTACGGTTCTGATAACGACTGGTGTTTGTGCATTGGTCGCTTTTCTCTACTACCGTTACGGATATGACCGTATCAAGCGGTTGTTACACAGACAAAAGCTGGCTCGTATGGTGCTGGAAAATAAATGGTATGAAGTAGAAAACACCAAAGACAGCGGTTTTTTCACTGACCTGCAAAGCAGATCCAGAGAAAAAATCGTGTATTTTCCGAAAATCTACTACCAGATGGACAACGGCTTGCTCCATATCCTGTGTGAAATCACAATGGGAAAATATCAAGAACAGCTCCTGTCCTTAGAGGATAAACTGGAATCGGGGCTGTACTGTGAGCTGACCGACAAGACATTACATGACGGATATATCGAATACACCCTGCTCTATGATATGATAGCGAACCGTATTTCGATTGATGAAGTGATTGCCGAAAACGGCGGTCTGCGGTTAATGAAAAATCTGGTGTGGGAATATGATTCACTTCCCCATGCCCTTATCTGCGGTGGTACAGGTGGTGGAAAGACCTATTTTCTGCTGACCATCATTGAAGCCCTGCTTAGAACCAATGCGGATTTATACATTCTTGACCCGAAGAACGCTGACCTTGCAGACTTGGGAACGGTCATGGGAAATGTCTACCACACGAAAGACGATATGATTGATTGCGTCAATGCCTTTTATGAGGGCATGGTACGGCGAAGTGAGGAAATGAAACTGCACCCGAACTACCGTACAGGGGAAAACTATGCCTATCTAGGACTTGCTCCACAGTTCCTTATCTTTGATGAATATGTGGCGTTCTTGGAAATGCTCACGACAAAGGAAAGCACTGCCCTGTTAAGCCAGTTAAAGAAAATCGTCATGCTTGGCAGACAGGCTGGATACTTTCTGATTGTAGCTTGCCAGCGTCCAGACGCAAAGTATTTCGGGGACGGTATCAGAGATAACTTCAACTTCCGTGTGGGGCTTGGTCGCATGAGTGAACTCGGCTACGGTATGCTCTTTGGAAGTGATGTGAAAAAGCAGTTTTTCCAGAAGCGAATCAAAGGGCGTGGATACTGTGATGTGGGAACAAGCGTCATATCAGAATTTTACACTCCCCTTGTACCCAAAGGATATGATTTCTTAGGTACGATTGGAGAACTTGCACACATAAGGCAGGACGGACAGGTGGCGTGCGGAGCGAAAGCCACAGGTACGGACTAGCCTTGCTGGTGTGGCGGTAGCCACGCCAGCATATATCAAGCCCCTCGGTATCTAACAGAGGGGCACAAATCACAAGGAAACATACACAAAAGTTACCGATTCTTGGCTGAAATCAAGCGTTTGGTAGCTTTTTTTACTGCTGTGACATCGGATAAAAAATGTCACAGTTTTTTCGTAAAGGGGGTATCGCACTGAATGATACAGAGTGGATACAGGATTTTGCAGACAGGCGTTTGCAGTACGGTGTATCCCAGACGAAACTTGCGGTCATGGCTGGAATCAGCCGTGAACATTTAAGCCGTATCGAATCCGGCAAGGTGGCGGTCACAGAAGAAATGAAAGTAAAACTTTTGGAAGCTCTGGAAAAATTCAATCCAGAAGCACCGCTTACCATGCTGTTTGATTATGTGAGGATACGGTTTCCGACACTGGATATTGGACACATCATTAAGGACATCTTACAGCTCAATATCCAGTACATGATACATGAGGACTTCGGGCATTACAGCTACACGGAACACTACTACATCGGAGATATTTTTGTATATACTTCCCCCGATGAAGAAAAAGGTGTCCTGCTGGAACTGAAAGGAAAAGGCTGTCGCCAGTTTGAAAGTTATCTGCTGGCACAGGAACGGAGCTGGTATGATTTCCTTATGGACGCTCTGGTGGACGGCGGTGTGATGAAACGCCTTGACCTTGCCATCAATGACCATACAGGAATGTTGGATATTCCAGAACTGACCGAAAAATGCCAGAATGAGGAATGTGTATCGGTGTTCCGTTCCTTTAAGTCCTATGCTTCCGGCGAACTGGTCAAGCATGAGGAACAGGACAAGGCTGGTATGGGGTATACGCTTTATATCGGCTCATTGAAAAGTGAGGTGTACTTCTGTGTTTATGAAAAAAGCTATGAGCAGTACATCAAACTTGGGATTCCCATTGAGGAAGCACCGATAAAAAACAGATTTGAAATACGGTTAAAAAATGAACGTGCTTATTATGCTGTCCGTGACCTGCTGACTTACTATGACGCTGAACGGACGGCATTTTCTATTATCAACCGTTATGTACGCTTTGTGGATAAGGAAGCAGACAAGAAACGGAGCGACTGGAAATTATCTGTCCGCTGGGCGTGGTTCATCGGGGAAAACAGAGAGCCGTTAAAGCTCACGACCAAACCCGAACCCTACACACTGGACAGAACCCTACGCTGGATTCAACGGCAGGTTGACCCGACACTCAAAATGCTGGAAACAATCACAGCGAAAACAGGGATTGATTATCTGAAAGAAATCCGTAAATCCACGAAACTGACGGAAAAGCACTACAAGATAATCGAACAACAGACCACATCAACCGAAGATGTGATTTTAGAAAAGGAGAATTGAAAAATGCAACGATTATTATTTGACTTCCTGTTCTTCTCTTTAGGTGGAACAGTTGGCGTGATTGCCATGTGTATTTTACAGGCTGGCAGACAGTCTGACCGAAAAATGATGGAACTGAAAGGAGAAAAGAAAGTATGAATTTTGGACAGAACCTTTATAACTGGTTTTTAAGCAACGCACAGAGCCTTGTGCTGATGGCGATTGTTGTTATCGGTATCTACTTGGGATTCAAGCGTGAGTTTTCCAAACTCATCGGATTCTTGGTAGTTGCCTTAGTAGCCGTTGGTCTTGTATTCAATGCGTCCGGCGTAAAAGACGTATTGTTACAGTTATTCAATAAGATTATTGGAGCGTAAAGCCTATGGAAGAATGTAGCGTATTGATTGAAACGACCAAATCAGCAGAGGATAAAACCTCTCGCTGGTTTGATTTACCCATTGATTATGAGCTGTTCCGTGACCTGCTCGGTGTGGAAGCTGACAGTGGCGATTATCAAATCAGAGATATGAAGCTCCCTTTTGCTGGCGACATTGTAAGGACAACTTCTGTCAGACGGTTAAACAAGCTGTACTTTGCTTACACGGATTTATCGCCAGAAGTTCAGCAGGCTTATAAAGAGTTGATTCCCTATTGTGGCGGTGTAGAGGATTTATTGCAGAAATCAGAAGAATTTCTGTTTTATCCAGAGTGCCACAACATCATGGACGTTGCCCGTTACCGCTTGGAGCATAACATTGAATTTTCTGCTCTTTCCGAAAAAGGAAAGAAATACTTTAATCTGGAAGCCTACGCCCATGAGCTGGAAGAAAAAGGACGTTATGCTCTCTGCAACAATGGTATGTTCAAACTTTGACAGGTGGTATTGCTTATGGCAGAAATGAAAGTATTTGTTATCAATCTTGATGAACAGGAAAAAGATACAGGCTGTGCATGGTTTACACTTCCCTGCAACATAGAAGCATTAAAACAATCCATTGGCTTACCGCCGGACAGTGACCGTTATCTTATCAGTGATTATGATTTTCCTTTTGAAATCCTGCAAGATACAGACCTCGACTTGCTAAATAATGTCTGCCTTGCAATTTCAGAGAGTGAAATCCCACCCGAAGATATACCTGCAATTCAAAGAGAATGGTTTTCAAACCTGCAAGAGCTGGAAGCCGGACTTTGCAATATTACATACCATCGGAACTGTTCAGATATGGAAGAAACATCAGAACATTTCCTGTGTGTGCATGGCAGATTTTATGAATACAATGAGTGAAAGGAAGTGACTGCTTATGATTGATGATATGCAAGTCTATATAGCCAATCTTGGCAAGTACAATGAGGGAGAACTGGTCGGGGACTGGTTCTCTTTTCCGTTGGACGAAGAAGTGATTGCAGAACGTATCGGCTTAAATGCAGAGTACGAAGAATACGCAATCCATGATACGGACAACTTCCCGATGGAGATTAGCGAATACATTTCCATCGAAGAACTGAACCGTATCTATGAGCAGTTGGAAGAATTACCGGATTACCTGCTGGACGACTTGGACAGTTTTATATCCTGCTATGGAAGTCTGGAAGAACTGGTGGAACATAAGGACGACATCATTCTGTATTCCGGCTGTGAAACGATGACCGATTTAGCCTACTATCTGATTGATGAAGAACAGGTACTCGGAGAAATCCCGTCCTCTTTACAGAACTATATCGACTATGAAGCCTACGGGCGTGACCTCGATATAGAGGGGACATTTATTGCAACAAACGCTGGTATCTGTGAGGTACTGCGTTAAGGGCTGGCAGATCAGCACCGCCACTGGTGCTACTGTCAGCTTTTCTCTTGGGGGCAGTCTGGGAAATCCGGCTGTCCCTGTTGTTAGGAAAATGAAGAAAGGAGCATTTACAAGTGAAGAAAATCCGAAGTTATACAAGTATCTGGAACGTGGAAAAGGTACTGTATGCCATCAATGATGTAAACCTGCCATTCCCCGTGACCTTTACCCAGATTACATGGTTCGTGCTGACGGAATTTATCATCATTCTGTTTGCAGATGTACCGCCACTTTCCATGATTGAGGGTACGTTTTTGAAATATTTCGGGATTCCCGTTGCCCTTACATGGTTTATGTCACAGAAAACCTTTGACGGGAAAAAGCCATACAGTTACATCAAGACGATGGTTCTGTATGCCCTGCGTCCCAAAGTGACTTATGCCGGAAAAGCCGTGAACCTGCATAAGCAGAAATTTGAGGAAACTATCACGGCAGTAAGGAGTGTGACCTATGTTCCCGATTAAATATATCGACAATAACCTTGTCTGGAATAAGGACAATGAGGTGTTCGCCTACTATGAGCTGATACCGTACAATTATTCATTCTTATCCCCAGAACAGAAATACCTTGTGCATGACAGCTTCCGTCAGCTTATCGCACAGTCCCGTGAGGGAAAGATTCATGCGTTGCAGATTGCAACTGAAAGTTCAATCCGAAGCATACAGGAACAGTCAAAGAAGCTGGTCACTGGAAAGCTCCGTGAGGTAGCAATCCAAAAGATAGACGACCAGACCGAAGCCCTTGTATCCATGATAGGCGACAATCAAGTTGATTACCGTTTCTTTCTGGGATTCAAGCTCATGGTCACAGAGGACGAAGTCAATCTGAAGAACATCAAAAAATCGGTATTTCTGACATTCCGTGAGTTTTTGAATGAGGTAAGGCACACGCTGATGAATGACTTTGTTTCCATGAGCAATGATGAAATCAACCGTTATGCGAAGATGGAAAAACTGCTGGAAAACAAAATCTCCCGTAGATTCAAAATCCGCCGACTGGAAGCCAAAGACTTTGCGTATCTGATGGAACACCTCTACGGCAGGGACGGGATAGCCTATGAAGATTATGAGTATCCTCTTCCAAAAAGAAAATTAAAAAGAGAAACACTGATTAAGTATTATGACCTTATCCGTCCTACCCGTTGCGTGGTGGAAGAAAGCCAGCGATATTTGCGTCTGGAACATGAGGACAGTGAAAGCTATGTGTCCTACTTTACGGTCAATGCCATTGTCGGAGAACTGGACTTCCCATCATCGGAAATCTTTTATTTCCAGCAACAGCAGTTCACATTCCCTGTGGATACGTCCATGAATGTTGAGATTGTCGGAAATAAGAAAGCCTTAACCACTGTCCGTAATAAGAAAAAGGAATTAAAGGACTTGGACAATCACGCCTATCAAGCCGGAAATGAAACAAGTTCAAATGTGGTGGAAGCCTTGGACAGTGTCGATGAACTGGAAACAGATTTAGACCAGAGCAAGGAAAGTATGTACAAGTTAAGTTACGTCATACGGGTGTCTGCACCCGATCTTGACGAACTGAAACGCCGTTGTGATGAAGTCAAGGACTTTTACGATGATTTGAATGTGAAGCTGGTTCGCCCTGCCGGAGATATGATGGGACTGCATGGAGAGTTTCTTCCAGCCAGCAAGCGTTATATCAATGATTATATCCAGTATGTGAAATCCGACTTTTTAGCCGGACTTGGTTTCGGTGCTACCCAGATGTTGGGAGAAAATACAGGAATCTATATCGGATATTCCGTGGATACAGGAAGAAATGTCTACCTGCAACCGTCCCTTGCCAGTCAAGGGGTAAAAGGTACGGTCACAAATGCGTTGGCTTCTGCTTTTGTCGGTTCGCTTGGTGGTGGAAAATCATTCTGTAATAACCTGCTGGTGTATTATTCCGTCCTGTTCGGTGGACAGGCAGTTATCCTAGACCCGAAAAGTGAGCGTGGGAACTGGAAAGAAACACTGCCGGAGATTGCAGAGGAAATCAACATTGTAAACATTACCAGTGATTCCAGCAATCAAGGGCTGTTAGACCCGTATGTGATTATGAAAGATGTCAAGGACGCTGAAAGTCTTGCCATTGATATTCTGACGTTCCTTACAGGTATCAGCAGTCGTGATGGCGAAAAGTTTCCTGTCCTTAGAAAAGCTGTCCGCACGGTATCCCAGAATCAGAACCACGGGCTGTTGCAGGTCATTGAGGAACTGCGGAAAGAGGATACCGCCGTATCCCGTAACATTGCAGACCATATCGAAAGTTTTACTGACTATGATTTTGCACAGCTCCTGTTCTCGGACGGTTCGGTGGAAAATGCAATCAGTCTGGATAACCAGCTCAACATCATACAGGTTGCAGATTTGGTTCTGCCGGATAAGGATACCACCTTTGAGGAATACACGACCATTGAGCTGTTGTCGGTATCCATCTTAATTGTTATCAGTACCTTTGCCCTTGACTTTATTCACAGTGACCGAAGTATTTTTAAAATTGTAGACTTGGACGAAGCATGGGCGTTCTTAAATGTGGCACAAGGAGAAACACTCTCAAACAAGCTGGTGCGTGCTGGTAGAGCCATGAACGCCGGAGTTTATTTCGTGACACAATCCTCTGGGGACGTATCGAAAGAAAGTCTGAAAAATAACATCGGTTTAAAGTTTGCTTTCCGCTCCACAGATACCAATGAAATCAAGCAGACCTTAGAGTTTTTCGGGCTGGACAGTGAGGACGAAAACAACCAGAAACGGTTGAGGGATTTGGAGAACGGACAATGCTTAATGCAGGATTTATACGGGCGTGTCGGTGTGGTACAGATACACCCTGTCTTTGTAGAACTGCTCCATGCCTTTGATACCAGACCGCCGATAAAAAGTGAGGTGGATTTGGAATGATGAAATCTGTCACAAAAGAAAAGGTATTCCATGTACTGAAACTGGTTCTGCTTGCCGTGACCGTTACGCTGGTACTGCTGTCCCTGCTTGGGACGGTAGCTCATGCGTCTGGACTGGTCGATGATACGGTCAATGCAGACAACCTGTATTCAAAGTATCCGCTTTCCAACTATCAGCTTGATTTCTATGTGGACAATAGCTGGTCTTGGCTACCGTGGAACTGGCTGGACGGCATTGGAAAATCGGTGCAGTACGGGCTTTACTGTATCACAAATTTTGTCTGGACAATCAGCCTGTATCTTAGCAATGCCACAGGATATGTGGTGCAACAGGCGTATAAGCTGGACTTCATCAATGACATGGCAGACAGTATCGGGAAAAGTATCCAGACACTTGCCGGAGTGACCGAACATGGATTTTCCAGCAGTGGATTCTATGTGGGATTCCTGCTCATTATCATTCTGATTGTAGGTGTTTACACCGCCTATACAGGGCTTCTCAAACGGGAAACAAGCAAAGCACTTCACGCTGTTATCAACTTTGTGGTGGTGTTCATTGTGTCTGCGTCCTTTATTGCTTATGCTCCCAATTATATCCAGAAAATCAATGATTTCAGTTCGGACATCAGCACCGCTTCTCTGGACTTGGGGACAAAAATCATGCTCCCCGATTCACAAAGCAAAGGCAAGGACAGCGTAGACCTTATCCGTGACAGCCTGTTTGCGATACAGGTAGAAAAACCGTGGCTGTTGTTGCAGTTCGGGAACAGCGATACCGAAGAAATCGGGACTGACCGTGTGGAAGCTCTGGTATCTGCCAGCCCGTCAGACGAAGATGGGGAAACAAGGGAAAATGTTGTCAAAACAGAGATTGAGGATAACGACAATGACAACCTTACCATTCCACAGGTCGTCAACCGTCTTGGCATGGTGTTCTTCCTGCTCATTTTCAATCTCGGTATCACAATCTTTATCTTTCTGCTTACCGGCATGATGTTATTTTCCCAGATACTTTTTATCATATATGCCATGTTTTTGCCTGTCAGCTTTTTACTGTCCATGATACCGACCTATGAGAACATGGCAAAACAGGCAGTTGTCCGTGTGTTCAATGCCATTATGACAAGAGCCGGAATCACGCTGATTGTGACCGTAGCATTTTCGATTTCCAGTATGTTCTACAACATTTCCACGGACTATCCGTTCTTCATGGTGGCGTTTTTGCAGATAATCTGCTTTGCCGGAATCTATATGAAGCTCGGAGAACTAATGAGTATGTTCAGCCTTAATGCGAATGACAGCCAGCAGATAGGTCGCCGGATATTCCGTAGACCGATGGTGTTCATGCGACACAGGGCAAGACGTATGGAACACAGGATTGCAAGGGCTGTCGGTGCTGGAAGTGTTGCAGGTGCGGTGGCTGGTGCAAGTGTTGCCAGAGCCGGAAAGCCAGCAACGAACCAACCGCCAAAGAAACGGGAAAATACCTCTGCCAGCATGGGAAGCCGTGTCGGTTCTGCGGTAGGTGCTGTGATGGATACGAAAAATAAAGTCCGTGACAGTGCTTCCTCTCTGAAAGAAAATGTGAAAGACTTGCCGACACAGGCTGGTTATGCTGTCCACTCTGCAAAACAGAAAGCAAAGGATAATGTATCGGACTTTAAGCGTGGCGTTGTGGAAGAACGGGAAAACCGACAGGAACAGCGTACACAGAAACGCAATCTGCACAGGGAAAATATCTCACAGAAAAAACAGGAATTGCAGAAAGCACAGGAAGCAAAACAGACAGTTCATGCGAATGGATCAGCGACAGCCGGAGCTACCAGAAGCCATGAACGCCCTGTTGCCACACCTGTTCCAAAACCTGCACAGACCGATACGGTCAAAACGCCGGATATGAAACGTCCTGCTACTTCTCCTGTGATAAAAAATGCAGAAGTCAAGGCTGGAAAAGAAACTGTCCGAACCAATATCAGACAGGAACAGCAGGTCAAAGCTGTTGCCAGAGCGAATCAGCCAAACGTAGCGAAATCCAGCAGTAATCATAAGGAATCTACGGTACAGAAAACACAGGTCAATGGAAAATCTGCCCGTAAAACTGTTACGAAACATTCAGAGAAAGGACGGAAGAAATGAGATTAAAACGTATCCTTATCATAGGTACGATATTTCCAGTCCTTTTCTCCATCGTCCTCTTTTTCGGGATACTGATTTCCGGCGAAGATGACGACAGTTCCAACAGCTATTCGCCTGTCTATTCTGGCATGAACCTGTCAGCCGATGTCCTCAAACATCAGCCGATGGTAGAAAAATACGCCAGAGAAAACGGTATCTCGGAGTATGTGAACGTCCTGCTTGCCATCATACAGGTGGAAAGTGGCGGTACGGCTACCGATGTCATGCAGTCCAGCGAAAGTCTTGGACTACCGCCAAACTCATTAAGTACAGAAGAATCCATTAAGCAGGGGTGTAAATATTTTGCGTCCCTGCTTTCTTCCTGTAAAGCCAAAGGCATGAATGACATTAACGTGGTCATACAGTCTTATAACTATGGTGGTGGCTATGCAGACTATGTGGCGAAGAACGGGAAAAAGCACAGCTTCAATCTTGCAGAGAATTTCGCAAAGAATAAATCCGACGGTACAAAAGTGACCTATACGAACCCGATAGCGGTCAGTAAAAATGGTGGCTGGCGTTATAACTACGGAAATATGTTCTATGTAGAGCTGGTCAACCAATATCTGACCGTGAAGCAGTTCAGCAACGAAACGGTACAGGCGGTTATGAATGAAGCGTTGAAGTATCAAGGCTGGAAATATGTCTACGGTGGCAGTAACCCGAACACCTCTTTTGACTGTTCTGGTCTTACCCAGTGGTGCTACGGAAAAGCCGGAATCAGCCTGCCACGAACTGCACAGGCACAGTATGACGCAACCCAGCATATCCCATTGTCACAGGCACAGGCTGGCGATTTGGTCTTTTTCCATTCCACTTATAATACCAGTGACTATGTTACCCATGTAGGAATCTATGTGGGAAACAATCAGATGTATCATGCCGGAAATCCAATCGGCTATACCGATTTGACCTCTGCCTACTGGCAACAGCACATCATTTGTGCCGGAAGAATCAAACAATAGAAAGGACTTGAAATATGTTTAAGAAGAAAGAAAAAACAGAGAAAGCACCTAAGAATAAGAAAGTGCGTACCATGAAAGTCGGGACACATAAGAAATCTGTCCTGCTGTTGTGGGCGGTGCTTCTGGCAAGCACCAGCTTTGGTGTGTATAAGAACTTTACCGCCATTGACACCCACACGGTACATGAAAAAGAAATCATTCAGCTAAGATTGAACGATACCAACGGTATTGAGAATTTCGTCAAGAACTTTGCGAAAGCCTACTACTCATGGGATACCAGCAAGGAAGCCATTGAAGCAAGGACAACAGAAATCAGTAAATACCTTACCAAAGAATTACAGGACTTGAACGCCGATACCATCAGAACGGACATACCAACCAGTGCGACCGTTACAAATGTGCTGGTCTGGAATGTAGAACAGTCTGGAACGGACGATTTTACCGTTGCCTACGAAGTAGATCAGCAGGTAAAAGAGGGAGAACAGACACAGGCAGTCACAGAAAACTACACCGTGACCGTTCATGTGGATAAGGACGGTGCAATGGTCATTACCCAGAATCCTACCCTTGCTCCGGCGGTACAGAAATCAAAGTATGAACCGAAAGTACAGGAAGCAGATGTCAGTGTCAGTTCCGACACAGTCAAGGACGCTACCGCTTTCTTGGAAACATTCTTTAAGCTCTATCCAACAGCTACGGAAAAAGAACTTGCCTACTATGTCAAAGACGGTGTGCTTGCTCCTGTATCCGGCGACTATGTATTTTCAGAACTGGTAAACCCAGTCTTTACCAAAGACGGCGATAACCTCAAGGTCAGTGTGTCTGTG
>ERZ857775.3074-NODE-3074-length-14304-cov-4.210050_pt1 | contig 14304 bp, 8 predicted proteins | sample MGYA00519698_ERZ857775 | MGnify/ENA primary metagenome ERZ857775 (study PRJEB31778, sample SAMEA3449363) | human gut metagenome | biome: human gut; feature: human-associated habitat; material: faeces | place: United Kingdom | collected 2010/2012 ...
GGTCCAGCTGCTCCATCATGTAGGGGTTGCCGGGGAAACCGCCGCAGGCCAGCAGCACGCCCTTGTTGGCGTTGTAGCGGATAAAGTGGTCATCCTCGGTGCTCTGGGCGATGATGCCGGTGATGCGGCCAGTGGAGTCCTTCTCCAGCTTTGCCAGAGAGGTCTTGAAGTCCACATCGTAGCCCAGCTCCTGAATGTACTGCAGCAGCAGCTCGTTGCGGGCTGCGCCGGAGCTGCGGTCATAGGTGTACTCGATCTCGGGGTACATATAATCGGTGTTGTGCTCGGCGTTTTCTGCAGGCCACTTGGCCTCGTCGCCGTAGGTGTAGATCATCTTCACGCCGTACTTGTCCTCCATGATGGAGCGGACAAATTCGATCATCTCGGCAGACTCGTTGATCCAGGTCTTGACCACGCGCTGATCACACTTGCCGGAGGCGTAACGGGAGACCTCGCTCAGCAGCTTGGCACGATCCATCTTGATGCCCTGTTCCTGAGCGCCAAAGCCGTCCACGGCACCCACCCAGTGACGGGTATCCTGCACATTGCCGTTCTGCTCGATGACACGGAAGTTCAGGCCCTTGGCAGCGGCATAAGCAGCAGCGAACATACCGCCGTTGCCGGCACCCACGATGAGGATGTCGGTGTCCACCGTCTCGGTGATGGCAGCCTCGTCGATGTCGGGCTCGGTGCCCAGCCAGTCGTTCTCATCGCCGGTGGGCAGCTGAACGGAGGACACAACGGCCTCGCCCTTGGCCTGTGCATAGCAGCTCTTGGCAGCCTTCATGACGGCCTCGGAGGTGATGGTGGAGCCGGACACGCCGTCGATCTCGGCAGAACCGGCAGCCAGCAGCTGATCGCGCAGCTCGTCGGCAGCAGCAGCACCGATGGAAGCGGTCTCGCCGGAGGTGTCCACGACCACGTCAGTCACGGCGCTGTCGGAGAAGGTCATGGTGACCTTGACGGTGGAGGAAATGCCCTCGGCAGTGCCCTCATAGGTGCCGGGGATGTAGGTGCCGGTTGCACCGGAAGCGGCAGCGCTGCCGGAAGCGGCGGTGGAGGTGGAGCCGGAGGCTGCATTGCAGGCAGCCAGAGCACCGGCGGTGACACCGCTCATGGCGGCGGCAGCGGCGATCTTCAGAAAGCCTTTGCGGGAGATCTTGTTCATAGTGGTTTCCTTCTCTTTCTCTTCTTGTGTCTCTTTGTGATTTTTGGCCCTGCTCTGTGGAAAAATCTGCACAGAACCAACAAAAACAGTTTAGCATACCTGTGAAAAGTATGTCAATCAATTTGGGGGCACGGAACGCCTTAAACTTTGTTAAACATTTGGCGCAGGTACGGCCCGGTCAATGGAGAAAAATGCAGGCTCTGCGGGGATTTTGGCCAAAAACAATGCACGGAAACATTGCACAGGTGTTGCGGTTATGTTACAATTGAGTTGCACACAGAAGCCGGCCAGCCACGACCGGCAGAACGGCAGCAAACGTTGTCACGGAAAGAGAGATTTTGGTATGAAGGTGGCAATGATCGGGCACAAGGACTTCCCGTCCCGTTCGGGTGGTGTGGAAGTCATGGTCGGCGGGCTGGCAACCAGCCTGGTCCGGCGCGGTTATGAGGTCACGGTGTACAACCGCGGCCTGCAGAAGGGGCACAATGTTTACACGACCGAGGGCGTGCAGGCCCGCCGCATCTTTACCTTTCAGAAGGCGTCGCTGAATGCCATGGTCTATTCGTTCCTGGCCACCTTTGACGCCCTGACGCGGGACTGCGATGTGATCCACTACCACGCCATCGGCCCATCGGTGCCGCTGGTGATCGCCAAGCTGTTCGGCAAGCACACGGTGTGCACCGTGCACGGGCTGAACTGGAAGGTGGACAAGTGGGGCGGCTTTGCCAGCGCCTACCTGAGGCTGGGCGAGCGGGTGGCCGCAAAGTATGCGGATGATCTGGTGGTGCTGTCGGAGAGCGAGTGGAACTATTTTCAGGAGAAGTACGATCGTACCGCCATCCTCATCCCCAATGCAGTGCAGATGCGCCAGCCGCTGCCCTGCAACCTGATTCGCGAAAAATACGGGCTGGAAGCCGGGAGCTACATTCTGTATGTGGGCCGCATCTCGCCGGAAAAGGGCCCGCTGGACCTGGTGGAGGGCTATCTGAAAGCCCACACGGACAAAAAACTGGTGCTGGCCGGCCCCTTTGCGGAGACCGAGTACTGCACCACGGTGCGGGAGAAGATCGCGGGCAACCCCAACATCATCACGACGGGCTATGTGGTGGGCGACGCGCTACTGGAGCTGTACAGCAACTGCGCCCTGTTCGTGCTGCCCAGCCACACCGAGGGCCTTTCGCTTTCGCTGCTGGAGGCGCTGTCGCTGGGGGTGAAGTGCCTCGTGAGCGACATCCCGGAGAACACCACTGTGACCGCCGACTACGGCACCGCGTTCCGCACCGAGGACACCGACAGTCTGGCCCGGGCACTGGAGCGGGACACCGTCCGGCCGCTGACCCCGGAGCAGAGCAAAGCGCAGCTGGACTATGTGCGGGCCAATTTTGATTATGACATCATGCTGGACCGGTATGAAGAAGTGTACCATCATGTGACCGGAGATCCGCTCAAGGCGATGCCTTCGCATGGAGGTGCGGTGTGATGGACAACGCACAAAACCCGACCGGTCCGGTCCTGACCGCGGCCGAAAGCCGCCGCCGGGTGCTGCACAACATGTGCTCGTCGCTGTTGTACAACCTGTCGGTGATCCTGTTCGGCCTGCTGCTGCCGCGGCTGTACCTCACCAGCTTCGGTTCGGAGCTCAACGGTCTGGACAGCACCATCAAGCAGATCTTTTCCTGTCTGACTCTGCTGGAAGCGGGCGTGGGCCTGGCCTCGCAGCAGGCCTATTACCTTCCGGTGGCCGTGGGCGACGGGAAAGCCATCAACGGCATTTTTTCGGCCACGCATCACTATTACCGCCGCACCGGTATCGTGTATCTGCTGGTCACGGTGGTGTTTGCGCTGCTGTACCCCCTGTGCATCAACACAGTGCTGTCCTACGGTACCGTGAGCCTGATCGTGGTGTTCTACGGCATCCCGGGCATCGTGAGCTATCTGGTGCAGGGCAAATACCGCTCCTTTATGGAAGTGGAAGGCAAAAACTATGTGATCACCTACATCACCACGGCCACCATGGCGGCGGGCAACCTGCTGCGCATGCTGGCGCTGCTGTTTACCCGCAGCATCCTGTTGGTGCAGGTGACCTACTGCGTGCCTTCGGTGTTCCAGGTGCTGGTGCTTACGGCCTATATGCGCAAAAACTATCTGTGGCTCAACGCGCACGATACCCCCAATCTGGAGGCGCTGGCCCAGCGCGGCTCGGTGCTGGTGCATCAGCTCACGAGCATCGTGTTCAACAACACCGACACGATCCTGATCTCCAGCCTGTGCGGTCTGGCGTCGGCCAGTGTGTACACCATTTATATGCTGTTTTTCTCCAACATCGAAAAGCTGTTCTACTCGATCGTCAACAGCATCAGTTTTCGGCTGGGGCAGCTGTTCTATGTGGAGCCGGAAAAGTTCAAGCGGCTGTACCGGCTGTACGATGCTCTTTACCTTTCCGCGGCCTTTGCACTGTTCACGACCGTGGCTGTGTTCCTGATGCCCATCATCGCGCTGTATACGTCCGGTGTGACCGATGCCGAGTACCTTGACACCCGCCTGCTGGTGTTGTTCACGGCGGTGGAGCTGCTGTCCAGCGCCAAGCAGCCGTTGGGGATGCTGCTGAACATCAGCGGCCGCTTTGAAGAGACCCGGCAGCAGGCCCTGATCGAGATGGGCATCAACCTGCTGGTGTCGGTGATGTCGGTGCTGCGGTTCGGCATCGCGGGCTGCCTGTTCGGCACACTGGCGGCGCACCTGTACCGCTATACGGCGTTGATCCTTTTTACCCGGACCAAAGTGCTGGGAGAGTCGCCGGTGGGCGATTTTGTGCGGCTGGGCGTCAACGGGCTGCTCTGCGTTGTGCTGCTGTACCTGCTGGGATTTGACCGCTGCTATGGCGGCGGCTACCTAATGGTGTGCCTGAAGGGTGCGTTGTTCGGGCTGTGGGTGCTGCCGCTGTTCCTTGTGGTGAACGCGGTGCTGGACTGGCGCAATGTGGACACCCTGCGCGGGCTGCTGCACACGCTTACGATCAAAAAAGAAGCGACGGAGGAAAAACACGATGCGGAATGAAGAAGCGATGTGCGAGGGCCTGCTCTCGGTCGTGATCCCGGTGTACAACATCCGGGACTATGTGGAGCGCTGTGTCCGCTCGGTGCTGGCGCAGCCGGATGTGCCGCTGGAAGTGCTCATCGTGGATGACGGCAGCACCGATGACAGCGGCGCGGTGTGTGACGCACTGGCGGCGGAGGACAGCCGGGTCACAGTGTTCCACAAGCCCAACGGCGGCCTGTCGGACGCCCGCAATTACGGGCTGTGCCATGCACAGGGCGAGTATATCCTGTTCATGGACGGTGATGACTGGCTGGCAGAGAACGTTTGCCCCGGTCTGCTGCAGATGGCGCTGCAGGACCGGGCCGATGTGGTCATCGGCAAGGCGCATTTTCTGCGCGAGGAACCGGTGATGACCCGCTGGGAAGAAGCGGTGGAAAAAAACTTCACCTTTCACACAGTTTACACCGGTAAGGAGTATCTTTTGAAATGCCTGCAGACCGGTGGCCTGCGGGTGGAAGTGGGGCGGCACCTGTACCGCACCGGCTTTTTGCGGGCGAACGGCCTGCAGTTCTGCAAGGGCATCCTGCACGAGGACGAGGAGTTCACGCCGCGGGTGCTGCTGCAGGCGCAGCGGGTGGTGCTGACCGGGCAGGAGATCTACTATTACGATAACTGCCGCGCCGGTTCCATCACGCACGCGGAAGGGTTGAGCACCCGCCGTGTTCAGGACCGGCTGCGCATCTACGACAGTCTGGCGGAGATCTACCGTACGGTGACCCCGCGGGCGCTGCGCCGCCGCCTGCAGGATGACCTGTGCTGGAAGTATCTGGACTGCGCGGCGCGGTTCGATTGCAGGACCCTGCCGGGCTACCGCCCGCAGCGGCTGCGGATGCTGCAGTTTGCCTGCACGCCCCGCCGCCGGGCCAAGGCAGCGCTGTTTGCCCTCTCGCCGGAGCTGTTCCGGCGGGTGATGAATCATTGACCCATTGACGAGGAAAGGCAGAAGAGCATGGCGCAACATGCAAGAATAAAACGAACGCCCCCGCCGGACGGCGCACGCCGCCGATGGTGGCAGAACCGGCTGCTGCAGCTGCTGGCGGCTTTTGTGCTGCTGTGCGGCGTGGCAGCTGCCGGACTGAAACTGTACACGGATTATACGAATAGTCATTTTCAGGTGACCTTTTACCGGGTGACCTCCAGCCATGTGTCGGAAAAGCTGCGGGTCCTGTTTTTGTCGGACCTGCACCTGCGGGAATACGGCGAGCACAACGAGGAGCTGATCCAGACCGTGCAGGAGCTGGACCCGGACCTGATCCTGCTGGGCGGTGACCTTGTCACCTTCCCGAACCCGGAGTATGAGAATATGCTTTCGCTGTGCCGCAGCCTTGCCGATGTGGCCCCGCTGTACGGGGTGCTGGGCAACCACGAAAGCGAGATGATCTACGGCGGGGTGGATGACCAGCTGGCCGAAAAATTTTCGGAGGCCGGGGTGCAGCTGCTGCGCAATGAGACCCGCACCATCCAGATCGGGGAAAACAACGTGGAGCTCATCGGGCTGGAAGGTGCCCTGAAGGACTTTTACAAATACGGTGCCAGCGACTGTGTGGAGAGCCTGAGCCGCCAGTACGACACCTTCCGCATCTGCATCAACCATGTGCCCATGGCCTTTGTGGACTACATGCAGGATGCGCCCTTTGACCTGGCGCTGGCCGGGCACACCCACGGCGGCCTGATCCGCCTGCCGGTGCTGGGGCGGCTGTACACCGCAGAGGAGGGGCTGTTCCCGGAGTATGCGGGCGGCATGTACCAGCTGGACAGCGGGGCACCCCTCATCGTGGGCTGCGGCCTGGGCGACTCCAACCAGATCCCCCGCGTATACAATCCGCCGGAGCTGGTTCTGGTGGATGTGAACTGGTACTGAGATGAACGAACTTGAAAGGAGGCCCGGAGACGTGGTGACAAAGATCAAGCAGATCTTCAAACAGGCTGTGCTGCGCTTCTGGAGCCTGCGGGTGCCGTTGATCGTGGTGTGCATCCTGCTCGCGGCACTGCTGTGCACCGCACAATATCAGGACAGCAGCCGGGTGGCCTCGGCCCAGATGACCCTGAACTACTCCGAGGCATCGCAGGGGCTCAACCCCAACCGCACCCGGTTTACGACTACCGACCTGACCTCCGACGAGGTGCTGCAGAGCACCCTGTACAACGCCGGACTGGAAGGTCAGATGACGGTGGAACAGCTGCGCAAGGCCATTACGGTGGAACCCACCGATGTGACCAACGTGAGCAGCTCGGAAAACTACATCACCACCAGCTGCAGCATCAGCCTGCAGCTGGAAGAACCCTGCCAGCACCTGACCGCAGCCACGCTGCTCCGGATCTTCTGCGGCAGCTACAAGGATTATTTCATGGAGCACTACGGCGAGAACCAGAGCGTGTTCTCCTGCACCATGCCGGATTACTTTGACACCGAGCCGTATCTGCGCCTCAAGAGCCTGACGCTGCGGGCCGACCAGCTGGACCGCTACCTCACGGCCCGTGTCAGCGAGAACAAGAGCTATCAGGACGCCACCACCGGCAACACCTTCCTGAGCCTGTCCAAGCAGATCCAGAACGTGATCAACTACGAGATCCCGCGCATCCAGGCCTATATCCTGCGGGGCGGCCTGTCGGCGGATGTTTCTTCCCTGACGGCCATGCTGCAATACAAGCTGCAGATCGAGCAGCTGGACTATCAGGAGCAGATGGCCTACTACAACTCCGACAATCTGGGCATTGGCCTGTACGATGAGAGCATGAGCGCCATCGTCATGATCCCCACGCTGGACGAGAACAGCGAGTTCTATATGTCCCGCACCAAAACGGCGCTGGACACCATGGCCAGCGACGCCGACGGTGCCCTGGCGGAGGCGACCTCCCATCAGGATGTGATCACCACCACCCAGTATGTGGTGCAGCAAATGCAGACCGTGAGCGACCCGGCGGGTCTGACCACGGTGAACGCCATGCTGCAGGAACTGGAAACCACCATGGATCAGATCCAGCAGGCACTGCGGGTGACGGATGCCTCCTATATCATCTATAAGACCCAGAACTACCTGGTGTTCAACTATGCGGCCGGCTCCTTTGTGCAGCAGATCGGCCTCAAGCGGGTGATCGTGGAAATGGCAGTCTTTGTGGTGCTGTGCTTCGGCCTGTGCATGGTGCGCACCGCCCGGCAGATCCGGAAGGAGGAACAGCGTTGAAAAAGTTTGATATCCTGCGCTACCTCCGGCGGTTCTTTGCACTGGTGCTGGCCGTGACCATGGCGGGCACAGTGGTGGTGTACTGGTACTGCAAGAACAACCAGACCTACACCGCCAGTGTGAACATCAAGTACCTGCACGACGGCATCAAGGACGGCTTTGCCCCGGACGGCACCGCCATGAACGTGGACGAGATCTATTCTTCCAAGGTCATCTCGCAGGCCATGGAGAGCCTTGGGCTGCAAAGCGGCATCAACCTTGTGCGCTCCCACTGCACGGTGGAAGAGCTGATCCCGGACGACCAGAAGGCCCTGCAGGAAGCTCTCATCGACAAGGGGGAAGAGTCTACCTACTTCCCGGACGAATACAAGGTGACGCTGGTGGTGGACGGCAGCCTGGGTGCGAGCTACGCCCGCCGGGTGCTGGATGCCATCATCAGCAGCTATTCCACCATTTACACGGAGGAATATGTGGAGCTGCCTCTGACCATGAACCCCTCCAGCGGCCTGCTGAACAGCGGCTACGACTATTACGAGTGCGTGGACGTGCTGTCGGCCGACACCACCGAAGTGCTGAACTATCTGGAGGATAAAAAGACAAACTATCCCAACTTCCGCTCTTCGGTCACGGGTTATTCCTACGAGGACCTGTACGACATCTATAAGATGCTGTACGACTACGAGATCCCGTCGCTGTACGCGAATGTGATGACCGGGCCGCAGGTGCGCAACGCCGACAAGCTGTGCCGCAACCTGACCCAGAGCATCGAGAGCAGCGTGCAGAACGAGCAGGTGTATCAGGAGCGGGAAGCCTACCTCAGCGGCCTGATCCAGAACTACTCGGAGAAGAACCGCGACCTGATCAACTACCATTACCACAACGACGCCAACGACAGCGGCACCGACTACATCCTGAAGAGTGTAGAGGCCTACGATGACAACCAGAGCAAGCAGATCACCTACGATTCGCTGATTTTGGAGTATGTGGAGATCGACAAGACCCTGCGCAGCAGCGCCATCCGCCGGGCCTACACCCAGCAGCTGCTGGACACCTTCCAGGCAGCCGGCGGGGTGGGCGGCGATGAGGCCTCCCATGCCGCGATCGAGTCGGAGATCAACAAGTACGAGCAGACGCTGGTGGACTACTACCAGATCGTGAACCAGACCAGCATGGAGCACAACCGCTCCCTGAGCGCGGACTATCTGCAGACCACCAGCTCCACCAGAGTGTGGCCCAGCATCAACACCAAGCTGTATCTGGCCATCGGCTTTGTATTCTTCTTCCTCGTGGGCTGCGCGCTGGCCGTTGTGGTGGGCCGTTCCCGCGACTTTGTGGAATACTTTATGTATGTGGACAAAAAGACCGGTCTGCCCAACCGCGACCGTGTGGATGCCATGATGGCACGGCTGGAAAAGCAGGGCCTGCTGCCCAGCCACTTTACCTGCATGTGCTTCCAGTTTACCAGCCTGAACCATCTCTCGCGGGAGTATGGTTACTCGGTGGGCAACCATGTCCTGCGGGACTTTGCCGGGCTGGTGGCGGCCCTTGGCACCGAGGAGAGTTTCATCGGTTCCAACGGTGCGGGCCAGATCGTGGGCTTCTTCCGGGAATGCAACGCCGTCAAGGCGGAGGCCATTCTGGAAGTGCTGGACGAGCAGATCCAGGAGTACAACAGCCTGAACCCGGATTACGCCATCGAGTACAGGGCAGCCAGTGCCACCTCGGATGACGAAAAGGAATTCAACATCCGGGATCTGCTGCGCTGCGCATTCAAGAAGCTGCGGGATGCCAATAAGCCGCAGCCGGAGACCGCACACGAGACGGTGTAAAAAAGATAAGGAGGCGGCAGTCATGCTGCAGAATCAACGGGCCTGCCAGCTCGTCCGTTCCAAAACCGGCTGTGAGCCGCTGGCACTTGCCGTGGCGTGGGGTGCCCGCACGGCGGGCCGCTGTGCCGCCGGGGTGCTGGGAGCCGTGAAGCATCAGCGCTTTTCCGACCAGCAGCTGGAGACCTTTGCCGCCCGCGCGCCGGGCATCTGCCCGAAGCCGGTGTGCGATGCCGGGGAGCCCTGCCCGTTGCCGCCGCAGGACGATGCGGTGGATGTGTCGGTGATCGTGCCGGTGCACAACGGGGAGCGCTTTTTGCGCGCCTGTCTGGACAGCATCCTGCACCAGAACACCACTCGCCGCCTGCAGGTGCTGGCGGTGGAGGACGGCTCCACCGACGGCAGCGGGGCCATTCTGGCCGAGTACGCCCGGCAGGGAGGGGTCACCGTGCTGCACCCGGAGCAGGGCGGCAGCGCGGCCCGCGCCCGCAACACCGGTCTGGCCCGGGCGGTGGGCCGCTGGGTCCTGTTTGTGGATTGCGATGACTGCCTGCTGCCGGACGCAGTGGAGACGCTGCTGGCGGCGCAGGCGCGCACCGGGGCGGATATCGTGCAGGGCGGCTGGCAGTATTGCGACGAAGCCGACACCTGCGGTGCGGTGCAGCAGTACGCAGAAGCGTGCTACACCGGCCCCCGGCGGCTGGATGTGGTGGAGCTGCCCGGCACTCCCTGGGGCAAGCTGTACCGCCGGACCCTGTTTGAACGGGTACGGTTCCCCTCCGGGTACACCTGTTTTGAGGATGCCATGATCCATTTCTGGGTCTTTCCGCGGGCGAAGTGCATTGCTTCGACAAAACCTGTGGTATATTTGTGGCGCAAAAATACAATGGGGCTCACCGCGACCTCCCAGAATACGGCCAAAGCATTGCAGGCCTACTGGGTGGCTGAAGAAATGCTGGACGGTGCGGTGCGTCTGGGCCTGCCGCAGGATGCGCTGTTTGCCTGCAACCTGATCCTGCAGCTGGCCAATTACTGCTATGTGTGTGTGGCGGGCCTGCCGGAGGCGGACCGGCAGACGGCCTTTGCCTGCTGCTGCCTGCTGTACCGCCGGTGGGCAACGAAGCTGCCGGACCCCCGGATGCTGCCCTATGCCGTGCGGCTGGCGCAGCGGGCGCTGGAACAGGCGGACTATGGGCTATGGCAGCTGCAGGGCAGACTGTTCCAGCTGATCAACTGACCGGTTTACACCGGCACGGAAAGCGAGGTGGACCGCGTGCAGGATGTTTCCAAGATCCTGACCCGGAAATATTACGGCAAAAAAGACCCGTTCCGCAGCCGGGAGTTCCGCCAGCCCCGCTGGATGGAACTGCTGGCGGTGCTGCTGTTCACCGTGTCCGGGCTGGGCGAAGGCAAAAGCATCAATGTGGTGCTGGGCGGTCTGCCCAAGGCGGTGACGCTGGCCTTTGTGGGGCTGGCCGGGCTGGAATTTTTCATCCGGGGCGATTTTGACCGGTTGAAAAAACTGGCCGGGCCGTCCGGGCTGTACATCCTGTATCTGGCGGTGCTTGCCGCCTGGTCCATGTTCATCTGGGTGCGCAACTTCACGGCCTTTGCCTCCATCACCCGCGGCGTGGAAAAGATCCTGTATCAGAGCATCGCCACGGTGGTGGCCATCTGCTGCGTGTACCTGTACGGGCGGTTCAGCATCGACCTGTTCACCATCGGCATCTGCTGCGCAAACCTCTTCATCCTGTTCAGCGAGGTGCCCGCCTATGGTGTGGGCGAGAGCGTGAGCTCCCTGCTCACCAGCATTCTGTCGCTGGGCAACAACACCTATGGCTATGCCGAGCGGCTGGAGATCCACGAGGTGACCTTTCTGGAGGGCATCTTTGTGCTGTACTACCTGTTCTTTTCGCCAAAAGAAACCAAGCAGCAGCGCACCCGCAACTGGGTGCTGGCGGGCTGCTCCTTCTTTTTTGTACTGGCGGGCATGAAGCGCATCCTGCTGCCGGCGCTGGTGGTCTCGGCCTTTTACATCTGGGTGCTGCGCCGCAGCCATGCCAAGGAAAAGCTGATCATGCTCACCGGCGTGGCCTGGGTGACCCTGTTCTGGGTGTATCTGTATCTGGTGCACACCGGGGCCATCTCCCGGCTGCTGAACGCTGTGGGCATCAACATGATGGGCCGCGATTACATCTGGAGCCTGGCCAAACCCTATTATCAGTTCTCGCCTACCTTCATCGGGCTGGGGTTCGAGGCGGTGGACGCCATGGTCACCCGCTTTTATGAGATCGGCCTCATTGATGTGGCCTACCCGCTGCACAACGATATCCTCAAGGTGTTCGTGGAACTGGGCTTTCCGGGGCTGTGCTTCTGGTGCGCGTTCCTGTACCTGATCCTGCCCTGGTTCTGGACCAAACGCTACGGGCCCGAGGCCGGCATCCTGTATTTTGCCATCCTCAACCCGCTGTCCATGACCTACCTCACCGACAACACGGCCTTTTATTTCTGGTGCACCATGGGTCTGCGCATGATCCCGCTGGCGGTCTGCTGCTTTGCAAAGCCGACGAAGGACCCTGCCGCCCAAAAACAGACATGGCAGCCGCCCTCGGCGCAGGAGGTGCAGCGGCGCATCCGGGCACAGTACCGGGAGAAAGGAAGTTCTTCATGATCCATATCCTGCAGTCGGTCAGCAACATGGACCGGGGCGGCATCGAGTCGATGCTGATGAACTATTACCGGCATCTGGACCGCACGCGGTTCCAGTTCGATTTTCTGGTCAACAAGAAAAAGCCCGGCTTTTTTGATGACGAGATCCGCGCACTGGGCGGGCGCATCTTCCAGAGCCCGGGCGTAGCCCCGCAGAGCTACCCGGCCTACCTGCGCTCTATGCAGCAGCTGCTGGCCCAGCACCCGGAGATCAAGGTGCTGCACGCCCACAACGAGGCTATGCAGCTTTTTGCGCTGGAAGGCGCTAAAAAGGCGGGCCTGCCGGTGCGCATCGCCCACGCCCACAACACCCGTCTGCCCAAGGACGCCAAACTGCCGATCAAATGGTTCTGCAAACAGTTCATTCCCGGCGCGGCCACCGATTACTGGGCCTGCGGGCGGGCGGCCGGCATCTACTACTTTGGACAGAGCGCGTGGGATGCCCGGGGCGTGACCCTGCGCAACGCCATCGACCTGGACCGCTTTGGCTACCGGCCACAGGTGCGGGCAAAGCTGCGGGCAGAATATGGCCTGAACGATAAGCTGGTGGTGGGCTGTGTGGCCCGCCTGATGGCGCAGAAGAACCACACCCGCCTGCTGGACATCTTTGCGGCCCTGAAAAAGGTGCGGCCGGACAGCTGCCTGCTGTTGGTGGGCGAGGGCGAGCTGCGGGCCGAGCTGGAAGCCAAGGCCGCCCGGCTGGGCATTGCGCAGGATGTGAAGTTCCTGGGCGTGCAGAGCGACACCTCCGTCTGGTATCAGGCCATGGATGTGTTCGTGATGCCCTCGCTGTTTGAGGGCCTGCCCGTGGTGGGCATGGAAGCGCAGGCGTCCGGTCTGCCCTGCGTGTTCTCCACCGGCGTCACCGAGGAAGTCCTGCTGCGGCCGGACAGCTGCCGCATTTCGCTGGAACAGCCGGACGAAGCATGGGCCGCAGTGCTAAAGGATGCGGACCGCAATCTGCCCGACCGTGCGCAGGCGGCGGCACAGGTGCGGGCTGCCGGGTACGACATCCGGCAGGAGACCCTGCGCCTGCAGCAGCTGTACACCGGCCTGATCGCCAAAAGGGGTGCCGCACATGCCTGAGATCAGTATGATTGTTCCGGTTTATAACGTAGAGCAATATCTCCCGGCGGCACTGGACTCTCTGCGGGCCCAGACCTGCCCGGACTGGGAGGCCATTCTGGTGGACGACGGTTCCCCGGACGGCTGCGGGGCGCTGTGTGATGCGGCCGCCCGGCAGGATGTCCGCTTCCGGGTGATCCACCAGAAGAACGCCGGGGTCGGCGCGGCCCGCAATGCCGGGTTGGCTGCAGCCCGCGGCACCTATGTGCAGTTTCTGGACAGTGATGACGCACTGGAGCCCCAGATGGTGGAGGTGCTGTGCCGCACGGCCCGGCAGACGGACGCCGACCTGATTATGTTCGGCGGCTATGAGGAGCACTACGCGGCCGACGGCACCCGTACCGGCTGCACCGACATTGCCCCGGTTCTGGAAGGGGTATACCGGGGCGACCCCTGCCCGCAATTGTTCCCGCAGCTGTCGGCCATGTCGCTGGTCACGCGGCAGCTGTTCCGCCGCCGCTGCATCGAGGAAGGCCGCTGTCGCTTTACCGATCATAAGATCGCGGAGGACGCCCTGTTTTTCGTGTCCTTTTACCGGCAGCACCTGCACTGTGTGGTGGGCATCCCGGAAAAGCTCTACCGCTATAAGCTGCGTGCCTCGGGGTCGGCCTCCCAGAGCTACCACCCAGAGCGGCTGGCCGATAACTTTTACCTCTCGGATGCGGTGGAAGCCGTGGCAAGGGACTGGGGCCTGAACGATGACCCCGCCTGCCGCCGGGCCGTAAACCACAGCCGGGTGCTGGACCTGCAGCTGGGCATCAAGAACGTCTGCCTGGGGCCGCTGAGCTTCCGGCAGCGCACCGCATGGCTGCGGCAGGCGTTGCGCATCCCGGCGGTACGAGCCGCTGTGCGGGACATGCCCCTGCAGGACGCCCGCAGCCGCAACGACCGCATCAAACTGGCCTTGCTGAAGATGCGGCTGTGCGCGGTGGTCGTTGCCCTGTCCAGCTGGAACAACCGCCGCTGAAAAGACGAAACAACAAAAGCGCCCCTGTGCACCGGATGGGTCCCGTGCACAGGGGCGCTGTATTTTATAAGGAAAAAGCGGGGGCTCAATCGTCGTCGCTGTCCAGCTTGAGCACAGCGGTAAAGGCTTCACTGGGCAGGGAAACGCTGCCCAGCTGACGCATCTTCTTTTTGCCTTCCTTCTGCTTTTCCAGCAGCTTCTTTTTACGGGAGATATCGCCGCCGT
>ERZ857775.3077-NODE-3077-length-14297-cov-5.071970_pt1 | contig 14297 bp, 14 predicted proteins | sample MGYA00519698_ERZ857775 | MGnify/ENA primary metagenome ERZ857775 (study PRJEB31778, sample SAMEA3449363) | human gut metagenome | biome: human gut; feature: human-associated habitat; material: faeces | place: United Kingdom | collected 2010/2012 ...
TGCCGCACCTCGCTCGCCGTATCGGCACTTAGAATTATGCGGTATTGCCATAAAATAATGGAGGAATCCCCCTTGCAGAACTACAAAGCCAGACAAACCGCCCTGCTTGGCATGCTGTTTGCCCTTTCCATGGCGCTCTCTTTTTTGGAATCCATGCTTACCCCGTTTTTTGGCCTGATGCCCGCCATGAAGCTGGGGCTTTCCAATATTGTTGTCATGTACGCCGTTTTGTTTTTGAACCGTCGTTCGGCGCTTTATCTTGTGCTGCTCAAGGCGTTGTTTGCGTTGCTTACCCGCGGCGTTACAGCCGGGTTTCTTTCGCTGTGCGGGGGCGCGCTTTCCCTGGCTGTGTTCTGCCTGCTTCTGGCATTGCCATTCACCATCACAGGCTACATTTTTTCGGTCAGCGGGGCACTGGCGCACAACTGCGGCCAGCTGCTGGGGGCTGCAGCGCTGCTTTCAGACAAAATGGCAATCACCTATGCGCCGATGCTGCTGATAGCAGGTCTTATCGTTGGTTCCTGCACCTATATGGTATCGCGCCTGATTTTTCCCGCTGTCAAGAGAATTATTCCGCCGAAGAGCAAAGCGGAAAGCAAAATTACATTTTAAGATGGCGTCTTAAAAATTTTTAAAAAAGTGTTGACATTTCACATTTCTGCGGCTATAATATAGTCATAGCACAGGGAACGAGTTCAAAAAAGCGAACGTCTTGTGCGGCTCATAAAACTAAAAACCAAGAACAAACCATTATTTTGATTCGGAGGTATTTCTTATGAAAAAGTATGTTTGCACTGTCTGCGGCTACATTGCTGAGGGCTCCATCCCCGATTTCTGCCCCGTCTGCAAGGCTCCCGCTTCCAAGTTCATTGAAAAGACCGATAATTCCTATGTGACCGAGCATGTTGTCGGTATCGCCAAGGACGCTCCGGAAGATATCATCCAGGGCCTGCGCGAGAACTTTAACGGCGAGTGCAGCGAAGTTGGCATGTACCTGGCCATGAGCCGCGTTGCTGACCGTGAAGGCTACCCGGAAATCGCCGAAGCTTGGAAGCGTTACGCTTTTGAGGAAGCTGAGCATGCTTCCAAGTTCGCAGAACTGCTGGGCGAAGTCCTGACCGACAGTACCAAAAAGAACCTGCAGATGCGTGTGGATGCCGAGTCTGGTGCCTGCGCAGGCAAGATGGAGCTGGCCAAGAAGGCAAAGGCTCTGAATCTGGATGCCATCCATGACACCGTGCATGAAATGGCAAAGGACGAAGCCCGCCATGGCCGCGGCATGCAGGGTCTGCTGGACCGTTACTTCAAATAATTGAATTCCTAAACCGCAAGGGGGGAGGGGTCGGGTAACACCGGCCCCTTTTTGCTGTCATTTTTTCTGTATTTATTCTCCGCGGCAGGCAAAAAAGTTGTCCTGATTATCACAGGCAGCATAAAACGTTTCGCTCAACTGGCCGATGCCCGCGTGGGAAAGCTGGGTGTTCAACCAGGTGCGGTCCTTTCCGCTGGTGTGCAAGTTTTCTTCAATCAGCTTGCCATCCAACACCAGGTCATACCACTTGCTGGCCGGATCTGTCTGGATGGCAAGGTCCTGCGGGGTGACCGGGCGGTTGAAACTTTTGGGTAAAAAGCTGATCTGGCCGCTGGTTTCCAGCATGGCACACTGCACTTCATTCAAATCAAAATATCCGGCTACTCTGGCTTGTGCTAAAAATTCATTCAGGTCTATTTTTGCGCGGTCCAGCTCCGCTTTATAAATCGTTCCGTTCTCCATCAGTGGAATGGCCTGTCCGCTCAACCAAAGGCGGACGTTCCGGTTTTTGCAGGTGCCGTAATGCACCGCAAAAGCTGCGATACCATACACGATCATGGCGGTAAGCGGGCGGTACCATTGTTCCAGGTTGGTGGCCATCTCTGCCGCAATGGAACCAATGGTAATGCTGTTGACATAATCAAACAAGTTCATCTGGGCAATCTGCCGTTTGCCGCCCAGCCGCGTTAAAATAAACAGTACCGCCAGCGAAACCACACTGGCAACAAACACATTGATAATTTCCTGCGCTGCCTGCATCTTTCCCATCCGCTCCCTTATCATTTGCCATGCAACCCGCATGGTAACCTTATTGTGGCCCCACCAGCGGTGCATTATACGCACAATGTACCAACGGGGCTTGCACAGGAAGGGGAAAATGTTATAATAAAGTTGTTTCTGTATGCTTCGACTTCCGGCGGCTTTAGGCCCACTGCGCCGGAGCCGGGCAGGGATTGGCAGCAACTGCCAGCTTGATAAAGAATTGATATCAGGATGTGAAATCATGCAGATTTACCTTTTGCGGCATGGGCAGACAGAATATAACGCCCAACACCGGTACCAGGGTCAACAGGATATCCCGCTTTCCGCCGCGGGCCGCGCCCAGCTGCGCCCGGCAGGGTTTATGCCGGATGTTGCCTATGTCAGCCCGCTCATCCGCGCACGCCAGACGGCGGAAATCTTTTTCCCCGGCTGCCCGCAGATCATTGTACAGGACTTGCGGGAGATGTGCTTTGGCAGCTTTGAGGGGCGGCATTATATCCACATTGAGCACGACCCCGACTACCTTGCCTGGCTGGAAGCCAACAAGACTGCTGCCCGCCCGGATGGGGAGCGCATTCAGGATTTTTGTAACCGCAGCTGTGCCGCCTTTGCCAAACTGGTGGAAGAAAGCCTTGCGCAGCACAAACAGCAGCTGGTGATTGTAGCGCACGGCGGCATCCAGATGGCGGTTATGTCCCGTTACGGTCTGCCGCGGCGGGATTATCACGACTGGTGCGGTCCCAACGCGGGCGGCTACCGCCTGGATGCCGCCAACTGGCAAACAGACCACACCTTGCAGCTGTTGGAAACCGTGCAGTATACCAAAGCCACACAAAGCGAGGCAGCCTTATGAGCAATGGTTTGATTCATTTATACCACGGTGACGGCAAGGGCAAAACCACAGCTGCCATGGGCCTGGCTGTGCGGGCGCTGGGCTGCGGGCGGCGCGTGGTGATCGTGCAATTTTTGAAAGGCGGTGCAACCGGGGAACTGGAACCGCTGCAAACCCTTGGTGCTACCTTCTACCGCGGCAAAGCCGGGCAGAAGTTTGTATTCCAGATGAATGAGGAAGAAAAGGCCGCCACCCGTGCCCTGCAAACTGAAAACCTGCGCCGGGCGCTTGCCGAACCGGCGGACCTTTTGATTCTGGACGAAGCCTGCGCCGCCTGGAATCTGAACATGGTGGACCGAGAGTTGCTGCAAAACGCCGTACTGCACAAGCCTGCCGAGCAGGAACTGGCAATGACCGGCCGCGACCCGGCCCCCTGGATGCTGAATGCCGCAGATTACATTACTGAAATGTGCTGCCGCCGCCACCCATACGAAAAAGGCATTCCGGCAAGAAAAGGCGTTGAATTTTAAGTTTGCCGCAGCGCAGTTCCATACAGGGAAGCGCACCAGGCAATAAGAAATTAAAAGTATTTAGGACAACCAGAAAAAGAGAAAAACAGCCTGCCCAAACAGCAGGCGGGGAGGGGTATCATCATGGCTACACATAGCCGCCAAATGTCCGATGCATTCCGTACAACAGTATTTCTAACCCTGTCCGGCGGATTTCAGGACGCTTACACCTACATGGGCCGCGGCAAGGTTTTTGCCAACGCTCAAACCGGCAATATCGTGCTGATGGCCACCAATTTTTGCGAGGGTGATTTTGCCAAAGCGCTGCGGTATCTTTTGCCGCTGCTGGCCTTTGCCGCCGGTGTCTATTTTGCCGAGGGCATCCGCAACCGCTACCACCTGATGGAAAAATTCCACTGGCGCCAGCTGATTTTGCTGATTGAGATTGCACTGTTGTTTGTTGTTGGCTTTATCCCCAACAATCTGGACTGGCTGGCCAATATGCTGGTCAGCTTTGTCTGCGCCATGCAGGTACAATCTTTCCGCAAAGTGCACGGCAATGCATATGCCAGCACCATGTGTATTGGCAACATGCGCAGCGGTATGCAGTACCTGTACACCGGCCTGCACACAAAAGACCGCGCTGTATTGCGCCGCGCCATGCAGTATTTTGCTGTAATTGCACTGTTTGCTGTAGGGGCCGCTGCCGGCAGTCTGCTGACCATCCATTTTGGCAACCGTGTGATCTGGTTCTGCTGTGCTTCGTTGCTGGTCAGCCTTAGCTTCATGTTTATCCGTGAAGACATTGAAGAGAACCCTGAACTGCAGCGGGAAGCCGCCGCTTTGCACCAGGATGTAAAAGCCATGGAGCACACCATCGGCAAAACCTTGCAGGAGCAGCAGGAAGAACTGCACCCCTTAAATCACAAGTGATATGGACAATATATAAAATTTGAACAAAACTTTCGCAATCTTGCTTGTCGTTTTCCGGCACAAATGCTACAATACAGTCAAATGTTAAATATGTGCGCGAAAGCGAGGGATTTCCGTGAAAATCATCACCGTTACACTTGCTCCTAACCAGGCTGTTCTGACCTGCTATCTGCAGGACCAAAGCCCCAAAATGCCAAATGCCGCCATCCGCCCGGCTATGCTGGTCGTGCCCGGCGGCGGCTACCAGTATTGCTCTGACCGTGAGGGCGAACCGGTTGCCCTGGCTTATATGGCACAGGGGTTCAATGCGTTTGTTCTGCGCTATACGGCAGATGCAACCACCCCGATTGACAAAGCATTACAGGATGGTGCCGCCGCAATGGATTACCTGCGCGCCAACGCCGCGGAGCTGGAAATTGACCCGCAGCAGATCGCCGCCGTTGGCTTTTCTGCCGGTGGGCATTTGGTTGCTTCGCTGGGCACACTGCTGCCCAAGGCACAGCGCCCCAACGCCCTTGTGTTGGGCTATGCCGCAACGCTGGGCGCAATGTGGACCGTCGTTGGCCGCCAGGAGCCCGACCTGCACGCGCTGGTTGATGATGACACCCCGCCCACATTCCTGTTTGCTACCCAGGGGGACGCGCTGGTTCCTGTTAAGAACAGCCTTGTTTTTGCAGATGCTTTGGCTGACCACAGCATCCCGTTTGCGCTGCACATCTTCCCGACCGGAGCACACGGCATTTCCCTTGCCACTGCCTGTACCTCCGGGCCGGAATCTTCCCGTGTCAACCCGGCAACCGCCCAATGGCTGCCGATGAGCGTTGACTTTTTGCAAAAGCTGTGGGGCTGCCTGGGCGTTACCGCACCGGATACCGAGCTTGCCGCCCAGCTTGCCGCCGGGCCGCTCAGCCTGAATATGCCGGTGCGCAGGTTGATGAAGAACCCGCAGGCCAGCGCTCTGCTGCAGGCTGTGCTGGGGGATATGTGGCAGGCCATTGTGTCTAACCCACTTTCCCAGGGAATCAGCCTGCGCGAAATTTCCGGCTTCCTGCAGGCGGCATTGCCGGAAAGCGCATTGAATCAGCTGGATGCCCAGCTAGCCAAAATCCCGGTTGAATAACCCAAAGGAGCTTATCATGCTGTTTATTGAATATCCCAAATGCTCTACCTGCCAAAAGGCCAAATGCTGGCTGGATGAAAACGGCGTTGCTTACACCGACCGCCATATTCTGGAGCAGCCCCCCACCTATGAAGAGCTGAAAGAATGGTACGCTCGCAGCGGGCTGCCCCTGCGCCGCTTTTTTAATACAAGCGGCCTGAAATATAAATCGCTTGCCCTGAAAGACAAACTGCCCACCATGACCGAGGATGAGCAGCTGCACCTGCTTGCCACAGATGGCATGCTTGTCAAGCGGCCTTTGGTGGTTGGGGATGATTTTGTCCTTGTCGGATTCAAGCCTGACGAGTGGGCCAGCACCCTGAAATAATCCACCTTCTAAATAGCAAAGCAAAAACAGCACCGCAGTTTGTTGCACACACAGTCAAGTAAGACGATGTGCACGGCAAAGATTGCGGTGCTGTTTTGTTTTTATTCTTCCCAAAACCGCCAGAGTTCCCGTTCCAGCTTTTCTGTATCATAAATCATTTTCAGGTGGCTCCAATGCGGGGGCATCAGGCGGCGGTAGTCCGGCATGGCAAAGCGGTTATCGATCAGCAGCACCACGCCTTTGTCCCGCGGGGTGCGGATCACACGCCCGGCGGCTTGCAGCACCTTGTTCATGCCGGGGTAACGGTAGGCGTAGTCAAAGCCGGAACCGCGTGTCTGCTCAAAATAGTCCCGCAGCTGCTCCTGCCGGGGTCCAACCTGCGGCAGCCCTGGGCCCACGATGCCTACACCAATCAGCCGGTCGCCGGTCAGGTCAACGCCCTCCCCAAATACGCCGCCCATCACGGCAAAGCCAAGCAGAGGTTGGCTGGGGCCCGGCACAAACTGGGCCAAAAAGGCCGCTTTCTGCTGTTCATCCATCGCGTTTTCCTGCTTGATGCAGTTGATTTCCGGGCAGTGCTCCTTGAACTGTGCATAAGCCTGCTCCATATACGCATAACTGGGGAAAAACGCCAGATAATTCCCGCAGCGCGCCCGCACCATCGTCGCCAGGCTTTCCTCCACAATGGCAAGGCTTGCATCCCTATCCTTATACCGGGTGCTGACATTGCCGATGCAGAACAGTCCCTGATTGCCCGCGGGGAAGGGGCTGCGCAGGGCAACGGCCCGTGCTTCCGGCACGCCGCACAGGTCCTTATAATAACTGGCCGGGGCCAGCGTTGCACTGAACAGCACCGCGGCGCGCCCCAGGGCAAAACTATCCGCCAAAAAGGCGCTGGGGTCAAGGCAGAGCTGCGCTGCACGCACCTCGCTGCCGGATGCCGTGATTTGCAGCACAAAATGATCGTCAAAGGTATCCGCTACGCGCAGCCAGGCCCGCACATCAAAATACAACTGCAGCAGTGCCGTGTGGGTTTCATCCGGTTCTCGGTGGTCGTCCAGCCATGCTTCCAACGGTTCACACAGGCGGTTCAGCAGGTGATCAAACTCCTCGCTGCGCTCTTTTAGAAAGAATGTTTTGCCAAACCGTCCATCTCTGGCGGCAGTTTCTTCCTCGGCACGGTGGCGCCATTCAATAAATACATCATTTACTTTGGTCAGAGCGTTTTTCAGGCTGCTTTTGCCTTTGCCCAACAGCTTCTTCGCTTCATAAAAGCTGGTTTTGGTCAGGGCAGCACTGTGCATTTCCCGCGCACGCCCCGGCAGGTTGTGCGCTTCGTCCACCAGGAAGATATAATCCCCGGCAGATTCAAAAAATCGCACCAGATGTACAACCGGATCAAACAGATAATTGTAATCCCCAATAATCACATCGCTCCACAGGCTGCTGTCCAGCCCCAGCTCAAAGGGGCATACCGTGTGGCGTTCTGCATATTCCTGCAAGGTTTCCGCCGTCAGGCAGGGGACATCCAGCACATCCCAGAGAGCACCTTTGATGCGGGCATAATACCCGTTGGCATAGGGGCAGGCTTCCGGGGTACACTCCCGCGTCTCACACAGGCAGATCTTGTCTTTCGCTGTCAGCGTTACACTGCGCAGGTGCAGTTCCGGCTCGGTATCGCGCAGGATAGCCAGTGCGTTTTCCGCTGCCGTACGGGTTGTGCCGCGGGCCGTTAAATAAAAAATCGGTCCCACACTCTCATTGCCCATAGATTTCAGGGCAGGGAACAGCACGCTCATGGATTTACCAATCCCGGTTGGTGCCTGGCACAAAAGCCGGCCGCCGTCCCGGCACACTTTGTATACCTCGCCCGCCATCGCGCGCTGCCCGGGGCGATACGCAGGGAAAGGGAACTGCATGGCCTGCAAATCCGAGTTCCGGGCCTTTTTCCACTCAACCGCCCGCCGCGCCCAGGGGGCATATTCCGCCAGCAGGGCTTCCACTTCCTCCTGCAGCTGCTGCGCGGTGTAATGCCGCTCAAACCGCAGAATCAGCTCTTCATCTACCTGGAAATAGGTCAGCTGAACCCGCATCTCTTCCAACTCATGCTGTGCCGCATAAATTGCTGCGTACACAATAGCCTGTGCCCAGTGCTCCGGTGCAAAATCCGGGGTAATATCTGCCGCCGGGCATGCGGTGGTCTTGATCTCATCCACCACGGTAACACCGTCCGCTGCGGTAAAAATGCCATCGGCGCGGCCTTCCAGCGTAAATTCAATTTCTTCATACGCAAAAATACCGCGAAGAAATACCTCCGCGGCGTAATCGGCATGTTCTTTTACAGCGGTGCGCTGCAATTTGCGGTGGATGCGTGCGCCCTCATTGGCGCGGTCAAAGCCGGTAAAGCGGTTGTCAATGCTGCCAGCCCGGCGCAAGAATTCCACCAGCTGGCGCACCGGCAGCGTGATTTGTATTGGGGATACAGGTTCCTGCAAGGGCTCGTCCTCCTGTCAGGGGCAGTCAGCTGCGGTTATAAGTATGGTCACACACCTGCTCAATTTTCTCGCGCAGGGCTACAAAATCTTCAAACGCGGATATTTTGCTTTTTGGGTTGCGCAGCAGCGCTGCCGGGTGCAGAGTTGCCATAAACAATGTGCCCTGCTTATCAAAAAACTTACCGTGGTCCCGCGTGACGGAAAAGTCTTTTCCAATCATCTGCTGGGCGGCAATGCGGCCCAAGCACACCACAATTTTTGGGCGCAGCAGCCGGAACTGCATGCGCAGCCACGGGAGGCAGGCGGCGGATTCTTCCGGGGCAGGGTCGCGGTTTTCTGGCGGGCGGCACTTAACAATATTGGCAATATAAATATTTTTGCTGCGGTCAAGGTCAATCGCTTCCAGGTAATGGTCCAGCAGCTGGCCGCTGCGGCCCACAAACGGCAGGCCTTGTGCGTCCTCGTTGGCGCCGGGGCCTTCGCCCACAAAAAGAACCTCGGCGTCCGGCACACCCTGCCCAAACACCACATGGGTGCGGGTCTCACACAATCCGCAGCGCTGGCACGCCAGGCATTGCTGTTTCAGCTCATCAAAATTCATGAATATCCCTCGTATTGCCCCCTTGCACAGGGGACTATAATATAATAAAAGACAACCGCTGCCCAAACAGTGGTAAAAAGGAGCTATCATTTATGCATCCAGACGCCTTGGCCGCCCGGCTGGCCTGTATCCTGCTGGGTTATCTGTTCGGCAGTTTTCTTACGGCAGAAGTTGTCGCCCGCGTTGTTTCCGGCAAAAGCGCGCGGCAGCTTGGCACCGGCAACCCCGGCATGGCTAATATCATGGCCCAACTGGGCAAGGGGGCCGGGCTGCTAACCCTGGCAGGTGATACGTTAAAAACGGTTGCTGCCTGCGGTGCGGCGTATTATGCTACGGCACCACTGATCGGGCAGGCGTCGATTTTATATGCCGGGCTTGGCGCAGTGCTGGGCCATAACTATCCCGCATGGGCAGGGTTCCGCGGCGGCAAGGGGGTTGCGGTAACCTGCGTTTGGCTCGTTTTGTATCTTCCGTTTTGGGGCACGCTTTGCTGCATCGCTGGCGGGGCACTGGTCCTATGGCTCGGCTACCTGCCGTTGGGGGCTGTGGTGATCCCAGCGCTGGCCATCCTGCCCGCGTGGCTTTCCTATGGCCCAGAAAGCGGCATTCTAACTTTGGCCTTGGCCATCATTATGTTCAGCCGCCACTACCACGGCCTGATGCGGATTCGGCAGGGGACAGAGCCCCGATTTTTCCAACGCCGCAATCCAAAATGAACAACTTTATCATAGCATATTTTCACCAGCCTGAAAAGCTGTAAACACATGAAAAAACGATATGATCTTAGAACCATCCAGTCATGCCGTTGCCGTCCGATTTTGAGGTGAAATCTCACAATCCAAACTATTTATACCGTAATTTCCCATAAAAACAGCAGAACAACAGAAACCCCAACAATCCCAAGGTAATAAGTTTGTGTAACTTGGTGCCTTGCGTTATCGACATATCAGAATTACAATATAATTATTACGGAATTGTAAAATGGAGGCAAACTGAAAATGAAGTATTACTTGGCTTACGGTCCCAACCTCAACCTGGTGCAGATGCGCCAGCGTTGCCCCAATGCCCGTGTGGTCGGGTATACATATTTATTCGGTGCGCGCCTGGTCTTCCGTGGTTCCAAGAACGGCTGCTTTTTGACCACGGATTTTCAGCAGCCCTGGTGCCCGTCTATGGTGGGCTGCGGGGTTTATGAGATTTCTGATAAAGACGAGCAGGCTCTGGATGTCTATGCGGGGGTTCCTTATTTCTACCAGAAGCAGACAATGCAGGTACAGTGTGTCTGGGACGTCACTACGCGACGGGAAGTTCTGCATAATATTGAAGCAATCCTTTACACCCTGCCCGCCAGCCACCCCTTGGGTGTTCCTTCCCGCCGCTATCTGCAGGAGTGCAAGAGCGGGTATGATGACTTTCATTTCAGCTTCCTTCCGCTGCGCCAAGCTCTGATTGACAGCAGCCCGGAGCCGCACACGAAGTAAAGGAAACACTTTTGTGTGAAAGAAAAGGCAAAAGCAAAAGATAGGCAAGCGGGAAGTGACGTTCTACCGTTTTATTTCTTGCTTTGCGAAACAAATTTGAAAAAAATAAAAAAAATATGAAAATATCTGTTGACAAAAGTGGTACTGCTGGTTATAATAATACTCGTCGCCGGTGAGGCGGCCAAACAAAATAAGCGGATGTGGCGGAACTGGCAGACGCGCTAGATTCAGGTTCTAGTTCCCTTAAAAGAGTGTGGGTTCAAATCCCTTCATCCGCACCAAAGAAAAGCACCTAAGAACGTAAGTTTTTAGGTGCTTTCTTTTTATTGTACCGCACTGTTTACCGCGCTGGTGGTGTAGCTCCCCTTGCTTTCCAGGTATTCTATTAAGTGTTCTTCCACGCTACCGCTGTGTTGCCAGCTGACAAAGCCGGTGCACCTGTATGCATGGTGCTGTATAACTTCATCGTGAAACCGGCACAGCGCCGGATTGCGGCGCAGCTTGCGCATAGCTGCTTTTTCTACCTGCTGCGCGCGGCTCCATGCCACGCCGTAGGCCTCGCCCACCTCCCGCAAGGGTTGCTGCTGGTAATACCGGCGGCGCAGTATGTCGGCTTCCCGGTCGGTCAGCTTTGCAAGGGCTTCTTCCAGGGCGCTGTGCAACTGCTCCCGGAACACTTCATCCTCTACCGCGTCCAGCTCGGCCGCTGCTGCCGGGTCTTCCTGTAGGTCGCCCAGTGTAGCGCTGCCGCCGTCCTCATCATCCAGTGGCACGTCCAGGCTGGTGCAGTGGTTCAGCGGGTCGGCGCTGGTGGTGTGCAGTTTGCCGTCCTCGCCGGTCACGTTGCGGGCGTGGCCGTTGGTAAGGGTGCGCTGGATCTGGCGCTGCATGGCGGCAGTCAGCCAGGTGGTAAATGCTCCCTGCGCCGGGTCGTAGGTCTGGGCGGCGTGCTGGACAGCAAAAAAGCCTTCTTGCTCGAAGTCGTCCGCGGTCAGGCCGTGGGCATCTGCCTGGGCCTTGTGTGCTGGGTACCACTTCCAGAACATGGAGCGCAGCAGGCCCTTGTTCAGCTCCCACAGCTGGCCCAGGGCGTAGCTGTTGCCGGTGGCGGCCAGGGCAGCAAGTGCAGCGTTTGTTGCCTGCTGGTCGCTGGTTTTGGTTGCTGTCTCCATAGAATCCCCCCTATAAACAAGAAAAGCGTGCAGGCTGTAAACCCGCGCGCTTTTTTGTGCATTTTGCTATTGAATCGGGCACGGCCCGGCGTGGATCAGGCCACGCAAACAGGCACTTTGCACAATCAGGTGGTAGCCTGGTAATAAATGCCGGTTTTCTTGTTGTCCAGCACAAACGCGTCATAGCAGACGCGGCCGGTCACGATCGTACCGCTGGACAGCGGCGTGTCGTTGTGGATGCCGAAATCTTCCAGCTTGACCGGGGCCACTGTGGCGGACGGGTGGGCCAGCATAAAGCCAAACTTGGCAGGCAGACGCACGGCGGGCACCTTGACCACAGAAGCACCGTCCAGCATGGCCACGACACCACGGGCGCGCATCTCTGCGCCAATCTCGGTGTGGTCAAATTCAACGGCCTGTTTCAACAGCGCATAGGTGGCCGGGGTGACGGTCAGCACGCGCTCGGTCTCGGGCACTTCCGCATCGTCCAGCGCCTGGGAAGCTGCCAGCACTGCCGCGTAAATGTTCGACTTGGTCAGCGCAGCGGCGGCGGGCTTGGTGCCTGCGCCGTCGGTCATGACCTTGTACACGTTGGTGTCAACCTCCGGCACGACCACCTCGCGCAGCTCACGCGCCAGGGCGGTGCCTGCTTCAAGCTGGCCCTGGGTCTCGTCCTCGTCCAGCTTGTCCACGTTGAAGATGAAAGAGCGATCATGCTTCAGCAGCAGCTCCTCGGTGGTAGCAGACAGGTCAAGCAGCTGACCATAGCGGGACAAAGACTCGCTGCTGTCCTCCGGGGCCGCGCTGCGGTTGCGGGCGTAGTCGTTCATGGGCGTGGTGCTGATCTTGTACAGCTTGATAGAGTGCGCGCCCGTCCAATCGTAATCGGTGTTGGTCAGCAGAAAGGTCTTGCTTTCCGCCTTGAAAAGTTCATCGGTCTGCGGTGCAAATTTGGTAGTAAGTTCGATAGACATGTATATAACCTCGTTTAGTAACTGAAAAATTGTGGCTTTTTGGGTGTATGCTTATTACCACGACTAAACGCGGGCGACAAATCCGTTGTGTGGCGCTGTGAAGCGGGAATATTCCCAATAGCGCCAGCGGTGCCGCCGTCCCTTACATTGGGGTAGGCAGGCGCGGAAAACTTCAAGATCTCCTGTGCCTGGGCGGTGCAGGCTTCCTCGGTCTCGCCGGTCAGCAGAGCCGCCGGTACGCCAGTAGCAGCCGAAACGCGCTGTTTCATCTCGCGGCGGTCGTTGTCGGCTTTCATGGCATCAAGCTGCTGCTGCAATGCAGCGGCGCGGCTGTCTGCTTCATCGGCGCGGCCTGCCTTGCCTTTCAGATCGTCATAATCAGCATACTTTGCACGCTCACGGGTCAGGCGGTCGGCCACGATAGCGTTGACCTCATCCTGTGTAAACGTGCGCGGTTCCTGCTGTGCGGCAGCAGTGCCGTTTACTTCCTGGTTTACAGTTTCGTGCATGGTGTTATCCTTTCCCGGCTTTACCGCTGCCGTAGCGTAATATATATAAAAGCCGCCAAGCGGCAGCTTTCTGCCATCTGCCTAAAAAGTGCCCTGTGTGTAAATCGGCGCTGGACAGGGCGAGAGCGCCAGGCCCTGGCCCCGGGGTACTCCCCCCAGGGGGGCAGATGCCGCCAAAAACGGCCGCTTTTTGCATAAAAACAAGCCATTTTTGTGGGCATAAAGGCACATAAACACAGGGAAAGATTAAAGCCTAAAAGAACTCGTATGTCTCCGAACCAGAACAGAAACGCCATGAAAAAACGCCGCTGCCTGTTGTGCGGGAAGTGCTAACCGCACAAAAAAACAGACGCAAGGAAAGGCTTCAACCTTTCCCTGCGCCTGTGTGGCTTACCTGTTGGCGGTACTCTGTAATAATTTTATTTTATCACAAACAAAGTTATTTTGCAAGGGATTAAATACCACCCCCTAAGCTACTAGGGCTAGCGGGGGTATTTCAGCGCTGGACGGGACGCGGTCGCTCGCTCAGGGGCCGGGGGGTACTCTCCCAGGGGGGCAGATACCAACAAAAGCAGCTTGTCTTGTACAGTCTAATATAATTCAGCAATTTTATTTATCTTCGCGCTTGGTTTTGCTGCAAGTCGTTAAATACCACACTTTTACCCCGCCGGGGCTGGAGCTGCTATGCTGCCGCGTATCTGGCAAGGTATGCATTAGTTCCGCGCGAACGCGCTCAAAGCTGGCGGTCTCTGCCACTGTGTATGTAATGCGTATCTTCAAAATCATTCATCCCTTGCAATGCTCATACCATCCGCATATATGAGTTTATCATATACGGCAACACGTTCGTTTACTGTATCAGCAAACATTGCCGCCGCCTGGTATATGCGGCCCGCTTGCCACACGGCGCATAAAGCATTTATTATTGCTTCATTGTGTTTGCAGCTTTTTATGCTGTGCTGGTACTCTGATATAAATACCGCCTTAGCCTGGACAGTTTCCCACACATTAGGCCGGAATCTTTGCGCCTGTAATCCTCTGCGCACTTTCATACTTCCACCCCCTGGCTGTTCAGCTGGGCAAGTGCTGCTTGCAGCTGGGCTTTCAGCCGGTCGCGCTCGATCTGGGCGGCAGTCTGCTGCCACAGGTCGGCCAGATCAACATGCGCGGCGATGGTCTCGCACTTGTGGATCCTAGCCACGGTGTAGCCGTCTCGCTCAAACTGCGCAG
>ERZ857775.3078-NODE-3078-length-14297-cov-3.551046_pt1 | contig 14297 bp, 12 predicted proteins | sample MGYA00519698_ERZ857775 | MGnify/ENA primary metagenome ERZ857775 (study PRJEB31778, sample SAMEA3449363) | human gut metagenome | biome: human gut; feature: human-associated habitat; material: faeces | place: United Kingdom | collected 2010/2012 ...
TTTTATCAAACCAATTTGTAATAACAACTGTAATAGGAACCATTCCATAAATACCTACACCGATTCCTCTTAAAATACCTAAAATATAAAAAAAATAAACAGATGTACTATAAGACATCAACCAAGTTGCACCACTTGATAAAATAACACCTATTAGTAAGACCTTTTTATAGGAATATTTTTTAATCACTTTTGATATCTTTAATGAAGTTAATGCTGTCGCTAAAGTTGAAAGTGTGGCATGCATCGCAAAAGTTCCTTTTAACACTTTTAAACTTTTAGCTACAGGTGTATAAAAAACACCTATCGCATTGGTACATAAACCAATAGAACTGGCTGCTAAACAACACATAAAAAAAACAATCATCCAATGTTTATAACTTTTATTGATCATAATTTTCACCTCAATAAAAACATATAACTTTATAATCTCTAACGCATTAGATTTCCTAAATTAAGAAAAGGAGGATCAAATCCTCCTTGCATATTGAGGTAAAGGTTGAATTTATCCGATTTCTTTTTTACATCGGTCAATTCCTCAAATAGCGTTTTATCAACCATGAATTTTTTACTCTTCTCTGTCCTTTGGGCATATACCCCCTGAATACTACCCAAAATGAGTAGCATAAACATTAATTTTTTCATAAACAGTTAGGTTAATGAATTAGTGATTAGTGATAAGTGAATTTACTAATCACTCACTACCAATCACTAATTTTAGTATTCATTGAAATATTCCTGTATCTTTTTCCAGTCATTGGTTTTGGTCAATGCAAGCATGAGTAATACGCGTGCTTTCTGCGGATTTAGCTCCTGAGATGCAACAAACTGATATTGGGCATCGTCCACTTCTGCATCCAGCGTTGTAGGACCGGTGGGTACTCTGGAAGAACGGACAACGAGTATTCCTTTTTTACGGGCATCAATCAGTACAGGGAAAATGTTTTTATGAATATTTCCATTACCTACTCCTGCATGGATAATACCTTTATATCCATTTTCCAACAGGGGAGTTACCATGTCGGCTTCTATGTTTGAGTAACTATAGACGATACCTACTTTGGGGAGTGATTCCAGGTAGGTCACGTCAAAAACGGATTGTAGGGTATGTCTCTTTAATGGAGCCTGATTATAATAGGCTTTTCCGTTGAAGATGTACCCCAAAGCTCCGGAGTTGGGAGCTTGAAAAGTCTGCACGTCGATCGTGTTCATTTTCTGAACGCTTTCTGCTCCTAAGATGAGGCCGTTCATGGCTACCAATACGCCCTTACCTATGGATTCTTTGGCACCTGCGGTGACTACGGCATTGTAAATATTGAGCGGACCGTCTGCACTTAAAGCGGTAGAAGGGCGCATGGCTCCCACCAACACCACCGGCTTATTGCTTCTTACTGTCAGATTTAGGAAATAAGCAGTTTCTTCCATGGTATCTGTTCCGTGGGTAATCACGATACCGTCTATATCCGAACGTTTCAATAATTCGTTTATCTTTTTGGCAAGCGTGAGCCAAACAGCATCATTCATGTCCTGTGAACCGATTTTTACAATCTGTTCACCGGTCACATTGGCAATATCGTTCAATCCCGGAACGGCATCCAGAAGGGTACTGATAGCTACTTGGCCGGCTGTATAGTTTGTAGAAGTGGCCGAGGTACCTGTTCCGGCAATGGTTCCACCGGTTGCGAGGATGTGGATGTTAGGTTTTCCGGCAGCGAGAGCTGCGGTTGCGGATAGTAATAACACGACTACTATCAGGCTTAATTTTTTTAATTCTTTCATGACTGAATGGTTGTTTAGGTTTAATATATTACAGTTTAATAAATTTGTATGAACAGAAGTCCCAGTACGATGGCCACCACTGTCGATACGATACCGGGCATCATAAAGGAATGATTCAACACATATTTGCCTATTTTTGTTGTACCGGTACGGTCAAAATTAATAGCTGCTACCACTGTGGGGTAGTTGGGTATGAAAAAATATCCGTTGACAGCCGGAAACATGGCAATAAGCATATAAGGAGAAATGCCTAAAGCAATTCCTAAGGGCATCAATGCCCGTACAGTGGCAGCTTGGCTATAAAGCAAGATGGACATGATAAACAGCGCGATACCGAATAGCCAAGGCATTTCACGCACGAACCCCTCAATAGATTGGGTCAGTTCACCCATATTTCCTTGCAGGAATGTATCACCCATCCAGGCAATACCGAAAATCGCTATTACTGCCTGCATTCCGGCCGGGAAAACAGAGCCTTGTGTTGCTTTCAAACCGTCCGTTTTGGTGAACAGAAGGATCAGTGCGGCTGCCGATAACATCACAATTTCAATGATGGACGACATTCCTAACGTAACGATTTCTCCGTCTATCAGAAAAGAAGGGCGCATCCCTTCAAACGATCCGAAAAATACAATAAATATAGTGGCCAGTATGAAGATAAGTACGGAAACCAACGCGTGACGCTTGTTCTGCACATCTTTAATGGTTACTTTGTGCTCTTTGATGAGTCCTTCTGCTATACGTTTCTGATATTCGGGATCATCTACTAACTCTTTTCCTACACGCATCGAGAAGAAAGCTCCTGCCAATACACCGATAATAGTTGCAGGAATCGTTATTTTTAAAATATCGAATAAAGTAATATCGAATCCGGCCAATAAGCCTAACAGGGCTACGGTTGCTGCCGATATGGGACTTGCCGTAATGGCCTGTTGTGAAGCGATAACGGCAATGCCGAGGGGCCTTTCCGGGCGGATTTTGGTTTCGGTAGCTACCTCTGCTATTACCGGAAGAACGGAGTAGGCAACATGCCCTGTTCCGGCTACAAACGTAAACAAATAGGTTACGATCGGACTTAGAATAGTAACGTGAGAAGGATTTTTACGCAATAACTTTTCAGCAAGTTTTACCATGTAGTCGAGACCGCCTGCGGCCTGCATACACGAAGCTGCCGAGATTACGGCAGCGATCATCAGCATGACATCTATCGGAGGGGCTGTGGGTTGTAATCCAAAGCCGAAAGTAAGTATGGCAAGCCCGACGCCTCCCATTACTCCGAGTCCGATGCCGCCCAAACGGGCACCGACAATAATTGCAGTTAATACGAATGCTAATTGTAAAATCATATCATTTCTTTTAAGAATTCTGACAAAGGTAACTGAAATCTGTTACTGTAGTTTAAACAACAAAAAAAGCGTTGAATAGTTTTTGCATATTTATTAAAACAATAACAGCCGGGGGTGGTTATTATATTAGAACAAATAAAAAATATCCTATTAAAAATAGAAATTATGGAACAGAATTTATCAAGAGAAACCCGTACGGAAAGTGACTTGATCGGTAGTCGTGAAGTACCGGCAGATGCATTGTACGGTGTTCAGACATTAAGGGGAATTGAAAATTTCCGTATCAGTAAATTCCATTTAAACGAGTATCCCTTGTTTATAAATGCGCTTGCTATCACCAAGATGGGGGCGGCAGTTGCTAACTATGAACTCGGCTTATTGACAAAGGAACAGGTGGATGCTATTCTTAAGGCCTGTAAAGAAATTCTTGAAGGCGAACATCATGAGCAGTTTCCGGTGGATATGATTCAGGGCGGTGCCGGAACGACTACCAATATGAATGCCAATGAAGTGATAGCAAACCGTGCGCTCGAGTTGATGGGACATCAGCGGGGAGAATATCAATACTGCTCACCCAACGATCACGTGAACCGTTCACAATCTACCAATGATGCCTATCCCACGGCTATACATCTTGGCATGTACTATACCCATCTCAAATTAGTGAAACATTTCAGTGAATTGATCGAGGCTTTTCAGAAGAAAGCTACTCTGTTTGCACATATTATCAAGATGGGGCGTACCCAATTGGAAGACGCCGTACCGATGACTTTGGGGCAGACATTTAACGGCTTTGCAAGCATTCTTCGTGATGAGATTAAGAATTTGGATTTTGCAGCACAGGATTTTCTGACAGTCAACATGGGGGCTACCGCTATCGGGACCGGAATTACTGCCGAACCGGAATATGCAGAGAAATGTATTGAAGCTCTGCGCAAAATTACCGGTTGGGATATCAAGCTGGCCGAAGATTTGGTGGGTGCCACTTCGGATACTTCCGCCATGGTGGGGTATTCATCGGCTATGCGGCGTGTCGCTGTGAAAATGAATAAGATTTGTAATGACTTGCGTCTGTTGGCTTCCGGTCCGCGTTGTGGCTTAGGGGAGATTAATCTTCCTGCCATGCAACCCGGATCGTCTATTATGCCGGGCAAGGTCAATCCGGTGATTCCCGAGGTGATGAATCAAGTCTCCTATAAAGTGATTGGAAACGACCTTTGTGTAGCCATGAGTGGTGAAGCAGCACAAATGGAACTCAATGCTATGGAGCCTGTGATGGCGCAGTGCTGTTTTGAGTCGGCGGATCTGTTGATGAACGGATTTGATACCTTGCGTACTTTATGTATCGATGGCATTACGGCGAATGAAGAAGTCTGTCGTCGTTATGTGCACGACAGCATTGGTGTGGTTACTGCGCTTAATCCTGTAATTGGTTATAAGAACTCCACAAAGATAGCCAAAGAGGCTCTTGAAACAGGCAGAGGTGTTTATGAATTAGTATTGGAGCACGGCATTCTTTCAAAGAAAGATCTCGATACTATTTTGAAACCGGAAAATATGATCAAACCGGTAAAGTTGGATATTAAGTCTAATAAATAATGGCTGATTTTGATTGGATCAGGATAAATGTGGGAATTTACTTTCATGGGGATAGTGCATGATGATTGTTGGTTTGTTGAAGAACAACTGTCATACATTATTTATGAGAGTAGATTTATGGATATAATAGAATTTCAAATATTATTCGTTCTTACCTAAATAGAGAAACAAATCAATCTCTAAAAAAGAAGATATGAGTGATACTTACTTTTCCATATATAAACTATATATTTTTCGGTAATTTGATGATAGGCTTTTAAGATTGAGGATATTAGCATGAAACAATAACAACATGGGGATGTTCCTGGTGAAAACATCCCCATGTTGTTATGCAAAACACCCGGATGTTCTTACCGACAACATCCGGGTGTTTTTTACATTAGATTTTATGGCTATATGATAATACCTTGTTTATTAATTGTTTAAACTCTTCATGAGCAAAGGCAAAGATACGATTATTCTCGGGGCATTTGTTTTGAATAAATTATTTTTTTATTTTTTATCCAATGCTTTTTCAAATCAGGTTGTCTTCTAAAAGTATAGTAATAAAAAAGATGTGGAAATATGGAAACGACGACATTAGTTAAGGGGCGTTCTTTTATTTTTGGAAAGTCTGATTAACAGAAAAATACTTGATTTATTTCTTTCACACAATTTTTTTTCGGTTTTGTAGTTCTTTATACTGATGAACCGGTTTTTTTTTATATGTATTCTCACCACTTTGGCTTTATTTACCTCATCAAAGGTCAAAGCGCAGTTTGATGTGCACTTCAATCAATATTGGGACTTGAAGGGCTTCTATAATCCTGCTTGGGCGGGACAAACAGATAAACTAAATATCGCCGGAACTTATTCCATGCAGATGATGGGTTTCACTCATTCACCCCGTACGATGTATTTTGGAGCAGATATGCCTTTTTCGCTGTTTAATAAAAAACATGGAGCAGGAGCGGGATTTTTTAGTGATGCGATCGGTCTTTTTCGCAACCAGCGTGTTTGGCTGCAATATTCTTATAAACACCAGATTGGAAAAGGAAGGCTGGGCGTGGGATTACAATTGGGTTTTGTCAGTGTCTCGTTTGATCCGGAAAATATCTATTTAGGAGAAGATAAGCAGGAGGACCCTGCTTTTCCGACGGAACAGAAAAATGGTATGGGGCTTGACTTGGGGGTCGGAGGATTTTATTCACATCCGAAATTTTATGTCGGCTTCTCCGGACATCACCTTACTTCGCCGACCATAGAAATGGGGACTACAGAGGCCGGTGCAACGAGTAGTCTAAAGATTGATCCAATGCTTTATTTCACTGGCGGATACAATATTCAGACTCGTAATCCGTTAGTTTCCATACAACCGTCGCTATTATTACAGAGTGATTTAAATAAGGTAAGAGCCGATCTGACAGGGCGTGTATTGTATACTTTTAATGAAAGAGTTTTTGTCGGAGGGCTTACTTATTCACCGGGAGTTTCCTTTACAGTAAGTATCGGAGCTACGATTCGTGGAGTGACGGTGGGATATGCTTACGAAGCTTATACGTCAAAAATCGGAATCGGGAATGGCAGTCACGATTTGATAGTAAGTTATGCGATGGATATCAATTTATTTAAGAAAAGTAAGAATAAACATAAGAGTGTACGAATCTTATAATTGTGGAGAAAAGGATGAAAAGTAAAAACTGTATAGCAGTGGCGTTACTGGTCGCTTTGCTTTCTTCGTGTATGGGACGCATGGCAGGAGGTGGCGGTACCGGCGGAGAAGTGGTAGGCGTCAGTGTCACGGCATGGAACGAGCCGGCTCCTTATGGTATGGTGCTGATAAAACGAGGTTCTCTTAAGATAGGACCGGAAGAACAGGATTCGCTTTGGGGAGCACCTGTGCCGACAAAGGAAATCTCGGTTGAGTCTTTTTGGATGGATGAGACAGAAGTAACGGTATCTGAATACAAGCAATTTGTGTACTGGGTGCGCGACTCTATTATCCGTGAACGTCTGGCAGATCCTGCGTACGGAGGTAATGAAGCTTATAAAATCGAAGAAGACCGGGAGGGTAATCCTATCAAGCCATATCTGAACTGGTCGAAACCCATTCCTTGGAAAAAGCCTACGGAAGATGAGTTGATGGCGATTCAGAGTGTATACAAAAAGCATCCGATCGATGGTACGACGATGCTGGACGCTTCTCAGATGAACTATTATTATGAGGTTTTTGATTATGTGGAAGCTGCCAAGCGTCGGAATCGTTTGAATCCGAATGAACGGAATAAGAATACAGATATCGAAGTTAATCCGGACGAGGTGATCATGATCTCCAAAGATACGGCTTATATTGATGATGACGGTCGTATTGTGAATCGTACGATTACGCGGCCTCTCTCCAGCGAATGGGATTTCCTGAACAGTTATATAATCAACGTTTATCCAGATACGACATGTTGGGTGAATGATTTTCCGAATGCGAATAATGAATCGTACATGCGGTTGTATTTCAATCATCCGAGTTACAATGAGAATCCGATCGTAGGAGTTAGCTGGGAACAGGCGAATGCTTTCTGTGTGTGGCGTACGAACTATTTAATGGCTGGTTTGAAAGGACAGGCGCGATTCATACAGCGTTATCGGCTCCCGACAGAAGTGGAGTGGGAGTTTGCCGCGCGTGGACGTGACGGTAATAAGTATCCGTGGTCGGATGAAGAGACCAAGGATGAAAAAGGATGTTATAAAGCCAACTATAAACCGGGCAAGGGTGATTATACCAAAGACGGTAACCTGATAACTACTCGTGTAGGTGCCTATTCTCCTAATGTGAACGGGTTGTATGATATGGCTGGTAATGTTTCCGAATGGACATCGACTGTTTATACTGAATCAGGAGTGATGTCGATGAACGATTTTAATCCGGAATTGCAATACAATGCTGCTGTTGAAGATCCTTACCGTATGAAGAAGAAAGTGATTCGCGGCGGTTCATGGAAAGACGTGAATGCCCTTATCCGTTCGGATGCCCGTGCTTCGGAATATCAGAATGAACAACGTTCCTATATCGGTTTCCGGTGCGTGCGTACACAAGTTGGTTATAATAAGAAAGGAAGGTAATTATGACAAATAGAGAAAACAAGAGAAGCCTGCGGCAGAAAATACAAGATTTTATGTCTACTCCTAAAGGACAGACGATTATGAATTATGCTTATAATTGGGGAGCATCGGTTGTAATTATGGGTACACTTTTTAAGTTGACTCATTTGCCGGGAGCTAACTTTATGCTATTTGCCGGGATGGGTACGGAGGTTTTGATATTTTTCCTTTCGGCTTTCGATCTTTCGGGAGTGAAAAGGGATGGCACCAATGCAGGGGCTTCTGTATCATTGGGAGGAAACATACAAGCCGGAAATATTGTGTCCGGTGATGCTGTTGCCGATAATACGGAATTTTCCGGAATGTCGTCTGCGGATGATGTACCTGCCGGAAATAGGATTGCAGGGGGAGGCCCTTCGATTGTAGTGGTGCAAGGAGGAAGTGCTATGCAGGCGGGTACTCCGATACAGACCGGTTCTCAGAATATATCTCCGATGCCTGCCGGCCAGCCGGTTCAGCCAATTCAGCCTGTTCAAACTGTTCAGCCTGCTCCTGCTGCTCCGTCGGCCCCGCCTATCACACCGGAAATGGAGGAAGCTACCACAGCTTATTTGGAGCAGTTGAAAGCAATGACCGAGATGCTTTCCCGTTGTACAGAGCAGCCACAAAGTGTTTCACAAGACACAGAACAGATGAATATGCTCAGCAAGAACCTTGCCGGTATCAATGCTATCTACGAAATGCAGTTGCGTAGTGTCAGCACACAGATAGGAACCATCGATCAGGTACATGAACAAACCCGCAGAATGGCTCGTCAGATTGAAGAACTTAATGAAGTATATGCTCGTATGTTGCAGGCTATGACTTCTAAATAAAAAAGAACGATTATGAGTTTTGGATCACAGACACCGCGCCAGAAGATGATAAACCTTATGTATATAGTTCTTATGGCATTGCTGGCACTCAACGTATCATCGGATGTGTTGCGTGGTTTTACTCTTGTGGACGAAAGCCTGACGCGTTCTACCTCCAACTCTGCCGAACAGAACCGTTCTCTTTATAATTCGCTGGCGGAATATATGGAGAAGAATCCGGAGAAAGTGGGGCCGTGGTATGAGAAAGCAATGCATGTAAAGCGGATATCCGACTCGCTCTATGTTTTTGTAGGAGATTTAAAGGCAAAGATCAACGAATCGAATCAGGAAGATTTGGAAGCAGCTTCCTATGTGATGTTTTCTCCGCGTACCGGGAAAGGTAAAGAGTTGGCATTAGGCATAAGTCAATATAAAAATGAAATTTTGGCACTGATAGAAGATCCGGTGCAGAAAAAAATTATTAGTGATAATCTTACGTTGAATATTCCCCGTCTTTTTGAAGGTACTCCGGTTGCAGCTGCCGTTACATTGCTGACCAAATTGCAGAGTGATGTGCGCTATGCCGAGGGGGAAGTCCTCCATACGCTGACAAAAGATATCGATGTACATGATGTACGTGTGAACCAGATCAATGCCTATGTGATTCCAAGTTCGCAGAATGTTGTGCGGGGAGGAAAGTTGAGTGCACAGATTATTTTGGCAGCCGTAGATACGACTCAGCGTCCTTCTATATTTATCGGTGACAAGCAATTACCGGAAGAGGCTCATGGCTTGTATGAAACGGTATGCAACAATACAGGGGAATTTACGCTTGCCGGATATCTGGAGTTGAATCATGGAAACGGAGATGTGTTGCGGCGTGATTTTTCACAGAAATATACGGTGGTAGAACCTTCTGCTACGGTGTCGGCAACATTGATGAATGTATTGTATGCCGGATATGACAACCCGATCAGTATATCTGTTCCGGGAGTACCGAGCGGGCAGGTGCAGGCAAGCATTGTGAATGGGAATGGTACCCTGCAGCGGGTAGCCAATGGATATGTGGCACGGCCTGCAACCATCGGTAAAGAGGCCGTGATACGGGTCACTGCAACAGTAGACGGACGTACACAGGTGATGGGTGATCATTCTTACCGGGTGCGCCAATTGCCCGACCCTTCTCCGTTCATCGAATATAAGGATGCTAACGGTAATTTGAAGCGTTACAGAGGTGGAAGCGGATTGTCGAAAGCTGTGTTGATGAATACGGAAGGTATTGTTGCTGCTATCGATGACGGACTGTTGAATATAAACTTCCAGGTACTTGGCTTTGAAACTACTTTTTTTGATAATATGGGTAATGCGGTTCCGGAAGTTTCGTCCGGCTCTAATTTCTCATCCCGTCAGAAAGATATGTTCCGGCGTTTATCCCGCGGAAAACGGTTTTATATCTCCCGGGTACGTGCTAAAGGACCGGACGGTGTAGAACGGTCATTGCCTACGACGTTGGAAGTAATAGTAAATTAGTAAAGAATTAAAATTACGAGTTACGAATGATGAAACGTAAGATTATTATAGCTGTTGGAGTTGCATTATTGTTGGGTACGCTTCCCACATGGGCGCAACCGAAAGCACGCGCTGCTCAGGAAGAGGATAAGAGTGCTAACGAACTTTCTGTTCGTGCTCAGACGAGATATCCTCATTCGAAAGCGCTTCCACAGGACGTGGTATGGACGCGTGAGATTTATCGTACATTGGATATGACGAAGGAGGAGAACGGTGCCCTGTACTATCCTGTCGAACCTATCGGAGATAGGATGAATCTTTTTACACTGATCTTTAAATTGCTGGCACAGAAGAAGATTCCGGCTTATGAGTATATGCTGGATGGAACTGAACGGTTGACTGCAGATAATGAAATAAAATTCCGTGACGTGCTGGATCGTTTCAGCATTTATTACGAACAGAAAAAGCTGAAGAATCGGAAAGACAGTGTGCTGATGATTGATAATAGTGATGTGCCCTCTGCCGATATATTGAGTTATTTCATTAAAGAAGTGTGGTATTTCGATCAGAGAACTTCAACATATGGTTCGGTAATAACAGCTATTTGCCCGGTGTATCACCGTTCGGAGGATTTTAGCTCGGAACGGGTCAAATTGCCTATGTTCTGGATTGATTATAAGGATCTTGCACCTTATCTGAATGGAGCCATGGTAATGGCCAGTAATTTTAATAATGTAGCTAATCGTAGTATGGATGATTTCTTTGTAACCCGTCAATATGCCGGTGAGATTTATAAAACTACCAATCTACAGAATCGTCCATTGGCTGAGTATTGTAAAACGGATAGTGCAATGACGGCAGAGCAAAAGCGTATTGAGGCTGAATTGGTTAGTTTTGAGAAGCATTTGTATGGTTCCGATACTCTTTCGACAGTAGCCAAACAAACGGCCAAAGAAAAGGTAACTACAAAGAAAGCTGCCAAAACGGCTACTAAAGGAGAAGAGGGGGCAAACGTTGAGCAGGGAGCGGCCGAACCACAAGAAGCGGTGAAAACGAATTCGAAAAAGAAAGGACGCGAAAAATCTTCTTCCAGTGCTCGTCAAGGATATAAGCGCGAGTCTGCAGCACCGAAAGCATCGGTTCGAAGACAAAGACGATGAACAAAATAGTTCTAATTTGTGTTTTTAATTTTTAAATACATATCTTTGTATCGGATTTTAAATACAATTTGATTTATGAAAAGAATTATTAATGTATTATTGGTAGCTGTATGTATCGCTATGGCTATGCCCGCTCAGGCACAACTTAAATGGGGTGTTAAAGGTGGTTTGAATGTTTCGAAGGTTACTTTCGATAGTGATTTGCTGAAATCAGATAATATGGCTGGTTTCTTTATCGGGCCGATGGCAGAATTTACGATTCCAGTGGTGGGGCTCGGTGTAGACGGTTCGTTATTGTTTTCTCAGAAAGGTGTGAAGGCTGATAGTGATGCTTCTAAACAGTACGGTTTTGATATTCCTGTAAATTTGAAATATAATATAGGTTTGGGAAGCCTGTTTGGTATTTATATAGCCGCCGGTCCTGATTTCTATTTTGATATCTCTAAGGATAAAAGTGTGGCAAATATAGCTGAGGCTAAGAAAAAACGTGCACAAGTTGGTATAAACGTGGGAGCTGGTGTGAAGTTGTTGGGACATCTCCAAATAGGTGCGAATTATAATATCCCATTGGGGGACAGCTTTTCATTGGAAGCTGTAGGGCATGCTCTGGGCGGTGCTAAAACCAAGACTTGGCAAGTTTCTGCCGCTTACATTTTTTAAAGATATTTTCTTTAACAACTAAACATAGAGGCTCCTGCTAAGCGGGAGCCTCTTTTTTTGTATCTTTGTATCCGCAATGAAGAAATACGTCGATGTCATATTACCGTTACCGCTTCCAAGGAGTTTCACTTATTCTTTATCGGATGACAGTGCTGAGGATATAGAACCGGGGTGCCGTGTTGTGGTACCGTTCGGGCGAAAGAAATTCTATACGGCTATTGTTTGTAATGTACATTATTACGCACCTGTGGAGTATGAAGTGAAGGAAATTTCTGCTGTATTGGATGCTACTCCTGTATTATTGCCGGTTCAGTTTAAGTTTTGGGAATGGCTGGCCGATTATTATCTTTGTACGCAAGGAGATGTTTACAAGGCTGCGTTACCTTCCGGGTTAAAACTGGAGAGTGAAACCATAGTGGAGTATAATCCGGATTTCGAGTCGGAAGTGCGGCTCTCGGAAAGGGAACAATTGATTCTCGACTTGCTATCTGTAGATCCGGAACAATGCGTTACTAAACTTGAAAAGGAAAGCGGAATTAAAAACATTCTTACCGTAGTAAAATCTCTGCTTGATAAAGAAGCTATTTTTGTAAAGGAAGAACTCAGAAGAACTTATAAGCCGAAAACGGAAGCTCGCGTTCGGTTGACCGGAGAAGCCGATGAGAGGCGGTTGCACATCTTATTTGATATTTTATCCCGTGCGCCTAAACAATTAGCATTGTTAATGAAGTATGTCGAGCTTTCGGGGGTAATGGGTAAGGGTACTGTAAAAGAGGTTGCCAAAAAGGAACTTTTGCAGCGTGCCGGTGTTTCTCCTTCCATATTGAACGGATTGGTAGAGAAAAAGATATTTGAAATATATTATCATGAAATCGGACGCCTGAATGGTTGTAGTGGTGAAACTTTTTCACTTAATCCGCTAAATGAACATCAGCAGCGCGCTTACGGTGAAATAACGGAAGTGTTTCTTGAGAAAAGTGTCTGTTTGCTTCGCGGGTTTACTTCCAGTGGAAAAACGGAAGTCTACATTCACCTGATTGATGAAGTGATCAGGCAGGGCAAACAGGTGTTGTATCTATTGCCGGAAATTGCATTGACTACACAGATAACAGAACGGTTAAGACGGGTGTTCGGCACTCGATTGGGAATCTACCATTCTAAGTTTCCGGATGCTGAACGAGTGGAGATATGGCAGAAACAATTGGGAGATAAAGGATACGATATAATATTGGGAGTACGTTCTTCTGTTTTTTTGCCGTTTCGTAATCTTGGTCTGGTGATTGTGGACGAAGAACATGAAAATACGTATAAACAACAGGATCCGGCACCGCGCTATCATGCCCGTAATGCTGCTATTGTGTTGGCAGCTATGTATGGGGCGAAGGTTTTGTTGGGAACTGCTACGCCGTCTGTGGAAACCTGGTACAATGCTACTAACGGAAAATACGGGCTGGTTGAATTGAAAGAGCGGTATCAGGAAATCCGATTGCCGGAGATTCTTCCTGTCGATATAAAGGAATTGCATCGTAAGAAGCGGATGATCGGTCAATTTTCTCCCCTGCTTATTCAATATATACGTGAAGCATTGGATCAGAAAGAACAGGTAATCTTGTTTCAGAACCGGCGTGGATTTGCTCCGATGATCGAGTGCCGTACTTGTGGATGGGTACCGAAGTGTAAAAATTGCGATGTCAGTCTGACTTATCATAAAGGAATCAATCAACTGACATGCCATTATTGCGGATATACCTATCAGTTGCCTCGTTCGTGTCCTGCTTGTGATGGGGTAGAGTTGGTGAACCGTGGTTTTGGAACCGAGAAAATCGAAGATGATATAAAAATAGCTTTTCCTGAAGCTTCCGTAGCACGTATGGACTTGGATACCACCCGTACCCGCTCGGCTTATGAAAAGATTATTGCTGATTTTGAACAGGGGAAAACGGATATACTTATCGGTACGCAAATGGTATCGAAAGGGTTGGATTTTGACCATGTAAGTGTGGTAGGTATTCTTAATGCGGATACGATGCTGAATTATCCTGATTTTCGTTCATATGAACGGGCTTTTCAGTTGATGGCACAGGTTGCCGGGCGTGCCGGAAGGAAAAACAAACAGGGGCGTGTCATTTTACAGACCAAAAGTATCGACCATCCTATCATTGCTCAGGTGATGGCGAACGATTATGAACAGATGGTTGCCGGCCAACTTGCCGAAAGGCAGATGTTTCACTATCCGCCTTATTATCGTCTGGTGTATGTTTATCTGAAAAATCGGAATGAGATCCTGTTGGAACAGATGGCTGATGTGATGGCGG
>ERZ857775.3080-NODE-3080-length-14291-cov-6.154538_pt1 | contig 14291 bp, 9 predicted proteins | sample MGYA00519698_ERZ857775 | MGnify/ENA primary metagenome ERZ857775 (study PRJEB31778, sample SAMEA3449363) | human gut metagenome | biome: human gut; feature: human-associated habitat; material: faeces | place: United Kingdom | collected 2010/2012 ...
ATTTAGGAGCAACCGAACAATGGAAAGAAAAGTCTGCTTTGTTGTCTGGAATATGCAAACGGGTTGTTGTGTCCAATGTCTTGGAATGTACATCCGATGAAGAGCAACGCAGCCAAGGATTGGATATTGCAGACTTCTTTTTGTATTCACCATCAAAGAGGCAGATACTCCGTCAGATGATACAGCGTAATCCAGCATTGCAGTTGCTCATTGATGAATTTGATCTGGAACTTATTGAATAGTAAAGGAACTTGTTCCATGGATTTATAGAAAGTCCATAACACAATAAGGACTTTTTGCCTACAGGCAATAAAGTCTGGTCATTGTCTGACATTACAGACTGGTTAAGGAGCAAGCTCCAATAATGAATAAACACATATTGGAAAGACATTTATGAATACAGATATAAAACAGGCCATGCATGTCGAAGCTGCGAAATCATTGAATGTAGCCGAGGCTAATGAAAACGAAAGACGTTGGAATGAAACAAAAATAGATAGGAAAAATGAGGATCCTACTAACCATTATGACAAGACTAGAATGAAGTTGAATTTTGAAATAGGTCCTGATGGAAAAATATATCCGTTGGGATATCATCCGAAGTCTCTTGATGTCAGATTACAGGAAAGACTTTCTGAACTTGGATGGAAACCATTTAAGCCTGACAGTAAGATTCAGCCGAATTGTTGTGCTCGATTCTTATTTGGTGGTAACCATGATCGTACACTTCAGATGGCTTTCGGCAGCCAGATTGTGAACCTGGAAAAGAATGCCGGCAATAGTCATTTACGTAGATGTGAAGAAGTTGAGCTTTGGGCAAAAGATGTTTATGATTGGTGTTCTCGTCGCTATGGTAGGGAGAATATTATTGGATTTCAGGTTCATTTGGATGAAACTTCACCTCATATTCATGCTTTGATTGTGCCAGTGGGTGTACGCCCAAAAAGTGGGCGCGAATGTGTCATGTGGTCTGCTAAATTTGGGAAAGACAGGTATGAATATGGGAAAATATTAAAGGATATGCATACTTCTTTATATGAAGAGGTTGGAAGTAAATACGGTCTGGAACGTGGTGATAGTATTGAAGGTCGTAATGTAAGGCATTTGAATAAACGTGATTATATCCGAAAGTTGACAAAAGAGGCAAAACAAGCGGAGAAGGCTGTTAAGGGATTGCAGACAATGATGAGAAAGTTGGAGTCGCAGATATCCAGCTCTCAATCACAACTTGAAGAAATTGACAAGTCTTTGGCTTCTGGTAAAATGCTTCTTCGGGAATATGACTTTCAAAAGGCTAGGATACAGAAACAGATTTCAGAGTATCAAATCAAACTTGAAGACAAGGCATGTAAGCTTCATGAAAAAGAACAAGCTTTGGGTAGATTAACCAAAGATCTTGAGATGGCAGGTTCCGTAATACAGCCATTCCGTAACTATAAAGTTGATTTTGAACCGCCTCGTATTTCAGGAAAGGTTCCTTTGTTTGGTACTGACAAGTGGATTGAAACTCAGAATCAAGAAATAGCTAAACAATTTACTTCTACAATCTGTAAGTTAGAAACTCTTTATAGGAATGAAGCTGAACGCCAAGTAAAGGCTGCACAACATAATGTATTGGCAGACTATGGCGAACTTAATCAATTGAGAAGGGAAGTTAAGATGTTGTCTGAAAGTAATGATGATTTGAAATCAACTTTGGAAACAATACTTGACCAATTGTCTGTTCCATCTTTCCGTTCTCAAATATTTGCCATTGCTGATGCGCTTTTAGGGGGAACGCCGATTACTGTATCTTCCGGTGGAGGAGGTTCTACTTCCGATCTTCCTTGGGATGGACGTAGGCCAGATGAGGAGGAAGAGGCATATCGTAGGAGATGCTTGATGTATGCAATAATGACAGTTAACAATAGAAAATTTAAGAGTATAAAGAAATTATAGTTTTGTTTAGTAAGAGAAAAGAGCAATGGAATACGAGTATCTAATCGCTCTTTTCTTTTATCAATGATGTCTCTTATTTGTTTGAAAATTGTAGTAAAAATTGAAATATTTGTTTTATAACTAACTTATTAGGTATACAATTTCTTATTTGTACTATTATTTGTAAATTAGTAGCCAAATTTGGATAATTCAAAATAACTAATTATATGCTATTATGATAAATTCTTTCCTTACTCAATTACTTCAAGGAGATAATAATCCTCTTGATGGTTCTGTTTGCTTTGATTCGTCTGATCATGTACGGTTTAAAAACGGTCAGAATGTATCAGGTCATAACTATGGATGCAATCGTCGTCTTGTTATAGAGAAAAACATTCAAGATGGAGAAGGATATACTGTTACATTATATAATTTGGATGGCATACATCCATTGTGGAAAGATAATGTACAAATGGCTCCTAAGCGCATGAAGATAGTTGGTATAGAAGGAAATATTGTAGAGTTACGTGGTTATGGTTATGATGAGAATGCATTGGCAATGGGTGTTCCTCTTGAAGTAGCTTCATTTGAAAATTACGGTGTTCTTGTCATGATTGAAAATAATGAGATCTTGAGAGCTCAACTGAATATGTTTGATAGAAATATAAGTATCGTTTATTTAAAATAATAATTATGGCACAATTTGAACGAATCTCTGAGCCTGATGTTTTTCTAGATGACTCTAATATAATTCCTATTGTTATATCTTATAGTGATAAGAGTCGTCAAATTTATGATGAACATAATGATGATAAGTTTAGTGATGCAATCACTAAATACCTTGGTGTGCATGACTGTGTTTTTATCAATGATGGTTTAAAGGGCGTTAATCCTAAATTACAAATACTTATTGTCTTAGAAGATGTTGGACTTAGTATAAGAGTTCAGATAGATAAATATATGAGGTCATTCTTTGCGCCTTCATTTTTTTCTGATGGATATGTTATTCCCAATGATGAAAATGAATACATTAGAAGAAGGTGTCATATTTGTATTGAAAACAATGATAAAGATGTTATAGATATAGTATCTGAACTTGGTTGGGGTAATCGTTTGCCAGAGTTAAAGTCATTTATTCAGAATGTTTCGACCTTGCAAAGACCTATGAAGGAAATTCGCAAAGACGAAGATCAAGCTATTTGGGCATCTTATGCAGAAGGTCTTGAAGCTTTAACAAAAGCAAAGCAGGAACTTAGAAAATTAACCCAATTTGGTAAGATTCATAAAGAGCAGATTCGTGCCAATCAATTTATAGATGTATTAGATCTTGAGATTGCTGCTATGACAAATTCTGATGTTTTGAAGCAAAATGTAATGGAAATTTTTGATGATAGCATTAGAAAACCTCATTTTGACTGCAGTGAAGATGGAAGAGAATGTTCAATAACTTTCGATGGGTTTAAAGATATTACTGAAGATGAGATAGCTGAAATTTCATCTTTAGCAGAAGAGTCATGTTATAAACTAAAATCTCCTATAGCATCTCATAAACTTCGTGGGGAGTTTCATTTTAAGTCTACTGATACAGACAAAGAAAATATAGTACATGAAATAGACACATTATTGAAAAATTATGATGATGCTTATCCTAAAAAAATAGGTAACAAGTATGAATTCAATTCTGATAATGATGTTTCTTTTGCAAAGGAAATGATATTAAATCGCTTTGGTACTTCGGTTAATGTATCATTATCAACTGAAAGTGTTGTTTCCTTTACAGATGAGACTAATGATAATCTTACTAGTGAATTATCTGCGATTTTGAATTCTGTGAGAGTTATACAGCAGGATCAATTTTTCCTATGTATATCTAATCGTCCCATAGACTTATCAATAATTGATAAATATCCTCTTTTGTTTGATAGTTGTCGTGTAAGACTTAATGTCTCTAAATTTAATCCGGAAGCAAAAGTTCCTACTTCACTATCAATAAAAGATGGTTTTTACTATGGTATAATTCATGATATTACAAAAATTGATACACAAGCAAAAGGTTGGCCGTATGCAATTCAAAATGGATACAGAAAATTAGGGCAAAATATAAAATGTTCTATTGCAGAATATGTATATGCTTTTAAAAAGACTGTAGACAAGGAAGCTATGAAGTTACTTGCAAGAAGTCTTGGTTGTGAATCTTCTATTAAAATTAATACGGCTTTAGGTCGGGCCTTTTGTTCGCCTATAAGTTTGTTAGATTATGAAGAAATCAAAGAAAAAATTTCTTCAGCTTTGCCTCATGGTATAATTGCTAATTTTCAGGAATATACTCCAAGTCTAGATATTTCTTTTTTGAGTGAAGATGAGAACTATAAAGAGGATTGTTTTGTAACTATAGAAAAGGCGATTCCTGGCGTTAAATTTTCATTGCATGATGATGTTTTATATTTCAGAACAGGATTTGATGATGAAGAATCAAGAGATAGATTAGTTGAAAAAATACAAAAAGTAGCTGAAGAATATTCTCAGCTTTTTGAATTAAAATTTGAAAATATAAAAGGCACCACTGCTATTGTTCTCATTGAGGATGATGACTTGAAAGAGAACTATGAGCGTAGTTTGCGAAGTGACTTTGGTCGTCAAAGTGTGAACCTTATACCATCATCTTACGATGATATTAATCGTGAGCTAAATGATGCTCTTTTTGACAATAATAGAGATGCTATTAAGTCCTTATCTAAAGCTAAGAGAGAGTTGCTTTACAATGCTGAACTAATTGGTACATGTATTAATCGTACAAGAAATACCATTAAAGTTGAAGTTTGTAAGTCTTTTGCTGAAAAATTGGAAACTAATGAGATTTCACTTCGTGTTGGAGACTATATACAGTTTCCTCTTATTGGAGAAGCTATAAATATAAATAGACAAAAGGATGCTATAGATAGGATACTCAAACCTGGTACAAGAAATAGATATAACTCCACAATTCCTGAAGCAGCTAACCCCAATTTGTCAAACTTTCTTTTTGATCCTAGATATGCCGCAGAAACAATTTCTGATATAGCTGCAGTCAAAGAGCAAATTAAAGAACATCAAATTGAGTCTAATATGAATGATCGACAGCGAGAAGCAGTGGCAAAGGCTATTGAAGCTCAAGATATTGCATTTATACAAGGACCTCCGGGTACAGGAAAAACAACAGTTATTGCAGAGATTATCTGGCAAGAAATTTTGAGAAATCCAAAATGCAAGATTCTTCTTACTTCTCAAACTAATACTGCAGTTGATAATGCGTTAGAACGATTACGTGATAGAAGGGGAATTCGTCCTATTAGAATACCTAAAATGGATGGAGAAGAGAGAATGGTTCGTGAAGGTAAGAGATATCTTGTTTCACAAATTGAAAAATGGACAGAGAATCCTTCAGAAGAAAACTCAGACAATGCTGTAAATATATGGATTGATACAATACTTAAGAAAATGGATTCTTCAGAAAAGTATTCGCAAGTTATATCTCGATGGAAAGCTGATCTTACAGAAAAAGATAAGTTTGTTAGAAGTACTTTCTCTGATGCATATACTAGAAATGTCAATCTTGTTGCAGCTACATGTAGTATTTGTGGTTCAAGGAGCTTTAATAATGTTTATCAAACTTTGTATGGTTCAAATAAGATAGAGTTTGATGTAGTTATTATGGACGAAGCATCAAAAGCAACTCCGTTGGAAATGGCTATACCTATGGTATTTGGGAGAAAAATTATTTTAATTGGTGATCATAAACAACTTCCTCCTATGGTTGATGACGGTGAAGTTCAGGAGGCTTTAAGGAAGATAGGCAGAAGCGATCTTGTTGATAAACTTGAGAATATTAAAGAATCACAGTTTAAGCGGTTGTTTGAAGCTTCACAAAGAATGAGGCCGTCACTCGTATCTACGCTTGATACACAATATCGTATGCATAAACAAATTATGAACTGTATTACACACTTCTATAAAGATGACATACAAGGTGGTTTGAAATGTGGTATTGAGGAATCAATGGATAGTGAAGATTGGAATAATAGAGGAAGTAGATACCATGGTTTAGAGGACTCTCCTTTTATTAATCCTAATATACATGCTATTTGGGTAGATGTAGATGGTCAAGAAGAAAAAATAGGTCATTCACCTCGAAATATTGCTGAATTAAAGGCTATAGAGAAGATATTAAAGCATATCAGAACGGCTAGTGGTTATAATGAATATATCTCTCATTGTACTCGTCCTGAGGATGAGGAGATTGGTATTATTACATTCTATGGTGCTCAAGTAAAAGAACTACAAAAGATGCACAAGGCAGGTAAGTTAGGACCTGGCAAATTTAAGATTGATGTCGTCGATAGTTTCCAAGGTATGGAAAGAAACATTGTGATTATATCTACTGTCAGAACTAAAAAAATAGGTTTTGCTAAAGAGATTGAACGTATTAATGTTGCGTTTTCTCGTGCGAAAAGATTGCTTATAGTTGTTGGGGATAAGGATTTCTTTGCTAGAAATCCAGATTATAAGACTTCTATTGCTGCTATGGATGTGATAGGTATTAATCAATTGAGTTAGTATAATATGGAAAATATAGAAAAGAATATGGATGCAGTACAGATTCAATCTTCTGTAGAATTACGCATTGCACAAGCTATAGCTGATGTAAAACGTACATCAGAACGTGTTATTGGAATAACAGCAATTGATTATTCCTTTACCAAGTTATCATATAAAGGAACAACTGTTCGTCCAGAACCAATTACTCCATTAGAAAGGGCTGTTGTTGGTATTATTGATATAGATGGTGGGGTATCTTTTGAATCTCTTGGGGCAATATTAGGTCTAGACGTAGCTCATGATGTAGCTGAAAAGACAATGTTATCAGAATCAATTCAAAAAATGCAGGGCTATGGTATCATTGAGGGAGATGATACATATTTATCTTTGACTGAGAAGGGGAAGATCTTTGCTTCAAAAGGTGAAAGACCGGTTACTTATGAAAAAGCTTTTGATATATATTGCGATTTTAAACGACCTTCATATAAATACTTAACTGTAGATTTTTCAGCTTCAAGAATTATGGAAAAACCTATAAGTATTGAAACAGCATGCTTCTTAGATTTATCAACTATTCAACAGTTAGCTGAAATTCAGGCGCCTAGTATTCAAAACGAGAAGAATCGTTATATACTTCAATCAGCATCGTTGATAAGTGCATCATCAGTTAATATTAATGTTTATGTAATATTTTTACAGTCAATACGAAATGAAGGTGAGTTTAGAGTTTTTGTATATGATGATAGCCAAAATTTAATCCTTCCTCATTTTTCTGAACTTATACAGTCTGATAAAGAATGGTTGTCTTCTTTGCTAGATCAATGTATTACAAGTTCATTAGGCAAGTCTGTGGAAGATGGAGGCTGGACAATTGTACCTGATGAACAAGAAAAGAATGATGAGCAAAAAAATATTGAAGCAGAGCTTGTTCAACGTGAGGATGATGAAGTTGAAGGGAAAGAGGTTGAAGGTAATGAACTTGAACGTTTACATAAAAAGGCTCTTTATGATCAGGTGTCCTTTGAATTAGAGCTTGATAAAATATTTACTCAGGATAAACCTGATGAAGTTTGGATTATTAGCCCATTTGTAAGTTGGAGCTTTGTAAAGGTTAGGGTTAAACAATTTGAACCTTTATTGAAGCAGAATAAGAAAATATTTATTGCGTATTCTGAACCTTATGACAAAAGACCTACTATTTCACCAGAAGCTTATAATGCAATTATGTCTGAAATAGAGCGTTTGGATAAAACTTATATGAATTTTTATTGGGTTGAACTTCCTAAATTTCATACTAAGCAGGTCTTAGAGGTAAAAAATGGACAATGTGTTCTATTTAATGGTAGCTTTAATGTTTTGTCTTTCGATAATATTAGTGTAGGGCGAAAAGTTAGTAGAGAAGAGATGGCTTTAGTTCATCATCAAATTGCTATTTCTAAGCACCAAGAATATGTAGACACTTTTTCTGAGATATATAGAAATAGAGTTCTTGATAAGATTCGTTCATGTACAGAGCCTAAAGATGTTGTAAATATTAAATCCACAAGAATTGATTTTTTACATGATATTTCGGAGGTTAAAGAATCTTTTGTTGATTTCTATACCGAATATGATGAAAAAATGCTACAAGCTAAAAATTCAGTATGGTATGATACATGTGATGGGTTACTTGATGATATGAACGAAGCAATTAATGAAGGGGGTATATCTTTAGGTAAGTATAAAGATATTTCTGATACTTATTCAGCTTTAATGAAGGATTATGTTTCTATCACAATTAATTCTGAAGTTATAAAGAATTTGAAAGAAAAATATTCTGCTATTGATTTACTACCCCGAAATGATGCTCCCAAAAAGAAGAAAAAAAAATCAATTGTTTCAAGTGATGGTGAACCAACTGTCGATATAGCTCAAAGGATTCTTGATAATCCTCAATTTGATAGTGAGAAAAATGTAACAATATATGTGGCTGCTTTGAATTACATGTTTGTAAATAGGAAATTTAAGGCACTTACAATCGGTACGAAATATTTAAGAAAGCTGATTGATAATGATAATGGCTTTTCATATGTGTCTGTATTTGAGTATTATAAATCAAAAACTGGTACAAGCTTTAATGCTTCTGTAGGAGTGGGTGGCTATAAATTTAGTTTTTATAGTATTATCCCTAGCAATATGGAAGCTAAAGTGCAGCCTTTAGTAAAATCAATGGGTAAAATTCGGCTAGATTTTGTTAAGAACGAGAGAATAGAAACAATTTTGCTAAAACTTATAAGTCAGTAGATATGTCACGTTTTGAATCTTCACGCTTTGTGCGTAATAGTAATGTAATGAATGTAGACGTTTTAAAATCGGCTTGTGATTCATTAGGTTGGAAATACACCATTAAAGGTAGTATTTTAACTATTTCAGATACTAATCAAAAACAAAATATGTATGGAGAATATGTATTGCAACTAAATATTTCAACAAATCAAGTCAGTTATAATACGTATTACACAACTAATGCTGTAGATAAAGTAGAAGAATTACAAAACGCATTTTATAAACTCAATGCAGAATATGCAAGAAAGTCTTTAGTTCAATCCTTCAAAAGGAAAGGATTTACCTATTTGTCAAATGATAAGTTCCATCCAACTTCTGAAGAGGTATATTCTTTTTATATGGTAGGTCGTTCAAAAGACAAAACAGAAGATGAACCTGTTGCACAAATTAAATTCATTATTCTTAAAGATGGAACTATTATAACTGATTCAGACTATTTACCTAATGATGTTAATGAAAAAGCGCACGAAGCAATGGATGAATTAGAGGAACTTTTAGGCACTAAGAGAGTAATGACCAAGAAAGAGATACCTTCAAAATATTTACATAAAATGAAACCCAGAAGGGTAACTATTATAGAACAAAAACAAAAGTAAAGTAGTTTGTTATGGAAGAGGTTTTTGAAAAAATAGAGAATTTGCTTAAGGCATTTTATCCTGTTTTATATCTAACTAGTTTTGAATATGAACGAACTAAGCAAAAAGTAAGAACTGTAATAGGGAATATTTCAACCAACAACAATGTTTATGAATGGAACTGTGTTGATGGACTTAAAAAAATAGAAAAAGATACTCGATTAGAGATTGAGGATATGGAAGAGCCGGAAGAGGTTTTGAAATATATTTTATCTATTAAAGACAGTTCACAGAAAGATGTTTTCATTTTGGAAGATTTCAATAATTATCTTGAAGAGCCCAAGATAAAACATCACATGCGTAATATTGCAGACAAAGCACGTTTTACAAATACTCATGTGATTATTGTTTCTGCAACTTATAAGTTACCTATAGAGTTGGAAAAATATGTAACAGTTTTAAATATTCCACTACCTAGCCGTTCTGATCTTGATAGAATTCTAAGACATATTGAAAAAGAGACAAAATTGAATCTTCTTCCTGAACAAAGGAATAAACTTATAGATGCTGCTTTAGGTATGACATCTATGGAGGCAGATCTTGCTTTTTGTTTAGCGGCAGTTAAAGATAATTTGGGGCCTAACTCTCCATATATTGTTTCAGCTGAAAAGGAACAAATAATTCGTAAATCAGGTATTCTTGACTATTTCCCTAAAAATGAAAGTTTGAAAGATGTTGGTGGTATGGAGGCACTGAAAGAATGGCTGCAAAAGCGTCTTATGGCTTACGATAAGTATGCTAGAGATTGGGGCCTACAAGAACCTAAAGGACTTTTACTTTTGGGTGTCCCTGGTTGTGGTAAAAGTTTAACAGCAAAAAGTATTGCATCATTTTGGAATATGCCTTTACTGAGATTAGATATAGGAAAGGTATACCAAGGTCTTGTCGGTAGCTCAGAAGATAACATAAGGAAGGCTATTATGACGGCAGAAGCTGTAGCTCCATGTGTCTTGTGGATTGATGAAATCGAAAAAGGATTAAATGGCGTTCAGTCTAGTGGCGTAACTGATGGTGGTGTTACATCAAGAATATTTTCAACTATTCTAACATGGATGCAAGAGAAAACTACACCTGTCTTTGTTGTTGCAACTGCTAATAACATAAATTTATTGCCACCTGAACTTTTGAGAAAAGGAAGATTTGATGAAATCTTTTTTGTTGACTTACCTAATAAAGATGAAAGAAAAAAAATCTTTTCAATTCATTTAAAAAAGAAAAATCAGGATCCCAACAAGTTTGCCTTGGAATCGATCAGCAAAAAATCAGAAGGTTTTAATGGTGCAGAAATAGAAGAATGTATTAAGGAAGCAATGTTTGTTGCTTATGTGCAAAATCCAAGTACTCCTATTCTTCAAACAAAGCATATTGTTGACGCTATTGAGGCTACAGTTCCCTTATCTAAAACAATGCATGAACAGATAACAAATCTGAGAGATTGGGCTTCAACAAGGGCTAAAAGTGCAACAAAATTAGAAATTAGAAATGTTGGAAAAGAAACACCGATACTGCTTACTCGGCCTGAGTTAGAGCTTGAGAGATCTTTTGATTTAAAATATTCTAGAGAATAAATTAGGTGTTGATAATAACGTTGATCCACCCCTTACCATTCCGAACAGGGAAGTGAAATGCGTTGATACTGATGGTACTGCAATTGTGGAAGAGTAAGTAAATGCCAGCCCGGAAGCAAACAGGGATGATAACATGTGATGCACAATCTAATTCAACAAGGCATTATGAATAATATTAATTTTATTCTAATAAATGGTGGCTTATAGTTGAATCAGTCCGAAAAGAAAGGGGCTGATTTGAAAAAGTTATCTCCTTTTTGGGAATCGTTTTAGACTCAACTTGGAAAGCGTTTAGCCGACCTTTTATGGCTATTTGTCTTAATGGGGATAATAATGTTTCTCTAATAAGGACCTCCTGAGCATGAGGGTAAAAGGCTCTTTTATAAAATTCATTGAATATGCGTGAAATAGAACTTCAACAATATCTCTTATGTGAGTATCCACAAGAAAACGCTCATTGTGAATGGAAGGAGTTTAAGAATCTTAAAAATTCATTCTGTGGTGATGAGAAAGATGATGTAATATCTTATGTGTCGGCTATTGTTAATATGGATGGTGGTCACTTGATTATAGGTGTTCATGATAAAACACTTGATATTATAGGTACTGATACATATAATTATGACAGGCAAAAGGCGATTCTTCGTTTAACAGAACGATGTGTAAATCTTTCAACTGAAGGCTTGGATATTGAGGAATTTGTTACAGAAGATACTAACAAGAAAGTATGGATTATTCATATTCCTAAGCATCGACCTAAATTGCCAGTCTATGCTCATAATAAAGCATGGCAACGCATAGAGGATTCATTGGTGGAGATAACTGCTGAACGTTTGAATGCTATATTGGAAGAGAATAGTCCCACATTTGATTGGTCTGCCGAAATAGTAGAAGGAGCTTCACTTAATGATTTGGATTCAAAAGCACTACAGAAAGCTCGTGCAGAATATAAGGCAGTGCATCCTCGATTGACTGACGAAATTGATTCTTGGAATGACATGGAGTTGCTAAGTCGAGCAGGAGTCTCAACAAAAGGGAAATTAACTCGTGCTGCTATATTGCTTTTGGGTAAGTCCACAGCTATTCATTTTATACAGCCAGCTGTTGCAACTATTACATGGGTATTGGTTGACGATAATGATGATAAGGCAGATTATGAACATTTTACAATACCTTTCTTGCTAACTGTAGATGAGGCCTTGTCTAAGATACGCAATTTAAACCAACGCATTTTACCTGGGGGAACTCTTTTTCCCGATATAGTTAAACAGTACGATGAATATAGTATCAGAGAAATACTACATAATTGTATTGCCCACCAAGATTATACATTACAAGAAAGAATAACAATGGTTGAGACATCTGATTCTGTTACTTTTTCGAATGGTGGCTTTTTCTTGCCAGGAACCTTACGTAATGCAATTGAACAGAATTGACCTCAGAAATTCTATCGAAACTATGTACTTTGCCAAGGTATGGTAAATTTTAATATGATTGATACTATTGGTCGTGGAATACGGAAGGTTTTTACAGAGCAAAAGAAACGCTACTTTCCTATGCCAGATTATCAAATAGATCAGGCAAAAAAGGAAGTAACTGTAAAAATTTACGGAAAACTTATTGATGAAAAGTATTATCGCTTGTTGAAAGCTAATCAAGATTTGTCTCTTTATGATTGCATAGCTTTAGATTTCGTGCAAAAGCATGAGATTATAGACAAGGATGTGGCTGCAAGATTGAAGAAACTTCGTCTTGTTGAAGGCCGCTATCCTAAATTATACTTATCTGAGTATGTAGTAAAGGCTACAGATAGCAAAGAACTTAAAACAGAATATATAAAGAATCGTAGTTTTAACGATAGTCATTTTAAAGATTTAATAATATCCTATCTCCGTTCTTTCGGCGGAGCAACACGGTCGGAATTAAATACGCTTTTAACGTCTAAATTGTCTGACGTGTTAACCGATGAACAGAAAAATAGAAAGATTGGAAATCTTCTGTCTGCTTTAAAGAAGGATGGTTTAATTAAATTAAGCGAGAAGAAGAAGTGGGTTTTAGTCGAAATTTAGTCGAAATTTAGTCGAAGTCTCAGCTGAAATATCAATAGAGAATCACTTAATATATTGATTCATAGGATTAAAGGCTGTTTTTTGTATCGGCTGAGTTTAGTCGAACTTTATAATCTTTTAGTCGAACTTAGAGATAACTTGCATATGTTATGGGAAAGGTACTTCGTATATTATTATGCTTCGCTAACAAAGTCATTGATGTTTTTGATGATGAAAAAGATTAATTGGGCATAATGACTTGGAGGTTGCTGGGGAGAAAATATTTTAGAATTATAGTGTTTATTTGTTTACCCATCCATTTCCTCCCATTGTCTTTGACTGCCTCAGATGGCGCGGTTTGTTTGGCTAAATAACAATGTAATTTAGACAACATGTTGAAAATCAGAATGGATTGGTTTCTTCAACGAAGAAGAATATTAGAAAGAGAGCATAGCGGACAGAATAAAAAATTCTGTCCGTTTTTTGTTTGATATTTCTTTTTGGAAGGGGGTATTGGAAAGCGTAATGTAACTTTCCTGAGAGATTGAACATTATACATGGAAAAAGTGTTTATCTTTGTGGCGTAAACTAAAAATAGACAAACATGAAAAAGATTATTAGTGTATTAATGGTAGCTGTATGTTTGATGATGGCTGCTCCTGCTCAGGCTCAGTTGCACTTTGGAGTAAAAGGTGGCTTGAACCTGTCAAAGGTTAGTTTCTCGAAATCAGATTTAAAAGGAGATAATAAAACCGGTTGGTTCATTGGTCCGATGGCTGAATTCACCCTGCCCATTATTGGGATTGGTGCGGATGTTGCGGCTTTGTATTCACAGACAGAATTGGCTGCAAAGGGATATTCCACCGATGCAAAACTGAAAACGATTGAGATTCCGGTAAATTTGAAATGGTCTTTCGGACTTGGAAGTATGTTGGGTGCTTATATTGCTGCCGGGCCTCAGTTCGGTTTCAATATTGGTAATAAGAAAGGATTTATGAATTATGATCTGAAGAAGAACAACACCAGCTTCAATGTGGGGGCAGGTGTGAAACTGATCCGCCATTTACAGCTTGGCGTGAATTATAATTTTGCTTTGGGGCATACTGCCACTCTTTATGCTGACCCTAATATAATCCTTGATGGTAAACCACTTACTCAGGATGTGAAGATAAAGAACAACACTTGGCAAGTTTCTTTGGCATACTTGTTCTAGACAACCTTAT
>ERZ857775.3082-NODE-3082-length-14288-cov-11.172978_pt1 | contig 14288 bp, 10 predicted proteins | sample MGYA00519698_ERZ857775 | MGnify/ENA primary metagenome ERZ857775 (study PRJEB31778, sample SAMEA3449363) | human gut metagenome | biome: human gut; feature: human-associated habitat; material: faeces | place: United Kingdom | collected 2010/2012 ...
AAGGCTTTTGCACTTCGCCATGTACCCTTGGTGACACAAAAGGTATTCCCGTAACACTGACTTCATAATTATTGCCCGAAGGGCAATCCACCACCCTCTGAACCCTTTGAACCCTCTGGACCCTTCCCCCCCTCTGCTACACAACCCTTTTACACAACCTGCGCCGACAGGCGCGCCCCTTTTTATCCTGCGGCGTCAGCCGCCACCACAACCCTCAGCCGCGAAGCGGCTGTCAAACCTGAGAACCCTCCGGCCGTAGGCCGGTCAATCCTAAGAACCATTTCAGCCACCACCCTCGGCCCAAAGGGCCGTCAACCTTTTCCTCTGAACCCGGGCAGCGTAGTGGCCCGTAGTGGCCTATCAGTAAAATACTAAAACCCCCTTAACAAATTCTTCTTCCTGTGCTATAATAATCTTCGTCATGGGGCTATAGCTCAGTTGGTCAGAGCGCTTCGCTCACATCGAAGAGGTCTCCGGTTCGAACCCAGATAGTCCCACCATAAACCCGCCGGTCGGCGGGTTTTTTCATGCCCTCCAAGGGGCTTCATGATATAATGAAAAGAAATGATTCTTATAAGGAGGACATGATGATTACAGGAGATATTCACCATCTGGAAGCGTACAAAAAGCAGCTTCCTTCTTTTATTTATGACTGCCTTTCAGCCATCCGGTCTTTTGATTTTACATCTGTGCCTGACGGGAAATACGAGCTCTCAGGCTGCACCATGTCGGTGGAGTCGCCTTCTACGGAGCCGGCGGAGGAAAGAAAGCTGGAGGGGCATAAGAAGTTTATTGATATCCAGTATGAAATCAAAGGGGAGGAGGAATGGATCGGCGTAGAAACTGTTTTTGATTCGCCCCGGGAGGTGGAGTCTTACGAAGACCGGGATCTGTATTTCTTTGAGTCCCGAAGGGATAGGGAGTCCATGGTTTATTTCACAGTCGGCCGGTTTGCCGTTTTCTTCCCGGAGGATCTGCACCGTCCTCTCTGCCAGGGAAAGAAGGGGAGGGAGGTTCTCCGCAAGGCAGTGATGAAAGTGCCTGTGGAAAAGCTGCTGTAAATTCATGATTTAACAGTCAAAATCAGGTGTGATTTTGATTGACTATTGGTCAATAATCTGCTATCATAAGAACAATTCAAAAGAGCAGGATAGTTTTAATTTGCCCAAAACTGCTCCACCATCTTTTCAAGGGGGTTATGTATGAAATATAGAAAATTGGCTGCCGCAGTCATGGCAGCAGGGCTTCTTTTGTCCGGCGGAGTCTTCCTTGGCGGCTGCGGCTCTTCCCAGCAGGCGGCGGGACAGAAGCAGGCTATCAAGGTTTCCACATTTAAGCCGTTCAAGTCTGATACGCCGATTATGAGAGAGTATACAGGCTCTATTATGGCGCTGCAGGAAGTACCGGTCCGCTCCAAGGTGTCCGGCACAGTGATGGAGAAGTATATTTCCGGCGGTGAACAGGTAACCCAGGGCCAGCCCCTGTATCGGCTGGATACAAGAAATTACAGTTCCCAGCTGGCTACTGCCCAGGCCCAGGCTGCCCAGGCTGCTGCCAATTATGAAAATGCAGCCAGCGATCTGGCCCGCTATGACCAGCTGATCGCATCCGGTGCCATTTCCCAGAAGGTATATGATAACCAGAAGGCGGCAGCGGAAGCCTATAAGGGTGCCATGGAAGCAGCCCAGGCACAGGTGGATATTGCTTCCACCAACCTGGGGGATACCGTCGTGACGGCTCCTTTCAACGGTAAGCTTTCCATGGATGATGTGAATATCGGCACCTTTGCCACTGCCGGCACCACATCTCTTGTTACCATTTCTTCTTCCGACCCCATTTATGTACAGTTTGATATGTCGGAAAACGAATACCTGGCTCTGAACAAGAACCATGATGGAAACGGTACGGCAGGGCTGGGGGATAACCTGAAAATCCGTCTGTCCGATGGCTCCATCTACGGCCACACCGGTAAAATCGTGCAGGTGAACCCGAACATGAACGGCGGGCAGCTTTCCATGAAGGCGGCCTTCCCGAACCCGGACAATCTCCTGGTGCCCGGCATGTATGCCTCTGTGGTTTCGGATAATGAAATCGCCAAGGGGTCTCTCCTCATTCCTACCAAAGCACTGGTACAGCTCCTGAATAAGGATATTGTAGACGTGGTGGTAGACGGCAAGATTGCCCAGAAGTCTGTCAAAGTGGGCGGCACCTACGGTATCTACACCATTATTGAAAGCGGCCTCGATGAAAATGACGTTATCGTTGTGGACGGCCAGAACAAGGTACAGGTAGGCCAGGCCGTAGATCCTGAAGAAACGACCAAAGACAAACTGGAACAGGACGCCAGAGATTCCGTCAAAGGCCAGAGCGGCACTGCTGCAAAGCAGTAAGGAGGACCTATGGCTAATTTCTTTATCAAGCGTCCTATCTTTGCTATCGTTGTGGCGCTGGTGGTTTCCATTGCAGGGCTGCTGGCTGTCTTCTCCCTGCCGGTGGACCGCTATCCCCGCATTACGCCGCCACAGGTTTCCGTAAGGGCTACCTATCCCGGCGCTGATGCGGAAGTCGTTGCCCAGACGGTGGCAGAAGTCATAGAAAAGAACGTTGTAGGGGTGGAAGGGTTCGACAGCATGAACTCCAACAGTAACTCCAACGGTTCCTATTCCTTAACAGTACAGTTTGCCATGGGCACGGACTCCGACCTGGCTACTGTCCGTGTACAGAACGGTGTCACCGCTTCCGATGCAGGCCTGCCGGATACGGTAAGAAGCATCGGCGTTACCACCAGAAAATCTTCCGGTGATATGGCCCTGGTGGTAAGCTTCTATTCTCCTAACGGCACCTACGATAAGAATTTCCTGAAAAACTATTTCAGCATGAACTACCTGGATGAACTGAAATCCATCAAAGGCGTAGGTACGGTGCAGGAATTCGGTTCCGACTTTGCCATGCGTATCTGGATGGATCCATCCAAAATGTCGCAGAACAATATCACCGCCGCCGAAGTCATTGCTGCCGTATCCAACCAGAACAAACAGATTGCCGCCGGCAATATCGGCGCGCCGCCTGTTTCCATGGATCAGCCTTTCCAGTATGTCATCACCGCCAAAGGCCGTCTGGTAACTGCTGAAGAATTCGGCAATATCGTGCTTCGTACCAACAATGACGGCAGCCTTCTTCGTTTGAAGGATGTGGCCCGTACAGAGCTGGATGCGAAGGATTACAACTTCATTTCCAGAGCAGGCAATTATGAAACTTCCGCCGTAGCCTTCTCCCTGACCGATGATGCCAATGCGGTACAGACCATCGGTGCCATCAAGGCAAAGCTTGCGGAAGACGCGAAATCCTTCCCTGATGATATGAAATATGTCATCAACATGGATAACACCGATTTCATTTACGCTTCTATCAAGGAAGTTATTGAAACATTTGTGGAAGCCCTCATTCTGGTAGGCATCATTGTGTTTATCTTCCTGCAGAACTGGAGATCTACACTGATCCCAATGATTGCGGTGCCTGTATCCCTTCTTGGTACCTTTGCTTCCTTTGAAATTCTTGGATTCACCATTAATACGTTAACCCTCTTTGCCATGGTTCTTGCCATCGGGCTGGTTGTAGATGATGCCATCGTAGTTATTGAAGCGGTGGAATACGAAATGCGCTACAACAACCTTGATCCAAAGGCAGCCACGGTGGAAGCCATGCAGAAGGTACAGAGCCCGGTTATCGGAGTAGCCGTAGTACTGGCGGCCGTATTCGTACCGGTTGCCTTCCTTGGCGGCATTATGGGTATCCTGTACAAACAGTTTGCTTTGACCATTGCTGTTTCAGTTATCTTGTCCGCATTTACCGCTTTGTCTCTGACTCCAGCCCTCTGTGCCGGCCTTCTGAAACCGGTCAAGAAGAAAGCGGATAAAGGAAGAATCGACCGCATGTGGGACCGCTTCAACGATGGCTTTGACCACATGGTTGAAGTCTACGGCATAATTCTCCGGAAAATGGCTCATGCCATTTATGTACCTCTTGGGGTGCTCTTTGCCCTCTTCGTTGCGGCTGTCTTCATGTTTGTGAAGCTGCCTACAGCCTTCATCCCACAGGAAGATAACGGATTCTTCATTAATGCCATGTCTCTGCCGGAAGGAGCGGTGAACGTTAGAACTGCCCAGTATCTGACAGAATTCCTGAAATATATCGGGGAAGATCCAGCAGTAGAAGTCACCCAGGGCGTGGTAGGCATGGATATCCTTTCTGGCGGTCAGAAGCCTAATGCAGGTCTTTCCTTCGTTAAGTTGAAGCCCTGGGATGAACGTAAAACAAAGGACAAACAGCTTCCTGCCGTCATGGCAAAGGCCTTTGCCTTCAATGCTACCCATCCCGGCGTCACCCTTATGGCCCTGAACCCCGCTCCTATTCCGGGTCTCGGCAACTCCGGCGGTTTTACCCTCTATATCCAGAACAAGAGCGGCGACTCCAACGAAAACATGCAGGCCGTTATCGGCAAATTCCTGGCAGCTGCCAACCAGCGCCCGGAAATCCAGATGGCCTACACCACCTTCCGCATGGATACCCCGTCCTATAACTACGATATCGACAGAGAAAAGGCTGCCAGAAACGGCGTCAACGTAGGTGATATTTTCACCGCCCTCCAGGCCTACTACGGCTCTGTACAGATTAACGATTTCACTATTTACGGACGTAACTTCAAAGTCGTGGCCCAGGCAGATACCCAGTACCGCATGAGTCCAAGCGACAACAAGTTCCTCATGGTGAAGGATAACAAAGGCAACATGGTGCCGATTTCCAATTTCATTACACCTAAGAAATCCAACGCCATTGCAGTCATTACCCGTTACAACAACTTCCCTGCCGTTAATATCGGCGGCAACCAGGCTGACGGATACTCTTCCGGCCAGGCTTTGGATGCACTGGAAGAAGTAGCGAAGGAAACCCTGCCAAACGGCTACGGATACGCCTTCGCCGAATCCTCCGCCCAGGAACGGGAAGCCAGCGGCAAGACAGTGTATGCACTGGCTCTGGGCATGCTCTTCGTATTCCTGTCACTGGCAGCCCTCTACGAAAGCTGGAAAATCCCGTTCTCCGTCATCCTTGGTATCCCTACAGGCTTCTTCGGTGCCTGCCTCGGTGCCTTTGCCTTCAACGTGTATAACGACATTTACTTCCAGATCGGTCTTCTGACCATCATCGGTCTGGCGGCAAAGAACGCCATCCTGATTGTCGAATACGCCAAGGTCCGTGTAGACAGCGGTATGGAAGTGGTGAAAGCTTCCATCGAAGCCTCCCAGATCCGACTCCGCCCGATTCTCATGACCTCTCTGGCCTTCATTCTGGGCAACGTCCCCCTGGCCCTCTCTACCGGCGCCGGCTCCAACTCCCGTTCTGAAATGGGTATCGCCGTCGTATTCGGTGTGCTGTCGGCCACCTTCTTCCAGATTTTCATCGTACCTATGCTCTTCATTGTTATCGAAAGAATCCACGGGTTCAGAAAACCTAAGAAACCGGTCACCATCGATGAATAATGGATGAAATAAAAAAGTCTCCTTCGGGAGGCTTTTTTATTTTGGGGAAGATAGATGGCAGGGATTAGACATCAGACGGGGTAAAGTGAACATAGCCTGCACCCCGTCAATCTTAAGAACCTTTCCCATAGAACCCGGGCCACGCAGGCGCTCCATATATGCTACAATCAAGGAGAGGTGATAATCATGAGCGCTTTATGGAACAGAAACATTTCGATGATTCACTGCTTCGGTGACAGCCTGACCGAAGGCTATGGCGTACTGCCCGGGCAGGGGTGGGTGGCACTGGCAAATCAGGGGCTGAAGGGGATTTCCCTTTACAATCACGGCGTATGCGGAAGTTTGTGCGGCGATATTTTGGACAGCCTGTCCGCCGCTTCCGGCAGAGCCAGAAAAGATGAGGGATTCTTCTTCATGGGCGGCACCAATGATATCCTCTTCGGTATCCGCCTTGCCGTTTTGGAAAACAGGGTGGAAAAAGAACTGGGAAGGCTTTCCGAAAGAATTCCTCTTACCCTGGGCATCCCTCCTCTCTTTACGGAAATGAGCGTGGAAACGGGCTGGCAGGAGGTGGGATCCTTTAAGAGAAATAAAAGGGATCTTCTGGATTACCAGAAATTCCTCCGTGCCCTGGCTAAAGACCTGGGGATACGGGTTATGGATTTCACCAAAGCCCTCCCGCCGGAGGAAAAATGGTATACCGACGGTATTCATCCCAATAAAGAAGGCTATGAAAAGATGGCCCTTTTTGCGGTGAAAGTGTGGGGCGGGGGAAATGGGAAATGATGTAAGCCTCATATCGTCATTTCAACCGCCGCCGGTCCAATAAGAGTCTTTCTTTTAGTCGGCTGACCAATCGACAAGCAGCTTTCTGCAGGGAGATTTCTCGACGACCTTTCACCGGTTCCATGAACTTATGGAATCATACCGGCTTGCACAACCGCTCGAAATGACGAGGAGTCATAGTGACACAATGCAAATCCCGTAACGCTGACTTTATAATCATTGCCTGAAAGGCAATCCGCCACCCTCAGCGCCGCAGGCGCTGTCGCCCCCTGAGCGAAGCGAACACAACCTGCCGCCGTCAGGCGGCCACAACCCTCGGGGTGAAGCCCCGTCAACCTTCCCCTCTGAACCTTTTGAACCCGGGGCCGCTTCGTGGCCCTATAAAGGAGAAATCAATTGAATGATCATATAACAGTTATCGGCGCCGGTCTGGCAGGCAGTGAGGCTGCCTACCAGCTGGCGGAAATGGGGATTCCCGTCACTCTTATAGAGATGAGACCCCGGAAGCAGACGCCTGCCCACCATACCGCCTATTTCGGTGAGCTGGTGTGCAGCAATTCCCTTCGGGCAGCAGCCCTCACCAATGCGGTGGGGCTCCTGAAGGAGGAGATGCGTCATCTCCATTCAGTCATCATGAAGGCGGCGGACAGCCATACCGTTCCTGCCGGCGGAGCGCTTGCGGTGGACCGCATGGGCTATGCCGAAGAGGTGACCCGCCTTGTGAAGGAACATCCCCTTGTTACCTTCGAGGAAAGGGAAGTGACCTCCATTCCGGAAGAGGGCATTGTCATCATTGCCACCGGCCCCTTGACCGAAGGGCCTCTGGCAGAGAATATTGAAAATTTTTGCGGCGGCGAAGGATTTCATTTCTACGACGCAGCAGCCCCCATCGTGACGAAGGAGTCCCTGGACATGGACGTGGTGTACCGCATGTCCCGCTACAACAAGGGGGAAGCGGCTTACCTGAACTGCCCCATGAACGAGGAAGAATACAAAGCCTTCCGGGAAGCCCTCTGCCAGGCGGAAATGGCGCCGGTTCACGGCTTTGAAAACAAGAAAGTATTCGAAGGCTGCATGCCCATCGAAGTGATGGCTGCCAGGGGAGAGGACACCATGCGCTTCGGCCCCATGAAACCGGTGGGACTGCCGGATCCCCGCACCGGGAAGGACCCCTACGCTGTGGTGCAGCTTCGCCAGGACAATGAAGACGACACCATGTACAACATTGTAGGTTTCCAGACCCATTTGAAATGGGGCGAACAGAAGCGGGTATTCGGCATGATTCCCGGCCTTGGCCATGCGGAATTCATCCGCTACGGCGTCATGCACCGGAACACCTACATGGACTCCCCGGACCTTTTGAATGCCACCATGGAAACAAGAAAAAGAGAGGGCCTCTTCTTTGCCGGCCAGATGACCGGCGTGGAAGGATATGTGGAATCCGCCGCCTCCGGCATCGTGGCTGCCTGGAGCGCCGCTTCCCGGTTCCTTGGAAAACCGCCGACACCTTTCCCCAGAGAGACAGCCATCGGTGCCCTCTGCCATTATATTTCCCACTACGAAGGGAAAAACTTCCAGCCCATGAACGTCAACTTCGGCCTCATTCCGCCGCTGGAAAAAAGGGTGCCGAAAAAAGAAAAAAATCAGAAACTGGCAGAAAGAGCCCTCCTGGCACTGGATCAGTTTATAGCGGAGAGATGACGATGACACGCCCTGCGGGCGTGAAGGTCGACGGGCCCTTGGGGCCCGAGGTTTGACGGGGCTTTTGCCCCGAAGGTTCTCAAATTTGACGGCACCTGCGGCGGCGAGGGTTGTGGTGGCGCCCACATCGTCATTTCGACCGCAGCGGAGCGAAGTGGAGAAATCTCATGTGTAGTGTGCTGGTGTGCTGGTGCGCTGGTGTACTAGTGGGCTAGTGTGATAGTAAAACCATACAACCGCGCCTTTGGCGCGTGGGGTGTACGAAGGCAAGCGGCGAAATGAAACTCTATGCTGAACTGACTGCCAAAAGGCAGCATTCTGCAGGGAGATTTCTCGGCTCCCTTTCACTGGCTCCACGAAACTATGGAACCATACCGGCTTGCACTTCCGCTCGAAATGACGGGGGAGCCATAGTGGCACAATGCAAGCCCCGTAACGCTGACTTCATAATTATTGCCGCCAAAGGCAGTGCACAGCGAACTGGAGTTACACCAGCGAACATAATTTGCAGGAGCAAAGCGACGCACAAATTATTGTGAGTCGGTGATAGCCGTGCTGTAGGGAAGCGACAGCGACACGGAAATCCAGTGAGTCGTTTCCCCTGTGGGGCAATCCACAACCCTCGGGCCCAAAGGGCTCGTCAAACCTAAGAACCTTAAGAACCCTCGGCCCGAAGGGCCGTCAACCTTCCCCTCTGAACCTTTTGAACCTTTGGGCCCAAGGGGCCCATTAAAAATTTTCAGTCCCCTATTGGATTTTTGTGAAAAATTTTGTATAATAGGGTTACATGGAGGAAATGCCATGGGATGGGTGTATCCTATCCGGTCTCATTGATGATTATTTCCCTGATTATCAATCGGACTGCGGGGCTGTCATACTCCTCAATGGCGGCTTGGCACAGAAAAGCGGTGTATGCCGCTTTTTTTGTTGGTTCTTTCTCTTTTCCCGCCGTGTTATAATGGGGGTAATGTTTTTGATACGGAGAAAACCGGTTCATAGGGGTGAATCAGCGTTTTCTATTTCCTGAAAGAAGGATTATCAATGAAAAGACAGCATCGCAGATATACATGGAAGGATGGGAAGTCTCTGGAACTGGGGGAGAAGTCCCTGGTTATGGGGATTCTGAATGTGACGCCCGATTCGTTTTCCGACGGAGGAAAGTGGAATTCTGATACCCTGGCGGTGTCCCATACTACCGATATGGTGAAGGACGGGGCGGATATCATCGATGTGGGTGCGGAATCCACCCGTCCCGGCCACCAGGTGCTGACGGCGGCGGAGGAGACAGAGCGGCTCATGCAGTTTCTTCCGGATGTGCTGAAGGTGAGCATGGTGCCTGTGTCTGTGGATTCCTATCATTATGAAACCATGGAAAAGGCGCTGTCTGCCGGCGCCCATATGGTGAATGATATCTGGGGCTTCCAGTATGACGACGGCAGCATGGCCAGAGTGTCTGCTGCCTTTGATGTGCCTGTGATTCTCATGCATAACCAGGAAACAGAGGAGTACGGGGACGATATCATTGAGGATTTGAAGCATTTCTTTGATAAGTCCATTGAAATCGCCCTGTCTGCCGGTGTGAAGACGGAGAATATCATCCTGGATCCGGGCATCGGTTTTTCGAAGAATGTGGAGCAGAATATGGAAATCCTGACGCGGCTTGATGAGCTCACGCTGGCCTTCCCCTGCCCCTGGCTTCTGGGGGTGAGCCGCAAGCGGTTCATCGGCGCCATTCTTGATACCGACGCAGCTGAAAGGGATGAAGGTACGGCAGCGGTGAACCTGTGGGGCGCGGAAAAGGGCTGCACCATTTACCGTGTGCATGATGTGAAGACCACGGCCCGGGAGCTTAAGGTGTGGGACGCTCTCCGCCTTTTCCATAAAGAAGGAGAATGACATGGATCATATCGACTTGAAGGGGATGGCCTTTTTCGGCTACCATGGCGATGAGCCGGAGGAGACAAAGCTGGGACAGCGTTTCTACATCGATGTGGAAATGGATCTTGACCTGTCAAAGGTGGGGAAATCCGATGCACTGGAAGATTCGGTGAATTATGTGGCTGTCTATGAAATGGTAAAGAAGAGAGCGGAAGGGGGCCCCTACAAACTGCTGGAAAGGCTGGCAGGGGTGATTAATGAGGACATTATGGAGAGTTTTCCCCTGGTGATGAAGGTGATTACCACGGTTCACAAGCCCGGTTCTCCCATCCCCGGCATTCTGGAGGATGTATCGGTGACGCTCTCTGCGGAAAGGAAATGACAGAAAAGGAAGACTCCTTTTCTTAAACACATGAATACATATATTATGGCAATGGGATCCAATATGGGGGATTCCCTTCGTATACTGAAGGAAGCTGTGGAAAGGCTTTCCAGGGAAGAGGGACTTACGGTGAGGAAGGTCTCTTCCTTTTACAGGACAAAACCCTGGGGGAAGAGGGACCAGCCCGATTTCATCAATGCCGCCGCACTGGTGGAATGGGAAGGGAGCGCAGAGGCGCTCATGGCTCTCCTCCTTCAGGTAGAGAAGGAATTCGGACGGGAAAGGAAGGTCCACTGGGGGCCCCGTACCCTGGATCTGGACTTGATTTACAGTGAGAACTGCACAAGGGAAACGGAATTCCTCCGTCTGCCGCATCCGTATTTCTGGGAGCGGCCTTTTGTGCTTGTTCCCATGGAAGAAATTCTGCCCTCCTTTACCTATGAGGGGAAGACAATCCATGCACGGATTCTGGAACTTGAGGGATATAAAGACCTGGTGAAGATGAATGAGAGAAAGGAGGCAGGAAATGAGTGAAAATACACCTTCCTTATCAGCAGTGAAGGAGGCCCTGACGGGGAAAAGAAAGACTTTTGAAATGGACAGTCATACAGGTCCTTCCCTGGTGGAAGATTTAGAGCCAAGGGTAAAGAATCTTCTGGGAGGCAGAAAGAAAGCCCACATGATGACCGGTATTTCCGGTTCCCAGAAAGCGCTTCTGGCAGCCTCCCTTCTTCGCAGCTTTGGGCAGGCGGTGATTGTGGTGCCGGAGCAGAAGGACATTTTCCGCTGGGAAGAGGATCTGGCCTTTTTTGCGCCGGATTTTGAAGTGCATCCCTTCCCCCTGGTGGAAGAGGCCGGTTTCAATGTCACCTTCTCCGGCATGGAAAGGCAGCGGGACCGCATGCAGGCACTCTCCAGGCTTATGGACAGGAAAAAGACGGTGATTCTGGCGTCCTCTGTGGAAGCAGCCCAGAAGATTGTGGGCCCCCTGGCTCTGAAAGACCATGCCCTGTCCTTTGCCCTGGGACAGGAAATAGAAAGGGAAGAGCTTTTAGAAAAACTGGTATCCGCCGGATATGAAAGGGTGGACCAGGTGGAGCGCTGCGGCCATTTTGCAGTGCGCGGCGACATTGTAGATGTATTTCCGGTAAGTGAAACCCATCCGGTGCGCATGGAATTCTTCGGCGATGAAATCGACAGTCTCCGTTCCTTCGATGAAGACAGCCAGCGGTCTATTGAAAATTTCAAGGAGGTCATGATCCTTCCCCTTTCCCTGAAGGAAGAAAAGGACAGCATTCTTTTCGATTACCTTAATAAGGGACTCATTATTTATGATGAACCGCAAAGGGGAGAAGAGGGGCTGAAGCGTTTCTTCAAGGAAGAAAGAGAAAACAGGAAAAGGGCCCTTTCTTTCCATGACATGGCGGTCAGGGGAAGGAAGGGAAACCGGGAAATCATCCTTTCCCTCCTGAACCGTTCCCTGGATGATTTTTCGCCGGAAGTGCACAGCTGGCAGGGCCAGTCCATGACCAACTACCAGCGGCAGATTCCTATTTTCATCGAAGACCTGAAGGCTCTTCTGAAGAAGGAGTGGAAGGTGCTCTTTGTGGTGCCCCGGGCTTCGGAGGAAGAGGAGTTAAAGGGCATATTGAAGGAATATGACATTCCTCTTTCCGAAGAACTCATGCCTTCTGCGGTGCACCTTATCCACGGCGTCCTGTCCGAAGGTTATGAAATGGCAGAGGACAAGCTGGCAGTGCTCACTGCCGGCGATGTGCTGGGGAAACAGAAAATCCGGCGGGTAAGAGGCGCCGGCAGGGGACGGCAGATCCGCTATTTCTCCGACCTCAACGTGGGAGACTATGTGGTGCAGGACGTGCACGGCATAGGCAAGTACCTGGGCATTAAAACCATAGAACTTTCCGGCGTGCACCGTGACTATATCGCCATCCAGTATGCAGGAAATGATAAGCTGTACCTGCCGGTGGAAAAGATTTCCACCCTGGAAAAATATATAGGCCCCGAAGGGGGCACGCCGGTGCTCAGCAAAATGGGGGAGGCCCACTGGGAAAAAATCCGGTCCAAAGCCAGAAAGTCCATTGAAGAACTGGCGGAGCAGCTGCTGGATATTTACGCCAAGCGGGAAATCACCAAAGGCATTGCCTTTGCCAAAGACGGCGTGGAACAGAGGGAATTTGAAGACACCTTCCCCTTTGTGGAAACGGAAGACCAGCTCACCGCCATCGACGGTATCAAGAAGGCCATGGAGCGGCCTGTTCCTATGGACATGCTCCTCTGCGGCGACGTGGGCTTCGGCAAAACGGAAGTGGCCATGCGGGCAGTCTTCAAATGCGTTATGAGCGGCTACCAGGCCATGGTGCTCTGTCCTACTACTGTCCTTTCCCAGCAGCATTATAAAAATTTCAAAGAGCGCATGGAACAGTTCGGCGTGAACCTGGCCCTTTTAAACCGTTTCACCACCCTGAAGGAAAAGAAGGAAATCCTTCGCAAAATGAAGGACGGCGAGGTGGATGTGATTATCGGCACCCATGCGGTGCTGAACAAAAAGGTGACCTGCCGGAAACTGGGCCTTCTGGTGGTGGATGAAGAGCAGCGGTTCGGCGTGGTGCAGAAGGAAAAATGGAAATCCTGGTCCTCCGGCATCGACGTGCTCACCCTGTCGGCCACCCCGATTCCCCGCACCCTGCACATGAGCCTTACAGGGGTGAGGGACATGGTTACCATTACCACCCCTCCCTCCAACCGACACGCCATCCAGACCTATGTGACGGAATACGATGACGCCATTGTAAAGGACGCCATCCTCCGGGAAAGGGAAAGAGGGGGGCAGACCTATTTCGTATACAACCGCATCGAAACCATGGGCGCCATGCTGGACCATTTAAGAAGCATCCTTCCCGAGGATATTACCATCGGCGTGGCCTACGGCCGCATGGAAGGCAGGCAGCTGGAAAAGGTGATGGTGGACTTCTACGAAGGACGGTACGACGTGCTTCTCTGCACCACCCTCATCGAAAACGGCCTGGACCAGCCTAACGCCAACACCATGCTGGTTTATGACGCAGACCGCATGGGCCTTTCCCAGATTTACCAGATGAGAGGGAGAGTTGGGCGGTCTGAAAAAATCGCCAGGGCCTGGTTCTTCTACCGGAAGGGGAAGGTCCTTTCGGAAGTGGCGGAAAAACGACTGGACACTATCCGCGAATTCACAGAACTGGGCAGCGGCTTCAAAGTGGCCATGCGGGATCTGGAAATCCGCGGCGCCGGCAACCTGCTGGGCGCCGCCCAGCACGGCAACATTGCCAGCGTAGGCTTTGCCACCTACTGCACTATGCTGGAAGAAGCGGTGGAACGGCTCCGGGCCAAAAGAGAAAACAGACCCCTGCCGAAGAAACTGCCCAATACCACCATCGAATTCCGCCAGGATGCCTATCTGGACGGCGGCTATATTTCCAATGAAGAACAGAAAATGGAAATCTACCGCCGCCTGGCCTCTGTGGAAAACGAGAAGGCACTGTCCGACCTCATCGACGAAGTGGTGGACCGCTACGGCTCTCCCACGGTGCCGGTGGAAAAACTCTTCCGTATCTCCCACATCCGTGTCAAAGCCAGACACCTGGGCATCGGGAGCATTATGGACGGCGGCACCAATTTCGTCATTACCTGGGCGGACGAAGACCCCATGCATGGCTGGAACCCCATGAAACTTCCAAGGACCATGCTTCCCTACATCCGCCTCCTCCCCGGCACCATAGCCAAAATGAGCATTAACAAAAAAGGCATGGCCGGCGATGAAATGAAATGGATGGACGGGTTTATGGATGAAATGTACAGGGAAGTGAAAGGGGAGTAAGGAGAGGCCGCTGTGCGGCCAGGGTTGACGCCTGCTATGCAGGCGAAGTTTGACGGGGCTGCCGCCCCGAGGGTTCTAGGGAAGCACTGATTAATTCATAGAGTCTGCTTTTATAAGGATTTTTATGCAC
>ERZ857775.3106-NODE-3106-length-14179-cov-2.980105_pt1 | contig 14179 bp, 8 predicted proteins | sample MGYA00519698_ERZ857775 | MGnify/ENA primary metagenome ERZ857775 (study PRJEB31778, sample SAMEA3449363) | human gut metagenome | biome: human gut; feature: human-associated habitat; material: faeces | place: United Kingdom | collected 2010/2012 ...
GCAGCTTTACATGCCAGGATCTTGATGATCGTAGCTGCAGGAACCGCATTAGAGATCATGATCGGGAACATCTCATCCGAAGTAGAAAGATAAACCGCGATCAGTGTTCCCACTGTAATCACTCTCCCTGCGAAAAGGCTCGAAGCTGCAGCCGAGAAACCACACTGTGGGATCATCCCCAGAAGTCCGCCCCAGACAGGTCCCAGTTTTCCTGCTGTACGGATCCTGTTTCGGGCAGCAGAACCGGTCTTGTGTTCCAGCCACTCCATAAATAAATACGTAAGAAAAAGAAACGGCAACAGCTTCACACTGTCAATTACTGAATCCAAAATAATATCTGTCATATGACCCTCCCTGTATTTCCAGACAATCTGCATATTTGCAACCTGTTCGTATTTGCAATTCATTTGTATTTGCAACTTATTTGCATTTTTGTATTATATCTCATTTTTCCGATTTGTCAAGGTGTATGAAATAGAAAAAAGACCCTTATCCGAATATGGGGGAAAATCCGGATAAAGGTCTTCTTATTCACGTTCTGTTGTTCATGCAATAATAAAGGAGGTATATACTATGAATTAATTATTTATTCAGCTACTGCCTTGAATGCTTCGTCAAGGTCCTGAATGATGTCGTCGATGTTCTCAGTACCGATAGAAAGACGGATGGTGTTCGGGTAGATGCCCTGCTCTTTCAGCTCTTCTTCTGTCAGCTGTGCATGAGTAGTAGAAGCTGGATGGATAACCAGAGACTTAACATCTGCTACGTTTGCAAGTAAGGAGAACAGTTCCAGGTTGTCGATGAAGTCCTTTGCCTTCTGTGCATCGCCCTTGATCTCAAAGGTGAAGATAGAACCGCCGCCATTTGGGAAGTACTTCTTGTACAGTTTCTGCTGCTCTGGATCAGTTGATACAGATGGGTGATGAACCTTTTCTACCTGTGGATGGTTATTTAAGTACTGAACGACCTTCAGTGCATTTTCTACATGACGCTCTACACGAAGGGACAGTGTTTCCAGTCCCTGCAGGAAGAAGAACGCATGGAATGGGGATAAAGTTGCTCCGGTATCACGAAGTAAGATAGCGCGGATCTTAGTAACAAATGCTGCCGGTCCTACTGCCTTTACAAAGCTTACTCCATGGTAGCTTGGGTTTGGCTCAACTAAGGACGGGAACTTGCCGCTTGCTTCCCAGTCAAACTTACCGCTGTCTACGATCACACCGCCAATGGTGGTTCCATGTCCGCCAATGAACTTAGTTGCGGAATGTACAACGATGTCAGCACCGTATTCAATTGGGCGAACCAGATATGGGGTTGCGAATGTATTATCAACTACTAACGGGATCTTATGTGCATGTGCGATCTGTGCCAGTCTTTCAATATCAACTACATCAGAGTTAGGATTTCCCAGAGTCTCTACGTGGATCGCCTTGGTGTTTTCCTGGATGGCTGCCTCAACCTGCTCGTAGTTAAATGGATCTACGAAAGTGGTCTTGATGCCGTACTCTGGAAGAGTGTGGGCAAACAGGTTGTAAGTTCCGCCGTAAATATTCTCAGCTGCTACAATGTGGTCACCTGCATGTGCCAGGTTCTGGAAAGTATATGCGATAGCTGCTGCACCGGAAGCTACTGCTAAAGCTGCAACGCCACCCTCTAAGGCTGCAATTCTCTTTTCAAATACATCTTCTGTTGGGTTGGTCAGACGTCCGTAAATATTTCCTGCATCGCTCAGTCCAAATCTTGCTGCTGCATGATCGCAGTTGCGGAATACATAGGAAGAGGTCTGGTAGATCGGTACGGCTCTTGCATCGGTTACCGGGTCTGGCTGCTCCTGTCCTACATGAAGCTGTAATGTCTCAAATTTAAAGTTTCTTTCATCGTAAGATTTCTTTCCCATGTTATTGTCCTCCTGGATTAAAAATATATCAGTCATTTACCTACTGTTTTTGTTTGTTTTTGTTTATGGACAAATAATAACACTACTTTTTCCATCTGTCTAATACACAAAAAAAAGAACCCGTTATAGTTTTTACCTATAGCGGGCATCTTCATTCTTATATTTCCGTATCTCATCCAGATATTTCTGGCCTAAAGGACTGATGGCTACTCCCTTGCGGCACAGATACCCAATAGTCATCACTTTGTCAGACTCCAATGGCACTGCACAGTAATCACCGCCATTTAATTCCTCACAGATAATACCGGAGCAAAGAGTATAGCCATTTAAGCCTTTCATCAGGTTTAACATGGTTGCACGGTCATTGGCACGGATCAGCTGCTTATATTCATAAGTAGAAAGGACTTCTTCTGCAAAATAGAAGGAATTATTGTTTCCCTGCTCAAACGCCAGACATGGATAGGGCTGCAGATCATCCATAGTAACAGACTCTCTGGATGCCAGTGGATTTCCCTTCCACATATATGCATAGATCCCGCAATCCAGAAGCCTGTGAAATTCCAGCCCGAACTCTGTAAACAGCTTTGTCAGCACCTTGCTGTTAAAATCATTAAGATATAAAATGCCGATCTCACTTTTAAAGTTCTTCACATCTTCGATCACTTCGTAGGTCTTGGTCTCATGAACTGCAAATTCATACTTGTCCATTCCAAACTGGCGCACCATTTCCACAAAGGCCTGGACAGCAAAGGAATAATGCTGCATGGACACACTGAACTTCTTGCGCACATTTTCTTTTTCAATGTACTTGGACTCGATCAGGCGGTACTGTTCCACCACCTGTCTGGCATAGCCTAAAAATTCCTCCCCTTCCGGTGTCACGGTAATCCCCCGGTTTGTACGTTTAAAAAGCTCTATGCCAATCTCATTTTCCAGCTCTTTAACAGATGCGGAAAGACTTGGCTGTGTGATAAACAGGCTGCGGGCCGCTTCGTTCATGGATTTGGTATCTGCCACTGCAATGGCATATTTCATCTGCATTAAGGTCATTTGTGAAAAACTCCTTTATCATTCGGGATTTAACATTCATACTGCGCCACTTGTTTTTCTTTTGGACAAATTATAGGCTAATCAGGTAACGTTGTCAACGCTCCTGAAATTCTCATTTATGATACCGAATTGCTACGTGCTTTTGACACTTGTATCATTCACATTTCGTTCATAAATCATTCAAAAAAGTGTTACACAATGAACACGATTTCTTCATCTTTTCTTTTTATACTTTAGTCATAGATGAGAGACAGAGAAAACAAACAAAAACCTCATCTCCTGAAAATTTTTAATACCTAACTAAGCTTACAAGATTTTTTTCATAATACTCGAGCTGGTAAGATTTTATCAGCTCTCCTCCCTTTTAATAATACTTTTTTCCGGAAAAGGCACCTCAAAACGAGGTGCTTTTTCTAGTCTGCTCTTCCTAAATATACCGATCCGGATATTCAACTTCCCCTGTTAAAAATAAAAGAGCCGTCAGATTAAAAAATGCCATCAGTCCATTCCACAGATCCGACAGCATCCATACTGCTTCCAGCCTGATACAGCCTCCTGCAAATACTGCTCCTAAAAATAAGACCGGATAGATCCTGGAAAAAAGAGACAGATCTTCTATTGCCTGCTGTCCCAGGTAATACCATGCGATCACAGTGGCAAAAGCAAATACCACCATGGAAATACTGATAAACCATTCTCCTATGACTCCCAGTTTTGCAGAAAAACAGGCAGCAGCCAGGGCCGCTCCTGTAAGAGAAAGTGTTTCCGTATCTCCCTGTGTGGTACACAAGATGACCAGTGCTGTAAGGCTGCACAAAACTACCGTATCAAAAAACACCTCAAACATAGCCCACATTCCCTGTTCTTCCGGGGATGTATGTTCTGCCGGTCCATGAAGGACTGCCAAAGTGCCAAGCCCTGCCTCATTGGAAAAAACGCCTCTGGATATACCATAACGGATACTTTTACTGATGCCAAAGCCCGCTATGCCGCCTGAAACCTGCCGGATCCCAAAAGCAGACTGAAAGATCCTTAAAAATGCATCTGGTATACGGTCTGCGCATAATAAAAGTACCAGCAGGGAAAATAAAATATAGATCCCGGAAGCCAGAGGCAACAGGTATTCTGCTGCTTTGCCGATCCGTTTTATCCCACCTAAGATAACGGCTCCCGTAAGCAGCGCCAGAATACCGCTTCCTAACACCGACGGGATTCCCCAGGTAAATTCCAGTGTCTCTGCTGCTGAATTTGCCTGTACCATACTTCCCATTCCAAGGGCACACAGAAAGCAGAAAAAGCTGTAACATGCTGCCATAAAAGGGATACCCAGCCCTTTTTTCATATAGACAAAGGGGCCGCAGATCCATTTTCCCCTGTTGTTCTTAAAACGGTACCGGACTCCCAGATAGGTTTCCCCATAAGCAGTGGCCATACCGATCAGTGCGGAGATCCACATCCAGAACACGGCTCCCGGACCACCGGATACAAGAGCGGCTGCCACACCTGCAATATTACCGGTCCCCACCGTTGCTGCAAGGGCGGTACAGACCGACTGGAACTGTGTAATTCCATGGTGGGCCCCGGCAGCACCTGTACTTTCATCGCCCTCACGTTCCTCTCCCCATAAGCTTCCGGCAGTTGCCTTCCACCAATATCGAAATCCCCGGATCTGAAAGAAACGGCAGCGCACCGATAACACCAGTCCCACAACCAGAAACACCCCCACCGTCCACGGCCCCCATATGATCCCATGCACCATTTCCAGAACTTTCATATGCGCCTTATTTATGCCTCACTGCAACCTTCTTATGAGGTTTTTATGCACTGTTTTTCCCTTCTATGCCTGCTTTATCCACAAAAATATGGTATAATGTAAAGAGCGCAGGAACCTGCGTGGCCCCACAACGCCATCAACACCCGAAAGGAGGCCCCACAACCATGCCCGGCTTCACCACCCACTACATTCTCGGTATGAAGGCATACAATGACATGCCTCAGAACAACTTAAAATTCATCATTGCAAAATACCGCTGGCTCTACCAGCTTGGTCTTCAGGGACCGGATATGTTTTTTTATAATCTGCCTGTTTTGCGCCACAGGGATCACCGCAACGTAGGCTCCTATATGCATGAACACCATGTAAATGACTTTTTCCGCTGCGCATTCACCCGTCTTTCAAAAATTGAGTCCCGGCAGCAGCGTGAGGAAGGCCTTGCTTTCTTATGCGGTTTCATCAGCCATTATATTGGCGACTCTATCTGCCACCCTTATGTATATGGCCGCATCCACTATGACGCGGAGCATCCAACAGCCGCCTGTCACGGCTTACATGCCAGGCTGGAAAATGACATTGATGCCCTGTTATTGATGAAATACAAAAAGAAAAAGCCGTCCCAGTTCAACCAGGCGGCTACCATCTGTTTAAACGGCATGGAAACACAGTTTATCTCTCGTTTCCTCTCCTCCTGCTTAAATGACGCCTTCTATCCTTTAAGCAGCAAAAATCATTATCAGGTATCCCCGGGAATGATCCACCGTTCTATCCTTGCCCTGCGTCTGGGCTGCCGGACACTTTCCGACCCAAACAGCCAGAAAAAGAACTGGATCGAATACGTAGAGTCCCTGTTTTTAAGAAATCCTTTAGCTTCCAGTAAAATGGTAACCGATGTGGTAGAAGACCCTGTATGGAGCCTGAACCTGCGCCATGAGACCTGGTGCAATCCCTGGGACAAGAGCATTGCTTCCCAGACCTCTTTCCCCGATCTGTTCCGCCAGTGCCTTGCAAAACATGCCACCATCTACTATATGATCAACACTTTGATGGAAGAAAATAATATTCGCCCAGCATCCTTTGACCGGATACTGGACGAACTTGGAAATTATTCTTATCACAGCGGTCTTCCCTGCAACGACGAGGAAGACTGACGCATCATAATTCTTATAGCATTACCGCTGTCCATAATAAGCGCCCGGGCCATGCTTGCGCAGATAATGTTTATCCTGCAGGCACTTAGGCGCTTCTTTTACGTCTGGATTTAAACGCTCACAGCGGGCTGCCATTTTAGCAACTTCTTCCAGTACTACTGCATTGTGTACTGCCTCTGCCGCATCTTTTCCCCAGGTAAAAGGACCATGATTTTTACACAGAACACAGGGAACTGCCACCGGATCCAGTTTTCTTTCTTCAAACAGATCCGCGATCAGAACTCCTGTATTTCTTTCATAATCCTTTAATTCTTCCTCTGTCAGGTTTCTGGCACAGGGAACTGCCCCGTAAATATAATCTGCATGGGTGGTTCCATAACAGGGAATGCTTCTTCCTGCCTGTGCCCAGCTGGTCGCATAAGAAGAGTGGGTATGAATGACTCCACCTACATTCGGAAATGCTTTGTAAATCTCCAGATGAGTCGGGGTATCCGATGACGGTTTGTAACGTCCTTCTACTCTGTTTCCTTCCATATCCATGACTACCATATCTTCCGGGCTTAACTTATCATAGTCTACACCGCTCGGTTTGATCACAAACAGACCTTTTTCGCGATCAATTCCGCTGACATTTCCCCAGGTAAAGGTTACCAGGCCATATTTCGGCAAAAGCATGTTGGCTTCATAGACTTCTTTTTTTAATTCCTCCAGCATTTTAAAAATACCCCTTTCCGGCTTCGAAAAGCGCTCACATATTTAGTTCAAATATATACTGTTTCCAGTATAATGTCAATTCGCTTTTCCGTCGGGAGTATCCGCCGGGAACTCTTTTAATCTACCTTTACAGTATCCATAAATCAGCTCTGCATCCATGGCGTCCACTTCACCATCTCCGTCCACATCTGCTGCCTTTAACTGCTCTTCGGACGCCTCGATTTCTCCATTGGCAATCTGGACTACCAGTTTCGCATCATCCTCATTGACAACACTGTCACCATTCACATCTCCGGTAAGTTGTTCCGCTCCTGCTATGGTAAGCTCCACTTCTGCAGACGGTGCGGTATAATCCACCCCTGCCACGCCGTCTTTGTCCTGATATTTCACATGCTCAAAACGGATTTCAAATTCGGTATCCTCTGCCGTCAGCGGCTGATCCGAATAAGAAATCAGATCCGTAATATCTCTGGAAGTTCCATTGGTATAATGAGCAATGACTTTGATTCCTGCCGGTTCAAACAGGTCACCCACTGCATAAGCCGTCTTTATCGGAGGTTCTGCAATCTCCAAATGGTCAATGGTGCTTCCCAATGCCATCAATCGTCCGGAATCATTTTTAAAATAAATGGTTCCGTCTTTGTCTACAATCGGGCTGCAGATGGCATACTGGGCCTCTTCCCCATCCGGGGTAAAGAGTACCGGAGCCGTCTCATAATTCACCAGTTTTCCATTGACCCGATAACTTTCCGTTATGGTTTTTTCCGGTGCGGTCTGGCCTTCCTTATCCGTAATCACCCGTAATTTGCCAGGTGTATAGTTATCAAAGAAATAGATATAGGCAACGCCTTCGCTCTTCTCGTAGGCAGTTGTCAGAAGTCCGCTGGTCTGCGGATAACCCATGGTTTTTACCTGGTATGCAATTCCCCAGTTTTTAAGATCCAGCACCGTAATATTATGACCGGAATAAGCACCAAACTGGCTGGCTCCGCAGACACCGATGTAAGCTCTGTTTCCATAGATGGTCGGAGTACTGGTACTCATGGGGATTCCTTCACTGCCATTTTTCAGCTGGATATACTTCAGAGAATTTTCATCAATAATACCATTTTCATCTACGGTCACCCCATAGAAATATCCGCCCTTGGATGTGAAATAGTAGGAGTTTGTCCCCTCTTGTCTCACAATGTTGCATCGAATATCCCCGGTGTGCGGAAGCGTGATCTGGCTGATCACAGCTCCCGTCTTCGGATCCAGAGAAAGAAGACTGGCATGTCCGGTCGTATAGCCTGCTTCACCATCATCGGTTCCAATCAGGACAAAATCATTCGATGCATAAGCTCCTGCCCAGTAGAAACCGCCCTTCTGCGTATAGGCCCAGGAAGCTTTCTTCTCTTCCTTGGTGGAAGAAAGATCTTCATCCGTCACAGACAGGCATACAAAATTCGCACGCTCCACTTCTGACCGCCAGAAACCGGTATAAATATATCCATTCTTATAGATAATCGGACAGTTCGGCTGACCGCCCAGTTCATCATGGTAGATCCACAACGGTTCCAGCGTATCCGCATTAAACGCCTGGATACAGCCATTCGCCAGCCCCACGAAGATCATGCCGTCCGCATAGGTCGGCGGATTAATGGCAAAGCTGGAAGCATGATCCATGGTTCCGCTGGCTTCCACTTCTCCCGTCATTTTGTTCACTTTATAGATCTGGTTTTTTGCGTAAGTATAAATATAATCCCCTATCAGAATCGGACTTCCGCATGCATCGGAATCGTATCCTTTTCCTAATACTGTCGACCAGTACAGAACGGCTTCCTTTGCAGTTCTCGGAACCGGAATATTTTTTACTACTCCGTTATTTTCCTCATCATACCGGAAGGTCGGCCATTCTGCATCAAATTTCACAAGTGAAGTATTTTCCGATGCTTTTTCCAGTTGAACGTTCACCGTCTCCGCCTGGGAAGATGCCTTGTAATTGCTGACTTCCTTTGCCCGATATCCGCTGGCTGTGATGCGGTACGTATAAGAGGTTCCGGGGATCAGCCGATACACGCCATTCTCCGGCAACACTGTTTTCTTGTTTCCATTATTTTTCACGAGGATCCGCGCATTTTCCGGCTCCGTCTTGAATGTTACAGATACCGGATCCATCTGCCTGATGTGAATCGTATAAGTCATGGGAACACTGCCAGCAGCAATATTGTGAATCTCAATCGCTACGTTCTTTTCATCCCATCTATCCGGATCCTCTCCCAAGGCAAATTCTACATTTTCCAGTGAGTCATATCTCGCACCATCCATCAATGCATAATATCCGCCACAGCAATCCGTGGTATCCAGCGTGTTCGGAAATTCCGCCTGGAACCAAATTGCCTTACTTCCACGCTCTACCGTCACCCAATATTCATCAACATTACGGTTAAAACTGATGATATTTCCTTTCTGATCCGTCAGATCAAGGGAAGTTCCTCCAAGAGAAGCCGCGAAATTGATTATATGGAGGGATCGTTTAATCTTGACTTCATAGTCCTGATACAGCGTAACGGATGCATCTGTATCTGAAGTTTTGGAAAGACGCAGGCTCAGGTTCTGTCCATATCCGGATTTTGCAACCAGTGAGCCGAGGATCGTGCAGGCGCCAGTTGAGGAATAAGGTTTCTTAATCTGTGTCTCATAAAAAACACCATTGGTTAAGCTAACCGTCGTCTGCTTTTGATAGCGGGCATTGATCAGATACCCGGTCTCGCCCGTTGCCTGTGCATAAACTGCCGTATTCATATCCGGTATCACGCACTCATAACTGTGTGTGTTTTTCTGATAAGCAGAACTTAGCGTGAATTCTTTTCGTTTTGTCGCTGTACTGCTGTCAAACAGTGCAAAAGCTGTCATGGCATCCTGGGTCTCCGGTGCTGCCACCTTCACCGTCTTTCCATCCGAAGCAAGGAATGGCGCTGTACTGTGATACCAGGTTTCTTTGGTAGCTATATAGGTCTCCTGGTATCAATAAATAAGTTCCATCATCCTCCGCCTTAATTTCAGAAGATGCCTGATTGATCACTTGCACTTCCGTATCAGTAGGAATATTCAGCGTTACTTTCGCAGCATCTGTTCTGGTCACCCGCAACGTATAGACCGTCGGCGTCCCTTCTCCATATACTACTGACACTGGAATCTCATAAGTTTTCTTCTCCGGCAGATCCACTATGCCAGAGGTGTTCTGATTCACCAGTACCTTGCAGTCCTCTTCCAGAGGCGTTCCACTGATAACCACTCTGTCAGAAGTCGTACGAAGCTCATAGTCCATGGTCAGATTCTGAAATCCTGTCATCAGTTCTGTATTTCCTGCTTTGACAGAAATATTTTTCAGAGTCGGATAACGCTGCAGTTCCATCTCGTAGGACTGAATCATCACATAGCCTGCATCCGCCCTGCTCTCATCTTCGACCGTGTACTGTGCTTCCAGTTGGAAAGTTCGTCCTTCCATTCCCTGCAGCACGCAAAATGCCAGTGCAGTATACTGACTGTTCCAGGTCCGGTTAAACGTTGATTTATCCTGACCATCTGTTCCCATATAGATCGTTCTCAAACGGGTTGTACCATCATCCGGAAGCGCTCCGGAAGCTACATTGAGATAAATTCCGTTGGAACCGATGGTATCCGGGATCTGATAGACCGCTTTATGGGCTGCCTTATCCTGCTCTCCCGCATACGGATTTTTGTTATTGTCCAGAAGTTTAATATCTCCGAACCATTCTCCATCTGGAAGTGCGACCGTCAGATTCTTTTCAGAAGCGATCTCCACATTTCCTTCTGTCCGGTTCCAGGTGCCGTCTGATACAGAGAAATGATAGGTTCCCGCCGGCACCTGAATGGCTGTGCCGTCAGCTTTTGTCTCATTACCATAGACATCTGTCATGGTAATCTTCAATTCTGTAACTGCCTGTTCCCCTTTTGTCGCCGCAAACGTGACCGTATACTTCGGTCCGTTCAGAATTGCTTCATAGTCACTGACTGCCTGCTCCAGGGCTGTCTGCAGAGCTTTCGCATCTTCACTTTCTGCTCCGCGGCAGATTCCTTTTAACGCATTGTCATATGCCTGCTTTGCAGGCTCATACTTCTGAAGTTTTTCATAATCTTCTTTTTCCCGGTACTGGCCAAGATAACGGATCAAGTCCAGCATATTTTCTGAATAGGCATCTTCTGCTTCTGTAAAACAGAGAACCGTTACGTCTTTCAGCTTCGTATCCAGCTGATAGGCATTTCCGTCAAAAAAGCGCCGGTAATTGCCAGTCACTCCGTCAATAGAAGAAATCCATCCATCCTCCAGTCCGGCAAACTCATGTCCACTTTCCAGCAGAAATTCCTGTACGGTCTGATCTTCTCTTCCTGTAAGCGCCGTCGGCTCAATGACCATTTCCGATGCAGTGGAAGCAGTTATGTAAACCGTTTTGGTTCCAGCAGCTTCCTCTGCATGTACGGTACCGCCAATCCCAATCAACAATGCGGCACAGAATAAAATGATCGCTGATAGTTTCCTTAAAGTCTTCACTTTTTTTCCTCCTCTATCGGCAGATACACAAAATCCAGCGATATTTCAGTTTCTCGGCCAGATTCCATTTTGCCATGCAGTTCTCCCGTACCTGCTCGGCAAACTTCATTTCCTGTTCTTTTTGTTCTTCCGTCATAGAATGGCTGCTGAACAGCGCCTCATCCGAAAGCGCCCGCATTTCCTGATTTTCGCTTTCCTCTGCGGTTCCCCCATATTGCATCAGGCAGACCGCATATCCATACCAGGCCGCCACGCCTTCCTTTGGTGAAAGCAGTTCCATTTCCTGAAGCTTCTTCAAAAACTGTCTCCGGCGATAAATCTGACGTCCAACAAGTATCAGTAAGAGAAGAAGCAGAATCCACAGCAGATACAGCGGCGTTACCTTCCACTCGCCTCTGTCCCCGGACTCTTCTTCCAGCAGATCCGGTTCTTCCTGTGCCATATAGTCTTTGTTCGGTGTCTCATAAGAATCCTGTCCCAGACCATCATTCTCACTGACCCCGATCTCTTCCTGATCAATATAACCAGGCGTCGTCTCAAAAGGAATCCATCCGATTCCGTCCAGATAATACTCTGCCCATGCATGGGCATGCGTTTCATCCAGCACCAGCTCTTCTCCCGGCACTGCCTGGCTGGCCTCCTCCGGACGAAGATAATATCCTTCCACATAACGGGCCGGAACGCCGTAATACCGAAGCATCAGTACTGCCGCCGTGGCATAATGGACACTGTATCCTTTTTTCTTCTGTTCCAGCGTATATGCCAGAAAATCATTGTTTCCATTCAGCGTCACAGCGCTTTCATCATATGCAAGATTTTCTTCCAGGCACTGATAGATCCGATCTTTGATCTCTGACAGTTTCAGTCTTCCCTCTGAAGGCGGAAGCAAACGTCCCAGCGCAGCGGCCGCTGTATCCGTAATCTGAAGATCCTTATCATATACGTATTTCCGGTAAGCATCCTCACAGCGAAGATACTCCTGCTCTTTGTCCTCTTTCTGACCATCGGCCAGTTTCTGCAATACCGAATACCACTGGGGCACACTTCCCGGAAGATAAGAGATCTGATAACTTTGCTCCTTCTTCTTCACTTCCGCATCGCCAATCACATCCGCCGAAAGCGTCGAACGGTCATGCAGCGCATACGGAAGATACAGATGTTCCCTGCAGGCACCCAGATTCGTAATTTCGATGGTCTGTTCCCCGGTCTCTTCCTCTGTCAGATCCGAAGCCAGACCAATCATTTCATTTCCATAAAAATCATTCTTATGAAGCCAGTAGAACAGTGCCTCACTGTCTGCTCTTTCTTCTGCCGGAAGTTCCTCCCAGGCAGTTCCGGTATAATTTTCTCTGATTACCCCGCGTAAATACAGTTTCCCATACTGGTCTGCCTTCAAAGATAAAGCAGCCGCATCGGACTTTCTCCAGCTTCCCAGATTTTTCAGATTACCTTCCGGCATAGACTCGGTACTGCTGTCATACAAATACCGATGGACACTCTCCTTCCACCAGTTCTCCTGGAACAGCTCCATCTTTCCCAGAAAAGTTCCTGCCACAAAGAGTAATACAAACGAGGCTGCAATCACCGCCGCATAAGCGGGAAGATTTCCCTTTTCTTCCCGATCTTTTCCTCTCTGCTCCCGAAAAACCGGGATCAGAATCAGGCCTGCCAGAAACGCCGCAGCCGGAACCACTTCTTTAGAAAAACCGGTTACCAGCGCTGCCACTGCCAGAAAAATCACCGGCAGGAGGGGCCATAACGTTCCGTACCAGATGGCATTTGCAGCCAGAAATGCAGCCAGAAATCCAATGGAACACAATGCAAAATAGACATTTCCTTCTGAAACCACCTGAAAATCCAGATAAATCTTTCCTGTTTTTTCCGTCAGAAAATGCAGCATATCATTGGACAGCAAAAGGATTCCATCCCGAATCCGCCCATAAAAAATCCCGGCAAATAAGAGATACGGGATCAGTACCAACGCCTGTCGCCCTTTACTGTAACCTGCCAGCAGAAAGATTCCCAGGCAGATCACGGTGCCGCAGATTCCAGGGACTGCCCATCCGCATGGTACAGAAGAAAATGCCGGCACAAACAATCCGGAAAGTCCCATCATCAGGAACACTGCCGCCAGAAATCTTCCGGCGTATGCCCTGCTATCCTCCACGGCTTCTTCCGGCACTGCCATCGTAAGCCCTGTTCTTGTCACGTCTTTTTTCCTCATCTACAACACCACCATCTGAAGATCCTCTGCACAGGTCTGTGCATGATATACCATGGTATTCCACCGGTCATCTGCCGGAATTCCATCGCAGAGCAGAATGGAAATCTCTCCGCCGGAAAATTCCTCCAGGCTCTCCGGAATCTTCTTTGCAAAATAAATAATCTTTCCATATTCCGCACGTCCATAAGCATCCATCCAGAGAGAAACCCCATCTGTCACCGGATTCTGCCCGTTTTTCAACATCTGCGGCAGCAATCGCAACAGTTCCTCCAGGGTAAACGCTTCTTCCAGGCAGATCTCCTGTCCGTCGGTCCATCCGAGCGTATACTGCACTCCATCCTGGCTTAATGCCTGACAGATGGATGATACGGATTCCGCCATGGCATCCATCTCCTCCGGATCTGCCTCTGCTGTATTCTTGTCCCAGAACACCAGCAGGGAACGGGATACCGGAAGACTTGCTTCCTTAACTAATATGTGATCCAGCTTGCTGGAAAGTTTCCAGTGAATCTGTTTTACCGGATCTCCCGGTGCATAGTCCCGAAGCTGGAAAATCTCTGAAGCATCGTTTCCTCTTCGGTCTGGTGCGTAATTCTCCTCTTCCTCCTGCTGGCAGTAAGGAATCTGTAAGGATACTTCCGTGGAGAATGTATTGGGAAGAATCGAAGTTTTTCCATCGCTTTTACATGGAACCGAAAATGGAAGGAATCCAAGCCAGTCCATCACTGTCACTTTTTTGATCTCTGTATGGATATAGCCGCAATGTGTCCCGCAAATCGTGAACTCACTTTTGCCACTTCCTCCTGCCGGTACA
>ERZ857775.3108-NODE-3108-length-14164-cov-13.437664_pt1 | contig 14164 bp, 11 predicted proteins | sample MGYA00519698_ERZ857775 | MGnify/ENA primary metagenome ERZ857775 (study PRJEB31778, sample SAMEA3449363) | human gut metagenome | biome: human gut; feature: human-associated habitat; material: faeces | place: United Kingdom | collected 2010/2012 ...
CGGCAGAGCCGCTGTCGCCCCCTGAGCGAAGCGATGCAACCCTTCTACACAACCTGCGGCGGAGCCGCACCCCTTTGACCGATTTTCGGGAATACAGTTTAGCACCGCCATTGCCTCACAGTCATTCCAGTATTTCAAACTCCGCCTTGCTGCCTTTTTCCGCCGGCGTCACTTTGAGTCTTGCGTCGATTCTTTCTTCCAGTTCCGGCACGTGGGAGATGATGCCCACCAGGCGGCCGGTATTCTGGAGGTCGATTAATGTGTTCATGGCGCTGTTCAGGGCTTCGGGGTCCAGGGTGCCGAAGCCTTCGTCGATGAACATGGTGTCAAGCCTTACGCCGCCCTGTTTGGCCTGCACCACGTCTGCCAGGCCCAGGGCGAGAGAGAGGGAGGCCAGGAAGGTCTCGCCGCCGGAAAGGGTATTGGCAGGACGGGAGCGGCCTGTGTAGCTGTCGGATACTTCCAGGGTAAGACCGCCTCGTCCGTCGGTGCTGTCGCCGGCCATGCGGTGGAGGCTGTAGCGGTGGTGGCTCATGTCCAAAAGGCGCAGGTTGGCTGCCTTGGCCACTTCATCCAGCAGGGCGCCCAAGACGTAGCGTTCCAGGGTAATGCGGGACTTTTCGCCTCTGGTGAGGTTGTAGAGCCCCGACACAAGGCTGGTGTCCTTCAGCGTTTTTTCGTGGCGCCTGTTGATTTCCTTTACCCTGGCTCCCGTATCTTCCAGAAGTTTCTTCCTGTTTTCCCCGTCGGAGAGGAGTTTCACCAGATTTCTCATATGCACCTGGTGATTTCTTTCTTCCTCTCCCAGACGGGCCATGTCCGGCTTTTCACTGCCTTTGAGGAAATCTTTCTCGTCTTCCGCCACTTTTTCAGCGCCCTGCCGTTCCCGCCGGTAGGTTTCAATGCTCCGGGCCAGTTTCTCCTCTTCTCCCCGTCTTTCAAACCAGCTGCGGCATTCTGCCAGGGACGAAAAGCCTGCGGCTTTCCCCTTTTCAAGAAGGGCCTGCTGCCAATAGGTATAGTCCTTTGCCAGTTTCTCCCGCTGGGCACGGGCTGCCTTGCATCCTGCCTCGGCGGCGGCGTAGGCGGAAACCGCCTTCTCACGGGCAGCAGCCGTTTCTTCCGTTTCCTTTTCCCAGTTTCTGATTTCTTCCGTAAGCCGGTGAATAGCTTCCCGAAGGGCGATGGGTTTCCTGAATTCTTCCGGCACGTCTTCCAGGGTTCTCATCTTGGCCTGGGCATAGCCCTGCTCGGAAATGGCGGATACATAGGCAGATACCTGGTACTGCTGGGCCAGCTGGGTGCTGTCGTTCCATGTTTCCGCCGCTTTGGCCGCCCTTTCCTGGGCTTTCTTCACTTCTTCCTCGGTGGGAAGATTCCTGTCGGAAACGGCGGGCCGGGGATGGTGTACGGAGCCGCACACCGGGCAGGGCTCCCCGTCCCTGAGCTGGCTGGCCAGAATGGCGGCCTGGCCGAAGATGTAGTCCCGGCGGAGGGCTTCTGCTTCCGACTCCGCCGCCTCCTTGATTTTCCTGTCCGCCTCCGCTTTGGCGTTCAGCTTCTGGACTTCCTTTGTCGCCTCCTCCACCTTTTCCGTGAGCCGGTTCACTTCCCGGAGGGTGGCGCCGTAGGCTTTGGCCTTAGGCATCCACTGGGTCATTTCCGCCACCTTCTGCCGGTTTTTATCCATGTCCCCCTTCTTTTTCTCCAGCTCCGTTCCCTTTTGGGCCAGCATTTCGATTGCAGCAGCCCATTTTTTCTGCTCCTTTTCCCAGCGTTCCATGTCCTTTTTCACAAGACTGCCGTCGGTGCCGATTTTTTCCAAGCTGTCGAAATAGCCTGACAGTTCCCGGGCGGCACGGATAGAGCGGAGGCTTTCCTCCGCCTCTTTCATGTCCTTTTCCATGGCCAGAAGCTGTTTCAGCCGCCCTTCCGCTTTTTCCAAAGTTTCAAAATGGGTGAAGAGTACCGCCGCCTGCTGGTAGGTTTTTCGGAAATCTCTGTACGCCGCGTCTTCCATTTCCCTTTCTTTCTTCTTTTCTTCCAGGAAACGGTCATTTTCTTCCTGCTGCTTCTTCAGATCCTCTTCGTCCGCCGCGGCGGCCATGGAGAGGGTGGCGGCAAGCTCTGTGGTTTCCGCCGCCTTCTTTTTCAGAAGGTCATTCAGGGACAGGCGCAGTTCGTTCTGGAAATCGCTGAACCGCTGGGTTTTGAAGAGCTGCTTTAAGATGGCTTCCCTTTCGTCCGCCTTAGCCACCAGGAGTTTCCGGAAATCCCCCTGGGGCAGGAGGATGACCTGGCAGAACTGGCTGGCATTGAGACCGATGAGCCTGCCGGAGGCTTCCTCCACGCCGGTGCGGATGGTGCGTACTTCCTTTCCATCCTCCAGCTCCGACAGGGAGGCCTGCATGGCCGCCTTCGTCTGCCCCTTGCCCCTTTTCTTGTCGATGTACTGCTCCGGGCTCCTTATGGCGCGGTAGGTCTTGCCTCCGATGCTGAAGTCGAAAATCACTTCCGTCTTCTGGGCGCTGGTGGCATAGTCGCTCCGCATATGGCTTCCGGTGCGGTCGCCGCTTGTCTTACCGTAGAGGGCATAGCACATGGCATCCAGGATGGTGGTCTTGCCGGCGCCGGTGGGGCCGCAGATGAGGAAAAGGTGCCGTCCGTCCAGCTTGTCAAAATCAATAGTAGTCTCTCCCGCATAGGGGCCGAAGGCCCGCATGGTCAGTTTCAGCGGTCTCATTGTGCATTCTCCTTCCTGTACACTCTTTCCCAGACAGCCATAGAAAGGGCTTCCTCTTCCTCCGACAGGTCCCGGTCCCGGAACTGGTGGACAAACCGTTTCAGTATGTCCTCGTCACTCATCTGCTCCAGATGGATGTCCCTGCTTCCTTCATCTTCCCTGTATCCCATATCCTGCTCCACTCCCAGGGCATTAGGAAATTTCACGCGAAGCTTGGGCATGGCGTCAATCACCGGCTCTTTGTCCGTGAGACGGATCTGCAGGTAATCGTCGGAAGGCTCCGTTTCATCGCCCATGAGAACCGCAAAATCCCCTTCCATAGAACGCACCTGATACCGGGGCACCATTTCATGGAAAGTGGTATGCACCTTCCCCTCACCGTCCATCTCTCCCACAATGACTCCCTTCTTCTGGTTCACCTCGTCGAAGGAATAGCGCATGAGACTGCCGCTGTACTGGATCTTCTCCGAATCCTTCTGCGTCCTCTGGGGACGGTGGAGATGGCCCAGGGCGGTGTAGTCGTAGTCCTCAAAAAGGGCATCGCCAATGCGGTCGTAGCCGCCGATAGAAAGAGGACGCTCCGACTCCGACGGCGTGCCGCCGGCGGCAAAGGCATGGGCCAGGGCCACCTTCCGCAGGGGCTCCTTCGGCAGGAGGGAGCGCACATAATCAGAAAGCACCTTCTCCGCCTCTTCATAGGAATGCACCTTCTCCGCCCCTTCCATGGAGAGGGTATTCATCATCACCCGCACCCGGGCCGGTTCCGCATAGGGCAGCGGGCAGAAAGCCACCTTCCCCCATGCATCCTCCAGCACCACCGGCGACAGGCGGGAAAGGGGGCCGAAAATATAAAGCCCCTGCCACTTCAAAAGGCGGCTCGCCACAGCCAGCCTTTCGGCGCTGTCATGGTTGCCGCTGATGATGATAAAGGGAATCTTCCGCTTCCCCACGATTTCCTCGGTCATGCGGTCAAAAAGCTCCACCGCCTCCTCCGGGGGATAGGAGCGGTCGTACACATCGCCGGAAAGAAGAATCACATCAGGCTTCTCCTCATCCACCAGGGGAAGAAACTGATGATACAAAAGCCACTCCTGGTCTTCCGTCATGCTGTGCTCCTTCAGGAGCTTCCCCAGATGCCAGTCTGCTGTATGGATAAATTTCATAAGTACCTCCTTTGATTCAAACACTCGAAATGACGATAAGGCTGCCCGGCTCTTTCGTCATCTCAAGCGGGGCTGCTTGTCGTTTTGACGCAAATGCAGCTCACTCCAGTGAGACTCTGAGCCGAGAGATCTCCCGCCGCTTTGCGTCAAGTACCATTACGAGAATGAGATTTCTCGGCTCCGTTTTGCTCCGCTCGAAATGACGGTGGGGCGAAGGGGCGCCAGCGTCAAATGCACCAAAACTTCATCTTCCCTTGAAATGACGATGGCGTCTTATACCTTTATGTCCATTCTTCCGCCAAATCCACCATCTCTGGATTCATCTGTTTGATGAGCCATTCCTTTTTGCTTCTTGACCAGCGTTTCAGCTGCTTTTCCCGTGCAATAGCTTCTTCTATATGATTATACTGCTCATAATATAAGAGGCAATGAACATGATATTTCTTCGTGAATCCGTCCACCGCCCCGGACAAATGCTCCCAATACCGTCTTTGCAGATTATTTGTTACTCCAATATATAATACATTTCTATGTTCATTGGATAATATATACACATATCCCATATATTGGACTTCCTTTCTCCATATAATGACCGCCCCTATCGAAATGACGATGGGGTAGCTCGGCTCTTTCGTCATCTCGAGCGGGGCCGCTGGTCGTTTTCGACACAAATGCAGCTCACTCCAGTGAGACCCTGAGCCGAGAGATCTCCCGCCTCTTTGCGTCAAGTACCATTACGAGAATGAGATTTCTCGACTCCGCTTCGCTCCGCTCGAAATGACGGTGGGGCGAAGGGGCACCAGCGTCAAATGCACCAAAACTTCATCTTCCCTTGAAATGACGATGGGGCAGCCTGGCACTATCGTCATCTCGAGCGGGGCCGCCTGCCGCTATGGGGATCAATGGGAACCGCTCCAATGATACGCTGAGTCGAGAGATCTCTCGCGGAAAAGCGGTCGTTATCATTAGCGGAAGGAGATTTCTCGACTTCGCTCGAAATGACGATGGGGTGAATGGGTACCAGTGTCAAATGCGGCAAAACTTCATTTTTCCGCTTCCTCCCCTAGGGAAGCACTGATTAATTCGTAGAATCGCATTTCATATGTATTTTTATCCAATCGACCTCATCAGTCTCCTTAAATAGCTCGCTATTCGCGTCGACTGATTCCTTGCATTGAATAAAAATACAAGAATGAAATCCAATAACGATTTAATCAGCGCTTCCCTAATCTTTCCGAAGCCCTTTCAGCAATGCGATTTCCTTTTCATAGCCGGGAAGCTCGTTTGGCGTTTCCAAATAGAAGGGAAGGTTCCTGAGCAGGGGATGGTTGATGATGCGGGCGATGGCGTCAAGGCCCAGGGTGCCTTCCCCGATTTTCTCGTGACGGTCCTTGTGGCTTCCCAGGGGATTCTTGTCATCGTTCAGGTGAATGGCATGGAGGCGGGGAAGGCCGATGACTTCGTCGAAATGCCGGAGCACGCCACCCAGGTCGTTCACTATGTCATAGCCGCCGTCGTATACGTGGCAGGTGTCAAGGCATACTCCCAGACGGTCTTTCCGCTCTACCCTGTCCATGATGGCCGCCAGCTCTTCAAAAGTACGGCCTACCTCTGTGCCCTTGCCGGCCATGGTTTCCAGGAGCACATACTTTGGCAGCTCTTCCTGGTCCATGGCGTAGTTCAGCATGTCCGCAATGAGGGTGACCGCCTTGTCCACGCCCTGCTCCAGGTGGGCGCCGGGGTGGAAATTGTACATACAGCAGGGCAGGTGGGCGGTCTTGGCCAGATCTTCCCTCATGGCAGTCCTGGCAAACTCCCGCACACTGTCCTTCGTGGAGGCACCGTTCATGGTGTAGGCACCGTGACAGAAGATAGGGCCGAAGCGGTGCTCCTCCATCCACTGGGCAAGGCCGGCCACGTCTTCTTCTATAAGAGGCTTGGACTGGCCGCCCCTAGGATTCCTGGGAAAGAACTGGAACGTATTGCCTCCCAGGGCCGTGGCGGTTTTCCCCATGGCCAGGAAGCCTTTGGAAACAGATAAATGACATCCGATGATAAACATATTTTTTCTCCTTTATATAGGGCCGCTTTGCGGCCCGGGTTCAGAGGGTTTTGCGCCCAAAGGGCGCGAAAGGTTCTACAGTTCGACGCCCGCTTTGCGGGCGAAGGTTCTTAGGTTTGACAGCCCTTCGGGCTGAGGGTTGTGGTGGCGCAGCCCCCAAAGGGGGGCGGGCCCTTCGGGCCCGAAGGTTGCAGCCACCTTCGGCGGCAGGTTGTGTAGAAGGGTTATGATTTAAAAAGATTCTTAAGGTTCTTAGGTTTAACAGCGTCCTTTGGACGCTGAGGGTTGTGGATTGCCCTGCCGGGCAATCAATTATATAGGCCGCCTTCGGCTGACCCCTTCCGGCTCGCTGCGCTCGCCACCCACCCCTTAGACAAGGGGTGGGCAAGGGCGTTACGGGATTGGCTTTTGTGTCTCCAGGGGAAGCGCCTCCAGAGAAAATCCACAGCCTGTCTCATCAGTCTTCAAAAATCCTTTTGTTTTCTCTTCCGATTATATCACGTTACGCAGACACTAAAAGAAGCCTCCTGCCTACGTCCTTTGTATACGGCAGGAGACCTCTTTTATTCCGATTTCCTTTTTATCCTAAAAATCCTCTGGTATTCTGTGCTTCCACTACCCGCTGCAGGGCCAGCATATAGGCGGCCAGGCGGTAGGTGACGTGGTATTTTTCCTTTAATGCGTATACGTCTTCATAGGCTTCGCGCATTTTCTTTGCCAGTCTTTCGTTATATTCCGCCTCAGTCCAGTAGTAGCCGGTGCGGTTCTGCACCCATTCGAAATAGGAGCCCACTACGCCGCCTACGTTGCTCATCACGTCAGGCAGGACTTCGATGCCCTTCTTTTCGAAATAGGTATCCGCCTCTTCTGTGGTGGGTCCGTTGGCGCCTTCCAGAATGAGGGGTGCCTTTACTCTTTCCATGGTGTTTGCATTGAGCTGGTTTTCCAGAGCCGCCATGAAGAGCACATCCACGTCCTGGCTGAAGAGCTCGCTGTCCGGAATGATTTCCGCGCCGCTTTCGGTATAGCCCTTCAGGGAACGGCCGTGGGAGTTGGCGTATACGTACATGGCTTCGATGTCCAGGCCCTTGGGGTTGTGCCAGGTGCCGTTGATGTCGCCGATGGTGGTAATCTTTACCCCTTCCTGGTGCATGAGGAGGGCGCCTACGGAGCCAACGTTGCCGAAGCCCTGCACTGCCATGGTGAGGCTGCCGATGTCCTTATGATTCTTTTCGCACCAGGTCTTCAATGTGAAAAGGAGTCCCCGGCCGGTAGCTTCATTTCTTCCCAGGGAACCGCCGGTGGAAAGGGGCTTGCCTGTCACCACGCCGGGCTGCCAGCTGCCGGAAAGGGCGGCGTATTCATCGGCAATCCATGCCATGATCTGGCCATTGGTATTCACATCCGGCGCCGGCACATCCTTATCCGGCCCGATGATAGGATAAATCTTCCTTACATAGCCTCTGGTGAGGCGCTCCAGTTCCCGCGAGGACAGCTTGTGAGGATCCACCCGGATGCCCCCTTTGGCACCGCCGTAGGGAATATTGCCGATGGCATTCTTAATGGTCATCCAGGCAGCCAGGGCCTTCACTTCGTTTTCATCGGACTGGGGATGGAAACGGATGCCTCCCTTGGCAGCGCCCCGGGCAGTGGAATGCTGCACCCGGTAGCCGGAGAAAACCTCTACATGCCCGTCATCCATGCGGATAGGAATGCTGACCGTAAGCTCCCGTTCCGGGTACCGTACAAAAGCATAGTCTTCTTTTTTGTAACCCAGCACTTCGGCCGCCCTGTCCAGCACGTCCAGCATGTTTTCGTAAGGATTGTAATTCGCCATTTTTCTGCCTCCTCAATGAAATGATAAGCCCGGAAAGCCTCCAGGCCCGCTTCCTCTACTATAACACCGCCTGCCTGATTTGGAAACCAAGTCATGTTAGTATGAGTATTCCGTATAATTACACCATTCAGTGTTTCATAGATGGCATATAAGGAAGGTGATACCTGTGGGAAGCGCCGCAAATTGTACCCACAAAAAAGACGCCCGCAGAGGAGCGTCTTTTTCATTCGATTTCCTGTCAGAAAAACACGAGTACACTATACCGCCATGTCACATGAGACCTTTGACCAGGATAATGAAAATCAGCAGAGGCAGAACGTACTTGAAGTAGGGACAAATCCAGCGGGGCATTTTCATGCCTTCCCCGGTATTGACTTCCTTCAGGTAGTTATCAAATCCCCAGCCGTATTTTGTTACGCAGAAAAGGGCGAAAACGATGGAGCCGCCGGGGAGGATAAGGCTGCTGACCAGGAAGTCCTCCATATCCAGGATGCCCCGCCCGCCCAGGAGGTGGACGCCAGACCAGAGGTTGAAGCCCAGGACGCAGGGGATGCTGCCGAAGAAGACCAGGGGCAGCAGCACCAGCACCGCCTTTTTACGGCTCCAGTGGAAGTTGTCCATGCAGTTTCCGATGAGGGATTCAAACACCGCCGTCACGGTGGAGAAGCTGGCAAAGGTCATGAATACGAAGAAAAGGGCGCCCCAGAGCTGACCCATAGGCATATGGATGAAAATATTGGGCAGTGTCACAAAAATAAGGGACGGCCCTTCCGACGGCTCTACGCCGAAGGCGAAGCAGGCAGGAAATATAATCATGCCTGCCAGAAGGGCTACGAATGTATCCAGCGCCGTGATACGCACCGCTTCCCCGGTAAGGGAATGGTCACGGCTCATGTAGCTGGCAAAGATTTCCATAGAGCCCTGGCCTACAGAAAGGGTGAAGAAAGCCTGGTTCATGGCAGCGGCTGCCACATTGCCAAGGCCCGCCTCCACCGCTCTGTTCCAGTCGGGAAGAAGGTAGAACTCCAGCCCCTTGCCGGCCCCGGGCAGCAGAATGCTGTTCACCGCCAGGATCACGATGAGCCCCAGAAGCCCCAGCATCATACACTTCGTTACCTTTTCCAGACTTTTGGCTACTCCTCCGGCGCACACCAGAAATCCCACCAGCACATTGATGCCCATGAAAATCATCATTTCAAAGGGATTGGCCACCATGGCATCAAAGGAAGCGGCCACCGCCTTCGGCGAAAGGCCATTGAAGGAGCCGTCCAGGAAACGAACGAAATAGTCCACCATCCAGCCGGAAATGGTGGTGTAGTACACCATGAGGATAAAGCTCCCCAGAAGGCACACCCAGCCATGGATATGCCACCGGCTGCCCTTCGGCTCCAGAGCCTCGAAGCCCCGCATGGCGCTTTTATGGCTGGCCCGTCCCACCGCCAGTTCCATGGTTACCACCGGTATCCCCAGCAGCACCAGAAAAAGCAAATAAAAAAGCACAAAAACCGCGCCGCCGTATTCGCCGGTAACGTAAGGAAATTTCCACACATTGCCGATACCGATGGCGCAGCCTGCGCTGACAAGGATAAATCCCAGGCGGGATTTAAAGCTGTCTCTCTCTTCCATTCTTCTTTCCTCCGATTTCCCATTATAGCGGCAGGCTGACACCCGTTTCCTGCCGGATTATGAATTCCACACATGAAAAAACGCCCTGCCGGAATTTCCTATATTCCGGCAGAAAAAGCGCCGACCCTCATGGCCTTTGTGAAATTCACACAACTTTTATATTATACTACATGTTCGGGAAAAGGGAAAGGTGGCGGAAAAGGGAGCCGCAGAGCGGCTCCGAGTTCAAAAGGTTCAAAGGGTGGTTGCGCCCTGTACAGGCGCAAATTTTAAAGAAGGGGCGCGGCTCCGCCGCAGGTTGTGCAGAAAAGCTGCATAACCTGCCGCCCATGACCCATTCGGCAGAAAAACTACTCAGCGGCAAGCGGTAAGCAGACAGCGGTCTATCGTCTCTCTTCTACGGTCTCCCGTCTTTCCCCCCTTTCCTCTTTCCGAAAGGAGGAGAAGAGGGCGGCAAACTGGAGAGCCCCCAGCACGAGGAGCAGCAGGAAGGCCTCGGCGATGCCTGAAGCGGTGGCGTGGACGAAATCGGAAGGAAGCGCCAGCTGGGCGGCGGAAACCAGGGCCGCCGCCACGGCAGTGCCTACGGCGCCGGAAAGCTGCTGCAGCGTATTGCAGATGGCATTCCCGTCCGGTTTCATGGATTTATCCAGCACGGACAGACTGTAGGTGAGGATATTTCCTACGGACAGCCCCTGGCCGGCGGCGAAGAAGAGGTAGCACCCCATAAGCACCCCGGTGGAAGCGAAGGAAAGGATACTGTTGAACAGGACAAGGGAGAAAATCAGGAAGACACTTCCCAGAAGCACCGGCTTTTTGGCGCCGAAGCGGTCATAAATCCGACCTGACACCGGCGCAAAGAGGGCGCCCAGAACACAGCCGGGCAGAAGGATACAGCCGGCGGCAAAGGCATTTTCCCCTGTGACAATCTGGGAGAAATTGGGGATAAGGAAGCCCAGAGCCAGACAGATGAACTGGAGGAGCGAGAGCCCCAGAGCCCCCAGCACGAAGGGCCGGTTTCCAAAGGCGCGAATATTGAGAAGAGGCCGGCCGCCCCGCTCCATGCACCTGATTTCATGGTTCCTGAAAAGGAAGAGGGCCAGCAGAAATCCTGCAAAGAGAATGGCCGCCATCACCGTGATTTTCCCCTTTCCCAGATCCGTGAGTCCCAGAAGAAGGCAGGTGAAGGAAATGGCCAGGTACAGAAGGCCGCCCGTATCAAAGGGGCGGATGCGGATTTCCGAAGACTGGCGCACCGACAGGCCGCCTGCCATAAAGGAAATCAGAAGCAGCGGAAGCACCGCCCAGAATATCATGCGCCAGCCGAAAAGGCTCACAATATACCCGCCGATGGAAGGTCCCACCGCCGGTGCCAGGGCGCACACCAGCATGCCTGCCCCCACCATGACACCCAGCCGGTTAAGCGGTGCCTGCTCCATAATGATATTAAACATGAGGGGCAGGGCGATGCCCGTACCGGCCCCCTGGAGAAGCCGTCCCAGAAGGAGAAGAAGGAAATCCGGCGACCAGGCGCCAAGAAGCGTTCCCAGAATGAAAAGCCCTGCCGCCGTTAAGAAGAGCCCCTTCATGGGGAACCGCTCCTTCAAGTACCCGGAGGTGGGAATCACCACCGCCAGCACCAGCAGGTACCCGGTGGTAATCCACTGTACCAGGGAAGTGGAAATTCCAAACTCCTTCATAAGAGAAGGGAAAGTCACATTCATAGCCGTCTCGATAACCACGCCTGTAAAAGACAGTATCCCTGCCGCAATGATAGAAAAAATCAGCCGCCTGTCCAGGCGCCGTTCAAATTGCATACAATCGCTTCCTTTCAAATAGGGTTTTGGGACACGCCTTGGGCGTGAGGGTTGACGGGGCTTCGCCCCGAGGGTTGTGGCCGCCTGTCGGCGGCGGGTTGTGTAGAAGGGTTGTGGAAAAAGGTTGTGGAAAAAGTTCTAAAGTTTGACGCCCGCTTTGCGGGCGAAGGTTCTTAGGTTTGACAGCGTCCTTAGGACGCTGAGGGTTGTGGATTGCCCTGCCGGGTAATGAATTATATAGGCCGCTTGGCGGCTGACCCCTTCCGGCTCACTGCGCTCGCCACCCACCCCTTTCAGGGGTGGGCAAGGGCGTTACGGGATTTGCCTTTGTGCCTCCGGTGCTGCCAGGCAGAAAAAAGGGGGGGACGGGCCCGCAGGGCCCGTAGGTTATGTAGAAGGGCTGCGTTTGCTGCGCGCAAGGGCTTTCCCGCCTCCCACCGGTCATCCTGAACGTAGTGAAGGATCTCGGTACATGGAGATAGTGGTTCCGCTGCCGATACATACCGGTCGGCGGGAAAGATTCGGGGAAAATGACTTCTTAAGATGTTCAGGTTTGATGGGCCCTGCGGGCGCAGAAATAAAAAATAGTACCACAGGGGCAAAGAAGAAATGCACCGTGAGGATACCAAGTGCGCTGCCTCCGCCGCTTATTATTATCTTAAGTAATTAACTTGCCTCTGTAGTATACCACAATTCCCTTATTTCGTAAATTTTCACGAAATCACTGACTAAATCATTTTCTGCTTATATTCCTGATTTTTTATGCAGTGCAAAGTATAACCCCCCAGACTGCGGGCCCTTCCGACATACAGGCCGCAGAAAATGGGATAAAAGCCCATTCCCTGAATCAATATTTCCTTAAAGTCACATAAAAAAACACGGCATGCCGCCGTGTTTTCATTTCCTATTTCAAAGGGCCATACTCCGCCCTTGCTTTCAGCAGAATGTTCTTTACCTTCCCTACCATGGCAACCATGGCCTTTATATCATCTTCCGGTATATCCTGCATTTCTTGGCAGAGCCAGCCCTGGAAGCCGGTCACATACACATCATAGTAATGCTTCCCCAGATCCGTGAGGGTCAGCGTAAAGACCCGGCGGTCACTGCGCCCCTGCCTTTTCCGCACCACCTCCATGGCACAGAGCTCATTCACCAGCTTCGTAATAGACGGCATGGTGCTGTTCATGGCCTCCGCCACATCACTGACCCGAACCGTCCCTCCTTTCTGATGAAGCCGATAAATGCATTCAATAATACGAATGTGCCGCGGCTTTATGCGGGGCGGCAGATCCGGCAGCAGCTCGCAGATCCGGCGCGATTCATGACAGGCATTGAGGAACTGCCTGGTCAATTCTTCGTTCATTCCTATCCCTCTTTTTCTGACAAATTTGAAATATGTAACATCCCATATGTAAAAGTATACCACAGCTCGCATTTTTATGTAATGGGTTTTAGCTTTTTATTATTTTTCAAAAAAAAGGAAAGCCATCCCCGCTGCCCGGGAAAATAGTGATTCAATGATTATCTTTTTTCAATTCCCTGACATATATTATGCCGGTAAGGAAATGGCGCGAATACCCGGCCATGCAAAGAGACCCTTGACGGAGATTTTATGAATGAACCGATGCTTCCAGGCAAGTCCCGGACCATCCGGATTGGGAAATCAGAATGAAGCATTGCAGTAAACAGTTTCATAAGAAGCGCCTCAGCATTTTCTGTAAACGCCCCGCTCCATAAACCGGATGAGTCCCCGATCTCTCAGTATCTGCAGCTGCTGCCGGATTTTGGCACGAATGTTATGATTGTCCGGATGAAGGAGGGCAAGCCTTTCCTCAAAGCCATACATATCCTGCAGAGTAAAGGTTTCGCCTTTGATTTCCTCCATGCAGCGGAACACGTCCATGAGCCAGCCCCGGGAAGACAGATTCATGTCCCCCAGGAAGGACGTGCTCCTGTACTGCCGGCACACCTCCTCCTTATCTGCCACAAGGCCGCCGCGGATGATGGCAATGCGCCCCCAGGAAGGCACTTCATCCAGCAGGATACTGCAGCCCGTCCACCCGGCCCGCCGGGCCGTGGCCGCCAGAGGTTTCCGTTTTTCAATGAGAGAATCCACGAAAAAATGCTTCGGCACAATAAGAAAATCCTGCACCCTGCCCAAATCCAGATCATAAGACATAAAAAGGAAATCAGGATTATCGGATTCATGAATCCGTCGAATCATGGTGTCATAGGCACCGTCCGCCACTTTTCGTCCCAAAGCCCCCCGCTTGGCCTTGGATTCAAAAATCTCTCCGCACCGGGGACAGGCAAAATCCGCCACCGGCAGGTTTGCCTCCAAATGCTTCAGATGGTCACAGCCGCAGCGGGGGCAGTACATATTCCGCTCCACCCAGTTCTCCGTCACCACCCGGGCCCTTTGGGAATAGCTGGTATAAGCCGCCGCCAGGGACATATCAAGACAGGTATCCATACAAGCCCTCCTTTTCCTTCATTATAAAAGAAGAGCCATCCCTGTCAATTCGTTTTTTCCCCTTCCTCAAGGGCCTGGAACTTCACATCTAAAAGATTCCCCGGCTCCAGCACCCATTTCCCTTCCCTATACAGCCGCTCCGCCTCCTCCAGCGCCTCCCTTCTGCCCTCCGCCTCCAGGGTAAACTCTTCAGAAACCGTTTCTTCAATGATAATGGTATATTTCATAGCTCCTCCGTTTTATGGAAATTTAATTTTTAAAAGTTCTCCGTCACTGATCCTATGATTTCACCCATAAAAAAGCAAAGATCCCATAGGCATGAAAGCCATGTTACACTTCATCAAAGAGCGACTCACCCTTGGGGATTCTATTTTCTACAGTTGTTCTTTCTAGGGAAGCGCTGATTAAATCACTGTCTGCTTTTATTCTTGAATTTTTATGCA
>ERZ857775.3122-NODE-3122-length-14116-cov-6.568950_pt1 | contig 14116 bp, 10 predicted proteins | sample MGYA00519698_ERZ857775 | MGnify/ENA primary metagenome ERZ857775 (study PRJEB31778, sample SAMEA3449363) | human gut metagenome | biome: human gut; feature: human-associated habitat; material: faeces | place: United Kingdom | collected 2010/2012 ...
AGAAGATGATGTGGCCGCTCTGCTCACCGCCGATGCGGCAGCCGTTCTTGGCCATGTACTCATAGACGTACTTGTCACCCACGGCAGTCTTGGCGTAGCCGATGCCCTGCTCGTCAAAGGCCTTGTACAGACCAAAGTTGGACATGACCGTGGTGACCACAGTATTGGTCAGCAGCTTGCCACGCTCCTTCATGTAGCAGCCGTAGATGTACAGGATGTGGTCACCGGTGATCACATTGCCCTTTTCGTCCACGCAGAGGCAGCGGTCTGCATCGCCGTCATAGGCAAAACCCACATCCAGACCCTTTTCCACCACAAACTTCTGCAGACCCTCGATGTGGGTGGAGCCTGCGTTCAGGTTGATGTTCAGGCCGTTGGGCTGGTTGTTGATGACATAGGTGTCTGCGCCCAGTGCATCGAACACGCTCTTGGCAATGTTCCAGCTGGCACCGTTGGCGCAGTCCAGACCCACCTTGATGCCCTTGAAGGAGTAGATGCCCAGGCTGATCAGGTAGCCCATGTAGCGGTTGCGGCCTGCCACATAGTCCACGGTGCAGCCGATATGCTCCCGGTGGGCAAAGGGCAGCTCCGGCCAGTCCTGATCAAAGACATGGAGCTTGCCGTCGATGTAGTCCTCCACCAGCAGCAGGGTCTCCTCCGGCATCTTTTCGCCGTAGCAGTCGATCAGCTTGATGCCGTTGTCGTAGAACGGGTTATGGCTGGCAGAGATCATAATGCCGCAGTCAAAATCATCCACGCGGGCAATGTAGGCCACGCTGGGGGTGGTGGTGACGTGGAGCAGGTAGGCATCTGCGCCGGAAGCGGTCAGGCCCGCCACCAGGCTGTACTCGAACATATAGCTGGAGCGGCGGGTATCCTTACCAATGACAATGCAGGCAGGATTCGTATCGCCGTTGCGTTCCCGGAGCATGTTGTAGTACCAGCCCAGGAAACGGCCTACCTTATAGGCATGATCTGCAGTCAGAGTGATTCCGGCTTCGCCACGGAAGCCATCTGTACCAAAGTATTTTCCCATTTTAGATATATTTCCTCATCCAAAGAGTGAATAAACGAATAGGTATATGCTTTTAGCCGAGAGAGTCTCTCGTTGCCTGCTGCTCGCCACGGAGAGGCAACATACTTGAGCAGCACATCCATGTGACTTAACACATGGCCGATAATTATTAGTCTTTGCAGAACAATTTTCAGGCATCGAACTGTCCATTATGGAATGTGTCTTTTAATGAAATCAGAAACAATCATTTCATATTTTTCGGGATTTGTTCTATAGCAACTCGTATGTCCCGCTCCAGGAACTATATACATCATTTTTTGGCTTTGGCAGCTCTCATAAATTCTATTCGCCATGGACAGCGGTGCCTGAGTATCCTCATCCCCATGAATAATTAAAATTGGAACATTTGTCTTTGATACTGCGTTGCAAGAGTTTGCATCTTCTAAATTGAAACCGCCAAAAATTCTGGCTCCCGTATTTACAAACTGTGCAAACAGACTTATCAGTATTCCATTGTGATACAGCTTATCTTCACTATTTACCCTTATCATTTCTAAAGGTGATGTAAATCCTGCATCATCTATGATTCCGCAAACGGATTTTGGCAACCCCAAATCACTGCTCATCAATGCTATTGCCCCGCCCATAGAAATTCCCATAAGGTATATAGGCACCTGTTCTCCAAATTCAGAAGCCACCCAATTTGCCCAGTCACAGCAGTCATATCTTTCCAACACACCAAGTGTCGAAATATTTCCTCCGCTCTCACCATGTGCTCGCATGCTTACCAGTAAGAGGTTCCATTCATGCTCCTCTGTAATTCTGTAAATTGGCACTCCACATACATAGCTATCAGACCAAAGTCCATGAAAAAAGATGATAATTGGTGCATTTTTCTTTCTTTCAAAATAATGGCCGACTAATTTCACTCCATCAGATGCCGTGATCGTAATCTCCCTATTTGGCTCATTCTTAATCTTGTACGCTTCTGTTATTATTTTATACTGCCATTCATCAGCGATTTCTAAATCCGGCCAGTGTATTTCTCTTCTTGAGCAAGCCCTCTGAAAAGCATATTTACTTGCCACTATCAGCACCATTATTCCGATGACTAAAGTCAGCAGAAATATTAATCTATTTTTCCCATTTATATGTGCTTTCGTCATAAAAAACACTTCCATATAGCTTATACAGAGTTACATATACTTTAGCCTGATTATGCATTTAGCCGGATAGATATCCGTTGCCTGCTGCTCACCACGAAGAGGTAGCATATTCGAGCAGCACAGCCATGTTTTCACATGGCTTGTAAGTATTAGTCTCTGCGGAACAGGTCGCGCGTGTAAACCTTGTCCTGCACATCGTCCAGACAGCTATCGTAACGATTGGCAATGATAGCCTGACTACGCTTCTTGAACTCATCAAGATCATTGACGACCTCACTGCCGAAGAAGGTGCTGCCATTCTCCAGCGTCGGCTCGTAAATGATAACAGTAGCTCCTTTTGCCTTGATGCGCTTCATGACACCCTGGATAGAAGACTGGCGGAAGTTATCCGAGTTGGACTTCATGGTCAGGCGATACACGCCAATCACACAGGGCTTCTCCTGAGACTTGTCGTACTCGTTATCTTCACCATATCCGTAGTAACCTGCCATTTGTAACACACGGTCTGCGATGAAATCCTTACGGGTGCGGTTGGACTCCACAATAGCCTCAATGAGGTTTTCCGGGACATCAGCATAATTGGCAAGAAGCTGCTTCGTATCCTTGGGCAGACAATAACCACCGTAGCCAAAGCTAGGATTGTTATACTGGTCGCCAATGCGTGGATCGAGACAAACGCCCTTGATAATCTGCTGAGTGTTCAAACCTTTCATCTCAGCATAGGTATCCAGTTCGTTGAAATAAGACACACGCAACGCCAGATAAGTATTGGCGAACAGCTTAACTGCCTCGGCTTCGGTGAACCCCATGAACAGGGTGTCGATGTTCTCCTTGATGGCACCTTCCTGAAGCAGACCCGCAAACTCATGTGCAGCTTTCACAAGGCGCTCATCTTTCAAATCCGTACCAACAATGATACGGCTCGGATACAGGTTATCATACAGGGCCTTGGACTCACGCAGGAACTCAGGACTAAAGATGATATTCTTGGTGTTAAACTTCTCGCGAACACTTGCAGTATAGCCCACCGGAATCGTGGACTTGATGACCATAATGGCATTCGGATTATACTGGAGAACCAGTTTAATCACAGCCTCAACCGCCGAAGTATCAAAGAAGTTCTTCTTGCTGTCATAGTTGGTAGGCGCTGCAATAACAATGAAGTCAGCATCCTTATACGCTGCCTTTGCGTCAAGAGTAGCGGTTAAATTCAAGTTCTTCTCGGCAAGGTATTTCTCAATATACTCGTCCTGAATCGGAGACTTTCTGTGATTGATGAGGTCAACCTTCTCCGGGATAATATCAACTGCCATGACCTCGTGGTGCTGCGACAGCAGTGTAGCAATAGATAAACCAACATAGCCAGTACCTGCAACTGCAATTTTCATTTTACTCCTCCGTATTAGTTTTTCTTCAACAGTTTTTGAAAGAAGGAAAATATCAATTCGTGATAAAGAATAAGTGTCACTGTAAAGTAAAGTACCATGTACAACAAAGCCCCAGCAACAAACCCATTTCCCACTATGCTTGTTATGATATAAAATCCACCCCCCATAACCAATATGTAAAGTAATTCTTTAATCCACTTCACATTATATTGTTTTACAAAGCTCCGAATTGCACTTATATACCAAACAATAAGCGTGATAATTGATGCGGCTGATATTGATTCCGGAGTTCTAAAAATCCAATAAGCAATTGCATTCAGAGCAGCCGACAGCATTAACACAAACAAACACACACAGCAATATCGGCGTTGTCTATTGAGCACTTTATAGTAATTAAACATAATTGCACTTATCGAACTTGACAATGCAAGACCCGGAAATATAATCCTAAAATAAACCAACGAAGGCAAATATTCGGGTAAAACATATTTAACAAAAATATTTAAAGGGTAGTAAAACAAATGCCCTGCGAATACCATCATTGAAATAACAGCAATTCCCATGGGCATATCTCGTTCGATAGTATCTACTCCTCTCCGTTTCAAGTTCGGGAGTAAAACCATCGAAGCCGCCCCCATAACCGTTGTCGCCATGTTTAAGATGCTATATGCAAATGCATATATCCCGTATGTCTTCGAGTCAAAAAGCAGAGAAACAAACTGTTGATCAAGTGATAGAACCAAATTAGCGACTTGAAATGCAAGCGTTAAAGAAATTCCTGTTACAAAATAATCTCTTAACAATTTCCATGAATCATGAAAATTATTGTATTCTCCAAACGTAATATCTCTATATGTAAAAACATACCACAACATTAGAATTGCATTGATAAAAATAATCGCGCCAATATATAGTTGACACGGCACTTCCGATATATATCCAGCTCGGTATACTAATATTATGAGACCTGTTGCACAAAGTTTAAAAATGGCATATAAAATCTTTCGCTTCGATAATTCATTAAACCTCATTGTGCTTTGCGAAACGAATTGATAATATGTGGTTACATTTGTCGAGAATGTATCTACTGCAATTGCAAAAACGACGAATCTATAAACTCCGCTAAAGAACAGCACCGACACAAATGCAATGATTATTGATACAACCGCTTGAAATGTAATATAAAACTTTGTGTTGAGTCTAAATGCTTTCTTATCCAGCGTATCATATTCCTGCCCCGCATGTTTTAAGAGAACTCCATCAACAAAACCAAAGTGAAAAAGTGCAGTGTATGACATATATAGCGTGTAAACTTTATAGTACCCGTAATTTGATGCACCCATCAATTTCGGAATTATAAGTGCCGTTATAATACTGCTTGCCAATACTGTCGCATTACTTAAAACAACTTTGAAAAAATCAGATGCCATTTTGTTACTGCTTTTCATCAAATTATTTCCTAACCTTTTTTCTCATTTGTCTAATAAATCTCAAAGTCTTTACTAAATGAAAGTCCATGCACATCACAACGATCAAGTCACTTTTAGATAAAGTTTTCAACCAACTCATTTTTTTCCGAAATCCAATTTGTTCATCAAATAATCTACTCGTTTTGAATTGCTTATATTCTACAGAATAGTCATCAGAAGCCACTAAATTAAAAAAAACATTTTTTCTTTCTCGTAAAAGAGCCGTCTGTAAAATGTCCTTTTTATTTTCCTGCGACAATGGATATCTATCAATCACTCTTTGTAATTCAGCGCAATAGCGTTCTCGATCCTTTAAAAAGTTCTTTCTGTAAACCTCATGTGTTGCAGAAGAAGAATTATCAAAATAAACATACATTGCTTTTTTTAGAGTGATTACGGTCGAGCAATATGAAACAGCTGTCAACAAAAAAAGTTGATCCTCCGCCAAAACACAGTCAACAAATTCAATGTTGTTATCCATAATAATTTTACTCGGAAACAGCGTTCTACAAACTGACCCAAAAATTTTTCTTTTAACAACTACTGAAGTTATAAAATCATTTAAATCATTCAAATTACTATCTTCGAGCATCTCACAGGATGCCGAAATATTTCCGTCTTCATCGCCATATACAAAACTGCATATCACAATACTGTTTTCTTTCGCTTTCGCAAGAAGACTTTCTATAAAGCTTGTCTCAACGCTATCATCCGCATCAATGAATACAATGTACTCCCCCTGTGCTTTTTTTATCCCATAATTTCGAGTTGAAGATACCCCTCCATTTTCTTTATGAAACACCCGGACTCGTTGATCTTCTTTCTCGAATCTTTTACAAATTTCTAATGAATTGTCTTGCGAGCCATCATCGATCAAAACAATATCCAAATTCTCATAGGTCTGACCTAAAATACTCCTAATACATCGTTCCAAATATTTATGTGCATTATATATAGGCACAATCACTGAAACCTCTTTTTTCATATTCGCCGCCTACCTTGTATAATTTGCAATAAATGTTCCGATATCATTGCTATAAAAAATGTATAAAAGTAGCCCCACCATAATTACTTTAATAATCAAATTAATTTTATATTTATCCTGATTGATAGAAAAAAGCATTACAGTAGCATAGGAAACCAAATACATTGTTCGTTCCATAAACAAATAACTAAAACACATTCCCAGCGAGAACAACGATAAGGTTTGTGTATATTCCATAATCATCGTATTTGCATCAGAACCTCTTGGAATTTTTCTTTTATACAGCCTACTTATCAAGAACAATATTCCAATATAGACTATCATACATATAAACAATATAGCCATTCCAAGTCCAGATCTCTTATAAATCGCTTGTATCGAGTATGAATCCCAATATCTAATAGCCTGCATCAAAGCAACTTTAACATAAGCCATACTTGAAGGAATTATGCTATTAACTAGTTCTAATACTCTCGCTCCCAAAAGGTTTACCCCAATCATTGTAATAACAACCGGGGTTTTATTCTTGATTTTTGAAAGCAAAGCAATTGGAACAATTATCAAGGCATACGAGTGAATTAAAGCTGCAGCTATCAAAAGAATTGCTGAATTAAGTAGTCTTTTCTTTTTGCAATACAGATAAACAGCAAGGGAAGAAAGCGCACATGCCGCAACACATCTTAAGCCTGAGACAGCCAGTTTAAATCCAAATGTTGAAAGCCACGCAAAAAAAACAAAAAAAACTTGTGAATAAGGAACGCACTTCCCTTCACCATATTCCTCACATAAGCGATCAAAAAAGATGTAATAGAAAACTGACAAATCAAGCAAAAGCGGAAAAAAAGGTAATAACGTATTATCAGGCAGTCTACTAATCAGCCAAAAATACAGCGTTGCTAAATAGTACGTTCCGTATCCACCATTTTTTAATGCATAAGGAAAGTCATGTCCTCTCAATGCATTAACACCATCATAGTGAACAAACAAATCCCAGCGTATTACACTATTAGGAACAAAATAATAAACAAACACTAACATACAGGCACAAAATGCTATAATCAAATATTTATACTGCCTGACGGAGATTATCGCATCGTTTCTAAAAATCGTGCAAGCTGTAGACATCACCAAAACAAATAGCGTTATAGTAATGCATACCCATTGAATTAGATTCAATTGCATAATTTTCCTTTCTATCACATTAGAGGATAGTTATTAAAAACATTACTATACTCTTTACCCATATGTACTGCTTTAAATTTTGTGCTATCCCTATAGGCTTCCTGCCCAAGACTTCTTCTCAAAGCCTCATTTTCTTTTAGTTTTAATATTCCTTCTACAATTTCATCCGCATTCGGCTCAATTAAAAGTGCACTTCTTTCATTTTCCAACATATCAGGAACTCCCCCAACATTTGACGCAATGATTGGCATCGCAGCGGACATTGCTTCTATCAATGTCATCGGCATTCCCTCCCATTTTGAAGGGAGCATAAACAAATCCGACTTTTCAAACCAAGGTCTGACATTCCCTGTAGTTCCTGCAAATATCACATATTTCGTTAGATGCTGCTTATCCACCTGCTCCTTAATATCTCCAAGCAAGTCACCCTCACCTACAAATATGAATCGAATTTTTTCTCCAGCATCAATTAATTTTTTTAGAGCTAAAACCATCTCGATGTGATTCTTCTGTTCTGAGAATCTTCCAATATGAAGACATGTAAATACATCGTGTTGAGCATAATCTTCTTTGGGCGAAAAGTTATTAACATCAATTCCATTATAGATCATTGGAATCTCATTTATATTCATGCCATATCTTTTTTCTATCGATTTTCTAACGCGAGGGCTGATAGCAACTGGTACAGCCTTTCTACTTCTAAACAAAAACTTCTGAAAATGCTGGAGCTTTGATGGAACTTCCTTTTCAGCGACATTATGAACCGTATGAAAAATTTTTCTTTCTTTACTAAGCCCGCCTGCAAGGACTGCATACATCAGCATGTATCTGTGTGTATGGATAATATCCGGTCGAAAATCCCGTATTATTTTTTTCAGTTTTTGAGTCGCCGACCAATCGAAACCACTTTTCTTGTCCAAGAACACTAAATTGATACCGTTATGTATTAGTCTTTCCGTAATTGCTGTTTCACAATGATACATGCTAACAACCATAATTTCATGTTGCTTATTAAGTTCATAGCACAGATTCTCAACCATAATTTCCGCGCCAGCCAAGTTGAAATCTGGCATAATCTCTAAGATTTTCATTGTATCAATCCTTCTCAATCAGCAATTTTTTGAACGACCTTCTTAATAAAAGCTCTATTTCTATTAATTTGCTTATTTTTATAGCTTTCAAATTTTTCTTGGGTTTCCTTGAATTGTGCATTTCCAAATGTCAGATGTAACGCCTCTAACTGTGCAATATGTAAATTATGATAAAATGGACTTGTAATTTTTCCTTTCATATCATACATAGACCAGTAGCCATTATCAAAGTCTCCCAAATGCTTTACCAAGCTTTTTACTGCTGTATCCAAAGCCGTCTTATACTTCTCATTTCTATCAACCAAAGTCAAATCATACAAACCATATAATGAAAAAATCCAACCATTAAGTACAATTGGCTTATTTGTAAATTCGCAAAATAGAACGTCCTCACCCTCATATTTTGACGTTCCCCCTTGCTCGAGCGGTTTTAACATAAACTCAATCGCTTTTTGAGCTCTTTCAAGGTACTGTTTTTCTCCTGTAACCTTATATGCTCGGAGCAAAAGAGATGCACCCTCTCCCTGACACATCGAACCATAGGGAGCCTCTGGATATACAAAGCCAAAATTATTCCATGCACCTGATTCTTCTTGATTTCCAACCGCGAATTCAACGCAGTTCCAAAATTGACTAATGTATTTTTCTTCTTTAGTCATAAGATAAAGATCAAAAGCACCCAGCCCATATTGAAAAATTGCAACCGGGAAGTAGACCACCCCGGCAACTTCATCTGTTGTCATTGGGATTGTCTTTTTCTCCAGTGTCTCTGGATCTTTTGTGACTTTCTCGGTCATATTATTAAAATAGCCTTCTAATTTGCCCGGAACAAAACATTTTCCCATGTCTTGATTAACATGCATTATACTGTTTCCCGTTAGCATCTTATACCACTTTTTGATATTATAAACGCTTAGCCCCATACCATGCCCTCTCTTTTTAGCTGAGGTTTCTCAGCATGATTTCCATAATTTTCTCCGGCATAAACTCACTTGCTTTTTTTACGCAGTTTAACTTCATCGAAATAAACCGTTCCGGATTCAGAGCTATGTCATTCAAGCATTCTGTCAGCTGATCTTCATTTCCCAATTCATATCCAAAACCAGTTACACCTTCGTCTATTACATCGCCACAATTATCCCATCGCGCTGTAACCACCGGAACACCCGCAGCGTATGCATCTATTATTGTACCTGGTACGCCTTCAGTTTTATAGTGTGTCGGAAAAATCATTCCAAAGTAGTCTCGCAATGTTTCTACACTTTCTTCTGGTTCAACAAAGCCTCTATACTTAACACAATCACTGAATTTTCTTTTTAATTGCTCAAACCACTCTTCTTGACCACCTTGAACCGGTCCATATACATCTAGCTGATAAACCATCCGTCCATACTTCTTATTTACTGATAAGACGGCATCCACTGCATCTTCTAGTCCTTTTTCTTTCGTTACACGAGCAAAGAAGCACAGTCTATAGGGTTCCGTATATTTAGCCTTGAATAATTCATCCGTGTCAATTGGTACAATGTGTTTAAAATTTGGAAAACGTACAATATTGTCAAAACCCTGTTCCTGCAATGCGTCTGCCATACTACTCGTTTCAACATAAATGTAATCAACTTTTTTCAAAAGTCGCTTCAACCGCTCATCAGCGTTTGTCATTGTTGGTAACCAACCACCTACAACTGCATAATGAATTGTTACACCTGTAATCCTCTTTAAAAATACGAGTATCGGAGTAAACACTTTTACGCTTTTATGAGCAGGTAGCATGATAACATTTTTACAATTGCACGCCAAATCCACCAACTGCAAAAAGAGTTTAACCGGATGTTTTTTCCAATTAAGCGTATCGACCTTTTTTACTTCAGCTGCTCCAAAATCTTTATCAAGTTCTTCCGCTATCGCACAGGTTTTTGCTTCCTGTCCTCCTGATTTACTCTTTCCCGAAGCAAAATAACCTATCATTCCAATTTTCGTTTTCATGTACGAAATTCTCCATTTTTGCTTGTTCTTCACATACTAGACAATAATATCAGCCTTCAAGAATATGGATCAACTGCCGATAATAAAATTTCTCCGTAAACTGCGCAACATTAACTTTGGCCTTTTCTTTCATTTCGACAGAATACTTGCTGTCAGTCAGAATGTGTTCGATTTCTTTGGCGATATTATCAATAAGGTCTTCATCTCTCTTAAGCAAAACGCAACCATTCTTACCAACATATTCTGGAATCCCCCCAGATTCTGTCGTAATTAATGCGCATCCAGATGCCATAGCCTCTATCATCGTCATACCCGCCGGTTCATCCCACATCGACGGAAGAACAACCACGTCCGCCATTCTATAAACAGCTGGCATATCTTCGTTATCAATGTAGCCGGTGAAAACGATTTGATTCTCCAATTCCTTCGTTAGAACATGAAGCCTTTCCTCATAAGTTCCAACTATACTTGCCTTGTAGAAATTTGATCCAACAATAAGCAACACAATATCTTTTCGATTCAACTGTTTTACTGCTGATATAACTTCTTCAATTCCTTTTTCTTTATTTAATCTACCAGCAAAAAGGACTACTTTTCTCCCTCCAATAGTTTCCTTTAAACGTTTTTCGATTGCTTCTTTAGTGCCAGTTACATTCGACTCAAAGAAATAATTACGAAGGCAATTGTACATTACCGAAAACTTTTCATCCGGAATTTGAAATTTCTCCTTCATTTTTTGCTTTACAAATTTGCTGATTACAATTATCCCTCTGCTCTCACAGACTATTTTCCCCATTCCATACAAACTTTTAGGAACGGTGTGCATGTGAAGAAACCACTTATTTTTATACTTCTTTCTGTTGCCGTTCATCTTTAGAGATGAAAGAACCGGAATCGAATTTTCAAAAACAACTACATCAAAATCATTATTCTTCAATACTTGTGCAACAAAAAAGGAAAACCAGCCAATTTGAGCCATAAAACTAAGCGAATGAATTCTTTTACCGCCTAAAATATATTTTGAGAAGAGGTAAAAAAAATGGTCCATCTTTTTTACAGCTGTCGGCACTTCTGCCCAAATAAAATTTGTATTTTTATACTTTTGTGAAACATCCAACGCTTCTTCATCATATATAGAAACACAATTCAATTCAATTTGGTTTTCTACCTCATTTTGAGAAATCAACTCCTCAATTAATGCTGGAACCGCACCACCCTTAACTGCCGGGATTGGTTGTTTACTTGAACCCACAATTAGAACTTTTTGCATATTTTCCCTCACACCTTTGATGCTTACACTTTCCTCTTATCAATACCAATGCCGGTGCCCTTGACCCAAGCCCAGCAGCCAAGTTCGTACAGGCTGCGAACCACATTGTGCCCTTCGATTTCATGATAGAGCTGCCAGTGGTACTTTGCCTGTTTCAGCTTATTGCTGGACACTGAGCCTGCACGACCCATTCGATACGTACCAAGAACTTCCTCCATCCCGTAGCAATAATCCGTCTTTTTCAGAATCTTGAGCCACAGGGCAAAGTCGTTTCTCTTTTTAATCGGAGGCACCTCGAACTTGCCAAGTGCTTCCTGATCGTACATCACTGACAGATTACCGATTGGATTGGACAGCCGAATCATCTTTTTGTAGTCCGTTTTCTTCGGAGGAATGAATACCGTGTGCAGGTCGTTTCCTTCCTCGTCCATCCAGCCATAGCCGGTCGCACTAAACTTTGCGCCAGTCCGCTCCATAAAGGCGATCTGCTTTTCCAGTTTATCCGGCATCCACAAGTCATCGCTATCCAGAAATGCGATATACTTGCCAGTCGCCCGCTTCATGGCCTCCGTCCGGGCAACCGCTGGTCCCCCATTCTGCGGAAGAACATAGTAGTGGATATTGGGATACTTCTCCAAGTACGGCTTCAACACTTCGGCAGTGTTATCCGTGCTGCAGTCGTCCACAATCTGAACCTCCCAGTCTGTAACCGTCTGGGCAATCACAGAATCAAGCGATTGCAAAATGAACTTGCCGCAGTTGTAAGTCGGCATAATCACACTAACTAGCATTCAATCGTTCCTCTCTCCGCATATCAAAGATTACAGCCCAGACTCAATCTCAAAGAGTCTGAGCCGTTTATTCCTTATAAAGCTCTACTAATCGTCCTCAGCAGTGTGAGTCACACTGCCGCTATGTCTTGCTCCGTTACAACTTTATTACTGCACCATTCGCTCATATCTCTACGAAAGCCCTTACAGCTTCTGGATTTTCTACGACAATCCGTGTGTTTTACAGTATTTTCATCGTCACGGGAGTCTCTGTCTTTATTCCTGATGACACCATCATCGCGCCATAGTAATCCATGTATTTATGCCAGAAATCACTCATATCGCTACGGGAGTCCTTGCGTTTATTCCCGATAGCACCCTGCTTTTCACTGAAAGCTCCCATATTTATGCCTGATAGCATCTCCATGACCGGGTTAAAAGTTTTAATGATATTGTCATCGAAACCCCTTGTTTATTCCTGACCGCACATTCTGGAAAAGTGTCAATTCTCAGATCCAGAAATTAGCCAAAATTCGCGGTAAATCAATGGTTTTCTCCACTCATAGCAGTGGTTTGACCCTCGGAAATTCCCTCGGTACTTTCAGGCATAAACAGAATTTTTACAGTGGCAAACATAATCTTGAAATCCTCTACAATGCTCGGATGAGCTATGTACATTAAATCCATAGTCAGTTTGTCGTAAGGTGTAGTATTGTACTTGCCATAAACCTGTGCATACCCAGTCAATCCAGCCTTGGCCTGCAGGCGCAGGGAGAACTCCGGCATTTCCTCACAGTACTGAGTTGCAATCTCGGGGCGCTCTGGACGGGGGCCGACGATGCTCAAGTCACCCTTCAAGATATTTATAAGCTGCGGCAATTCATCAACGCGGCAAGCACGAATGATTTTGCCAACGGGCGTGATGCGGTCATCATTCTCACCGCTGGAAAGACGGGCAACGCCGTCCTTTTCAGCATCGACCCGCATGCTTCTGAATTTGAGAATACCGAATTCTTTGCCATCCTTCGTTAAACGAATTTGCTTGTAAAATACTGGACCGTGATCCGTTGCTTTGATGGCAATAGCCGTCACAAGGAAGATCGGACTCAGAATCACAAGCGCAATAGCAGAAATGACAATATCCAGCAGTCGTTTTACAAACAGATACTCCGGCTGAGGATTATACCGGCCAACACGAAGCATCGGCAGGTGGAACATATGCATGTGATGTGCACCGGACATGATGGTGTCACCGATGCGTGGTACTACAAATACAGTAATGTTGTTTTCTACACAGTATTTCAGAATAATATTCCGGTCATGGCTGTGGATGCCGCTCAAAAACACTGTGTTGATGCCGTCCAGCATGGAAAGATTCTCGATGCACTCCCCCGCCATAGCTGTGGAAACCACTTTGTACTTGGCATCAAGACCGTACTTACCAATCAGCTGCTCCATACCACGTCTGGTATCATAAATAACAGCTGTGGCCTGCGGCGGGAAGGTTTTAAAGTAGGCGTGGTGAGCGTTATAAGCCCAAATTGAGGCCATAATAACCTGCCCCACAAGAGCTGCCACGCCAGGAAGAATGTTGGGCAGCTGCTTGGACAGTAGCCAAATCACAATGTACATGATAAAATCGCTGACCGCAGCCGCCAAAAATTGCTCGTAGATAATTTCTGATATACGCTGCATTGACATTAGAAAGGCGTCATATACGCGTCCAAAGATGATGAACAGCACAAAGAACAGTGCCACGACCAGGTAATCGCCCTTTGCATAGTACGGCGATGC